>SCPP01000108.1_pt1 | contig 339513 bp, 254 predicted proteins | sample 6106811 | NCBI WGS metagenome assembly SCPP01 (sample SAMN10720449, study PRJNA508395) | human gut metagenome | isolation source: Participant 2 stool, 15 month | host: Homo sapiens | collected 2018
TCAACAATGACCGGCGGGGACCGGCAGCGTATTCTTATTGTGGAGGACAATGACGATTTGCGGACCTACAGCGAGGGGCTGCTGAAGAGGAATACCTGGTCCAAACCTGTTCCAACGGACGGGACGCTGCTTGTGGCGAGAGGAAATCCGGACTGATACTTTCGGACGTTATGATGCGAAATGGGAGGGACGAACTTTGCGCGTCCGTCAAATCCGATATTGAGACATCCATATCCCGGTCATGCTGACCGCCTTGGGAATGAGAAGGACATGCTGGAGGGCTGGAAAACGGAGCTGACGCCTATATCACCAAACCGTTTAGCATAAACGTGCTCGGGGCGAATATCGAGGAACATACTGGCAAACCGGGCACTGCTCAAACGGGCATACGCCGGTCTTGAGGACGGAGTCGGACAGGTTCCGCCGGACTGCCACAATACCGGGACTGGAAATTCATGGCCTCCGTAAAGGCGTCATGAAGAATATCGACAACCCGGTTTCTGTGTGGACATGCTCTGTGGCATGCAGAACATGAGCCGCACCGGATTTTTCAACAAGTTGAAGGCGCTCACCGGCCATGCCCCGGCTGACTATATCCGCTCCAAGCGGCTGCAATATGCGGCACAACTGCTCAGGGAAAAAGACTGTTCGATAACGGAAATCTCGGATGACTCGGGGTTCTCCGATGTCAGATATTTCAGGGAGGTGTTCAGAAGTACTATGGAATGAGCCCGAGTGAGTACAGGAATTCGATGAGAGGATAACATCACGGGCAGACAGACTCCAGGATATGGCAGGTCTTATTGTCGGAGATGGTGTATGTTTCGCTCCGCACCGACAAGCCGGGCACGGTTAACTCGTTCACCGTAATGATGAAGGCGAACAGCCGCCCTGCCCCAGTATTGAGGCTCGTGCGATAGGGATAGTAAATAATAGTGTTCGTCCAACAGCCCGCCTGCGAGCGGTGTCGGACTTTCAGTTTTCCATACGAGACCGCCCGTGTCGGCATCTCTCGGCTGTCAGTTTCACGTTGGAATAGACTGTTTGAGTGCCCCGCACCACGTATAGTAAAAATCCGCCTTCGGAAAACTTGGTTTGGCAGCCATTCTCCACAGTACGGGTGGTTTTGCGAACAGCCGACGTATATCCGTAAGCGGTTGAGCAAATACATCTTGTCATAATATCCTTTCCCGTTTATCTTTGTGTGCAAAAAGGATTTATGGCAAAATATATGACAAGGGAGGAGTTTTTCCATATTCTTCTTCGACAACGCCAAAGCAACTTAACGGTAAAGGATTTTTGTGCGAATGAAGGATATAACCGTTCCCAGTTTTACGACTGGCGCTCACGTTTCAATATATCGGACGAGGAGCTTAAATCTGGAAGTGTCCCCACAGCTGGCATGGATGGTTTTGTTCCGATAAGCATAGACAACAACAATGTGTCTGCACCAACGTTCCAGTCCAAACCTGCCTTGTGCCCGCAAAAGACAGAGAAAACTTCCGGTAAATGTACTGACAACTCGGAGATATCCCTGGAGCTTCCCAACGGGATTAAAATGAAATTTAAGGGCACGGGTGGTTGTAAAGCCGCTTTGAGCCTGCTCACTAAACTGTGTGGAACATGTTTTGCCTGAACGACTCCATGCGTTACTTTTTATGCCCCGGCAGTACCGATATGCGTAAGGGCATGTTCAGCTTGAGCGGTCTGATCCGGGAAAAAATGAACGGGGATGTCCGGAATGGAGATGTGTACATCTTTATCAACAGGCTGAAAAACCGTATAAAGCTTCTGCACGCAGAAACGGGAGGTCTGGTGATGTACGAGAAACTGCTTGAGGAAGGAACTTTTAAAATCCCCGCTTATGATCCTGAAACCCACTCGTACCCCATGACCTGGAGTGATCTTGTCATCATGGTGGAAGGCATCAACGAGGACAAACGAAAGGGAAGGCAAAGACGGCTCTCCGATCTGAAAAGACACTGGCAAATATCTGTAAACAAATAGTTTGCCGGCTTGCTTTTCCGGTTGTTTTTCACTACCTTTATACAATCAAACAGGATATTGAATGACAACGAAAGAAGATATACCGAAGCGGGTGACGGACCCCATGCTGGAACAGCTTGCCTTGCTGATGGAGACGAACCGGAAGCAAAGTGAGATCATCGAGTCCCAGGCCAAGACCATAGAGGAGCTCCGTGCCACGATAGTTGAACTGAACGCTTCCCTTGCATGGTTGAAAAGGAAAGTGTTCGGGAAGATGAGTGAGAAATGCAATCCTATAAACAGCGGGGACCCCATGCTCCCTTTTGATTACGGCGACTTGGGACAGATAGAGGCGGAAATCGAAGCGGCCAGAAACAAGGCGGCACAGATTATCACCCCCAAACCTCAAGTCGCCGGTAAAACTCCACGCCGCAATCGGATTATCATGGACGACCTTCCGGTCGTGACGGTTATCATCGAGCCGGAAAACCTCGACCTTGACAAATACGTCAAGATAGGCGAGGAACACACCAGAACCCTTGAGATGAAACCCGGATACCTCTATGTAAAAGACACGGTACGCCCCACGTATGCAATCAAAGACGAAACGGAGGCCATTGAAAACGGGAAGCGGATGGTAGTCACCGCTCCATTGCCGTTGATGCCTATATATAAAGGTATGCCCGGGGCTTCCATGCTCGCGGAGATACTTTTACAGAAATACGAGTATCACGTTCCGTTTTACCGGCAGGTCAAGCAACTGGAACATCTGGGAGTGAAACTGTCGAGAAACACGTTGGATGGCTGGTTCAAGCCGGTCTGTGAACTTTTAAGACCTCTTTACCTTGAACTCAAAAGGAAAGTCCTCTCCTCTGACTACATACAGGTGGATGAAACCACTCTCCCGGTCATAGACCATGACAGGCACAAGGCAGCAAAGGAGTATATCTGGATAGTACGAGCGGCGGTGCCGCGCCTGCTCTTCTTCCATTATGACAACGGATCGCGTTCTCAAAAGGTAGCGGTCGATCTCTTGAAAACGTTCAAAGGATACCTCCAGTGTGACGGTTACTCCGCTTATGACGCTTTTGAGAACCGGAAAGACGTGCGCCTGTGCGGATGTCTCGCACATATCAGACGCCACATAGAGTCATGCAGGGAAGAGAACCGGGAATATGCCATGCAAGGACTTAAATTTATACAAGATCTGTATAACGTGGAGTATATGGCTGATGAGCGGCAACTCTCCCATGAGGAACGTGCAGCGCTACGGCAGCGTCTGGCCGGTCCGCTACTTGACGCCTTCGAGCTCTGGCTTCAGAACACATACCCCAAAGTGCTTAAGCGCAGTCTGACATAGCCTACGCTTATCCTCTCATACCAAGAATGAGGCATTATCTGTACGATGGAAGAATTTTTATAGATAACAACAGGGCGGAGAACGCACTTAGACCTATGGTTTTGACCAGAAAGAATATGCTGTTCTGTGGAAATCGGCAAGCGGCTGAAAACACGGCTGTCATCTGCTCGTTACTCGGTTCCTGTAAGGAATGTGGAGTCAATCCACGTGAGTGGCTGAATGATGTAATCAGCAAACTTCCCTATTATCTTACTCCCAAGTCAGAGAAAAATCTCACCGAGCTCCTTCCTGACAGATGGGGTGGATACCGACAAAGCCACGACACTCGCCAGACAAACTGTACACGCAACCTGAAACTCTGACGAACCAATAAGTCTTACCACTGCACATATACATAACTCAAACAGAGTGATCTCTCTTGGGAAAAATCAAATCTACAAGATGTATTTGCCCAACCGCTTACGTATATCCACCATCGGTAACGGAGAAAGTAAGTTGCTGCGCCTTGTCTTGGTTGCCCGGGAGCTCTTCTTGCGTACAGGCGGCAAGCGATAGGAGCACCGCCGCCGGAATCGAATGTAGAATGCTTTGCTACAGTTTCTTTCTTTAATGTGATTAAAAAGCGCACACGGCCAGAAACCTAACTTTATAAGTACTTATCATTACTTTCCAGAGTGGCATCTGGAAAGTGTATGGCATATGCATTGTTAGGGCTATAATATGCCTCCGTAGACGACCAGTAAGAGGTGGTATAAATTGGCGTCGGACCGCCGGCAGCGACGAGGGATGGGTTGACTATATAATTCCAAATTTCGGCATTCGGAAAATCTTTCATCATAATCTTATCATCAGTAAGTCGGGCTGGGGTTAGTCTGCCTGTGGGGTCAGTGTCTTTCGGTATACAGAAGACGACACCGGCGACCGTCTTGCCCGCTACGGATTGCGGCTTCGGGTCTGCGATGACCTGAGCTTTCCCATTGGGATAGCGTTTGCGCAGTCCGCCGTCCGAAGTGCTCCTGCCCGAATAGATGTAGTCCCCAGCCTTCACTTCATCGGCAGTGTAGTGTATTGTTTTGGCTACCGCCACATTCTCCTCGCCGCCATCAATCCAGGTGTTGCCCGGCACCGTCTGCACCACGTCTATTTCATTCGTTTTTCCTCCGTGATACCTTCGCCCGCCATGAGCGTGAACTCTACTTTTGCCATGCGGTGGTTGAAACGGAGGCTGACGGCTTGGTCATAACCTCCCACTACGGTGACGTATAGAAGGCTGAAGCCGGCATACCCGCCACTTTGGTCGATATCGGCATTCGGAGTCCGTGCCGTGACACATGTCTCGGTAGTGCTCTTCCGGTAAATGGTGTTTTCAGTATCCTTTGGGACAGTATTGCCCGAGGCGTCCATTACGTACCTTTGGAGGCTGAGCATGCCATCCAGCATCACTCCTATCTCCTTGCCGCCGGCACGGGGGTGCGGTTGCGCCACCTCCGCTGTCAGTCGCAATGGGTACTTGCCATCGGGTAAATGTGTGGTAGATTCTCCCGTTTCCATCTTGCCGCAAGAGACGAGTAGCCCGCCCGCGAGCATCAACATCGGCTACCAGCCGCTGATGCGCATCCATCGTCCGGAATATCTTGTTCCTTTCACATCGTTATTTTTCTTTGTTTTATGTGGTTAGAAAGCGCACACGGCACGCACATTGAGTGCGCCGTCCTTTTCGCTGAGCTGTGCGAAGGCATTGTAGAAATACACGCTAAAAGCGCCATTCTTATTACTGGGGCTCTCCGAAGAAGACCAGAAACGTTTATGGTTATTGCGCGGTGACAATGCGTCACCGCCAACGGCTGAGATGGAGACTTCGACTATATCCCTTGTCTCTGTGTTGTCCCGTGTGTACGCAATATTATCGACATCCTTATAACATAGCATGTGCAGTTCCTTTACCGACGGCAAGAACCATCCGGTGCTGTTTGCCGGGGCTGGATTATTTGCGATAAATGTTTTCAGGACCTCAGCAGGATTGACCAAGGCATCGGTTTTGCCGTTTGTCTTGCAATATCCGTTATACGCCCACAGCACTTTCGTGTTCTGGTAACCGAGTATCCTGTTTATGTTGCCGGTCGCATCGAAACCAGTGGCAATGTTTACGTACTCATCCTTATCGACAGGATTGAAATCTGTTCCTCTTTGAAAATCCGCCACCCAGTCGTTAACGTTTTGCCACATATTATATATTGATTAGCATATATAATTGATTATCAGGAAAGAAGCCCACCTATTACTAACAGTGGGTAACAAAATAGTAACAAAAAAAACGAAGAAATTCGCTTTGTGGTGGGCTTCTTATGCAAAGGTAACAAAAGGCAATTACCTGCCAAAAAAGAAATAAGGCTTTTGCCTTACAATAGCTTTTTCAAGTCCTCAATGTCGGGCAGAGCGTTACGAAGTCGTTCCGGCATATCTTTGGATGTACGGTAAGTAGCGACTCCCATCGGCTTGTTATAATCACGAACGGCAAATTCTACAAAGGTTTGATTCATTTCCCTGCAAAGAATTATCCCTATAGAGGGATTCTCGTGCGGCTTTCTGATATATGTATCTAAAGCGGATAAATAAGTATTCAACTGCCCCAAATAAGATGTACGGAATTTTCCGGATTTCAACTCGACCGCGACCAGGGAATTAAGCTCTCGATTGAAAAAGAGCAAATCAATGAACATTTCTTCCCCTGCAACCTCCATACGATATTGATTGCCTATAAAACTGAAATCCTGCCCAAAAGTCATAATAAACTTCTTCACGTTGGCAACAATCGACTTTTCTACTATCTTTTCATCTAAATCCTCTTCTTGTTCATCCAGTTCCTCCACATTAATGAAATCAAGCAGGTATTCATCTTTGAATGAACAAACAGCTTTTAGAGCTTGCTTAGTATCAGGCAATGTTTGTGCGAAATTATTAGGCAAAGTTCCCCGATGGCTGTATAGGTCTGCTTTTAAGTAATCCCTTAAAGTGTATTTACTCCAATAACGAGTAGCGCACTCATGTATATAAAATAGCCTTGCTTCCAAAGTCTTAGCTTTGGATATTATTTCGGTATGATGACTAAAGCCGATTGAAAGGAAGTCTGACCAGTTAAATTCATCAGCCAGTGGCTGATGAATTTCTACAAGAAGCAATTTTTCATTCAACACCAAATCATCAGCCAACGGCGGATGATTTAAAACCTTATCCCACTCCTCATAAAAAATACGCATATTTCTTATGCTTGTTGCTGAAAATCCCCTTAGCCCCGGCAATTCTTTCTGCAACAAAGAAGATATTTGTTCAATTGCACCTTTCCCCCAAAAGCCTGTACGAGAATTTTCCGACACATAACGTCCGATGCCGTAATAAAGAGATAGCTGTTCCTTGTTCACCGATACGGCTGCACGGTACTGGCTGCGTAGGATAGCTTCTTTTATGGTCTTTACTGCTTCTCTATAACTCTGATTTATATCCATTTGCGATTTATTATATGCGACAAAAGTACAAAAATAGTGCTGTCAGTACAAATAAGTTTAGTCCGTTTTGGATATATAGACAAAGGAACGTACTAAACTTAATCTGTAACCTTTTTATTATAATACTCCAAAAACGCTACTTCGCCTATCTCACTTAACAGTTTCTGATTTTCAATAAAATTCTGTCCATACTTCAACCAACGCTTAGTAAAGCCTTTAAATCTGGCACATGGGAAGCTGCTGCATTGGAAACAATGTGTTATCTCTTTCTCCAAACAACATAAATGAAATGTTTTGCATTTTTCACAGCGAGAACTATTCAGTTCGGCTCCTTTACAGGGATTTTTCTCTCTTGTATACGTAGGACATCCCCCGCAGAACACACCGCAGGCAGGAATACGTCCCTCATAACGTTGGATTTTAGTTACTTCCCTTGCCATCCAAAAATTAGTAAGAGAAAGCTGATTCGCCTTGCGCTTTTGCTCTTCCTCTACTACATAACCTTTTTTTTCAAAGAAAGGGCGAGCAGTCAAACTCACTTCGGATGTAATCCGCATAATCCCGGCTGTAATTGCATACCGTTCTATTTCTTCCAAAAGCATCGTAGCAATACCTTTACCTTGAAAGTCCTTGTGAACAAACATAGAATGTAAATAGCCATGAGGCGTAATAGATGAAAAACCAACGATTTGTGACTGTTGATTAACAGCTACAATAAAATAGTGGGTCTTTATCATCTCTTCAATGTTAGAAAGGTCATCTCCGCAGGATGCCCAATCCTCAACTTCTACCTGCGAGTAATCGCGTCTATTTATCACGATAACTGTATTTTGAAATAACTCTTTTAGTTCAACCGCATCCGACTGTTGAGCTTGCCTGATTGTAAAATCCGTTTTCATATCTATTATATTAAATTCTTTCCAGCCTTTCTTATTTTGTAGCTATTATAGAATAGACCATCGGAATATGATTACTCAAATGTTTTATCCTATATTTGTTAGGTTCACATTCAACTGTTTGGGAAAAACAATTATAGGGTGAATAATCAAATTCATCAAAAGAAGATATGGTAAGCCCACTTTGTATAAGGCTATTTATAACCTCCCTCAAACTATGATTCCACGTTACACATTCTTGCAACAAATCATTTTCCCCGTCCGTATAGGTTCCCTCTTGTGTTTCTCTGATTGCACCGGAATTGAAGTAGTTATATTCAATCCTTTTAAAGTCATCATCAAACATCCACACAATCGGATGAAACTCCACAAATACAAACTTCCCATTTGGTTTTAGATAATTTGAAATAATCTGAGCCCACTTATTCATATCCGGCAACCAGCCAATCACTCCATAGCTTGTAAATATGATGTCGAATTGTTCATTCAAATGAGCAGGCAAATCATAAATATCACAGCAGATAAAAGTTGCATTAACATTTGCTTTCCCGGCTAATATCTTTGCATGGTCAATCGCTTTATCGGATAAATCAACACCTGTAACATTTGCGCCAAGTCTACCCAACGAAATAGTATCTTGTCCGAAATGGCATTGTAAATGCAGAATAGATTTCCCTTTTATATCTCCAAGTAAACCAAGTTCTATATCATTGAGAGACGACTCACCTTTCAAAAAGCCTTCGACATCGTAAAAGTCAGATTTCAAATGCACATCTACCCTGTTGTTCCAAGACTTCCGGTTTATTTCTAAATAATCAAAATCTTCATTCATTCTTTTAATATTAAATTGATTATATGCAAATATAGCAAAAGGTACAGTATCATTCATTGTGAATTGTACTTTTTACTGTATTTCAGCCAAATACCTCTCTTTACAGGCTAAAACCTTTGCTCCTTTTCTGCTCCTCTTTCGGTTGTATCCTTTGATAGAGTTTGCTAAACTGCTCCCTGAACCAATCGGAAACATTTTTTCGATTGATGATTAGCACCAATTTGTTCTTTCCAACAGTTGAAGCTGTTACTATTTGTGCAGTCACCTTATCCGTTACGAAATTCCGTTTATACTCTTCGGAATAGAGTGTGCCATTATGTTCTATCTTTTCCCCTAACATCAGTTTTGCTGTTTGTTCAGTTGAGAAACCGACAACACGACATAGCCTTTCCATTCGGAAAAGTTCTTTTAGTAGTGGTAGCCATGCACAAGCCTTTTTAATCATCTGTGACAGCCGTGATATCTCCTTTCGGGTTTCATCCAGTTCCTTGATGTGCTTACCCTGCACTTTTACCAATTCCCTGCTGTACTGTTCCCGTTGCTTCTGCATCATAATTTGCAGTCTTTCGATGCTCTCGTCACGAGCAACAACTTCATCACGAAGCTGCTGGTTCTCCTGTTTCAGTTCTTTGATTTCTCCACTGCCCAAAAGAGAACCTACCTTTGCGATAATGGCGGTTTTAGCTTCTGTCTTAACCACTTCCAGCCGTTCTGTGCCGATTTCTCTTTTGATTTGTAGTAGTCGTTTCTCCGCTGCTTTCTTTTCGGATTGGAGTTGCTGCACGTCTGTTTCGAGTTCACCCGTCTGTCGTTTCAAATCGCGGTAATATTGGGCTGTAGTGGTATGTCTGGCTTCCGATCCACGTACACCACGCTGCAAACCGTATCTCTCCATAACTTTAGCGTAATCATCATGATAGGCTACCAACCTATCACGGTTCAACACATCATCTGCACACAATCGGGCTGCATCGGTTTTCTTGCGATAGGTACGTTTTCCCTCCGTTTGCTTTTTCTGCTTCGCCTTTCTGCGCTCACCCATTACTATCGGCACAATGGTAGCATGTATGTGCGGTGTGGTTTCGTCCATGTGAAGAACTGCGGAAACGGTGTTCTCCTTTCCGAAAGTCTTGTGCAACCATTGCATACTATCGTCACACCATTCATCTATACGTCCGTCCTGTTGTATCTTCATCATGTCCTCGTGCGTTCCCGACAGCATAACACGAATAGCCCTTACTTGGTCAGGCGTAATTTTGCGCTTGATGCCTGCCGACTTGATGCGGTGGGCTATCGCTTCGTCACGTTCCGTTACTCCTTTGGGAAGTTGTACAAGTTCCCGATTGAGATGCGTTCGTGTGGGGTCAACGTTAGACGCTATCACCCGGCGTTCAATGTGGTCGGACATCCGGGCATCGGATGCGCCTTTTGCTTTCTTGAAATCAAGGGTAAAATATCCCATATTGAATTACATTTTTTCGTTAGACAATTCCGCTTGCCTTGCATACGTGCCGCATGGCTCACGGGGTTTCAAAAGGGGCATCGCCCCTTTGCTCGATAGGGTGTTTTTAGCGGTGCTTGCACTGCGTTAAGAAAACGCCCTATTGAGCTATGGCTTTTCTTTACTTAAAAGCCTGTGGGTGCGTGCGGCGGTTACATCCTAAAACCTTTGCCTTTCTTCTTGGTTGGTTGCTGCACCTGCCTTTCGGTCTGTTTTGTCGGTTGTGGGAACTCTAACGACTGCGACAATTTCTTACCCGTAAGATAGTCGTTCAAATCTTTATAGTTACTGTAGATACGAGAAGAATCTCGGACACGCCAGCCGTATTCCCGATGCAATTCCTGCACGGCTTTCATTCCTGCCGCATCGTTATCGAAAAAGCAATGTATATGTTCATAATTCCCTAACGGGTACAACGCTTTAGAGAGATTGGAAACGGAGTTCAAAATGATGTAGTCTTGCTTGTCAAGGTCGGGATAGGTAAGACAGGATTTCTGCCGTAGGGTCAGAAAAGAAAGATAATCCATAAATCCCTCGAACATGTAGCAGGTTTCTCTCGGCTCTCCCTTCTGTCGTATATAAGTGATGTCTTTGGGTGCGATACAACCTTTAAAATACTTGTTGCGTACCTCGTACCCACCCGAAGCATTCGGAAAACCAACAGCAAAGAACTGTTTGCCATTATTCACAAAACGGACTTCCTTACATTCTCTTTTTGCCAGTTCCGTATTTATCCCCCTCTCCTGCAAGTAAGAATACAAGGCAGGAGAAGAAAGCGGCACAACTTCCAACTGCTGAAAACTCGGCTGTGTAGAAGATTGCTGCCGAAAAGAGAAAGAAACAGGACGGACGTGTAATGCCTGCTGCGCAATCTTATCTAAAAGGTACGGCACACTGTCGGATGCGTAGAGTTCTTGCGCCAATGCAATGATGTTGCCACCTTTGCCTAATCGTAGGCTCGGTACAGAACGCCTTACTGCCTTTCGGCAGTAGGTTTTCCCGTACCTGCCCCCAAACCGTACTTGCATGTCTCCACGCATACGGCTCTCCGTTGATAACATGACTTTATTTAGCATGGCTGTGTATTTTGGCATAACACTTTTCACAGACAACCAATGTCTTCCTATGCTTTTCAAGCATCAGCCTGTCGCATTCAGTTTTTCCTTTAAGCTGATTTAGCTTTCTGACATGACGCATGACTACAGGTCCGACTTTTCCACATAATTCACATGTTCTCGCATCCAATCGCTCAGTAAGTGTCGGCTGTGGAATTGCGATTGTGTAGGATAAGTCGTTTACCTCCGTATAGTACATTGGTGGTTTACGTTTGAATCCCTCATTATAGAATTTCCTGTACCGTAATTTACCTTTTGCATCCTGATATGGCACTATAATGTCATTCCCAACCTTATATTTGTCAATGACTTTGCTTACAGTGCTATTGGTTTTTCCTGCAATGGTATGGTACATACTGTACTCCATGATGTATCCAAACTTTGAGAGCGCGTATGCCACGTTGTTGGCAATGCAGTAGTAGTTGTAGAACCCTCTGATTTCAGAGTTATATGCCGCCACTATGTCCTCGATTTTCTTCTTCATAAGATTGCCTCTGAACTTTGCAAACCAAACTTGTCGGCCATTTTCTACCTTGTATCTGATGGCGCTGTATTCTTCCAGTTTGTTCCGCACCGTTTCTATGGCGACCTTTAGGACTATCTTACCGTTGTAATAACGGGCTGGCACATTGTTCTTGTCCCGCTTGATAGCATCAGACTTACGGACTGAAACATCGAAGCCAAGAAATTTCGCGGGCTTTTGTGCGTTTGTTATCAATGTCTTTTCCTGTGACAGTTCCAGCTTGAGGTTTTCTTCCATATACTTGGTAATGTCCGACTTGATTTTAACGCACTCTGCCTTGCTTCCGATAACACCAATGAGGAAATCATCTGCGTATCTTACGTATCGAAGCCTTCTGTATGTTTCATCCATACTGTCTCTGCTCTCAATCTTTTGCCTTTCACGTCTCAGTTTCTCATACTCATCCCTAAGCTGTAATCTGACATCTGCATCCTGTATGTTCTTGATGCTTTTAAGGATGCGTTGCATCTTATCGCTAAGTTGCTTGTATTCTTTGGTGATGTGTCTTTCTTTTCCCTTATTGAAGCGTAGGGCGTATTCTTCCATATACTTGTCAAAATTATCAAGATAAATGTTTGCCAGTATAGGACTGATATTACCGCCTTGTGGAGTTCCCTTGTTTGTATTATGAAACTTCCAGTCTTCAATATATCCCGCATTCAACAACTTGCGGATAAGCCTTAGAAATCTATCATCGGCAATCCGTTTCCGCAAAGTTGCAATCAATACATTGTGGTCTATGTTGTCGAAGAATCCTTTAATGTCTCCTTCCACAAACCATTTTGTACCTGTAAATGTCTTTTGGATATGGGTCAATGCGGTATGGCAGCTTCTGTTTGGTCTGAATCCATGTGAGGTGTTTGCAAACACCTCTTCATAGACGGCTTCAAGAATCATGCGCACCACCTCCTGTACAAGTTTGTCCTCAAAGGAAGGAATTCCAAGCGGTCTTTTCTTACCGTTTTTCTTGGGTATGTATATCCTTTTTGCCGGATTAGGCTTGTAAGACTCATCTCTCAAAGATGCAATGACTTTGTTTATTCTTTGAAGACTCATCCGATTGATGGTTTTCCCATCCGTACCGGGTGTCATATTGCCTGGTTTGGCGTAAATACGCTGGTAAGCAACATGAAACATCTCCTCATTGAATAAGATACGGTACAGCCTTTCGAACTTGTAATCCGAAACTTTACCATGCTTGTTTAAAGCTTTTAATACTTGCTCAGGACTTCTCATAATGTCTCACACATTTTCCATTATTTGTATTAAGTTATCTAACTGCTTCCCTTCGCCATGTACAAGGCTTTCCCTTGCTCGGACTACTACGGAAGCTCCGTTCCCATGTCAGATATTCAGGGTCCTATGCCCATAGCCTTACGGCATTCTGATTTAGGGAATCCCCATTTGCTTTCACAATAACTGTTTGGCTCGGCAGACTGTCGGATGCGACTTACGTTCCTATTCCACTTATTGTGGTTGCTCTGAAGCCAGCTCCTGCTCCATTGTAATTTCGGTTTACATGGGGTGCTTCAGCCCGACGTGAATCAAATACCTTTCGTCGGGGCTGGTACGTGTGCAGCAGAACTATCGTTCAACCAATCAGGCTTCATCCTTGTGTCTGTCTTTTCCTCTCGCCATGCAGTCGCAGCTTGGTATTTAGCTGACTAATGACTTTACCGACATGCTTTTGTCACCTTTGGATTTCTCCTCCAGCTAAGTCGTTGAGGATAGGTCTGTTGAACTCTAACCTAATCTCTTGCCATAGAGATATTTATTGTGTAGCCTATATGGGCGCATCGAAATCGTATCATAGGTTGCGGGATGCGCTCACCTTGAAAGAAGGTGTCTTCTCCTCACGGAAAGGGGAACAATACCAGATACTGTCCCCTTGTTGTTTTACCGGGTTGAACCCCATACGCCGGAGATAATCCTCCAACTGAATGCTCTTGGCTTCTTCAATGTTCATTGTGTAACGGATTAAATTAATGACTCTTTTTAGAACGGGAATCCTTTAGTATCACCCACTGCAACGGATTCTGCGGCTTCCCGTTTTTTCTCAGTTCAAAATGCAGATGGTTGCCGGTCGCTATGCCGGTATGACCGACATTGCCGATATGCCGACCTATGCGTACATCGCTCCCTTTCCTCACATGCAATTTGCTCAAGTGTGCATACAACGTGGAAAAGCCGCCCGCGTGCCGGATTTCGATGTACCAGCCGTAACTGCTGCTATACCTGGCTTCAACGACTTTCCCGCTTCCTGAAGCATAGACCGGCGTGCCATAGGGTGCGGCAAGATCCACTCCGGCATGGAGTATCCTTTTCTTTTTCACCGGATGCATCCTTATACCGAAACCGGAAGAAACGGCATACCTCCTCCGACTTTCATTCAATGGATACAGAATAGGATAATCGGCCAGTACGGTAACCGGCAACCGGCTGTCTCATATGAAAGACTTTCACTGCCGGGCAGAGTGGATACGGTAGATGACAGCACTGAGTCCGGCTTTATATCCCTTTGACGGGGACTGTGCAAAAGCCGGACATGACAATAAGTGACAGAACATGACAATTAATGACAACTTCCTCATAATCAAACTATTTAATGACAAAGATAGTAATTTTACCCTCGTAAATGATTCATTAATCTTTAAAATTAACGTATATGAACGATGTGAATTTAGCTCCTGAAAACAAGGAAGCAACCCCGGAACACGGGTATTTGATGGCGTATGACAAGAAAGAGCAGAAAGCCAAAGGTGTAAAAGGAATCGCAGCGAACGGAGAGCTGGAAACGCTCGAAGCTAACGAGGCGAACAGGGACCAGTTTATCAAAGTGGACCAACGTGGAAACTTCTTCACCAACTTCGGGAAGAATTTTCTCTACCAGTACAATAATCCCGGTCGTTACTCCCTCTACAACATGCCGAAGGAAACGCTCGTAGAGCAGGCCAAAGAAAAGATCGAAGCGGCGCAGGAACCACAGAACGAAGCAGTCAGAAGGGAACTGGCTTCGACCAGGGTGTATAATAACCATCGCTTCAACGAGCGGGAAGTGAATTGGGAACAGGCCGCCAAATACGGCATTACCCCGGACGGACTGAAGAACGCAAAGGACAGCCTCGAAAGAATGTTGCAGGGAAAGACTTCCGCTATCGCTTTCCGTGTGGCAAAAAATTCCGAGCTGGGGCGTGAAAACGGGGATGCCAAACTCTCCCTGTTCCGCGACGAGAACGGAGCTGTCAAGTTCGACATCCACTACATCCGTCAGGCTCCCAAGATCGGGGAAGACTACAGGGGACATGTCCTGACGGAAGAAGACCTCAAGGCCTGAACCAGACCGGCAATCTCGGCAAGGCGGTGGATGTAGTCATTGACTACCGTACCAAAGAAACCAAATCCTGCTACCTTTCCAAAGACCCGGTGACCAATGAATTGTTCCATATGCCCGTAGAGCAGGCACGCATTCCGCGTAAGGTGAAAGATTATACGCTTTCTCCGAAAGAATACGATGCTGCCGTGCGCGGTGAGGAAGTACCGATCCGTTTCAAGTCTAATAATGGAAAATTTTATGCCACCTCCATCCAGATGAGTGCCGCCGAGCGAGGGGTGGAATTCCTCTGGGAAAGAAGCACCAAGAAGTTGGAAGAGGCACAGAAACAAGGTCAGGAACAAGACGGAAGCCAGCAGCAGCCCCATGCACCGGTACAAGTAGCCGGAAAACCCCGGAAAAAAGAGGAAGCCTCACAGCAAGCGGAAAAGAAACCGCGTACCCGTAAACCGTCCATCACACCTAAAATGTAAGAAAAATGGCAACCTATATTTCTGATGATCCCAAACTATTGGACGAGCTTTTCAGGAAAGACGGTGAAGGCCAGCTCCTTGTCGGTTATGAAACCGGCAAGGAGAAACCCCATGCAGAATCCTCCTATATGCTTTATCCTGCCAATCCCGACAGGCAAGACCCTGTCTATACGTTTATGGCCTTGTTCAGCCAACAATCGATAAAAGCCAAATACTCCGCCTTCGTACCGAATACCCGTCTGGAAATCTATTCATTCCCGAAGATGACGGATGTACCGGCTATCTCCGGAGATATTTCCAAAAAGGAATATATCAATCAGGTATTACTACCCTATATCCGGGAAAAGGGACTGGCTCCTCTAATAAGTACCAATCTGAGAAATGTCCTGTTTGCGCAGTCACGCAGCGATATCCTCATGATATCGGGAGAACTTCCGAAACTGACCACACAGCAGTTGGACGAGCTGGTCCATTTTCATCAGAAGCAGGATGAGCTGGCTGCCAGGTATGATTATAATCCGGTTTACAAATTACCGCTGCATGCTGTGGAAACGTCCAAAGGAATCTTGTTTTTCAGTGATACCAAAATGGGACGGGAGGGATTGAAGAGCTTTTACCAACAGTTATCCGGCAATTATTTCTGGGTTCATGGCGAACCCGGTCCTGTCAGGCAATACAACGTCAACTGCCTGTCCGACGATATCTGTCCTTTGGTGGATGCCTGCTACCGGAAGAATCCCCAAAGCGGAAAAGGGGAATATGATTTTGATAATGCTGTATTCTCAAAAGAGGCTTTCCGTGACAGGAAACAGTGGAAACTGGCGTTTGAAACGGACATGGAGCCGAGCGCTTCTGAATTTCTCCGCCTGAATGAATTTGCCGGATGTCCTGCGAGCCGTAACAATGCGGATATCAGCAAACTGTTGTATCTGATGGAGAACGGATTCAAGCGGGATATAATAAATGATCCCGATTTCGGATACCGGAATGTCTTTCAGGAGTATGTCACCCGGATAGACGACTGTATCAACGGACAGTCCTCGGGGCCAGATTTGTCAGATGTGCTGGATGACATGCGTTGGAAAGCGAAGAATATCCTTCTGACGGATTTCGATGTCCGTGGACACCGTACATTGGAAAGGACACTGAATGACAGGAGCGTCCCGTTTCTCATCAATGGAACCGATGCCGGCGAAGCCATGAGGCAAGCCTTGCTGGAAGGAAAGTGGATCTACTGTCCCCAAATATCCAAGTCAATGCCAGATTTACATTTCCTCCATGCCGAAAAGACATGCAACCGGGTAATGGCATATACCAAATCTCCCGTAAACAAGACCGTGTATCAGGAGAAAAACGGCAAAATCATTCCATATGTACCGGCTTTGAAAAAGGTATCGAAAACGAAAAGGAACAATTCCCTCAAAATGTAATAATATGAAGCAACCTGAACAATCCTATACAGCCATAGAGACAGCCCATGGCTTTGTGTTCTTTACTGATACGACGGAAGGACAGAAAAACAGGCAGGACTTTCTGCAATTTATGGCAGACCATTACTTCGATCCCCATTTCAATCTTGGTCCGGTAAATGTTTACCGGGCAGAAGGAGTCCTAAAGGATGGATCCTATGTCAATCCGGGTGAAGGCCTGTACCCGGAATATGCTTACCTGCAGATGGATAAGACACCGGAAATGGAGCTGGTCTACCGGAATGAGATGAAGCCGACCTGGGAGGATTTCGGTAGTTTCTGCCACAATATGCATTGTACCAGCAGCCATCGCAACCGTAATATCGCTGATATTTTGGAGGAAATAGAAAGCAAGGACCGTAAATTACTGGAGCTTTCCAAACAAGGTACAGCATCGGATATCCGGCAGCAGATAAAAGAAACCGGCCAGGATAAAGCCTTGCTGGACAAACTCCTCAAGCAGTATTACGATGTGCGTGGACACCGGACTGTTGGGAACATCCTCCGCGACCCGATGGAATGTGTCACCGTAGACGGTGTCCGGCTCTTTACCCCTCACCGGCAAGTATTGGCGGCAGGGCACGGACTCTTCCTGCCGGGAGAGGCAAAAAGCAACCCGTCCCATGCCTATGCATGGATAAACGGGGATTTCACCCGGATCGTATTTTCTAAGGATCCTCCTGCGAACAAACAGGTGTTCAAAGTGAAAACAGTCATCGAAAAGGCTTTGAATAAAAAGCAGGACGTGAAAAAGAAAAGAAATACCCACCCTAAATTGTAGAAATATGGACAAGAGAAACCAAATGGAAAATCCTTTTTTCGATCCCGACAAGCCGGGAAGTATTTTTGTCGGTATGGACCGTTACCATCAGTACTCTCCCCACCAGCCCCGAAATGCCCTCACATTCATTCAGAAAGGAGATGCGGACAGCCTGTTCCGCAAATTCCTGATTGACAATATCAAGGAAGCGGAGTGCTGCCCCTATATTCCGGATACGGAACTGCTCCGGTTTGACCTGGCGAACATGAGGCAGGTTCCACCGGTAGATACCCATACCCCTTTCGAGGAATATATCAGCAAGGAACTGCTGCCGTATTTTCAAGAACACTGCATTCCCCCTGCCAAACGCATTTCCCTGCGTGATGCGGTCTATACCTATAAATACAAGAATGAACCGGACGGCGGCATATTGAAGAAGTATCTCATGCAGGAACCCGCATACTTGGAGTTTCGATTACAGCAACAGGAAAAAAGGACATTGTACCGGTGCCAGCCGCGGTACACATTCCCCTTAAAAGTGGTGGAGAATGACTTCGGATACCTTATCTTTTCCGGTAACGAGATCGGCAGGAACGGATTCAGGGAGTGCATCCGGTACATCACGGACCATTACTTCGACCCGCACTACGATACCGGCCATCTGGCCGTCTACGACAGTACGTTCATGGACAAGAACCTGGTTCCTCTCATAGATGCCGCTTACAAGCCGTGCAAACCGATGGAACTGGATTATTCCTTCGATTTTTATCCGGCATCCTATATCGGTCTTGACGAACTGCCCAAAGAATTCATCGACAGTTTAAAACCGGTATGCTACCATTCGATGGAAGCGACAGCCGGGGATTTTATAAAATTCGCCACCGACTGGCATTTCAATAAGGATACGCAGGTTTCCATCAGCCGGGAGAACCATGACATTTACCGGCTGCTGACCGTCATGCGTAACGGTTATATGAATATTCATGAACAACCGTTTACCTATTTCAATGAACTGCTGCCGTATGCCAAGGAATTTGAAAAAGTCACGCAGGTTAAATCTGCCGGCGAATTCGATACGGGAAAGTTCAAGCGGTTGTCTACGGAAATCCGGAAGGCTGCCGATGGAATTTTGAAAAGGGATTTCGATGTGAGAGGGCACCGTTCCCTTGAGAATATGTTGAATGACTCCACCGTTACCTTCACCGTCGGAAGCCGAAAACTGAATGAAGTTCAAAAGACGGCACTGGCTTCGGGATACGCACTGTATCTCCGGGAAAACAACAAGGAGGCGACAAGGCATCTCCTTTTTTGCAAGGCTGACTTTGAGCAGGGCAGAATTGAGGGTTCCTCCAAGCCCTTCGGCGTCAGGACATACGTGATAAAGGACGGACTGCTCTGTCCGCTGCCGGAAGAGAAGAATACCGTTAAAAAGACTGAGAATAAGAACAGACATAACAATAACCGTTTAAAATAAAGCGATATGATACCTAAAAGTCAGATGTACCTCGGAGCGCGGATTGTAGAGAACGATCCGGAAGAGGAAACTCCCGTTGTTCCCTATAAAGGAACAGTAACAGCCATTGAAGAAACCGGAAAAGGGGAACTGGATTACTTTGTCTATATCCGGCTGGATGATGAGTCCATGAAACAAAAAAGAATCTCCCTTTGCTGCCCGGACAAGATCATGACCTGTTTTCCATGGACTATAGACCTGGAAGAAAAACAGAAAATGGAGCAGAAAATGAAGAATAAAAAAGTTCCCGACCCGTCGAAACGGCATAGACTATCTTAATCAACCATTCATCTAAACCATAAAATAATATGAGTACATACATTGGTTTCAATTTGAACAGCAACAGGCAGATTGAACATTTCCAGACCATAGAGAATCGTTATGGCATCAATTCAGATGGCGGCAAATTTCTTTTCGGGCAGGCAGAACTGGCCTTGAAAGGCTCCTACATTCCTAAGGAAGAAGTCTATTTAATACCATATCAGGGTGCTGTACAACCGGGGAACATTGAAAGGTTCATCAAGGACATGACCCATAACGGAGGACTGTCTTGTGCAACTCATTTCCCATTGCGGGATATCGCCTTCGTTTACGAGAATACATCTCCTTATGGCATCCATAATGTGGATAGCATCCAGAGAATGCTTCAAAAGGCCAAAGACAATCCCCTGCTGAAAAAACAACTGAACGCTTACCGCGCATTCCATCAAGAAAAGGAAAAAGATATCTACAACAGGGTGATTACTGCAATAAATACGAACCAGGGAGTCCTGATGTTCAATGATACCGGCAGGGGGATACAGTGTGCGCAGAAATACCTGCAGCATATTGGCGATAATTTCTTCTCGCCGGTTTACAGGGATGCGGATAAACTGCAAATATATTATTTCAGCACTTCCAATATCAATCTGATCAAAGAGGCGTCAAAGTGTTCGAACATGTTTGAACATGGCTTAAAAAAGATATACCTTCCCCAAAAGGCTCATTTCCTGGATTCAAATATGATAGCCAACTATACCCCGGCGGTAGAATGCAGCATGGCTCCCTCTTTGGAATGTTATAACCAACTGGCCGAAAAGTTGAATCTGGGCAAGAGCCAGAAGAATTATAACATAGGCGTACTCGACCGGATCTGCAAGACCGGGCAAATCGGGAATTTGGAAAAAGACAGCCGGTTCAACCATCAAAACAGCTTTGTCTCCCTGGATGAACGGATCAGGCTGTCTTATGTGGGGAAGCAGGATGGCACACTGCTGAAAAATGCACTTGAACGGACCATCAAGGATACGGCAAAGAGAATCCTACAGACGGACTATGCGGTACGGGGCTATGAACCGCCCAAACAGGAAAAGAAAAAGAGTAGAAGTATCACCATGTAACTATTTTAAATTTCAATCGTATGCAAAAGCAAGAGATTTCAAACATTATGATTTTCTTTGTTACCCAGGACTTGGAAGGGCAACCCCGACAACTGGAGATGCACCTGATGCCGGAGAAAGAAGTATCGATGATGAATCAACGATTCACCGAATACCTCCAGCGGCAAAGGGAAATGTACAAGCCGTCCCTTGTCCAAAGCCACTTGCCGGATCTTTATCTGTGCCGCTACCAGTTTCCGGCAGGAGTAAGCTACCCGGATATCCGGCTCTTTGACAAGGATAACAGCTTGGTACAAAAATTCATCACCCGGAACGGAGGAAGCATGCAGGGCAATGTCTCATTGCGCGGACTGGAATACCTGCATTCTCACGATGAAGAAAAAAGCCTGCCCATGCTGGTAGCCAGCGGACTTGCCGACCACCTGCTTGTACAGCCGGAAGCCAAACGGTTCGCGCTGGCACAGGATACTCTCCACGACGATCCGTCGGAAACCCTGACCGCCGTGGAAACCGCCAAAGGAGTGCTTCTGTTCGAATATTCCGGCTGAAAATAAAGGCGGACAGGAGAAGGTCAAATCACAGATCCGGGATCAGGCGGCCTATATCCTGAAACGTGATTACGGGCTTATCCCGGACAGCCTGCAAAACAAAGAGATAGACCCCATCATTTCCCTCCAGACTCCCAAAGGAGCCGTCTACCTGCCCGCCACGGATGAAGGAGCCATCTATAAACAGTGTTACCTGCAATATCTGGCTGACCGTTTCTTCACTCCGGAAGTACAGGCTCTGGGACGAATCAGAGAATTCTATATTTCCTGCCCGAACCATAGCACGGAGCATTACATGCAGAAGCATCTGGACCTTTTCCGGTCCAATCCTTTCTACGGGCAGCTGGCGAAAATGCCATTGTATCCGATAGAGCAATCCGAGCTGTTGAAGAAAGGCGGCTATCCCATAGAGCCGACATACCATGCATTCAAACAGTTTACGGAAGATTACCGGCTTTCGGTAACGCCGGAGAATGCCGAGATATTCACCCTGCTCTTTATACGGGAATACGGATTACCGGCTGATTTCAATACTAATGAAAGCTATAAGGAGTTCACCCACAAAGGAAATTTTAAACCGCTGGATCAAGAAATGTCCGAACTGCAATCCAAAAAGGGATATAGTGAAAAGGCATTCTACAATATTCAAAACAGGCAGCAGCAACTCGCGGACAAGATACTTGGCCTGAGATACAGACTGACCTGTCCTCCGTTGCAACTGACCGGACCGGCGGCTTCGGAAAAGAGAAAGACGGCTTCCCGTCAGAACAAGTCACATAATCCCCGCATCTAAAACTGATTATCATGCCTGCATGGATGGAAAAAATAAAAGATACATTCACCGCTAAAGCGGATTTAAAGAGCCTGTTTATTGTGTTACAGCCGGATAATCAAGTCTCGACTGTCATGGTCGTGTCGTATGTTCCGACGGATAAGGACTCTTTTCAGGTATTTATGGATCTGACCGCCCGGATTGCTATGGATCAGAAAACCATACCGGATAACTTATTGCTGCATTTTGAGGGAATACCTGCTAAAGATATTCCTTTCACCAGCGAACTACCGGCGAAAGACAGTGAGAAAGCCCTCAGTTTCATCGCCTCTTACGGAGGCATCACTGAAAACAACTCCATACCTTTACGGAAAGCGGCTTATTTGAGAGCATGCCAAAGGGAACTGACGGCAGAGAATATCCGGGATCTGGACTACTCACCAGCTTATAAGTGCTTTATTGCACACGAAGATGCGATGGAGAAGATTGCGGCAGGAAAGCAAGCCAAACAGTTCTACACCATAGCTGAAACGGAACAAGGTGTCCGCGTATTCAATGACGGACTTTCCGGGACTATAAAGTTTCGGGATTACCTGCAATCGACAGCGGACAATTTCTACTCAAGCTCTTTGCAGGATGTGGAGTCATTGAATATTTACCGGATAGAAACCGTCTCCCGCCGGATGCTGGAACTCTCCAACGGGAATCAGACCACCATGCCGCAGGCCGGGATGGAAATTCTGGCGAATTACAAGCCGTCCGTCACTTTCGACATGCATCCTACGGGAGAAAATCTCAACCGGTTTGTCACAGCCGGCGCATTGGAACTCTCTATCCGTAACCGGAACATTATGACACTTCAGGACATAGCAGCCAGAGGATACGCCTATTTACCGGCAGACGAATCGTTTGCCTATAAAAAGGATTTCTTGTTTGTGGAGAAAGGTATCCGTGAGATTACCCGGCAAAAGGAATTGTACCGGGATTATCCTTTCCGGCAGAAGATGGATGAATTACAAAATGCTGCCAGGTCATTGGCGCAAACACTGTTAAACAGGGATGGAGTCCGGAAGAACTATCATCGGGTAAGCCCGCCTGTTGTTGTTTCTAAGAAAGGAGAAGCTCAAACAGCCGAAAAACCGCAAGACAAGCCCGGACTGTCCTGTGGCAATGAAAAGAAAAAGGTCAAGACAAAAACCGCTTCCGTTAAAAAGCAGGCGAAGCCCAAATTATAATGCATATGGAACTGATAAATAATACATTCATTCCCGAAAAAGAGATACCACGTAGCCGCAGGGCTGCCGGAAGGAAAGCATTCCTGCAAACTTTCAGAAACCTGTTTACCAGCCGGAATCATTTCAGGAGATTCATGGATACTTACCGTTTCAACACGATCCGCTGGAGCGCGTCCAACCTCCACGAACCCTCATGGGGAAAACGGATCGGATTATTCTTTCGTACCAAAAATCCAATCGCTATCCTCCGGGATGATTACCGGAGCAATCGCAGTAATCTGTTGAATAAATGGGAAACGTCCAGCCTGAACCGTATCCAGATGGAACTGGTCCGAATGGGTAGTATGCCTATTCAGAATAAGGACAGACATACTTTCAAAGCTCTGAACAGCATTGAAAAGAAAATCAAACAACTGCAGGAATATGAAGGATGTCCCGATATGAGCCATGAAAAGCAGCTTCTGGCAACATACAAGTACATTCTTTCTTCTCCTTTTGACCGGAAGTTCGGAGGATTGCCACCCGATGAGATTTGTGGGATGCTTCAGCAGAACGGACTGTCTGAATCAAACCTTCCTTACCAAAATTACGAAGGAATCCTCCAGGGCCGTGAAACAGTCATGTACGAACTGGCAACCGGAAAGAACGGGGAGAAATACCTCCAACCGGCAGATCAGGTGAAACTGAATGCGGGAATGTCAGGAATCTCAATGGATTTAATCAGCCGTTTTCCGGCAAAGGAAATACCCCTGCCGAATCTGACGGAAAGCATACAAGTATCGGAAAAGAAAGAGAAGCTCTCCATTCCCAAAGAACCGAAGAAAAGGGTACGGAAAGAAAAATCAAAGGTCAAGAGTGTAAAAATTAAATAGTCATTCATATTAAAAAAGAAAGTAACATGAAAACAATTTGTATTTGTGAGAAGCCCTCGGTGGCACGCAGCATTGCCCGGGTCCTGGGCGTAACGGAGAAACAGGAAGGATACTTGAGTGGGAACGGATATGCCGTCACATGAACTTACGGCCATCTGTTGGCATTGGCCCTGCCTCAAGACTACGGCATTGTCCATGTGGAAAAGGAGATGCTGCCTATTATTCCCGACCCGTTCAAACTGGTTGTCCGTCAGATTAAAACCGAAGATGGATACAAGGCTGATCCGACGGCTCTGAAACAATTGGAAGTAATCCGTAAACTGTTGGGTCAGGCTGATCAAGTGATATCCTGTACTGATGCAGGGCGGGAAGGAGAGTTAATTATGAGATATGTGCTTGAATATCTGGGATATCATAAGGAAACCAAACGCTTGTGGATATCTTCCATGACAGAAAAATCGATACGGGAAGGATTTGATAGCCTCAAATCAAGTAAGGAGTTTGACAACCTGTACCGTGCCGCTAAAGCCAGGAGAGAATCAGATTGGGTCGTCGGTATGAATGCCAGCCTGTCTTTGAGCATGGCTGCAGGCAAGAGTAACTATTCTCTGGGAAGAGTACAGACACCGGCACTTGGCATGATTTGCCGTCGATATCTGGACAACAGGGATTTTATAGCCAAACCCTATTATCTGCTACAGCTACGGACAACGAAAGCAGGGAAAGAACTCGTCTTAACCTGTACCGGGAAATATGATACACCGGAAAAACTCGATGTGGACCGTAAAAAAGTGTATGAAGAGACGACAGCCAAAGTGGTGCAAGTGGAGAAGAAAGAGGTTCCAGAAGAAGCTCCGCTACTTTATGACCTGACCGCCCTGCAACGAAGTGCCAATACCAAACTCGGACTGACCGCAGAACAGACGCTGAACATTGCTCAAAAATTATATGAAGGAGGCTACATTTCGTATCCCCGTACCGGATGTAGCTATATCACAGAAGACATCTTCGAACAAGTCCCTTCCCTCATCGGCCTGCTTAAGCAACATCCCCGTTTCACATGGCATGCGGAAAACCTCTGTAACCAGCCTTTAAACCGGCACTGTGTGGACGATAGCAAGATGACGGACCATCATGCGTTAATCATTACGGAGAACTATCCCCAGAGGCTTTCCCTTGACGAGCAGAATATCTATTCCATGATCGCGGGACGCATGTTGGAGGCTTTCTCCGGCAAATGCCTGAAAGAAACGGTATCCGTACAAGCGGACTGTAACGGCGTTCTTTTCGGGATAAAAGGAAGCCAAATCAAAGTTCCGGGGTGGAGAGGCATCTATAACGAACCTAGTGAGAAAGAAGAAGGAAGTCTTCTGCCCGAATTTCAGGAAGACGAAATATTGCCCGTGCTCGGTATTGATACATTGGTCAAGAAAACCAAACCGCAGCCCATATTCACTGAGGCAAGCCTGCTTGCTGCGATGGAAGGTTGTGGCAGAACATTGGACGATGAAAAGGAAAAAGAGGCAATGGAGGATTCCGGCTTGGGTACACCGGCTACACGTGCCGGAATCATCGAACTGCTCATTGCCAGACACTACGTGGAAAGAAACGGACGGTCACTGATTCCCACTCCCAAAGGACTGGAAGTATATGATATTGTAAAAGAGAAGATGATCGCCAACGTGAGCATGACCGGAGGGTGGGAATGCGCCTTGCATGAAATCGAAACCGGCAAAGTTTCCACGGAAACATTTACTCAGAGCATCAATTCCTATACCCAACAAATCACCTCGGAACTGCTTGCCCTGAAACTTAACCATCCGGACTTGCCACATTGTAACTGCCCCAAATGCGGAGCAGAAACGATTATCGTCTTTAACAAGGTCGCCAAATGCAGCGATCCCAATTGTGGGTTCCTGTTATTTAGAACGTTCAACGGCAGGGAACTGACGGATAATCAGATGCTCCTGCTGCTATCGGGGAAACGTACCGGATATCTGAAGTTTACCAGCAAGAAAGGAAAGAAGTATGAGGCATCACTCGAGCTGGATGACAATTACAGGATTGAGATGACTTTCAAGGATAATAAACCTAAAAAATAAAGAAGCGACTTATGAAAAAAGAAATGGAAGAGATACCGGATGAACTGAATCCGGACTTAATGCTGAATACGATTGCTTCCGAACTGCTGATCAAGATAGCCAAAGGGGAGATTGATATCCAGAAGCTGGTCAGGAAACAACTCTCGGACAGGGGAATCGATGACCAACGGAACTGGATAGGACCGGACAAGGCAAGAAAATATTGGGAGAAATATAAGATGCCTGTCTAAACCAAGTCAGTCAGGATAAGAAGATAATTGCAGGTTATTCAATCCGTTTGTAGGCCAGCCTGCAAATACCGGATCTGAAACATTTGTTCCCGGTCATTTCCCATGAGGAAGGACCGGGAATTTCTGTAAACAGACGTATGCCGTCCCCTTGGATATACGGTGCGACAAAAAGGATGATTTCATCCACCAACCAGTATCTGAACATGCTGCTTATAACGGAAATTGTATCCGGAGCCGCTTCTATGAAATAAATACCTTCATTTTTCTTTTTCCATTGTGTCAATGAGATGAAAGATACATCCGGCCCGAGAGTCTGTGTAGCACGTTCCCGTATTTTGGTGAGGCCATATTTGTTCGGATTATCCCACAAAGGGGAAGAAACAGTCCTGTCGAAGAGGTATCCGTCAAGAGTAGTGATTGCAAGTAATTGGAGTTTTGCCATAAGTATAATATTTAACCTATAAATATTATTCGGCAGAAGTATTTGAGAAAGCGTGGCCTTACCCAACTCCAAGACGGAGGTTCTGGTAAACCTATGAATAGTAGCTGTGTAAGCCACGCTATGACAAAGCATAGCATAAGCAATACACAAAAAGCCTCTATTCATTGAAATTTACCAGATTTCCGTCTTGAGACATTCTGCGAATGTTATGTCTATATCTAATTGGAAGGCTATTGCCTGCCATTTAAATCTATATTTCGTTCCAAAGATACTCATATTTCTGATTTCTCCGAAGAAATCCATATCATAAAGAAATGTGGCAGGGCAAAAAAGGAAAAAAGATGAAAGAGTTACCATTTGTATAAGGGATGTCGGATTTCACGACTCCCCCGTTAAATAAAAAGTATAAGAAAAGCTACGCTGACAAAAAATGACTATTAATGACTATTAACGACACTGGAAACTAAACGATTGATTTATAGTAATATTCCCTTTATCTTGCACCCAATTTCATTATTCACAATTTAATTTATAAATCATGGAACTGACAATTATCGAAACAAGTGCTTATCAGGACTTGAAGAAACAACTAAGTATGCTGTCCGTGCAAATGATGGACTTTCAAAAGAAAATAGCCCCCGTAACACCGGACAAGTGACTGGATGCGCAGGATGTGTGCCTGGCTCTCAATATTTCCAAAAGGGCACTGCAGACTTACCGGGATAACGGGCTGATTCCTTATTCTAATATCGGTGGAAAATTCTTTTATAAAGAAGTGGACATCCAGCAAATTCTGGAGGAAGGACTAATCAAAAAAAGAAAATAAAGAGTATGGCAGACATTATCACTAAAGATTCGGAAGAGTTCAAGGAACTTACCGGATGGATCAAACGGACAGGAAAAAATCTGGAGGCTGCTGCGGCACGGATACGTCCGACGATTGCAGACGAACATTATCTGAGTGGAGATGAGGTATGCCGGATGCTTCATGTTTCCAAGCGTACATTACAAACACTACGGGATGAAAAGGCAATACCTTATACCTCAATTACCTCTGTCGGGGGTAAACTGCTCTATCCGGAAAGCGGGCTATACGAGGTACTAAAAAAGAACTATAAAGATTTCAGGCGTTACTTGAAATAAGCAACCTGCCTGAATACGAAAAACACCCTTCAACATTTGCTGAAGGGTGTTTTTTCATACTTATTCTAATTGGCCAAGCGATACACGGAACCAATCTTGTCGCACATCCTATCCGTATCTTCCCCAACCTTCGGATTGATCAGTTCAGCATAGACTTGTGTGGAAAGAATCGATTTGTGTCCTAATACTTTTTGCAAAGTTTCTAACGGCATGCCTTTCAATATAGCCAAAACTGCAAAGGTATGTCTCCCGATATGAGGGGTGATATTTACATTACAATCACACTTTTTCCCTAAAACCTTAAAACTACTTTTCATGGTTTCATAATCACCGACGGGGAAAACGCAATCAGGAGAATCTTTCTTTTTGTTATCACCCTTATACTTTTCTACAAGTTCAATTGCTATAGGTAATAATTTCACGACGTATGCTACGCCTGTTTTTATACGGTTTCCCATGAGCCATGTGCCACCATCAGAATCTGTATGGATATTCTTATAAGTAATTGCTTTCAGATCTGCGAAGGCGAGGCCTGTGAAGCACATGAAAAGTAGCATGTCACGCATAGCCTGCTGACGTTTATACCTCAATTCTACATGTATAAGCCTCTGCAGTTCTTCTTCAGAGAGAAATGAACGTCTTTTATATCCCGGCTTACATCCAAAACCCGTGAAGGGATGAACTTTTATTAAACCTTTCTCTTGAGCGATATGCATTAGCCATTTCATGGTATTAACACGTCCGAATGCTGTAGAACTGGCCGAGCCGCATGTGCCCAACATCCAATTATAATAGTCTTCAATAAAATCTTTGTCAAGTTCATCAAGTGCAATGTCCTCAACATTCTTTTTGTCTTTCAAAAAAAGCAATGCGCTCTTATAATCGGCTACTAAACCAAGATAGGTGCTTTTTGCCTTTTCCTTGCCTACTTTCTCCTTGTATGACTCAAGCTGTTCCCTGAAAAGCTCCATAAGGGTGTGGGAATCTTCTTTAAAACCGACATAGCGGCTATAGACTTTCTTGGCTGTGACAAAACTGTCATGATCGCATATGTATTGGTAATGCTTGGCAATTTGGGCTTTGGCATTATCAAGTTCCTGGTTTAACATTCTAGCTTCTTCGGATTTCCCTTTAGCCCTATTAGCTTTGGCGTCCCATAAAGAAATAGACACCTCCTTCTTACAGCTAAAGCAAGCTGTGGTCTTGTTGATGGTAATACGTCCCATTACAGGTACTTTACCATTCTTAATCGATTGATTTTTAGTGTAAAACAACACTCTGAATGTACTTCTCATAACTCAACTTTTTTAGTTACAAATTTAATTACTGTTGAGGTATTTGAAGTTATGAAGAATAATGCAATATATTGAAAACTAATGCCTTATATCCGATTAGTAGGCAAATTGGAAGAGGTAACAGATAAGTAACATAACTCACTCCCAAATATGCTCTATTTAGCTTTATTCACCACATCCGATTAAAACATTAGTTTTATAACTATTTGAATTTTAATAGGTTTGCACTATATTTGCGCATCTTGAAAAAACACTTTGTTTCGTGCCTCGAAACAGATTGTTTCACACGTTGAAACAGATTGTTTTGCGCCTTGAAACAGATTGTTTACCGGCATGAACAAGACATTTGATGCATGGATTCTACAAATTACTACATAGTCTTCTATAAATATGCCAAGATTCTTACACACGAGACAGCGTGTGAGATAAAGGTATCTTACACACATCTGCAACCGTATCTTGCACTGCATAAAACAATTGTATATCAGCTAATTGAATCCGATTAGTGTAAGGTGCAAGATGTTTTTGCATTTTCAAACTTTATAGAGTCGATTAAGTTTTAATTATTTATTTGTCAGTTCACTATTCAGTAATTATAATTCAATCGCAGCCTTTAAAGGTAATTGATTGGAAGCCGGACCGACAAGAATCTCAAATACCCCCTTTTCTACTACAAAGCGGTGTTGATTCATATCGTAATAAGAAAATGCGTCTTCATTCAATACAATAGAAAGGCGTTGTGTCTCTCCTTTCTTCAAGAACACCTTATCATAGCCTTTCAGTTCTTTCAAAGGACGGGGAACGGAAGATTCTACATCATGCACATATACCTGGGCTATTTCCGAAGCATCCATTTTTCCTGTATTCTTTATATCAAAGCTAACCGTCACCTGATGTTCACCGGTTTTCTCCACAGCTAAATTACTATAAGCGAAAGTAGAATAAGACAACCCATAGCCAAATGGATAAAAAGGTTCTTTACCCGAACGGTCATATCCCCGATAGCCAACAAAAACACCCTCTGAATAATCGACACGTTTAATTTCCGCTTTCAGATTCTCATAATAGCTGTCATGCACCGGATTATCTTCCCATTTCTTTTCGATAGAAATCGGCAACTTACCACTCGGAGAAATCTTTCCAGTCAATATTTCGGCTATTGCCTGTCCACCCTCCTGTCCGGGATACCATGCCATCAAAATCGCTTTTGCAGCCTCATGCCAAGAGGTAAAGTCAACTCCACCGCCAGCATTTAACACTACTACCAGATTCGGATGCAGAGAAGCTACTTTCTGAATGAATAATTCCTGATAATGTAACAGAGCAAACGGGCGATCGAACCCCTCTCCTTCTGTATTGCTATTGAAACCAGTACAGAATACAACATTATCCACCTTTGCCAATCCTTGACGAAGTTTCTCTTCATTCAGCCTGGATGCTTTAAAACGGATAATTGCTGAAGAGATATTATCAAAAAACTCGATTCGGAAGCTGTATTCTTTACCTGCCTCAACCGGCAGTTCCACTTCACGGCTTGAATATGAATGATTACCCCAGTCGCCTGTAATATGCTTATCATTCACAAACAGGCGATAACCATCATCGCCACCAATGGATAGTTTTAATAATCCATCCTTTTGAGACATATAACTGGCTGTCCAACGGACAGAAAATCCATCTTCCGGAAAACCTTCCAGTGGTGCTCCATATTGCCAGTCATAATCAACTGATGCTTCTGTACGAATGACCTCCGGTTGTCCCGAAAGCGTTTTATTCTTAAAATATTCGGCTTTAAATCCTTTCGTCTGCCGAGCGGCATCCGCGTAAAATTCATGAAGAATATCCTCATAAATCACATCGTCCGTCAACAGAACGAGGTTCTTTTTTTTCAGTTTTTCCAGTCCCTCACTAACAGATACCGTAGAAAATGGAGTTACAAAACCACTTCCACCACCCGTAGGAATGCGGTCGGCATTGGGCCCCATCACAGCAGTCTTTCCTTTCAAGGGGAGTAGATTTCCTTCATTCTTCAGTAAGACTACACCTTCGCGTGCCAGTTCTAAAGCAGCCTGGCGGGAAAAAGGATTATCCTGCGCGATGTTACTGTCTTTCTGTTCCTTATCCAGCATGCCGTAAGCAATCAAGGTCTGCAAGATATGCTGCACTTTCAGATTGATGGTTTCTTCTGTCACCGTACCGTTTTTGATAGCAGGTATAAGATTGTCGACATTCATAAAACGTCCTTTCGGCATTTCAAGATCAAGTCCGGCATTAGCGGCTCCTACGGCAGAATATACGGAAGTCCAGTCCGACATTAAGATACCTTTAAATCCCCAGAGATTACGCAAGATATCAATATTCAACCATTTATGTTCGGTAGCATGGACACCGTTCAGAAGATTATAGCTGTTCATTACAGCACTTACATTCGCTTCCTGTACAGCTTTCCGAAAGGCCGGAAAATAAATCTCGTGCAAAGTACGTTCGTCTATGTCCGAACTGGCATGATGACGGCTCCATTCCTGATTATTAGCTGCAAAGTGCTTGATGGTGGCAATAACTCCTTCCGATTGCACGCCTAGGATATATTGTTTAGCCGTTTCACCCGTTAAATAAGGGTCTTCGCCAAAGTATTCAAAGTTACGTCCACACATAGGAGCACGGTAGATATTTACTCCCGGTCCGAGCAGTATATTCACTCCTCTGGCTTTGGCATCCTGTCCCAATCCTTGCCCCAGTTGATAAAGCAGACTCCGGTTCCAGGTAGAAGCGGAAAGTATTCCGGAAGGATAGAGAGTGCTCTTGGGGGCATGATTACGAATTCCCTGCGGTCCGTCCGCCAGTTTTATTAGGAATCCCCAGACGGGGATTGCACGAAGCGAGAAGCTGGTATATCCGGAGATATACTCTATTTTCTCTTGCAAAGTCATTTTAGATACAATTTCCCTGGCACGTTGTTCGGCTTGGGGAGTGATTGTCTGCGCACAGGTTAATATGCTCCATGCAAGCATACATAAACCTATGCCTCCTATTTTCTTTTTCATGGTGATTTTGTATTAATATAGCATTGTTAAAAACCAACTAGTCTATCAGTTCTATTTTAACGGTCTGTCCCTGTACCAAAATATGATATTCTCCGGCTTCAAGGAACCGTTTACCATCCTCATTGACAAAACCGAAATCACGTTCCAGGTCTATGTCAAAACGGAAAGTCTTCGTTTCTCCGGCTCTAATCAACTGTTTTTCAAAGTGTTTCAGTTCTTTCACCGGGCGGGTAATCGAGCAATACGGATCGGATATAAACCAATGAACAGTCTCTGCTCCATCGCGAGCACCGACATTAGTGACAGTCACTTCTACAGACAATCGATCGCCGCGCTTCACTTTAGTAACAGAAGGGGTAACGGTGCCATACTTAAATTCGGTATAACTTAATCCATGCCCGAACGGATATAACGGATCGCTTGTTATATCTTTATAGAATCCTTGATGTCCACGTCCGCTCTTGCGGCGATTGTAATAAATAGGAATTTGTCCCGTTGAATAAGGGAATGTCATGGCAAGTTTACCGGATGGGTTGATACGTCCTAATAATATACCGGCATCGGCAACGCGCCATTCACACCCGGTTGCCAGATTTCCAGTATAGCATCGGAAATTAGTTCCAGACGATTCAATTCCAACGGACGTCCATTCACCAATACCAGTACGATAGGCTTTCCGGCTTTCTTCAGTTCTGCGGCCAGTTCTTCCTGAATCTGCGGTAATGCGATAGAAGAACGGGAAGCATTCTCCCCACTCCAGGTCATCATCTCACCCAAACAAAGAACAACTACATCAGACCAGCGTGCAGCTTCCAATGCTTCTGCAAATCCTTCTTTGTTATCTCCTTTCGTAGCACAGCCTGCTGCATAACGCAATTCAGCTTTTCCTGCAAATTCAGTAGCCAGTCCATTATAGAGCATGGCAACATCCGTATCTTTTCCATGACCACACCAGGAACCCAACAAGTCCCAACCATTTTTTGCCATTGGTCCTATCACGGCAATCTTCTTTTTATCAGTCAGCGGTAATGTTTTGTTTTCATTTTTCAGCAAGACCATGGATTCCGCCGCAAGCCGGGCTGCAATATCCATACTTTGCGGACGGAAGAAACGTTCTTTCTCACTTGTTGCGGGAGTATAAGGACGTTCGAACAGGCCGAGACGGAATTTCAAAAGTAGAACACGACGTACAGCTTCATCTACTTGAGCTACCGATACTCTGCCCTCTTCTACCAACTCCTGCAAATGGCGGTCGTAAGCATGAGACATCATATCCATTTCAAGACCGGCAGTAAACGCATGCCAGGCTGCTTCTTTTTTGGTCGCTGCCAATCCCTGATTTTTCAACTGTTCGATGGCTCCCCAATCGGAAACAATAAATCCATCATGCCCCCAACGTTTCTTTAATATCTCGGTCATTATGTAAGGATTGGCCGAACCCGGCACACCGCTGATATCATTAAAGGAACTCATCAGTGTTGCCGCACCTGCTTTCACACCCATCTCGTAAGGGAGCAGATAAGTATCCCAAAGAGTTTGTTTGGATATCTCGGTATAGACATAGTCACGCCCGGCTTCGGATGCCCCGTAACCTACATAATGTTTCAGACAAGCTGCCATACGGTTTTCTGCTGACAAGTCATCTCCTTGATAACCTTTGACGGAAGCTGCACCGAATACCCCGTTTGTATAAGGATCTTCACCATAACCCTCTGCCACACGTCCCCAGCGGGGATCACGAGCCACATCAATCATCGGTGAGAAAGTCCAGTCCACTCCCGACATACGCGCTTCCTGTGCAGATACAGCACACGCCTGCTCTACCAAATCCGGATTCCAGGAACAAGCCTGTGCCAACGAAATAGGATACACGGTACGGAAACCATGAATTGCATCGTAGCCGAAAATAATAGGAATACCCAGACGAGACTCTTCCATTGCTTTTTTCTGCATACTATTACGCAGTGCGGGATTTGTTTCGAAGTAAATCAGAGAACCGATTTCTGCGGGCACTTTCTTCACTTCTTCACCTACATTATTCACATTGTTATTCCGTCCCAGGGTATATTGATTAAGCTGCATCACTTTCTCTTCCAAAGTCATGCGGGATAGGAGATCATTTACGCGTTTCTCTATCGGAGCCTTCGGATCTTTATATAGTGCAACATCTTTTTTATCTTTTGCCGAAAGGGTGCATATAGAACCTAGCAAACATAATCCGTAAACCAATACTTTCTTTCTCATCGGTGTTTTCGTCGGTTAATTAGTATATAAATATAGCTTTATCAGACAGCCACAACATGGCTTCTTTTTATCGTCTTTCAGATAAATCAGTCACCTTATACGGATGCTTCACTGCTGCATGAGCAGCTTTCTGGGCAACAGCTTTTCGAGCCTCATCCAGGCTCTCCGGGGCATAAGGATTTCCGATTACATTGCGTTTGAAGATACGTTCGAACCAAGTGCAGGCAGCAGTATAACGTCCGACTTTCACATCCAGATGATGTCCGTCCCGGTTCATATGATCGCCAATGAAAGAGGTACGGGCATTCTGTATGGCAGTGCCCGTAGGGATAATCATCTTAATCTTATATGCCTTACCTGCTTTTTTCACTGCATCTACAATTGCGTGATACATCGTCAGCTGATCGCGGTTGTAGTTTTTAAATCCACCGTGATTGGAAGTGGATGCATAGGCCCAAGTCTGGTGCAGCATCAACTTTGTTTTCTTGGGAAGACGGGCTTTTACATACTCTATGAGCTCGGGAAGAGAGGCTTCATACGTCTCATACATTCCGGAAAAAGTACTTGCCTGTTGCAGGCTGACATAATCCCAGTCTTCATCCGCCAACACCATTTCCAAAGACATCTTGCCTTTTTCCCGTTTCTTTCCATCCGTACCGATTTTCCGGTAGGCATAGGCAGGAGCATTTTCACGTGCATTCTTCACATGGCGTTCCAGAGAACAGCCACCAATAAACATATTGCCGATTATGGTTGAAATGCCTTCGGCTTCCGCAAGTTCATGCAGATATTGCTCAACGGCATCTTGGGAAAAGCTGTTGCCAATGGCAAGTATTCTGACCGTTTTTTGCTGGGCATATGCTCCTCCGGCAAGAAGGAGCAGTATGCACATACAAATCACTATATTTCTATATTGCTTCATTGTAATCAATATGATAAAAAACAAACCTTATTTCGCCAGGCTAATGCATAGTGCATTGATATGTCCTTCCGCGGCACTACCGGTATCAAGCCCTTTCACCTCGACAATGACCTTTCCCTCCGAATCCGGTTCTACATTCTCAAACTTGGCAATGTACTCCTCGAAGTTTGCGGCAGCAAACGAGGCAGCATCCTTGATACCTGTCTTCACTTCTTTAACCGCACTCTCCGTTTTACCTACCAATTTATAAGAAGAGATACGGGCGTCTTTGCTTCCATTGAAACGGATGGCTAAAATAGTGAAATTATATTTCCGGGCTACATCCAGTTGAGAGATTTCTATTCTTCCTGGACCTACATCACCCTGGTTTTTCTCTCCTTTCACTAACAAACCGTCTTTCCATGCAGTCAGAGGAAATTCCACGCCATCCACCGTCACTGGGCTAGCCGGTTCGGAACCGACTCCAGCATGAGTCGCAGTAAATCCGTCAAGCACTCTGACACCAATATTCGTATAATTGTTTTCCACATCTTTTATCCAGCTGGTGGTTGAACTTTCCTGATGAGAAGTTATATTATTCCACGGAGTGGCAGAAAGTGAAGTCGGACCGAAATCAATATAGATGGGGGCTTTCAAGTCGGTGTCAGATATCTCCGGTTGCTTGAAGTCAACCAAATCGGTCACTTCATCAGGTTTCTGCACAGCGTAATGGGCAGCATTTTGTGCAATCTTCACTACCTGCGGGTCAATCGTTTCGGGAGCATACGGGTTGCCAACAACGTTTTGTCCCGTAATCATCTCAAACCAGGTGCAGGCAGCAGTATATCGCCCGTAAGTAACCTCCAGATGATAACCGTCACGGTTGAATGCATCACCCAGGAATGAGGTGCGGCCGTTCTGTATGGCTGTCCCCGAAGGAATCAACAGGCTCAAATCCGTATGATTCGTCATAGCCTGTCGTGCAGCCGTTACGATAGAAGAATACATCGTCATCTGGTTGCTATCATAATCCGGGAAACTTTCATGAGTGGAACTGGAAGCGTATGCCCAAGTCTGATGCCACAGCAGTTTAGCTTTCGGACAACGTTCCTTTATTCCTGCAATCAAATCAGCCAATACCGTATATGTTTCGTATTTACCGGATTTACCGCTCGCCTGTTGCAGACTGATATAATCCCAGTTTTCATCCGCCAATCCCTGTGATAGTTTATAACCGGTTTTACCTACTTTCTCGCCTTTTACTATTTTACGATATTCATAAGCAGCGGCATCCGACTGGAAGTTAGCCCAATGCTTATCCAGGTCACAGCCGCCAATATACATATTTCCGATAATTAACTCATAGCCTGCCGCTTCTGCCAGTTCATACAGATATTGCTCAACGGCATCCTGCGAGAAACTATTGCCAATTGCCAGTATTCGTATAGCATTTTGCTTTACGGTCACCGGAATTGTAGCAACTAGCGGTTTTGTATTTGTAGGACATTCGATAGAAATCGCTGTGCTACCATCCGCAACACCCGTAATAATAATGCTATTATTATCTTCGCTGACAGCTACTGTAGCGATGTTTGCATCTTTGGAAGTACAGGTATATTCCGGTTTCAGCTCTTCTTCACCACCAACCGATACGTTCAGAGTGACAGATTCACCAGTCATGACAGTGACTTCCTTAGAAGCAACCACCATCCAGTTTCCATCTACATATACTATTTTTTCTTCTGTCTGGGTTACAATCTTCTCCGAGTCCGAGCAGGAAACCAACGAACTGCCAACAGAAAATAACGTTACTAAAAAGAATAATCCGCTCAACAGAAAATTATTCTTTATTCTGAAATGCTTTATCATAAGTACTTTTAGTTATTTCTTTTTTTCATGTAATAATCTCTCATCAGATACCATGCCTTCTTGCGCATTCCCTGATCGGATATTAACCCTTTGCGGTTCCAGCCATCCTGATTAGTGGGGTGGAAACGGAACGGAGAACGGAAGTCGAACAGAATCCAGGGAGATACTCCACGCAGGTTAGGGATATTGTCGAACATACGGATATTGTCTCTATACAGACGTGCCTGATACTCTTCACTCCAGGAGCTGACTACATTCTCATCGCCGGACTGACCGTACAGTGCTTCACCACCAAATTCAGAAATAATCAACGGTTTGTCCGTCACTACTTCCCAGATTGCATCTTTCGGTTCAACAGGCCATGGATGATACCAGCCCATATATTTATTGATTGCTACGACATCCAATTGGGAAGTAAAGGAATCTTCCATTACAAAACGCTGTTTCTCACTGTTAAAGCGCACAAGGTCAAAAGCGGCGACATACAGACGGGTAGTATCCAGTTGTTTGCCTGTTTCAAGCAGGGAAGTCAAAAAATCATTCCGTTCTTTGGAAGGCTGTGTTTCATTGGCAACACCCCAGTAACCTACTGCACAACGATTCTGATCGCGCTTTATCATTTCAGAAAGCATCTTCTGTGCTTTCTTACGGGTATCTTTGTCTGTAAAGTCAATGCCTTGCCAAATAGGAATTTCCTGCCAGAGAAGGAAACCCATCTTTTCTGCCAAGCGTACCGTGTATTCATTCTGCGGATAATGTGCCAGACGAATCATGTTCACACCAAGCGCCTTAGCTTCATTCAGCAACATAGCTGCATCGGCTTCCGAGAAAGCACGTCCCATGCGCTGCGGAATCTCCTCATGGAAAGAGATGCAACACATAAATGTCGGTTTCCCGTTCAGGTAAATATCCGTTCCTTTCACTGTGATGTTACGGAAGCCGATTTGTTCCTCCACGCGGTCGGTACTTGAAGAAATGGCCACACCATAGAGTTTCGGTTCTTCGGGCGACCAGCGTTGCAGTTTCTTTGCATTCAATACGGTTTCCGCTTTTCCTTCCGCATCAGTGGTAAGTTCCGCATTGATTTTAAGTTCGGGGATGGCGACTGTCACCTTTTCACCTGCCTTTTTATCAGAAAGACGTACACGGGCAATGATCCGGTCGGGAGCATTTTTATCCAGTTGGATGAAGTAATCTTCTATAAATGTGCGGGGAGTTTTCACCAGCAACACATCTCTTGTGATGCCGCCATAATTCCACCAATCGAACGCCATAGCAGGAATGGCGTCCTTGGTACGACGATTGTTCACTTCTATTGCCAGGAAGTTATCGCCATCTTTCAACAGGTCCGTCACTTCTACTTGGAAAGGGGTGAAGCCACCTTCATGTTCTGCTATTTCTTTTCCGTTCAGGTAGACTTTGCAACGATAGCTGACAGCACCAAAATAAAGAAACTGACGCTTGTCTGCCAGACGTTTGGCATCAAAATGACGCGCATACCATACAGTACCCTCATAATATTTCAGTTCGGGCGACTGCGAGTTCCAGTCTCTCGGGACATTAAGACGCAAGCCGCCTTCGAATGCATATTCGTAGAAATCAGTATTTCCTTTCGGTTGCTGATTTTCATAGATTTTCATTCGTTGTCCCTGATCGTACAGGTCGATAATGGCATTCCATTTACCATTCAGTGAATGAATGTCACGACCGTAGACATTCGTTATCAGTTCTTGTGCCGCAACGCTTCCTGCAAAAGCGATCAGCAACAACAGACATAGATTTAATTTCTTACCTATTTTCATTTATCTATTAGTTTGTGGTATTTATACATTATTCGTTTCTCGATTCATTCTTCAGGAAATTCATCACCCAGTTCCAGGCAGCACTCCACTGCTCTGCATAGGCATAATGGGCAGTCGTTTCGGCCACGAACAACTCTTTCGGAGCATTAATCATGTTGTAAGCCGAATAAGTGGTGGTAGGCGGACAGACCATATCATTATAACCGAAAGTATAGAATCCCGGTACTTTAACCTGCCGGGCAAAGTTGACTACATCAAAGTACTGAATGGTTTTAATCTTCTCCGGTGTCCGGTTCCTTTCATCCTTAAACATGTGCGGCCAACCTCCTGCGCGACCATGAGCATAGCCTGCAATATCACACAAAGCCGGATAGAAAGAAACTAATCCTTTGACACGGTTATCCAGTCCGGCAATCACTATGGAAAGTGCTCCGCCCTGACTTCCACCGAAAGTTGCCAGATTACCATTAAATTCGGGAAGTGTGTAAATGAAATCAATGGCTCTTACACAGCCTGTATAAACCCGTTTATAATAATACTTATCCCGATCGTCCGTATTGAATGAATGGTAATTCTTCAAGGCCCCGTTATAAAGTCGGTGATATACATCCCCCGTCAGGTTGACCGGAATGCCGTGAATACCGATCTCCAAAATGATAAAACCATTTCCGGCACGTTCGGGCTCCCCGTTATATGCGCGGATACCCGCACCCGGTACTTTCAAGATGGCCGGATATTTTCCGGGAGCTTTCGGCACACAAAGGATGCCATACATGCGGGATGCATAGTCATTATTCGCAAAAGAAACATGATATACATTCACTTTGTCCGTACACTTTTCCGGCAATAAAGTCATTATAGGTTCCAGCGCCCACTTTTCAGCGGCTTCTTTGGTGCTCTTCCAGAATTCAAGAAAATCGGCGGGCAACGGAGTAGTCGGTTGTAGCTTCTCCGGATCAAAGCCGACGGTAGCTACACCTTCATATTCACGCCCTTGATAACTGACAAAAGCACGGCAACGCAGGAAACCCTCTTTTTTCATTGTACCTGCATTAATTTCGAGCTTTTCATTCTTCAAAGGTTGTTTACCTGTCTGATGAGGTTTCATCATATCTTCCGAAATCTCATAACGCACTTCCAGATGATCCTGTGGAATATTGCATTTCAGTACAGCTACTTTGAATTTCACTTTTTCTCCCGGTTGATACAACCAATTGGTGTGGTCGGGAGTGACCAGCACTTGAATCAGCCTTTCCGCCGGTTGCCCGTACACAACGAATTGCACGGCAACAAACAAAGCAAGAAAAACAGAACGCAAACTTTTTATCATAATTCCATTATTGTTTATAGTCTTTTCATGGTTTTACCTGGTATTGATAAAGAGTGAAAGAATTCTTATCATTCAACTCGAAACTTACTTTACCCTGTACACCGACTTCAGCAACAAACTTTTTGCCATTTCCCATCAAAGGAGTAAAAGTTACCTTCTTGCCCTCCGGAAGCCAAGTATCAATGGTTCTTTTGGCTATATCATTGTCTTCGCGGTAAATAATGAGATAACCTTGCGTGTCAGAGACTATTGATTGAAATCCTGTCCACGAGCGTCCCGAAGGTTCTTCACCAATGGGTAATATGATGCCTTGATGAAATTGAAGTTGCAAGGGTTGATATTCCTTGAGCAGAGTTGCCGTAGCATAAGCCTCTTCGGGCAGGTTCGAAGCCTCCATCCAAGCCAATGGCTGTGCCGCCAGGGTGATGGCAAAGAGGTAGTCGAAACTATAACGAGCGGGAGCAAATGGATCGGTAGTGCTGTACTTATCGGCATTACGCCATTTATTAAGGAATTCTATCTGCATCTTCTCGGCCGGTACATAGCGAGACAGCATCCAAAGATTACGCAAGGTGCGATAGGGATAATAGTTGCCCCAATCGGTATAACGGTTTTCCAGGAAGATATTGCCATACTCATTCATATAATGATATCCACCGCGACGACCGGCAGTGGCATCGAGGTTGAAAATCACCTCATGGTTGGTTTGTGCTAACACGGCATCAAACAACCGGCGCAAATTCTGTTCGGCTGTTTTAGTAGGTATTTGTAAGCCATCTATCTTGAAACAGCAGATGCCATACTCCTTGTAAAGCCCGATAATGACTTGCGCGTCTTTTTGCCAATCGGCAAAATCATTCTGTATACTAGGATTGAACCATAATCCGATACGAATACCCAATTTCTTTCCTTTCTCTACAATGCGTTTCAGTCCATGAGGGAATTTCGTGGGGTTGGGCGTCCAGTAATCGGCATTTTTCCAAATATCTTTAAAGCTGCCTCCGGCTGTCTTTGAGTTGGGACTTTTTCCGCTCTGCCAACCATCGTCCAGTTGAAAGAGGGTGACACCCAGACGTGCGGCACGATCCAGCTCAGCCAGACAGAAAGCCTCATCTATTTTGGCATCCTGACTACGGTCACCCCAGGTATTGAGCATAATCATCTCATCCTGTGCGGCAGTGTGGTGGCGCAGTTGTTTTTGATAAAGGCGCAATGCTGTTAGTGCTTCTTGTTCATCTCCGGTATAGACACCGGTAACGCATCCATAAACACGAGTCCAGCTATCCGGTTTCACATCATCAGATGCAATGCCCAGACCCACTACCATAAAATCGCTAAAGTCGGCCACGAAGTCGGAACCATTATAATGTAATTGGGTACTGCTGCAAGGAGCCTCTTTCAAGAAAAAGAAACCTTGCCGGGTAGCCACATCGTGAGCAAAAAGCAGATTACCACGATAGGTATTGCGACGGTAAGGAAGCCAGGTACGTTCTGTCACCAGATTGTCGTTCCAATCAGTATAGTCGAAGAACTCTACCGTACGGGCACGCCAATGATTACCGGAGAGTTGCAATCTGTCAATCGTCGGAGTTTTCACCCCCGTAGTCATATCGGCTGTGTGCTCTATATTTTTACGATCGGCATTAGAACGATTGTCATCTTTATTCTGGTAAAGTTCTACTTGTCCTTTCAGATAGGTATCGCAGGCAATGGCGGGACAGTCTGCATAAATGCGATAGCGACGTTCTATACTTAGAGAACCGATGGTGCAAGCCACAGTGGCTTGCAGATAGCTGGCATGTATACCATTCGTTGGAATCTCATTCACAGTGAAAGTAGCAGCTGTAGAGATGCCTTTCACAATCGAGAAGTCGGGCTCTTTGCCTTGAGCCGGGATTATTTTTCCACATAGCTTATCGGTGAGGCTAATGGTGACAGGTGTACCATTATTCCACAGCATGGTACGCTCCATGTAGTTATTGCCCATACGTAGTGTATCACCTTTCAGGAAAGCATAATAGTGTTGTCCCCCCCAAAGCGGCAATCCCAATATGGTTGAGAGAAATATCGTGATAATACTTTTTTTACTCATAGTTTGTCTGCGGTTTGATGTAAGCCGGAGCCTCCAACAATTTGTTGGGTTCGTTGAAACGTTGGTTATCGGGTACATTGTGTTTGCCCAAGCCTGCCTGCATAAGCTGCTTTAATTCGGGCAGATGATGATGATAGATATCACGCGGTTCTACGCCATGCTTATGACAGAGTCCGGCTGCCATACCTACTACTTCGCCCATCATACCAGTAGTACGCATCACACGCACCGTACCCAAGGCTACGTGTGTGCAACTCATATTACGACCTGCCATAAAGAGGTTATCCACATTGCGCGAATAAAGACAACGATAAGGGACAGCATAAGGATGAATCCAACGATGCACCGTTGCCGACTTGAATTCATTATCAGGAAAACGCACACTGTTCACGCTATCGGGGAAGTGGAGGTCGATACTCCAAGTGGTAGTAAACGAAGCATCCTCGTGCGCCACATTTTTGTCTATATCGTCTTGTGCTAACACATAGTCGCCCAGAAGGCGGCGAGATTCACGTTTACCGGAAACATACGCCACCCAATCGAGTGAACGGTTGGCATACTTTTTACGATCCGCATAGTGATTCTTCAGATAGCTCCAATTGGAATATACCACCAAAAGTCCATAGTCGCGTATGCGTTCAGCCTCGGTGATTTGATTACGGTTCATTCCTGTTTCCCATTTCCATTCGCCCATAGTTACAGGCTCGCAATTATCAGCGCCAAAGCGCATACCATATTCGAAGCGGGGGAAAGAGGTCTTCTTCTTCATGTCCTTGCTATACCATTGTACCGATGCGCCCATCACTAGCGAGTCGGGCTGCTCGGGAGCGAGACTTTCGCCATATTCATCGCGGCCTTCACGTCCCATAGTCCAATCGGCACCGGCTAAGTAGCCTATGGTAGCATCGCCAGTGCAGTCACTAAAAAGAGGAGCGGTAAGTTCCGTTTGTTCACCTGTCTCAATGTGTTGAATAGTGACTGATGCTATGCGATCACCCTGCATCTTTACGGCCACAGCACGTTGCGAAGCATAAAGGGTGATATTCTTTTCGGCAGCTATAAAGTCTTCCTTTTTCTGATCTTCATAATAGTCACCCGGTTGGGCATTACCGGAACGTTCATGACCGAATTCGCGTATCATACGACCTAACCCCTCGTTGGGTCCCTTTTCGATAATACCACCCAGGTGTACACGTATCTCCGACGAGTTATTACCACCCAGTACAGGACGATCGTTCACTAATGCCACCCTACAACCTAACCGGGCAGCAGCCGTAGCGGCACACATGCCGGCTACGCCTCCTCCCACTACCACAAAGTCGTACTGATGGGTGGGCACCGTTTGTTGTTGTTGCAAGCGGGCACGAAGTGCAGCTGTCTCTGCCTCGCCCCATGCAGTGGGTTGCGCATTCATATCAGTCGTGAGATAGATGGCATCACAACGACCATTAAAACCTGTAAGGTCTTTCAAAGCAAGGGTAATAGTACCTGCCTTCAATACGACCTTACCGGCGGACTGCCATTGCCAGGAATTACCGGTGTGTCCCAACGTAGTTTTCAGTAACTTACCACCTAAAGCCAGACGAAACTTTCCGGGTCCTTCGGCATCGGTCCAAGGTGAAGTCCAGTTGTAGGTGCGGGCATATACATAGTAAGTGCCCGCCTGGGGAATATTGATTTCTGCCGTAGCATCGGCCACAGGAATACCCATGCCATGTGCCATGAGATAGGGTGAACCCATTTGATCCATGAACTGCTGGTCGAGCACCCAGCCGCCTCGCTGGCTGAAGCTTTCTGCTTCGATGAGCAGTTCTCCGGCTACAGCCACAAGGCTACAGGCTACGGCTATGCATGTCAGTAAGATTTTTTTCATCATAGCACAGCGTTTTTTAATTATTGAATAGTTATATCACCCACTTTCACCCAACCTTTGGAGGTTTGATACTCATCGCGGGCTGAAATTAAGATACCAATGGCATTCTCTTTGGTAGTATCTACCAATCCTACTGCCCAAATGTAATTCCCTGCGGCTACATCAGTGAGTTTGATATTAGTAGTGTAAGTCTTGGGAGCTCCCTTCATCCAAGTGGCAATGTTTGCTTTGTCTTCTATATAGATGCGGACGGGCTCCTCTGTATTCTTATCGAGCAGAGCGATAGCAAGTTTGTACTTGTCACCATACTGCGGCAAATTGGTAGGACAGTAACCCCAACCCAAGTTCGACCAGCGGTGAGTAAGTGATACACTACTGCCACTACGAGCTATAGTAGGAATAGACAGACGGTCGGGATAGAGACGGTAACCACCTTCGGCAATAAACTCCTTCACCAAATGGAAAGCTGTATTGAACCAAGAATGAGTTTCACCTTTGTTCACGTTGGTATCAAAGCGGAGGTCCATCATGTTGACATAACCACCCTTGGCTTCATCATATTCTCCCTGGCGCACCTCGGCAAAATTCTTGTAACCATCGCCGGCAATAGAACCACCGTGTGATGATTCTACCCAACCACCTTCCATAGTAATAGGTACGATACCATGATAGGTAGTACTGATGCCACGCTCCCAATCCTTATAATATTGCTTCATGCCGAAAGCATCGTGACGCAAACAGAAGCCTTTAGCTACGGCACGTTTCACCATATCGGCAGCTACATCGGTATCGGTATCACTAAACTCTTTGCCACTAAGCAAACAGCGATGATAATTAATCATGATAGGCACTTTAGTGAAAAGGCGTGACATTACGTCTGTAATCCATTCAAATACTGCTTGTCTAGGAGCTTCATCACCTGTAGAGTATTTCAGGGTGTGAGTCTCGCCCCATTTGCCTAATCCAAAACCACTCACAAATTGAGTGACATCAGGATCATTGTATTTGGCTGCAAAAGCAGTAAGAAACTCTTCATACTCCCTCTGGAAAATGGGATCGTCCGGATAAGGTGTCCATACGTTTACACTACCGGTAGTAGTGGTAAATCCTTCAGCACCGACCTCTTTTACATAATCGGGACAGGCATCTTCATGTTTGTCACGACTATCACACACAAAGGTAAAGGCGAGCTTCAAGTTTCGTTCTTTAGCTCCTTCCACCAGCATACGAAAACGCTTGGCAGGTTCGGTCTGTACACTTTCATCCCATACATATTTGCCTTTTTCAGGATTAAAGTTACTCCAAAGACCACGTACGTAGAGCGTATTGCCATAGTCAGATACCTTCACAGTACCTTCTGACGACTCGAAGTTATCATAAAGATCCCAGAAATCCATCATCATACCACTTCCAATACCCGCGTAAATGACCCATCCACTCATAGGGTTACGCTGCAGTTGGTAGCGTTCGGGCATGATATTGACGGTCGTGTTGCCTTCAATGTTCCAACTATAATCGGTTATAGGGGCATCATCGTCTGAACAAGCAGTGCCAATGAAAGACGTAGTAGCCAGCAGACACATCGACAAGGTCTTGATGCTGTTTTTTATTATTTTGTTCATAAAATATATCTCGTTTATTGTTATCATTTAAAGGTAGAATAAGAAGTGAAGTGATAAAAGCTCCACCTCTTATTCTTTCATTTTGGATTTATTTAATATCAAAGAGTACAGTGTTGTTCTCCAGGTCCACTACCACATAGTTACAGCCCTCCGGGATGAGGAAATAAGCATAGCGGTTATTGCCCTGACCTGTTACGGCTCCTTCTATCTTACCCGCTGTTACTGTGGTGTATCCATTGTAGCTATTACGAACAGCATCAGCAGTAGAACCAACGAACCATCCGTTATTAGCATATCGCAGCGTGCTGAAGTTCACCCAACCGGCATTTGTCTTCCCATAATTATCCTTATATTCATTACGTGGCAATACATCACCTTTATAAACGAATACTTTCGGATTGGCAACACTCTGAATAAGATTATACTTCACTTGACAGTACTTGAAGCTTTTTCCGGTTTCTTCATCAATACCCGAATCGTAAGCAAAACTATTGAAACCACCATACATGTGCAGTACATTGACTTCCTGACTCCATGGGTTTTTCCCCAGTTCGGTATTGTTGAACGATACGGTGAGTGGTTTCAGATCGGTAGCGGTCGAATAGATGGTAATAGATTTCTCCTCCTTATTCAATACAATGCGGTAAGTTCCATCGGCCGGAATTGTCCAATATTGTTTATCCACTTTGCTAATGAGTACTTGTCCGAATGTTGACAATTGACCATCTTCGATGTCATGACTATCAGCTATTTCCGGTACAATGGCCATCGCTTGTTCACCTTCGAAGGTGAGCGGGATGTAAAGGTTACCAGCTTTCAGTGCACCACGCCAAGCATAAATCTGGTCATTTTCGAGGACTTGAGCCATCTCAATCTGTTCCCCACCTACGGCACTACCAGCCAGGAATATCTGATCGGCTTCAACTACAGCACCAGCTTCTACTATCTTCACCGTCTGTTTACTCATATTCACAGTGATACGATAGGTAGCTGCAGATGGAATTAACCACGAATTGGCTTCAGCGCGATCGGATATGACGCCTGCCATTTCACCTGTGGTGATAGGGGCATCGGCGGTTTCCGGGCCAATGGCATTCAATTCGTCGGCATAGTCAACGGGGAAGTTTATCTTACCGGCAACCAAAGCTCCTTCGTAACTATAAATTCTGTTTGTCTCGTCTTTCAACGTCATCTTAATATTATCATCGCCTACGGCAGTACCTCCCACATAAAGGTTATCAGCTTTATACTGTTTGGGGCCATAAGTTTTGAACTTCACCGTTGCAGTAGCAATATCGGGCACCATAAGACGGGGACCTTCAAAGTTGGCTGTAACAGTAAAAAGGACTTCGCCAATGGTACTGGTGGTTAGACCGAAGTAATCGACCAATATATCCTGCATCTCTTTGTTGGTGTACGAGCGAAGAAATTCACCATCATCATCAAATTCCTTGATATTTGCAACATCGCTACCGATAAGCTGCATCTCATATTTATAAGTTGTGATATAATCTTCACCAAAATTGTGAGCGGTGCTCCACTTCAGCGTAAAAGCTGTCTCGTTGGGTTTACTTTCATCGAGCTTAATATATTCGCCCGAAGGAGTCAACTCAATCTCCGACTGGTTGCGTGAGGCAGTATTGTCTATCTCCTCTTCGCACGAGGTGGCAAGCATGCTCATCATTCCCACAGCCACCATTCCAAGGTTTCTATATAAATGCATTGTCTTCATGTTCGTAATAGTTTATAGGATTAATAACCCGGATTGTTGGGTAACAAGTTGGGACACAACTCCACATCATGTGTAGGCAGCGGCCACAAATATTCGCGTTCGGGGAAGATGCGTTTAGCACCCTGCGAACAATAACCGGCATTAAAGAGAGCTGCAAAGTCTGCTAAACCATCTTCGTCGATTTGCGGAGTCATTCCCCAGAACCAGAGGTTCTTGTTCACGATATTGTTCAGCAATTCTGTGGGGTCAATAAGCATGATGTAATTGTAACCATTCAATGCTTTTCCTGCCAATTTCCAACGCATCAAGTCTTGCAGGCGTTGGTTCTCCATAGCAAACTCCATGCGGCGCTCTATACGCAGGGCACGTCGCAGTTCGGTTTGGTTGGTAGTGGTCACGGCAGGATAACTATCAGTAGCTGTTACATTCACACCATAAGCACGAGCACGTACCATATTAATGGCTTTCAGCACGCTGTCGTCAATCAGGTTCTGTTCTATCATGGCTTCAGCATAAATCAACAGTACGTCAGCATAGCGCATTATGATATAGTCTTGTTCTACCTTTTGGTCTACTGTCCACGTAGCATCAATACCTTTCTTCCACAACAATCCTGTATATGAACTATATTGATTCACGATACGGGTATCTTGGTTGCTTTGTGTCTTACCTGTGGTATAGTTCATTACAGTTTTAGCTGCAGGACTGGGGTCGTATTCGAAACCACAGTGCTCGGTATTGAATTCAACGATGGTCATTGTACAACGCGGGTCACGGTTCTTGAAAGGCTTGCGAGGATCAAACAACGGTGATTCGTCAATAGGTAGCCCGTCAGTACAGAGATATGAGGCCAAGAGGTCCCATGAGGGATTGTATGAGCCATATCCTCCGGCATTACGAGGAAGACCGTTCTTCACAATCCAGGAATCGAGCATCACTTCGTTTTCAATGGAGCGAGGTATCACGAACACTTTCTCGTCATTCAGTTTGGTGCTCTGCTTGAAAAGTTTAGCATAGTCAGGTTCCAAAGAATAGAGTTTAAGATCCATACAAGCTTTGGCGGCTTGTGCAGCTATCTCATAATCACCCATATAGAGGGCAAAGCGCGCTTTCATAGCCAGGGCTGCTCCTTTGGTAGGATGGATATTTTCGTCTTTTCCATAGCTTTCAGGCAAACCGGCAATGGCTTTATCGAAATCAGCATACACCAAAGGAATCACTTCCGCTTTAGGTCTGCGACCACGTTGCAAAGCTTCGGAAATGGTTATAGTCTCTTCCTGATAGGGCACATCACCATAAAAGAAGATCAGTTCAGCATATTTGCAGGCACGACAGAAATAAGCCTCACCGGCATAACGATTATAAACTTCCTCGGTCACAGCACCCTTTGCCTTGTGAATATTTTCGAGCATTGTGTTGGTGCGGGCAATAAGTTTGAATGATTGCTGCCACAAAGCATATACTTCATACTGCTGGCCGTTCAGGGTTCCATCAAGCACGGTTCCACCACTTCCCGGGTTACGGTTCGTCTGACGATAGGTTGTGTTGTCCGACCATTGTTCGGATGAGCTAAGAGGTTCTTGCCAATAACCTAAAATATAGAAATCATTGGAAGCCAAACGCAATTCTGTTTCGGATGTGTACCAAGACTCGGTATTACCTTGCGATTTGGGTACCAAGTCCATGCTCTCGCAAGCAGCAAGACTCAGGCACATTCCGGCTAATAATATCTTTGTTTTCATATTCTATTCCTATTTATTTAAAAGTTAACTTGTATGCCCATTACTAAAGAGGTGGTAATAGGATAATCCGATGTACCCATTTCAGGATCCCAACCACTAGGGAAATTGCTCAAACAGAAGAGGTCACTACCACTCACATAGAAGCGGGCACGGTTTATACCGGCTTTTTGTGTCCAACTCTTAGGCAGGGTATAGCCTAATGTGATATTCTTCAAACGGAAGTATGAACCGTTGAACATCCAGAAGTTAGAGGTAGCATAGTTATTGCTCTTCGACACATTCGAAAGGCGGGGATACTTGGCTGCTAAATTCTCTTCAGTAGTATTGAAAGGACTCCAATATTTACCCTCGAGAATGGCTGGTACGTTACCATAGTTATCACGCAAAGGTTGTACCATAGAAGTAGAGAGGTAAGAATTTTGCTTGCCGATGCCTTGGAAAGCAAGACTGAAGTCAATGCCTTTGTACGAAGCGTTAAGGCTACCACCATACTGGAAACGAGGCAGTGAGTTACCCAAAGGTACACGGTCGTATTCGGGACTGATTACGCCATCGGGTACACCATCGGGACCACTGATGTCACGATACTTCAAGTCACCAACTGTAACGGTAGTACTAGTGCGAGCCGAGTTGTTCACTTCTTCTTGAGTTTGATAGATGCCCTCGCACACATAACCATAGAATTCATTGAAGAGCACGCCGGCACGTTTAATCTTACCACCACTGATTTGCTCACCATCATTCATATAATCAATCTTTGAAAGGAAGTCGGAGAAATTCACATTTACACCATACTTAAAATCTCCTATCTGGTCGTTCCATGCCACTTCAATATCATAACCATGAGTGGACATCTTACCTGCATTCGTACTAGGGTTGTTATATCCCATAAAATAAGGGATTTCGATATTCAGCAACATGTCCTTGGTCTCTTTCCAATAGTAATCGAAATGAAACTGCAGACGGTTGTTCAAAAAGTTGACATCCAGACCTAAGTCAGTACTGGTAGTCGTTTCCCAAGTAATATCTTCTACAGCCAACACAGCAGGACGAGCAGTTTTATCAGAAACTACACTTCCATCAGCCATATAGAAAAGTGAATTACCAAAACTCATCAAAGCAATGTAGGGGAAGTAGTTGCTGCCGATACGTTCGTTACCTAACATACCCCATGAACCACGCAACTTCAAGAATGAAAGCCAATCCCATTTGAGGTTCTTCATGAACTTCTCTTCACTCGCTACCCAACCAGCTGAAAATGAAGGGAAAGTACCCCAACGATAACCTTTGGCAAAACGTGAACTACCATCGTGACGCACGTTAGCCTGGAACAGGTAACGATCGGCATACGAATAAATAACACGGCCAAAAACAGAGTTTGAAGTATACTCTGAACCTGTACCGCTATTGGTTTGGAAATCTTCCGAACCGATATTGAGGTAAGGATAACCGGTCAGTTCATATTTATCGCGCGCAGCACCGAGACTTTCGCTCTTCATATAGTAGTTTTCGAAACCGGCCATTACTGTGAGATTATGACTGCCAAAGGTTCCCATATAGTTGGCAATTGCCTGGCTAGTGACATTATAATCATCGTTACGAGTTTCTGTGAGCGAATTGGTAGTCCAAGTGCTCCCGGAGTCGAAATAACCGCCAAAGGTTTCGGGATCATCGGGCAAGGTGTATCCACATGAATTTTTAAACGCTTTCTTCTTTTGATAGTTGATAAAAGGAGATACGATACCCGAGATGCTTAGCCCCTTGATAGGCTTGAAGGTTAGCGAACCTTTACCTGCCACCTGCGTACTGTGAGCTACCGAATTACCACCGGCTACAAGCAATCCATAAGGATTTGCACCACTCTTACCCGAAGCTAAACGACCATCATCCCAGGTTGCGGGGTAAATGGCGGGCATTTTACGCATGGTATCAAAAGGGTCATAGTTTGTGGCAGTACTCTTAGCATGACGGATATTTACGTCTATTTGAGCACTAAGTTTATCATTGATATTAAAGTCGTTGTTCGAACGGAACATGTAGCGTTGGAAACCACGACCGTCATAAAGACCGTCTACTTCGTCATACGAAAGGGTAGCTACCGACTTTACCGCTTTGTTACCGCCTGATACAGAGAGAGTATGAGTCATACGGGGAGCACTTGACTTCAAAATCAGATCAGTCCAATCGGTAATGGGGTAGTTGTTCGGATCAGTAGCATTATACTTCACCCAATTCTTGGTTTTGTCAGCCGTATATTCTTGGAAAAAACCACCAGTAGGGTTATCGTTGTATTTCAACTCGTTGCTCATCTCCAAGTAGCGAGTGACTCCCACCATACTAGGTTGTTTAGTAGGAATTTCCCAACCAAATTCAGCATTATATTTCAGATTGATTTTACCGGTATCGTTACCGCGCTTGGTAGTAACTAAGATAACACCAGCAGCAGCTTTCGAACCATAGATACTGGCAGCCGCAGCATCTTTCAATACAGATATGCTCTCTACATCATTAGAATTCACATAGTCGAGCGAACTCTGCACACCGTCTACAATCACTAACGGGCTCGATTCACCCATAGTGGTAATACCACGCACACGAATAGAGGCGGCTCCTGCACCGGGAGCAGAGCTATTACGCGTCACCATCACACCAGAGAGTGATCCTTGCAATGCATTGGAAAGCATGGCTGTACGCTTGTTCACCAGCTCTTCTCCCTTCACGGCTGCCACCGCACCGGTAAGGTCTTTCTTCTTTACCACACCGTAACCGATAACAACTACTTCGTTGAGCGCTCTGCTAGCTTCTTCCATTACTATGGCATACATATTTTTGCTATCTATCCGCACGATTTTATCCACAAAGCCCACATAGCTAATGAGCAATTCGCTACCCTCGGGAACGTCTATCTGAAACTTACCATCAAGGTCGGTGATAGTAGCTGCATCACTACCTTTCACACGAACCGTAGCACCAATCATCGGAAGATCAGTTGCATCGACTACCTGACCAGAGATGCGCTTCGCCTTTTTCACTTGAGTAGTAGCCTTTTTAGAAGGATTAGCAGTGATGGTTACTTGACGGTTCTGAATGGTATATTTCAAATCGGCTAGCCGACATACTTCCGTCAAAATAGCATCGATCGACTTTCCTTTCAACTCGATGTTCACTTTGTTGTTGAGACGATCTTTTACAGGTTGATCATAGACAAAAACATATTGGCTATGTTTTTCAATGTAGTCGAACACTTGTTTCACTGTCGAATCTTCGGCTTTAAGGATATACATCCCATTTACCTTTTCGAACGAAACAGTCGACGCACTAGAATAAGCGGGCACAGACAGTAGTCCAGCCAAACAGAAAGCTTTTGCCAAGCTTACCACCGTAGTTGTGATTGTTTTTCGATTCATAATATAAGATTAATAATTAATATTTATTGCATAACGATTTATGAGTAATCTACCAGTTAATTGTTGATTTTAAGTTTACCGACTTTGCACCATCCCTCAAATAGAAGATTCTTGTCGACCGCCATTTTCAAGCCCGGCTGGCATGCTTTGGTTGTATCAACCAAACCAATAAGCCAAGTGTAGTTTCCCTTTTGAAGTCCATCCAATTTGACAGTTGTGGTATAATGACCATCACGCCCTTGTACCCAAGTTGAGAGATCAGCCTCATCTGCAAGCTGTTTTTTCACAATGTTATGATTGTCATCCATCAAAGCGATGCAGACTTTATATTTTCCTTTCCATTGAGGAATATTGGTAGGACAGTATCCCCAACCCAGATTGCGCCAATTGTGTTGCACGCTCACACGCTCGCCTGAACGGGCTTTATTTACAAAACTGACCTCTGTGGGATAGAGCCGGTATCCTCCCTCACGTTCGAAACGCTTCACCAAATCGAAAGAGCTATTAAACCACGAGGCTACTTCATCACCAATGCGAAGATCCATCATATTGACATGGGCATTACGGCTTTCTTCGTACTCGCCCCAGCGCACATCTTCCGAATGCCCCTGGCGATACTTGCCACTAGGATCAATCCAGTAACGGTGGTGCGCTCCGGTAATCCATCCTCCCTCCATAATGATGGGCAAGCGAAAGCGGTAAGCACGGGCAAAATCTTTTTCCCACTGTTCGTAGTAACCAGTCATGCCAAAAGCGTCGTGACGAATGGTGTATCCTTTGGCAATGGCTCTTTCGAGCAATCTTTTACTATCAGGGTGTGGTTCTGCCCAGCTGATGGTATCTCCCACCAAACGATGGTAGTTTATCACCAATGGTACACGTTTGAAAGCTTTTGCATAGGTATCGGTAATCCATTCGAATACTTCTACTTTATTTGAGTAGTTATTATACTTCACGCCATGTGCTTCTCCCCATTTACCAAGCCCATAAGCATCAATAAAATCTACTTTATCGGGATCGTCAAAAGCAACAGCAAAGGCTTGAAGAAACTTTTCGTATTTCTGTTGAAACACGGCATCGTCAGGATAAGGCGACCATATTTGGGGATTATTAGGATCTTGAAAACCTTTCGCACCGGCTTCCTTTACATAAAGAGGTGTGTTCTGTCCTTGGTCGCGGCTGTCTACATTGATACGGAAAGCCAGTCGCATACCACGTTCACGCACCGAAGCAAGCAATTTATAGATACGTGAGTCCGGATCGTTCCATACATAATCTCCCTCTTTACTCTCAAGCATATTCCAATTGATGCGAATGTAACATGTACCGGCGTAATCGCTCACGCGAACAGTGGAATCCCCACCATTTACGGGCATAGCATCATAATGGTGAGTTTGCCAAAAGTTTTCATCCCATGCACGTCCCAAATACATCACCCAACCTGTAAGGGGATTTTTGAGTACAGAGGTAGTATCAGGCTCAAAACATACTGTTTGTTCGGGCGCTTTTAGTCCTTTAGTTATAGATATTTGTGTATGTGCCGAAGACCATCCACAGAGTATCAGAGCTGCTATAAAAAGCATAAATGTGCGTAACAAAGTGTATCTTTTCATATTTTTCACTGGTATTAATAAAGCATAGCTTCTCCTTACGAGAAGGCGTATAAGTTTCCTCTACCTTGCTATGAAGGCATTATAAATTGGTTAATAATAAGTTTCTATGTAATTATTTTATTCAGGAATAATCAATAACAAATATAATTACTCCTTCACTAAGTAGATCGTATCACCATGAATTTTCATTCGGGTTTGCGTCATGGTTTCAATGGCTTTCAATACATCCTTTACCTGATCGTCAAGTACTAGTTTGCCATAAAGTTTATTAGCCGACATCTTATCATCAAACAGAATAGTCACTCCGTAATAATGACTGAGCCGTTGGGCTACAGACTCTACACTTTCACCGGCAAGGTTTATCATCCCTTGCATCCAGCAAGTATATTCATCGGTATTCACTAACCGTTTCTCAGCAAAACCACCCTCCTGCAAATTTACCAGTTCATTCGGTTTCATGCGAACCCTGTCATTGTTGGACGTTTTGAGTTCTACCGAACCTTGTACCAACACAACCTGCGAATCCGAAGCATCGTAATTGTTCACATTAAATTTAGTTCCAAGCACCTTCACTCTAAAATTATCAGAATTAACTAAAAAAGGATGCTCCGCATCGTGTGCCACATCAAAGTAGGCTTCACCTTTCACGTATACCTCACGATACTCGCCATTAAAACGTTTGGGATAGCGGACAACGGTACGCGAATTGGCTATGATTCTGGTACCATCTGCCAACATCAACGTCATCTTTTCGCCAACAGGCACTTCGACCTCTTCATCGTAAACATCAGCCATCATTTCCATAACTTCCGCACGGTACAAACCGTCCGTTGTATTCTCCCCGATTATATATTTAATACCTATTAAAAGAAGCAGCGTCGCAGCCACCGAGCCAACATACATCATAATGCGTCTCTGCCTAGATTTACGCTCTTGTTGGTGCATTTTCAAAAAAGCTCTTTTCTTAATGGCGGAGATATCTATCTCAGCCGGAGTGCTATGTTGTATGAACGACTTCAACTTGATGTCGTCCAGCAAATCACCATATTTATAATCATTTATATCTTTATCCATCTTCAATTCTTTTTATCCTTTCAATTTCTTTTTCCTGCAAACAATCTTTTCACCTAAAACTTCTTTCTATTTATAAAGACGCAGAGGTTGAATTTATCTATAGGTTTAATTTCCACTTTTTTTCTTTCAGTGCTGTTTTTTTCTGAATCACCCGCCTACAAGTCTCTTTCGCAAAGCATTCATAGCATACCCTATATGGTAGTTCACTGTAGGAAGTGAAATTTGCAACATACGCGCAATTTCCGCATAAGGCATTTGTTCCAGTTTTGCCAGGAAGAATACATGCTTGCACTTGGGCGGCAAACTATTGATTGCTTCATTCAAACACTGTATCTCTTCACGCGAAAGCATATCATCCATCGGAGTCTGCATATCAGGGAAAGAGAAATTCTGAAGTTCCTCAAAAGAGATCTCCTGATTACTCTTCACCTCTTTACGCAAATAAGAGATTGATTTACGATAAACAATCGTATTCAACCAACTCGACATACTGGCAATTTCCAAAAGCGTACTACGTAGTTTCCACACTTCAAAGAAAACATCGCCTACCACTTCTTCCGCCATTTCCTTATTACTAAGGATACCAAAAGCGTGATAGTATAACCTCTTCGAATATCGGTTCATAAAACTGTTAAAAGCCAGTTCATCCCCTTTGGAAATCAACAAAAGTTCTCTTTCCAGGTCTTCCATTTAATTAGATTACTATTTTATATATTGACAGGCGCAGAATTCTTATGTATTATATAGGTCAAGTCTCATAATATTAACTTTCTTTATCAATTAGCCTATTTTCCCCCAACAATGAGAAAAGCTATATCATCACTCGGAAAACGGAGTTTGATATAGCTCTTCCACACTTAACAGCTACCATCTGGACCTTACAGAACGAGCTTTTTAGTTTTGCTACAGTTCTTCTCCATAAAGACACAAATTATCTTGCCATTTTATAGATTTCATTGCCCGCCATCAAGAAAGCGCCGACTCCATAAACTTCCGTCATATCACGAGTCACTTTCTTCGGATCAGCACCGATTTGCTGCACATAGCCTAGTTTCCCATCCGGTTCCACTGCCGATAACAATGCCTTCCATCCCTTTATCATCACAGGAAGATAAGTCACCTTATCCAACAACCCTTCGTTAATACCATAGGCTATGGAATAAACTATAAAAGTAGTGCAACTGGTTTCCGGTGACGGATAAGAAGCAGGGTCTAACAGACTTGCGTGCCAGAAGCCATCAGGATGCTGCAATCCGGCAATCCGTGTAGCCAGTTTCACAAACAGTTCCTCATAGAATTTGCGGTTCTTGTCTTTTCGAGGTAACTCTTTCAATATTTCAACCAGACCACCAAGCACCCAACCATTACCACGACCCCAAAAGACTTTCTTGCCATTAGCTTCACGCTTATCAAAATAGCGCCAGTCACGGTAGAATAAATTTTCTTCCTTATCGAACAAGTAATCATAAGTCGCTTTATACTCACGGTTCATAAACTTGATGTATTTCTTGTCTCCGGTCAGCATATACAGTTTGGCATATACAGGGGGAGCCATGAAGAGGGCGTCACACCAAGTCCACCGTTCCAAAGTTTTCAAGTCACCTTCCACTAATTTGAAACTGCCTTTAGAAGGATGATTGATAATCCATTCCGTACGAGCCAATGTTGGTACAATCATCTCTTCATCCTTATATTTGCGATATAAATCCAAAAAGGATTGTGACACGGCAATATCATCAGCATGATAAAACCGTTTGTCCGGCTGCCAGCAATTCCGGCGACCTATACGGGTCAACCATTTATAGTAAGTATCATCACCGTCTTCTTTCTCTGCCAATTCAGCCCAATCGACCATACCGACATAGAGAGCACCTTGCGGCCAGTTCAGGTCGTCATGTTCAGGAGCCGGATGTGGATTGGCAATTTGCCAATCCGCAACCTTTCTCATGATAGACTTAACTTCGGACTTTTGGAAAGGGATTTCTACCGCTCTCACGAAAACACTGCATAAAAGGTATGCGCTTAACAAGAATATCTTTCTCATATTATCAATTCTTTACTTTCAGTCTATCAATTCCAATTTCACCTTTTTATCCTTCACTTGTACATAATAAGTACCTTTTTCCAAAAAGCGTTTACCGTCTCCATCAATAAAGCCCAAGTCACGTAATAAATCCACTTCAAATCTGAAAGTTCTGGTTTCACCGGCCCTAATCGTTTGCTTCTCAAAATATTTCAATTCTTTTACCGGACGGGTAATCGTTGAATAAGGGTCTGTAATGAACCAATAGACAGTTTCCGCACCATCCCTGTCGCCTGTGTTGGTCACCGCAACTTCTACTGACAGTTTATCTCCCCTTTTTAGTTGAGTAGCAGATGCCTTGAGGTCGCCATACTCAAAAGTAGTGTAGCTCAATCCATGTCCGAACTCATAGAGCGGTTCTATCGTCAGGTCTTGATACTTGCCCTGATGAGGACGGGCACTCTGCCGCCGATTATAATAGATGGGAATCTGTCCGGTTGCATACGGAAAAGTAATGGGCAACTTGCCGGAAGGATTGATTCTTCCTGTCAAAATGCCCGCAAGCGGTTTGCCTCCGGCAATGCCCGGTTGCCAGATTTCAACAATGGCGTCACAAACCGGCTCCAGACGGCAAAGTTCCAACGGACGTCCGTTGGAGAGAATCAGCACAATCGGTTTGCCGGTCTTCTTCAGTTCCATCGCTAATTTCTCCTGTATCTTCGGCAAGGCAATGGAAGCACGCGAAGCATTCTCCCCGCTCCAGTTCCGCTTTTCACCTAGACAAAGCAGGATGACATCCGCCTTCCCGGCCGTAGCGACAGCTTCGGCAAAGCCCGATTCATCCTTACCGTCAAAGTCGCATCCTTTGGCATACAGCAGTTGTGACAAGTCTTTCAGTTCCAGTTTCAGCCCGTCATAAATTCCTACCACATCACCGTCCTTGCCGTGAGCAGTCCAGGAGCCTAACAAGTTCCAGCGATTTTTACCTAACGGACCTATGACCGCCACCTTTGTATCCGCCGCCAATGGCAAACGTTTCTCCTTGTTCTTTAACAGCACAAAAGACTCTTCCGCCAATTTCTCTGCTATTTTTATATCTTCCGGCTGCAAGAAGCGCTCCTTTTCTGTCGTCTCTCTTATGTAAGGATTCTCAAACAAGCCCAGGCGGAACTTCAAACGAAGGATGCGGCGAACGGCATCGTCCACAATCTCCACCGGCACCTTGCCCTCCCCTACTAGTTCTTTCAGGTATTTGTCATATCCGCGGGACATCATGTCCATATCCACGCCTGCCATGATTGCTTTTTCGCTGGCTTCCTTCAGGTCTTCCGCCGCTCCCTGGGAAATCAACTGTACAATGGAACCCCAATCCGAAACTACAAATCCGTCATGACTCCAACGACCTTTCAATACCTCTCTCATCGTATAATGATTGGCAGAGGCGGGTACACCGCTTATATCATGAAAGCCACTCATCAGGGTAACGGCACCCGCCTTCACTCCCATTTCATAGGGAAGCATATAGGTATCCCAAAGAGTCTGCGGAGAGATTTCCGTATATACGTAGTCACGTCCCGCTTCCGAAGCTCCATAACCGATATAATGTTTCAGGCAAGCGGCAATATGCTCCCCGTCCGCCAAATTATTACCTTGATATCCTTTCACTGAAGCGACAGCAAAAACTCCGTTCGTATACGGGTCTTCCCCATATCCTTCGGAAACGCGCCCCCAGCGAGGATCGCGTGCCACATCAATCATCGGCGAGAACGTCCAGTCCAGTCCTGCCAGACGCGCTTCCCTGGCAGCCATGGCGCAAGCTTTCTCCACCAAAGCCGGATTCCACGAACAAGCCTGCGCAATGGAAATCGGGTAAACAGTACGGAATCCGTGAATCACATCGTGCCCGAACAGTACAGGTATCCCCAACCGCGACTCTTCCATAGCTTTCTTCTGTATGTTGTTACGCAGGTGGGGACTAGTGCTATAATAAAGAAGCGCACCGATTTCCGCAGGGATATTCTTCACCTCCTCACCAATATTGTTCGCGTTCGTATTCCGTCCCGCAACATACTGGCTCAGTTGAAGCACTTTCTCTTCCATTGTCATGCGCAAGAGTAAATCCTCCACACGCTTCTCCGTCGGAGCTTTCGCGTCTTTATATACGGCAGGCTTCTCATTCCTCGCCTCAAGCATGCAAAACGCCGTCCAAAGGCACACCCCACACGCTATCAACCTTTTTTTCATCATGGTTTCTTTCATTTAATTAAATATAGCTTTATCTGACAGGCGCATGGTGCGCTTGCCGTTACTTTTCAGTTCAAAAACGGTCAGGGAATTTGCTCCCTTTTGCAATGTTTCTGCTGGAAGTTGTATAGATTGCTGCGCATTCTGTTCCCAGTAAGAGCCCGCATAATGTCCGTTCACCCATACTTCTCCCATTCCCCAACCGGAGACATCCAGATAAGTATCAGCGGGGATTTCTACTGTAAAAGTCCCTTTATAGAAACAAGGGCGACCACCGTCCGTTTGTGGTGCGAAAGTCAGTTCACCGACTGCACAATCGCGTACCGCCAAAGGAATCATTCTCCAATTCCCTATTTCCGTATCCGACAAGGTGATACTGCCAAAAAGCCCTTTGGAATTATCCAATATCTCCGGCCCATAGGTGATACGGCCGATATTTTCCGCATATAATTGCAAGGTGTGCTTGCCTGCAAGCACCTGTAAGGGGATTGCTTTCTTCTCTTCCGTCATCCATCCCTGTAACTTTCCATCTACATATACGGCGGCATAGTCTCTTACATTTTCCACCGTCAATACCGGGTTCTCCTCCTCTGCCGTGATTGTGGCCTCATAAAGGGCGTATCCGAACTCAAGTCCCAACTCATTCATCGGCAGCAATTCCTCTGCCTCCTGCACTTCTCCGTAAATTTGCTCCAAAGAAGCCGTCTCCGACATCTGTATTTCCTGTGCCGATACAGATGTCAGAAACAAAAGACTTAGAATAAAACTAAAACTTCTCATTCTTTCCCTATTTTCTTAAGAACGATTCTATAAACGACGCTTCTACATCTACTTGCGGGTTGAAGCGGTCACTCTTCACATAGCGGTCGATACTAACCAGCAGTTGTTGAGTGGCAGGCCGTTTCTCCATTTCTTTCTTTGTATCCAGTGCCAACACCATCAGCTTCCCATTTCCTATTCTGGCTTCAAAACCGATTCCCAGTTTGTGGTTAGTTTCATAACTGTCTATCACCTGAATGAACGGACGCAACTGACGTGGCGCCTCATCCATTTCGATTACTTTGGCATGCGTTAAGATGTCCCACCATTGCCAGTCAAGGTGTTTTTCCGTAATGAAATCGTCGAACATCGCCTTGTCTGTATGAATCAGACAACCCAGTGTCATCGGTTTCCATTTGAACATGATAGGATTCCAGAAATGATTATGGAAATTGGAACTACGCCCTATAACCTTAGCCGGCATGGGGCATAGGACAACTTTCCTTCCTTCTTTAAGGAATTGTTTAGCCCTGTCGTCAAATACCGTCGTATAGAGAACATCCGCCGTAGACTGCATCAGTTCTTTCAGTTCCCGACGAGGATATACCCAAATATCCCAGCTATTATTGATTGTATTATTCACCGATAAATGAACAGTCAGCTTTTGAGGAGCGGTGATACCGTTAAGTGCATAACTAAATTCTCCTGCGGAAAAAACACCATGATTACCGATATTTTGTGTTTTTAGCTTTCCACTTTTCAGCACCTTGCCGTCCGCATCTGTCACCCACCACTTAAACTTAGCGTTTTTCAGGGCAGAGGGACTATAATTATAGATTTCCGCTTTTCCTGTGAATACGTCGTCGTTATAGTACGAACGTTTCGAAAAACGCAGCAGAGCCACAGTCGGAGCACAGAATTCCCGGAACTTCTCCGGTGTAATCAGTCCTTTAGAGTTCCAGAAAGGATCGAGGATACCGACAGGCGCATATCCTTGCCCCGTAAAGTCATTAATAGACAAAAGCTGGAAACCGGATTTCAGATAAGTACGCAGTTGAGCTTCAATCACGTCTTTATATTCGAGTACGGTTTGCGCACCGGAAACCTGATAGAAATCATCTGCCTGATCCAACATGCCATGTGCTTTCAAGGAATCACGATACACTTCAAAATTGCGTGCTTGTACAGGGCCGGTAAAGTTAGGAATCTCCTTAAAATTAGGATAGATACAGCGTTGTCCCGATTCATGGGAAATGACAGGTACGTCAATACCCAACTCTTTGTTTTTATCCCAGTCGGTAGATGGTCGTCCTTCATAAATAGCCATGTGACCTTTGGTAGTCTGGTGAGTGATATAGAATTGGTCGGACTTGACACGGGTACGGGCCGTCGAACCGCTGTACAGTCTGCGGCTGTCAGTGGTACGTCCATAATGAGTAAGTTCTTCGATAAAATCAAAATTACCGGTAATCTCATTACCATTGCAATAGAGAACAAAGGAAGGATGATTGCCATACTCTTTCAGAATGGCTTTCTGCTCGCGACGGAAGAAATTATAACGGGCTTCGTCCGGTTCAGCATCTTTTCCCCACATCGGCATTTCCACTTCAAGATATACTCCCAATTTATCAGCCACCCGAAATGCAGCCGCAGGCGGACACCAAGAATGAAAACGCATGTGATTCATTCCATAGTCTTTCAGGATAGTCAGCACACGTTCCCAAGACGCATCATCCACCGGCGCATAGCCTGTTTTAGGGAAGACAGCGTTCTCTACTGTTCCACGTAAGTGTATCCGGTTACCATTGAGATAGATTTTATCCTTATCCGCCGTTATCTCACGCATTCCGAAAGTAGTAGAACGGCTATGTTGATAGTTTGCATTGTCAGCACGGATAGTCAGGTCACATTGCAATGTATAAAGATTGGGAGTAAATTCATCCCACAACCGGACATTCTTTCCTAATGCGATAACATCTTCTACATAAAAGACAGAATCATTTCCACTGACGGTTATCTCTTTATTCAAATCATACGAATTGCCTGATATTGTAAAAGCCGCTTTTCCGGTAACCGGTTTATGAGTATGATTCAGTATTTTCATTTTCACTTTTACCGAACGGTCTGACACATCCGGATATAACTGCATATCATCAATGTACACAGGGTCTACAGCCATTAACTTCATTTCACCCAATATGCCATTCCAGTTGATTTGCGTAAATTCGGAATGAGCATGATCCCATTTGTGGGTATCATACTGATAACGATTGTCAATACATACGGTAATAACGTGTGTCTTACCCGGTTTCACAAAATCTGTCAGTTCATGATTATGAGGAACACTGACATAATCAATCTTACTAACCTCTTTCGTATCCACATAAATGGAACTTAGCCAATGTGTCCGTTCAAAATACACGAAGATACGTTTCCCTTTCCACTCCTTCGGAATAGCAATCTCACGTTGATACCAAGCCGGCCCCATGTATTCATATACACGGGTCAGACGGTCAATATGCCGATACGGAGATTTGTAACCTATCTTGTAATCATCCGTAATGGCCGGCAGGACAATCGATTCTTGCAAACGATGTATATAACGCACATCTAACGAACCACGCCGGAAATCCATCACATCCGTCTGAAATCCCCACTTACCGGATAAATCTATTTCCTGCGTCTGCGCTTTCAAAGGTGATAATTGGGTTATCAGCGCAAATGCAACAAAAACTAACTTTATAAACTTGTTCTTCATATAAATATCTATTAGTGATCTTACTTCAAATGTTTATCGGCAAACTTCACAAACTGCGTCCAGTCATACAGATTAATATCATGTTTTCCCGAACGGATATGATAACCTATAGTGCCTGACAATACAGGCTGATTAACAGCCGGCATTTCTTTTACCGGCAATCCCGGCAGCCCGAACAACTCATAAACAGGAGAGGCATATACACCGGAAAGAAATTCCCCTTTCGGGTCAGCCCAGCGGTCTTCTTCCGCACTGGCAATATAGACCGGACGGGGAGCCATCAGAGCAATCAATTCATGCTGGTCGACAGGAAGAGTGTCTTCTTTATCATTGTATTGCCAGAAATTCCGGCAAAACCAATGTGTAAACTGACAGTTCACAGCCCGTACAGTCTCTCCGAACTTTCTCCGCGACAATGCCGCACCACCACAACCGGAATCATTAGAAATAACCAAAGCAAAACGTGGGTCTATCGCACCGGCCCATAAAGTCGTTTTTCCGAGACGTGAATGTCCGAAGATGGCTATACGTTTGGCGTCAATGTCTTTATCCGTTTCAAAATAATCCATCGCACAACTCATTCCCCATGCCCAGGCAGCCAGAGTTCCCCACTCATCTTCAGCAGGCCGTGTCTGTCCCTTTTTGTAGTACAACGGATGAACTCCGTTCTGAAAACCATCATCAAAATCCGGATCAATGTCCCCACGGTAGAAAGTGGCCAGTCCATATCCATGTTCCATCAACATCTCTACCGGCCATCTGGAAGCTGCACTACCCCGGGGAAACATACGTTTTCTGCCATAAGCAATCATTCTCTCTTCTGACGGGAAAGTGATGCCCTCATCCGGGTGAATGGCATGATTACCTTTGAAATTTATTCCGAAAAACATGGGAACAGTCCCTTTTCGCCGATTAGGCAGATACATAAGTACTGTCAGATAATGCTTCTCATCTTTTGTGAGATAAACGGCTACTTCCTTACGGGTAGCCAAACCGCCCAAAGCTTCTCTATCTTCGTTCAGTAGCCGGAAATGCAAGTCCTTCGAGCGAACTGGAGCTTTACCATATATTTGAGTTTCGAACAGGCGGAGCAGTTCCGGACGCCGCTTTTCCACCCATTCTTTTTTAGTCGTCACTTTTCTGCCATTAGTCGGGGCAGGACATCGAAGCGTATAGACAGGCACCTTACTCTCATCATAATTTACTTTTGTGATAACTTGTTCCAGTTCCGCAAGTTCTGATGTAGACTTGGAGCGAAGCCCTGTTTCATGGGCGATTTCTGTTGGGCTTTCATTTCTCCTCCAAGAAATGAAAGCCCAAAAACAAACATACAAACCGAAAGCTATTTTGTCTCATGGATATTTAAGATTACATCCTAATTAATTTCTACTCACCAAACTTTGTTTTATAATACTCCCTCATCAAGTACCACGCCTTTTGCGTATTCCCGATCCGAGACTAATCCCTTACGATTCCAGCCATCCTGATTGGTCGGATGAAAACGGAACGGAGAACGGAAATCAAATAAAATCCATGGAGATACCCCCGAAGATTCGGTATATTGTCGAACATACGGATATTGTCTCTGTAAAGCCGGGCTTGGTATTCTTCACTCCAGGAGCTTGCTACATTTTCATCTCCCGACTGCCCGTATAATGCCTCACCGCCAAACTCCGATATAATCAGCGGTTTATCCGGTATTACTCCCATACCGCATTTTCCGGCTCGATGGCACGGATGATACCAACCCATGTATTTGTTGACCGCTACAACATCCAGTTGTGAGGTAAATGAATCTTCCATCACAAAACGTTTCTTCTCACGATTAAAACGTACCAAATCGAAAGCAGCCACATACAAACGGGTCGTATCCAATTGTTTGCCTGTTTCCAGCAAAGAGGTAAGAAATTCATTCCGTGCTTTGGAAGGCTGCGTTTCATTGGCAATTCCCCAATATCCGACTGCACAGCGATTCTGGTCACGCTTTATCATTTCAGACAACATCCTTTGCGCTTTCTTACGGGTATTGTTGTTCGTAAAGTCAATACCCTGCCAGACAGGTATCTCCTGCCAAAGGATAAAGCCCATCTTTTCTGCCAGTCGCACCGTATATTCGTTTTGCGGATAATGTGCCAGCCGAATCATATTTACGCCAAGCGCTTTTGCCTCATTCAGCAGCATCGCCGCATCTGCTTCCGAGAAAGCACGCCCCATGCGCTGAGGGATTTCTTCATGAAAGGAAATGCTGCACATAAATGTCGGCTTGCCATTCAGATAAATATCCGTTCCTTTCACCGTGATATTGCGGAAGCCGATTTGTTCTTCTACACGATCATTGGCTGAGGAAACGATTACTTCATAAAGTTTAGGATTCTCCGACGACCAACGTTCTAACTTCTTTATATTGAATACCGTTTCAGCCTTTCCTTCGGCATCAGTCAGCATATCAATGCTTGTTTTCAGTTCAGGGATAGAAACCGTAATCTTCTCACCTGCCTTTTTGTCCGAGAGAGCGACTTTGGCAATCATCCGGTTGGGAGATTCCTTATCCAGTTGGATGAAATAGTCTTCCAGATAAGTTTGTGGGGTAGTGACCAATAATACATCACGTGTGATACCGCCATAATTCCACCAGTCAAATGACATGGCAGGTATGGCATCTTTGGTACGACGGTTGTTTACTTCAATGGCAATAAAATTTTCTCCCTCATTCAGCAAGTCCGTCACTTCTATCTGGAAGGGAGTAAATCCTCCTTCATGACTTCCGATCTCTGCCCCATTCAAATAAACACGGCAACGATAGCTGACAGCTCCGAAATAAAGGAACTGACGTTTATGTGTCAAACGCTTTGCATCAAAATGACGTGCATACCATACTGTGCCTTCATAGTATTTAAGCTCCGGCGTTTGTGAATTCCAGTCACCAGGAACATTCAGCCGCAATCCTCCTTGAAAAGAATATTCATAGAAATCAGTGTTTCCTTTAGGACTTTGATTTCTATATACCTTCATTCCCCGACCTTGGTCATACAAGTCAATGATAGCATTCCATTTGCCGTTTAAAGAACGGATATCCCGACCATATACATTAGTTATCAGGTTTTGAGCTACTGCATTCCCTACAAAAAGGATAAACAGCAACATACACACGATTGTCTTTTTTCTGATTTGCATTAAATTATCTATTTATAAGATTAATATTCTTAACTATCAACGATTTACGCTCACGTTACTGAGTATATATATCCAGCATGGTGAGTATATATATCCAGCGTGGTGTATCTATATACCCACCACGCTGTATATATATGGCCTGTAAACAGGATAATTATCTTATTTCATAGCGATATAGCATAAAGTCATTCTTCTCAGGTAGAGAGACTTTTATTGTTCCTTTTCTGCCGACAGTCGTTGCCATCAGTTTCCCATTCCCCAGTATCGGCGTACACATAACTTCTGCACCTTCGGGCAACCATGTTTCCACCCATGTCTCCTCCCGTGCATTATCTTCCCTGTAAATAAGGAGATAACCGTTTTTTGAATGACAAAGAGACTGAAATCCAGTCCACGAGCGCCCCGAAGGCTCTTCACCAATCGGTAAAATAGTTCCTTGATGGAAATCATACTGCACTTTCTTATACTTCTCCATTAAGTCTCTAATGCCAAATGCTTCTTCCGGCAAGTTGGAAGCCTCAAACCATGCCAATGGTTGCCCCACCATAGTGGTCGCAAACAAATATTCAAAAGAATATCGGTGCGGGGCAAACGGATCATCTCCATATTTCTCCGTATTTCTCCATTTATTCAGAAACTCGATTTGTAATTTCTCTGCCGGAACATATTTGGACAGCATCCACAGGTTGCGAAGCGTCCAGTACGGATAGTAATTCTGCCAATCCGTATAACGGTTCTCTAAAAAGATGTTTCCATATTCGTTGAACATATGATAACCTCCCCGCCGACTGGCTGTCGCATCCAAATTGAACATGACTTTATTATCCGTTTCCGCCAATACTTTATCAAACAAGTTCCGGAGATTAATCTCCGCTTTCTTGGTAGGAATAGTCAATCCGTCAATCTTAAAAATACGGATACCATATTCACGATACAATCCTATCAGTGTTTCGGCATCTTTCTCCCAGTCGACAAAATCATTCTGCACACTCGGATTAAACCACAAACCAATTTCAATGCCCAGTTTCTTTCCTTTCTTTACTATCGGAGCCAATCCGCGGGGATATTTGACAGGATCCGGTTTCCAATAGTCCTTATTGTCCCAGATATTCTTAAAAGAACCTTTAGCTACCGCTGAGTTCGGGCTCTTGCCCACCTGCCATCCATCATCTATTTGAAAATGAGTGATTCCCAGTTTTGCGGCACGTTCCAACTCTTGCAGGCAAAATGCCTCATTGACTTTTGTGTCCTGACTACGGTCGCCCCAAGTGTTCATCATAACCATTTCATCACGATTCCGGAAATGACGACGAATATTCTTCTGGTAACTGCGGAGCGCTGTCAGTGCCTGCAATTCACCATCGCCATATACCCCTGTGACGCAACTATATGTTCTTGTCCATGTATCTTCCTGAATATTCTTTTCAGTAATTCCCAGTCCTGTAATCATGAATTTTCCGAATTCTGCGATGAAATCAGCACCTTTATAGGCTAACTGGACACTGGAACAAGGGGATTCTTTCAGAAAGAAAAAGCCGGTGCCTTCTTCCCCGTTTCGAACAAAGAGCAAATTCCCCCGATAACTGTTTTTACGATAGGCTATAACATCCCTCTCTGCCAACAAATTGTTGTTCCAATCTGTCACATCCCAAAATTCAACAGCCTTGGCATGCCAATGCTGCCCTTTAAGATATAATTGATCCAAAATAGCCGTAACGGATTTGGATTTCATGTCTTCAACGAACTCGATGTTTTTCCGGTCAGCCGCATTTTCTTCCCGTCCGCCAAAAACGCTGTTAACACTCCCTTTCAGATAAGTGTCACATGCTATGGCCGGACAACCGTCATATATACGATAAATCCGTTGTATATCCAATGTTCCCAAAGAGAATGTAACTATCGTCTTCAAGTAGGCCGGATGAATATCAGTCGCAGCCACCTTTTCTACCCGACAAGCTCCTTTGGAAGCTTCCCGGGTATCTTTGGAGATAAAGAAGTCCGGTGCCTGCTTTACCGTGAAAGTTGTTTTCCGGTTTGCCTTATCGCTCAGACTATAAGTGACAAGATTACCGTCATTCCAAATGAATTTTCGTTCAATACACTCATTTCCAATCACTAATGTATCTCCCTTCAACTCACTATAGCAGGTTTTCTGTGCATAAAGAGAAGACAGAGTACAGGCCAAGGCCAATACTATCAATAGTTTTTTCATGGTTAAAAAGTTATTATTATTTCTTCAAGGTACACGAATCCTGTAACCTTTCGTTAACCCCATCAAGTAGCTGATTGCCTGTTACCTTACGGTTACTTCCTGTAATTTAGCCCATCCGGCATTCAACATGTTCTCCGGCACAGCCATTTCCAAGCCGATCGCATTATCCTTGGTAGTATCAACAAGCCCCACTGCCCAATAATAACTCCCCGGAGTTACTCCTTTGAGACGTAAATCAAAAGTGTAAACTGCAGGGATGCCTTGCATCCATTTGGATAAGTCTGTCTGTTTGTCCACAAACACCTTCTGCACCCTATTCCGACTGTCCATCAGCGCGAAAGCCACTTTATATTTTTGGTTCCATTGCGGAATATTGGTGGGGCAATATCCCCAGCCAAGATTATTCCAACGGTGTATAATCCGAAGTTTCTGATTTTTGCCACATCTGTAGGTAAAGAAATCATATCCGGATAGAGACGATAGCCGCCTTCCGAAATAAACCGTTGCACAAGAGGGAATGTATTGTGAAACCACGATTCCGTTTCACCCACACGGAAGTCCATCATATTGACACGCGCCTCTTTACTATCATCGAATTCTCCCGACGCACATCTTCGGGATGTCCCTTCCGATAATTGCGGGGATCCACCCAAAAGCTGTGGATTTTGCCTGTAATCCATCCGCCTTCCATCAGTATGGAGCGAACGCCGAAATATTTCTTGGCAAAGTCACGTTCCCATTCACCATAATACAGCCCCATACCGAATGCGTCATGACGCAAAGAATATCCTTTTTCAACTACTTCATCAAGCAAGAACTCACTGTCAAGGTCATACTTATTATCGTCCCAGTCCTTACCGGCACCCACAAAACGATGATAGTTGATGACAACCGGAACGTCTCTGAATGCTTTCAGATACAAGTCTGCCAGCCAGTCAAGTACAGGTTTACGGGGCTTTTCATCTCCCGTAGAATAAAGCGTAGTGTGATACTCGCCCCACTTTCCCAGACCTGTTCCGTCGATAAAGTCCACCTCGTCAGGATTGCCAAAGTCTTTGGCTAAAGCCCAAACGAATTTTTCATAATACTTTTGAAAAATAGGGTCATCAGGATAAGGTGACCATCTTCCTCTCCACACGAAGCCCTTCGTACCAGCCTCCCGCACAAAGTCGGGCGTAAAGTCATAGCCTTTATCACGGCTGTCGACCACCACCCGGAAAGCAAGACGCATTTTTCTTGCACGTGCTCCCTCAATCAGCATTTTCAGCATGGGATCCGTATTCCAGCCATAAACGTTTTCTTCAGGATTCAACTTCCTCCAACTGGTACGGATATAAAGAGTATGGGCATAATCGGACACCTTTACCGTTCCCACACCGGGTACCTGCATATTGTCACACTTCTCCCAGAAATCTTCCTTCACACCGGGGGTGGCATAAAGCACCCAGCCGGTTTGTGGGTTACGCAACAAGCGCTGCCTGTCTGGTTCTATTCTTATTATCTTGTTATCCCGTGCCAAGTTCTGTTTCAAGGTTCCGGCATCCGACCCGCCGCTTATGGCAGCGGCTTGAAGCGCAAACGACCCTAAAAATATAGGCATCAAAAGTCCTGATCTCATTTTACCTTTAATCATACAACTCATTATACGTATTTACTTATTTTACCGTAAGTGTCTGTAATTTCAACCAACCGGAATCCAGTAGGTTGGCATCCTTGTTCACGGCCATTTCGAGTCCGATTTCATTGTCTTTGGTAACGTCCACCAAACCTACCGCCCATGAATAGGCACCAACAGAAACGCCTTTCAGATTCAACTTGGTGGTATAAGTAGTCGGGGCTTCCTTCAGCCAAGTCGACAGGTCGGTTTGCTCGTCCACAAATATCTTTTTCACTTCATTATTATCATTCAGCAATGCAAAAGCCACTTTATATTTCTGATTCCAAGTTCTGATATTAGTAGGACAATATCCCCAACCCATATTGCGCCAGCGGTGAACAACAGTAACATCCTGACCACCATTTGCCGAAACAGGCAAAGAAACCATGTCCGGATAGAGACGGTAACCGCCTTCCGCTATAAAACGCTGTACATAAGAGAACGTTTTTTCAAACCATGATTCCGTTTCACCCAAACGGAAGTCCATCGTATTGACACATGCCAGCATGGAATCTTCAAACTCTCCCTTGCGGACATCTTCGGGATGACCTTCCCGATAACGATAAGCATCATCGAAATACCAATAACGGTGCGTGTCGGTCACCCATCCACCTTACATAATGATAGGAAGCTTATATCTGTATTTCAAGGCAATATTTTTCTCCCAATCTTTATAATAGCCACTCATACCAAAAGCGTCGTGACGCAGGATGTATCCGTTATTGAGGGCTATGTTCAGCAACGGCTCCGCATCAGGCGGCACTGTTTCCTGCCAAGAATCCTGATAAGTATCGCCCAACATACGGTGATAGTTGATCACCAGAGGCACTTTCGTGAAATGACGTGCATACAACGCTGTAATCCACTCCATTACCTGAAACTTATTTCCATCGTTAGCATAAATCATAGCGTGCGACTCTCCCCATTTACCCAATCCGTAACCGTCAATAAAATCTACCTTATCGGGGTCATTGTATTGGCGGGCAAAAGCCTCGATAAACTCTCCATAGTGCTTTTGGAACACTTGGTCATCAGGATAAGGACACTTATTGTTTGCTGTATTATACCATTTACAGCCTTCATCGAATACGAACTCAGGAGTATTCTGTTTTTGGTCGCGCCCATCCACCAGTACACGCAAGGCGATACGTAATCCTCTATCATGTACACTTTTAATGATACGTGAGATATCGGAGCTAGGGTCATCCCAAGCATATTTTCCCTTTTGGGGCTCCAATGTCTTCCAATTCGTACGCAAGTAGCAGGAAGAAGCGTAATCGGAGACTTTTACGTATTTTGCCAGATCGGGTACATACATGTGGTCATAGCCTCTTTCTTCCCAAAATGTCTCGTTTTTCTCACGCGCCAGATACAGTACCCAGCCATTCAGAGGATTCCGAAGAACACGTGTCTTATTAGGGTTAATCCGCACCGTTACATTCTCGGCAGGCAAATCCCCATCACCGGTATTTCCCGTTTCACTTTCACTATCCGAGCAGGCAATTGCTACCATAGCCCCGAAGAGCAACACTCCCAAAGGCATCATTATTCGTTTCCAGTTCATTCTCATATAATTATTCTTTAAAAAGAAGGATATGCCGCCCTAAAAACAGGGCAGGCACACCCTCTTCAGTAAATGACTTTAATATTCGCTCATGTATATCCGCATATTTCTTAAGTCGACGATGGTGAGCAACGGTCTCATGTACCATGTGAACATAGCTTCACGATACTGTTCACGAGCTTCGCTTTCCGCATGGATAGGTGTCCAGGTGTTCAGTTTCAACTCTTGCTTGTATTTCCATCGGCTATCACTCTTGTCCAGCGCAAGTATATCGTCAGGAATTACAGGAACAAGACACCATGAGAAATGGGGACCACCGGGATAACCGCCTTCGAAATGCGGAACATCAAGAACAAACTTACCGTTTTCTTTCTTATCCGAACCGCCTCCCCAAGCGGAAGTCCATGAAATCTTGCCGACAAGCAGTTGCGGATCGACCAAACTCGGCTTGAAGCCGCCGCCCTTCAGATCATTCCCCCACTTGGTAATGTCGCCATATGCCCAAAGGTTGGTAACATCTACATCATGCCATCCATTAAGTTTATCCTTAAAATGCGCCTTATATGGTTCCAGCTTCTTATCCGGTGAGTAAATTTTCAGTTTCCGGGTTTCCGTGTTCAATATTACACGATATTCTCCGTCTTTAGGCAAATTCAGCATCGCAGGCTCATCTCCCAATACAACATCTACCTCTTCACCGTCTACCCAGTTGTTAACGCCTTCTGCCAGTTGGATATAAGATTCACCCTGTTCTGTTTCCAAAGCAATCCCCATCTCACCCTGCACTAAATCTTGTACAAACGCATATTGGAACTCATTCTCCATGGTTTTGCTCATTACCAGCTTATCATTGTCGGTAGAAGTTCCGGAAAGAACAATGCGATTGGCTTCCCATACCAATGGACGGTAAGGACGCACATTTACAGTAACAGTACGCACTTCGGGCATAGCATAACGGGGACCACCCTCCCATTTTGCAATGACACGAAACTGCACGGGCACCACTTTGGAGTAGTTCTGTCCCCACTTATCCACCAGCAACATTTGCAGCTCTTCAGTGGTATAACTCTTATTAAATACTCCATAGTCCTCATCAACACGTACACAGCTTTCAAACTCGTGTCCTTCAATATCTATTTTAGTCACATAAGAGATAGCATAGTCTTCGGGCATCTCACGAGCCGGTGTCCACTCAAAACTCACCGCCACTTCATTCGGTCTGTCCCTATCTAATTCTATATCGGTAGCCGAAACAGTCAGTTCCATCTTCTCACCGGGGTTGGTGAGCCATGTCAAATCAGCTTCTTTATCATCTTTACATCCGCCAAGGATAAACAGTACTACCAATGGCAGATATGCATAAAATAGTTTGTTTCTCATATTTCTTATTGATTTTATAGTGTTAATCAATTCATCCAACCCGGCATCTGTTTCAAGTTCGGATTCTTGTCTATCTCATCCTGAGGTATCGGCCACCAATAACTTTTGAACTTACGAGTTTGATAACGCACACGTTTATAAAACTCATCTCTATTCCCCTTTTCAGCCAGCATGTTCATACCATAGAAGTTACCATTCAGCACATTCTCCGCCTCTTTCCAGCGACGCAGGTCGAACCAGCGCAAACCACCTTCGCAGTTCATCTCAACTCTTCTCTCACGACGAATCAGTTTACGCATCTCTTCCGGGTCGGTAGGAATTCCGAGCTTTTTTTCTCCTGCTGCATATTGCGGAATGCCGGCTCTTTCACGAATTTTATCAATGTATTTCACAATATCTGTCTTGTCGGCATCATAAGTACCTTTAGCAATACTATACTCGAGTGCTGATTCTGCATAGCTCAGATAGGCTTCAGCAAGGCGATAAAGAATACCTTGACGCGACTTATAGCTACCGGTATTCGTTGAATGAACGAAAGTAGGATCAACATGCTTCCGAATCAGGTAACCGGCTGACGGGTTATCGTGCGACGGCTGCCCATCTTCACCATTAAAAAAGAAGTTGGTCGCTTTCCCTTTCCCCCAATGGTACTGTTCGTTGTAGACCACCGAAATATAGAAACGAGGTTCACGATTACAATACATATTGAACGTATTCTTTGGAGCAACGACATGACGGTCTCCACTAGCTTTGGAACCGGCTACGGCATAATGCCAATTAGTAGCACGCACATCATCTTCTGTAGAATAACCTGTTTCACTATATCCGGACTCCAAATCAACAATGGCTGTTTGTGTTTCACCACTATTGTTGTATCCTAAGATAGGCATTTTACCGTCTTTCATAAAGAAATCGTCCACCAGCAACTGAGTAACACCTAGCGAACCAGACCCACCAGCACCACGAGGAAGAGCTTGGTCGTCAAACCAACCTGCATTATCCTTAGTACGCGGGAAAATAATTTCCGTATTGCCTTCCTTATAACGAAGCATCATCATGTTCTGATAAGAAAGGAACGGATCAATAGTTACTCCATCAGACAAATATTCCTTATATAAAGCGTGTCCCGCTTTCTCGGCTTCTTCAATCAGCAGTTTATTGGCGTCTTTTGCCCGTTTCCAATGATTTTCATTGAAAGTGGAATTAAAGATTTTCACTCCATCTACATTAGTCATAGCCTGCATTTCAGGATCCATATCTTTCCCAGGACTAGGATTCACCAAATCACTGGCAGCAAACGTCAGCAAACGGGCACGCATAGCAAGACAAATCAGTGAAGTGATACGACCGTATTTATTGGCTTCGTCATAAGAAGCGGGTAACTGTCGGGAAGCTTCCAACAACTCGTTAGCCGCCCAGTCTACAACAACATCAAAAGGTTCTTGTTTCAGTAATAAAGATTCCCCCGATAGTTCTACAGCCGCTTCCCGAATAATAGGAACTGCTCCGTACGTCATCGCCATCATAGCGTGGTAGTAAGCAATGAAAAAACGACACTCCGCTTTCATATAATTAATCTCCTTTTCAGATACATCGGACAAAGGATGCGCATATTTAATCAAAGTGTATGCTTGACGAATTGCCTTTGGATACTTATCCCAATAAGTCACTACTCCCGGACTGATAGGCGTCCAGTTTCCATTCTGATACTGAATCGCCTTAAATCCCTGTGACTCCCACCCTACAGAAGGTGCAAGTTCGTCACCAATGGCGTCCGGACCGTCATAAATATAAAACTCCGGCATTACAGAATAGAGATAGGAAAGCCAACGTTCCAGATTGCCCCTGTTGGAAAATACATTCTCCAATGTCAGCTGGTCATCCGGCATTTTGTCCAGATAATCAGAGCATGAAGTTAAAGGCAATACACCCAAAACGCCCAATAATATATATGTAATAATTCTGTTTTTCATATCATATTTATTTTAGAAAGTAATGTCAAAACCTACTGATACTGATTTCATAGCCGGATATTTAGCACCGTCACCGGTTGCCAGCTCCGGATCCCACAGATTGAACTTGGAGAAGGTTAGCAGGTTCGTTCCACGCACGAAAACACGGGCATTGGAAATCACAAACCCCTGCAACCATTTCTTCGGACAGGAGTATCCTAATTCTAAATTTTTCAGACGCAGGAAACTCATATTGCGCAACCACCAGGTAGACTTCTGGCTATTATTGGCATTCGGTCCGTAATCGGCACGCGGATAGAATACATCCTGGCTTTGGTTATCCACCGTCCAACGGTCTTGATAGTTATCAAAGATATTATACATGGAGCCTTTATTGGATGCCGGCATAATATTTGAAGAAAGGATACGCCAAGTACGTCCAATACCCTGAAACATTGCTCCAAAGTCAAGCTCTTTCCAGCGTAAATTCACTCCGAATCCGTAAACTATCTCCGGATTCTCGGTACCTCCGATAGCCATTTGGTCATAAGTATCGATAAATCCGTTCTTGTCCAGATCCACATACTTGATATCACCCGGGCGAACTTTTGCTGTAAAAGTTTGTTTCGGAACACCATCTTTCAAAACTCCGTTCTCCACATCTTTAAAATCATCTTCTGTAAACAAACGGTCGTGGACATAGCCGAAAATCTGCCCTACCGGATGACCGGTTTCAGCACGAGTTGTTCCAATGGTTCCCAAAGGTTCATCTTTGTCGATGATTTCATTATGGGCATAAGTGAAGCTACCCATCAGACCGATAAAGAAATCTTTGCCGATTTGCTTGTTGACATTCAACGTTACTTCCGCTCCCTGATTCTTCACTTTACCACGGTTGCCCCATGGGTTCCTATAGAAACCGGAGGTAGCAGGAATAGAGTTCAACTCTACAAGGATGTTGTTACGGCGTTCGTCGAAAAAATCTACCTGAAGGTCTACCATACCATTGAACAGACCCAGTTCCAAGCCAACGTTGGCTTTGTTTACAATTTCCCAAGTCAAGTCAGGAATACCGAAGTCGCCCTCTACCATGTTATTACGTCCATAATCTCCGTCCAACCCCCAACGGTATAAGTCAGGCACATCATTCCATTGATCAAGGATAGTGGATATATAGGCGAAACGACGTCCTTTCAGATTAGCATTACCTACCTGTCCGTAGGAAGCACGCAACTTCAATTTAGAAATCGTGTTGCGAAAAGGCTGCATGAAAGGTTCTTCCGAAACAATCCAGCCAACAGCAGCCGACGGAAAGAAACCATAGCGTTTTCCTTTGGCGAAGTTTTCAGTACCGTTGTACCCAAAATTGAATTCGGCTACATACTTTCCACTGTAGGTATATGAAGCACGTCCGACCAATCCCTGATTACGGTAAGGCAGCGATTCCCCCTTATCGTAATGGCGACGGTTGAAGAGTAGCATGGCAGATACGGCATGTTTGTCAGCAAAGGTACGGTCATAATTCAGGCTGGCTTCCATATAGATACTCTTGTCACCATATTCTGCCGATTTGGAAGTACCCAAGAAGTTACCACCTTGTTGTTTTTGGGCCAGAATCAATTCGCCCTCTTCGTTTCTGCCGCTAGCGGCATTCCAATATTCTATTTTCTTGGAACGAGTCACTTTGCCGGTAGAATAACGGTCAAATGAGAAAGTTCCTTTTATTTTCAAACCGGGAGTCAAAAATTTCAGGTCTTGCTCCAGAGAAAACAGCGTCTCAATCTTACTGGCAGTGGAACGGGCGAAACCGCTCTGAGTAGCCATTGCCCAAGGATTACCCTCTTCCTGCCAAGCAGGAATCTCACCGGATGAATAGCGGATGGGAAACATGAAGGGAGTGAAACGGAACGCACGGCTGAAAATTTGGTCCGTACTTTCAGGTGAAGAGTTACGATCCTGAAGATATCCCCCGATATTAAAACGAACTTGAGTGGTGGGAGAGAGTTTCAAGTCAACATTGGAACGTACATTGTAACGTTGCAATTTGATAGTAGGATCCCAATCCAGGCTCTTGTCGCGTGTAAGAATGCCACGTTCGTTGTAAACCGCAGCCACAAACGAATAACGCAAATTTTCCGAACCACCGGATACATCTACTGTAATACGTTGGTTGGCAGCATGGTCTCTAGAAATAGCATCAATCCAGTTTACATCAGGATACAAATCGGGGTCATATCCCGCACGTGTTTTGGCAATCCGGTCGGCATACATCGGAGACTGTCCGGTATCATCCAATACATCATCCAGCAACTGCATATAATCGGCAGCCCCGATATAGCTGGGAAGTTTTATCGGTTGCGTGAACGCAAATTCCGATTTCACCACTACCCGAGGCTTACCCACATGTCCGCGCTTGGTATTAATCAAAATCACACCATTCGCACCACGTACACCATACACTGCACTGGCAGCCGCATCTTTCAATACGGAGAACGACTCGATTTCTTCTACATCAATATTATTCAGGCTACGTTCAATACCATCTACCAGCACCAATGGGTCTTTACCCACATCCTGAAAGGTACTGATACCACGGATCCAAAACGAAGAGTTATCGTATCCCGGTTCTCCGGAACGCTGCACACCAATCACACCTGTCACTGTGCCAGCCAAATTGTTACTCAATGAACGGGAAGTAGAAACATTCAATTTTGCCGGTTCAACAGTTGTGATAGAACCCACTACAGACTCTTTCTTTTGTGCGCCATAAGCCACAACAACAACTTCATCTAACTGACCAACATCTTCTACCATTATCACATTCAGTACTCTACGATTATTGACCTTTTCATCTTTCGGGACAAAGCCGATATAGCGGAAGGAAAGTTCAGCATATTTATCCGGCACAGCAATGCTATATGCACCATTCATATCTGTTATCGCATTCACCGTAGAGTCTTTTTTCATAAAGATTGAAACACCAATCAAAGGTTCACCCTTCTCATCGGTAACGTTACCCACAATCTTAAAACCTCGAACTTGCTTTATCGCAGGAGCCTGTTCCGGCACTGAAATCGTAATCTGTCTTCCCGACATTTTATAATTCAACCCCGTTTTTGAGAACAGCTCATTTAATACAGCATCTATTTTCTTATTGGAAACTGAAATGGAGACTTTGTTATTCAGATTCTTTTTCACATTCTCTGAATAAATAAATATGTACTTACTATGTTTCTCGATATAATCTAAGATATCTTTAACTGTAGCATTCTCATACTGTACTGAGAATAGATCTTCTTCGGAATTCCAACTAATAGAATTAGCACCGAATGAAGAAAATGGAATCATAAAAAAGACGTTTATAATGCAAAAAAGCTTAAGTCTTTTCTTTAAGTGTAAAAAAATACTTTTCTTTACCATAAAAATTTCTTTTTAGGTTAACAATTTTGGATTTATTGATTTAACGAAGGAATTAATATCGGGTAAATACGCCAATATTTATCCGATTTTTTTGTGTATCATGAATAGTATTATCTGTTTCTCATGGCTATATTGGTTTTATAAGATTAATTAAATTGTCATTATTTACTCAAGTATATACTAGTATCACTTTTTTCTACTTCAATAGGGATTGTCTGCCGGATACATTCAATCACCTCATCAATATCATCTTTCAAATCCAGTTTTCCATAAACCTTTTCTTTACCTACCATCGGATCGCATTGAATAGGAATGCCATAATAAATACTCAACTTCTGAATGATATGAGATAAATCATTACCATTTAACAACATGACACCATCCACCCAGCTAATATATTCGGCTACGTCCACTTGCTTCTGATAGGCAATTGCGCCATTGGCTATATTCAGCAAATCACTAGGTACCAGTTGCGCTTTTCTCTCATTCCTATCGGTCACCTCAACAGAACCTTCCACCAATACAATATTAGTTGCCCCCCCCTTGTAGTTTGAAATATTAAACTTCGTACCTAATACCCGTAATTTGAAATCTTCAGATTCTACAATGAAAGGGTGTTGCTTATCATGAGCAACTTCCAGAAACACCTCTCCCTGGGCATATATTTTACGAATATCTCCATTAAAACGACAAGGATAAATCACTTTTGATTGAGAGTTGACAACCAATCGGGTTCCGTCAGACAGTTCAACCCGCACTCTTTTCCCTGCGGGAACAAGTAACTGGTTATATTCCGGTTCGCCCTTTACTTTCTTCTCCTCTTTTTCTCTTATTACTTTAGAATTAACAGCAACCTTTCCTTCTTTTGAATAGGTAACAAAAGCATCCTCATCCAAATTGAGCTGTTCTTTAGCAGTGATAAGAGTCACTTCTTCAACAGACTGGCTGTCCATCTGTTCGGCAATAGCCTGAAAATCTAAATTAGTGTTTTCACAATGAGTTAAGAAGTGGATGGTTGAAATACAAATTAAAATAGAAGCTGCGACAGAAGCAGAAGCTACTAAGAAATAATTTCTTCGACGCCTCATTACATCTCTCCGGATCTTTTGTTTGGTTCGCTCTATTATAGAAGAAGCATCAATCTTTTCATGCCCGCATTTTTCCCAAAAGAATTTCAGTTTCCCGCCTTCAGGTATAGTAGTAAAATCATCCTCAAGCTTTTCTTGAGAATTCAGTTTACCAAATAAATCAGCAAGGCAATGGTATCCTTTTAAGTCCATAATCTTCTTTAATGTTGTTTTATAAATAAAGACGCAACATTAAAAAAAATCTCCTAGTTAAAAATGAACTTTTTTTATTTTTCTCGAAAAGTAAAAATAGCAAGAAGCTCTTTTAAACAATTAAGCCATTAAAATACAGACAATTAACAGTATACCTTCTATCATTTCTTACGCAAAACCAGATTCAGATTTTTAGCAATTTCTTCTAAAGCAAAAGCAATATGATTATTGATAGTCTTCACAGATATATTTAATATGTCTGCAATCTCTTTATAAGGTAACCCTTCTATCTTCGCCAAGAAAAAGACATGTTTACATTTAGGTGGTAGCTGTTGGATAGCATTGTTTATTTTCTCCATCTCCTCTTTACTAATCATCGCCTCGTCAGGTGACTGGATAGGAGCAAATATAAAATCCCCTATACCGTCAAGCGATAATTCAGTTTTTCCCGTTTCCTTCCTCAAATAAGAAATAGCTTTCCGATAAGTAATCGTCTGTATCCAGGCATTCATATTTTCTATACCACCCAAGGTTTTTCTGTTTTTCCAAACCTCATAGAAAACATCACTTACAACCTCTTCAGCCGGTTCCTTTTGACCAATCAAAGCAAAAACATAATGATATAGACGTGAAGAATAACGTTCCATAAAACGGCAAAAAGCCGCTTCATCACTGTTTATAATTCTGTCTATGTCATTACTTTCAGGTTTCACGGAAGTGTTTTACAGATTATTTCTAATTAACAAAATTGTGCCAAATATAGTAGTATATTAGCAATTATAAAAATAAAAAACCACAAAAACGAATTAAAAGTTATCAATTACGAAAGATTAAAAAGTAACTTGGTAGGACGTGCCATCAGAGACAGATTCTTTTACGCCTCACGCAATAAGTTTTCAAACATTTCATTTCATTTTCGAAATCCTTTATTCATCAGCGATAGCGGGTGAATAAAGGATTTCGAAGAAAAGGTGAAGAGTGAAGGGTATGTTCTCAACATTTCCTGTATGGTCACTTAAAGTGATGCTTTTAGCAATCAGAAAGCATCGGGACTTTTGAAAGACCCAAATATTGATTTATAAAAGCCTCTTACTTAAATAACGTACAGGATACCACACAGAAAGGAATCCGACTGCCAAAACGGTGATAAAAATAAGTACCACATCCCAAGCATGAACGCTGACAGGATAGGCGTCTACAACAAAAGTACCACCACCGCCTCCCAATGAAATTATACCAAATCTCTGTTGGATAAAACATAGGATTAAGCCCAGGGCAATACCGGAGATAGCGCCAAAAAGAGAAATGAGACGTCCTTCAAAGAGGAATATTCGGGAGATGAGTTTATCACTAGCTCCAAGACTCCGCAAAGTTACTACATCATCCTTCTTATCCAAGATCAACATAGAAAGGGAGCCTATCACATTAAAACAGGCTATCATTAAAATAAAAGTGAGGAACAAATAAGAGATTAGCTTCTCTATCTCCATAATACGGAAAACATCTGCCTGCTGCTGATAACGATTCTGAACAACAAAATCATCACCTAGTATGTTTTCTATTTTAGATTGTACCGATGAAGTATTTACATTAGATTTCAATTTCAATTCCATCGCAGAGACTTCTGTTGTATAATCCAGAAGCTGACGAAGAAAATCGAGAGAAGTCAGAATATATTTTCCATCATATTCTTGCTGATTCACCACAAATACGACACCCGGAGAATATAGATAATCACGATTAAAAGAAGCGCCGGGATTTGCCATGTTCACTTTGGCATTTCGCTTGGGAAGATATACCTGAAGAGGATCGACAAACTCCAAACCAGTTCCCAAGGTCGCAACCAATTCCACTCCCATGACGCCATAATTCACGATCGAATCATGAAGAACGAATTCTCCCGCGCCATAAAGTATGCTGTCTATGGCCGTCAGTTCTTCAAAATTATCCTCCACCCCTTTTAGTACAACCATAGCCTGACGGTCCTTGTATTGCACCATTGCATTCTCTTCGAGCGTCTCTGTAAACACCTCCACTTCAGGAAGCGCACAAACGGCACGAATCCGTTCATCTTGTGCATCAAAGACTTTTCCTTCACGGACCGTAATTTTCAACTGCGGATCAAAAGCCGTAAAAAAGCTGGCCACCATATCCTGAAAACCATTAAAAACGGAAAGAGTGCAAACCAAAGCAAGTGTAGCAAGGGCTACCCCACATACGGAAATACCGGATATGATATTAATAGCGTTATGCTTTTTTTTTGAGAAAAGATAACGCCTGGCTATATAAAAAGGAAAGTTCACCTCTGCAATGAATTATTTCACTTCAGCAATGAATCTATTTTCTCAATATAATCCAATGAATCATCCACAAAGAATTTCAGCTCGGGAATGATGCGCAACTGGTGACGCACACGAGTTCCAAGTTCATAGCGAATGGATTTCATATTGTTATTGATATTCTTCACCATCTCTTCCGCTTTCTCCGAAGGAAAAACACTGAGGTAAACACGGGCAATACTCATATCAGGACTGATACGAACTGCACTAACAGAGACCAATGTGCCCGGCATGGACTTTGTTTGAAGCAGGAATATCTCACTTAGCTCTTTCTGCAACAGGCGAGATATCTTATTCTGTCTGGTTGTTTCCATAAAGTTATTTACTGTTTTACGATTTACTACTTACTATTTTCTTCCTTATGATCGTTAATCCGTCACGCAAAGGAAGTATTACTTTTTCCACTCGCACATCTTGTGCTACCAAATCATTAAAGGCTTTAATACCAATTGTTTGAGCGTCCGTATTGCGAGGCTGTTCAAGCACATGCCCGTCCCACAAAGTATTATCAGCAATGATATATCCGCCTTCGGAAAGATACGCCAATGTCATCTCGTAGTATTCAATATACTTACGTTTATCACCATCAATAAAAGCCATATCAAAGGTAACACCTAAACACGGAACAAGTTCTAAAGCATCACCTATATAAAAACGAATTTTATCGGCAAATGGTGATTTTTCCAACCATGGACGGGTAAAATCCTCTTGTTCATCATTGATCTCAAACGTATGCAACATTCCACCTTCGGCCAGACCTTCTGCCAGACAAAGGGCAGAATAGCCACTATACGTTCCTATTTCCAATATCTGACGGGGCCGAATCATTTCTACAAACATTTTCAGCATCCGTCCCTGCAAATGCCCGGAAGCCATACGAGGACGGAGCAGTTTTACATGTGTGTCCCGGTAGAGCGACTTTAAATAATCGCTCTCGGGATCAATATGCTGCAAAATATATTCGTCTATTGATTCGGTTTCCTGCATAAAACAAATCTTTACGAATTACAGATAGCGGTTATTGTTAGGTAATACAGTCTCCTCTGCATGCTTCAAAGCATCTTCCACTACATTAATTTCGAGGAATGATGTTTTCGTTCCCGCCTTACCACTACTCAAATAACCAACCATATCAGTCGGCTGCAAACGTCCTTCCTTCAACAGGCGGCGCAAAGCGGCAAAATAATATTCCTGTCCGTTAGCTAATTCCGGCATATAGATAGCTTCCACACCATAAGACAAAGCCAAATGACGCATCGTCTTTTCTTTATAACAGATAGCCAACACCGGATACTTTCCACGGAAAGCTGCCAGATTGCGGGCAGTACGTCCGCTATAGCTATCAGTAATAATGGCACGTATTTTTAGTTTAGAGGTAGCCTTCACTGCCTGTTTAGCAAGGAAGGCCGTTACATCATTACTATTCTCATCCAATGGAATACGGATATCATTTTCCTCCAATTTATCTTTTTCAGCCTGGGCAGCAATCTTAGTCATTGTTCTCACTGCCTCTACCGGATACTTACCATAAGCAGTTTCCACCGCTCAACATCAGAGCATCCGTACGATAGTAGATTGCATTAGCAATATCAGTCACTTCCGCACGAGTCGGACGAGGGTTATTTATCATCGTATGGAGCATCTGAGTAGCCACGATTACCGGCTTCTTTGCCAAAATACATTTGCGAATCAATACACGCTGGATTCCCGGGATACGTTCCTGTGGAACTTCAATACCCAAGTCACCACGGGCCACCATTACACCATCTGCCACTTCCAGAATTTCATCAATATTATCTACCCCTTCCTGATTCTCAATCTTAGCAATAATCTTAATATCACTATTATGAGCATCCAGAATTTCACGTATATCAAGCACATCCTGACGATTGCGTACAAAAGAATGAGCGATAAAATCAATATCCTTTTCAATAGCATAAAGAATATTGTTACGGTCTTTTTCCGTTAATGACGGAAGATTAATGCGAACACCCGGAACATTTACGCTCTTACGGCTTCCCAAAGTAGCATCGTTCTTGACTTCACACAACAAATAATCGTTAGTCTTATCAATAACTTCCAGTTCCAGATCACCATCATCAATCAGGATCATACCACCGATATTCAGATCGGACACAAAGTTCGGGTATGAAACAGCAATACATTCACGAGTTGTTTCCAAATCCGGATTACCTACAATCTTTACTTTCTCTCCTATTTTATATGGAATCGGCTCTGCATTAGCCGTCGTACGAACTTCCGGACCTTTTGTATCCATCAAAATCGCAATACGGTTGGACACAGCACGTACATTTGCAATCAAAGCTTCAAAACCTTCACGGCTAGCGTGCGCCGTATTCATACGCACTACATTCATCCCAGCTTCAAACAACTGTTTTATAAAGTCCACATCACAACGTCTATCCGAGATGGAAGCCACAATCTTAGTCTGTTTCAATAACATAGTCTTTCTACCTATTATATATTATTACCTTATTTATTATCTATCCAATAAAGCCTCCAAAGCCAAACGGTACGAATTTAGGCCAAAGCCACAAATCACTCCTTTACAAGCACAAGCAATCATCGATACGTGCCGGAAAGACTCACGACTATGCACATTGGAAATATGCACCTCAATCACCGGAGATGTCACAGAACGAATAGCATCCTGCAAAGCTATGGAAGTATGTGTATACGCACCTGCATTCAAGATTATACCATCCACATCAAATCCCACCTGCTGTATGCAGTCTATCATTTCTCCCTCGATGTTCGATTGAAAATAGTCGATCTCCACGTCAACGTATCTTTTGCGAAGATCAGCCAAGTAATCTTCAAATGTAACGCTTCCGTAAATGGAAGGTTCACGCTTACCCAACAGATTAATATTCGGGCCATTAATAATTTGTATCTTCATCGCGCAATCCTGTTTTTTTATACCTTTGTATCTGAAAGAATGTGCAAAGGTAGAAAAAAGAAATGGAAATCAACGAAAAAAAGCATAAGAAGGAACAACAAGAGCTGATAATCAGGAAGTATCAGCAGTATCTCAAACTCGAAAAGTCCTTATCTCTTAATACTCTGGATGCCTATCTGACGGATCTGGACAAACTGATGAGCTTTCTGACATTGGAAGGGATTTACGTATTGGACGTATGCCTGTCCGATCTTCAACGTTTTGCGGCCGGATTGCATGACATCGGCATTCATCCCCGTTCACAAGCCCGCATCTTATCAGGAATCAAATCATTTTTCCGTTTCCTCATCCTCGAAAACTATCTGGAAGCAGATCCCAGTGAACTATTAGAAGGCCCTAAAATAGGTTTCAAACTTCCCGAAGTACTGACTGTGGAGGAAATTGACCGGATTATCTCCGCCGTCGACCGCAGCAAAGCTGAAGGACAGCGAAACAGAGCTATTTTAGAAACACTATACAGCTGCGGACTTCGGGTATCAGAACTTATCACCCTTAAACTATCCGACCTCTATTTTGATGAAGGCTTTATCAAAGTAGAAGGAAAAGGAAGCAAACAACGACTCGTACCAATCTCCCCCCGGGCTATTAATGAAATAAAGCTTTACATCACAGACCGTAACCAGATTGAAGTGAAAAAAGGGCATGAGGATTTCGTTTTCGTCAGCCAGCGGAGAGGCAAATCACTTTCCCGGATTATGATCTTTCATATGATAAAAGAATTAGCACAAAAATGCGGGTATTACCAAAAACATCAGTCCGCACACTTTCCGGCACTCCTTTGCCACTCATTTACTGGAAGGTGGAGCCAATTTGAGAGCCATTCAATGTATGCTCGGACATGAATCCATTGCGACAACGGAAATTTATACCCACATCGACCGCAATATGCTTCGTAGTGAGATTATCGAGCATCACCCACGAAATATCAAGTATAGGAAAGAAAAAGAGGAGTTATTTCATTAAATTATGATAAAATCGCCCCCTTATCTATATAATTATATTAAGAATTAATATCTTTGCGTTACTTTTTCTGTGTGAGCAGAAGGAGATTGGCAAATAGACGATATTTCAATTACAAACATTTAATTTATACCTAAAATGACAAAGAAGTTGTACTTGCCTTTACTCATGGCAATTGTTGTTGCACTTTTCTCTTCTTGCAGCAAAAAAATGGGTGAATTGTCAGCTGATTACTTCACTGTTACTCCACAAGTGTTGGAAGCAGTAGGTGGTAAAGTTCCTGCTACCATTAATGGTAAATTCCCTGAAAAGTATTTCAAGCAAAAAAGCGGTTGTAGAAGTTACTCCGGTTTTGAAATGGAATGGCGGCGAAGCTAAAGGCCAACCAGCTACTTTCCAAGGTGAAAAAGTGGAAGGTAACGACCAGACTATCTCTTACAAGATGGGCGGTAGCTACACGATGAAAACTTCTTTTGACTATGTTCCTGAAATGGCTAAGTCAGAATTGTATCTGGAATTCAAAGCTACTATCGGAAAGAAAGTGGTGACTATTCCTGCTGTGAAAATAGCTGATGGTGTAATCTCTACTTCTGAATTAGTAAACAATACATTAGGTAACGCTAACCCTGCATTGGGCGAAGATGCTTTCCAACGTATCATCAAGGAAAAACACGATGCTAACATCATGTTCTTGATCCAACAGGCTAACATCCGTTCCAGCGAATTGAAGACTGCTAAAGAATTCAACAAGGAAGTTGCTAACATAAACGAAGCTGCTAACAAGAAGATCAGCAACATCGAAGTTTCTGCATACGCTTCTCCTGATGGTGGTGTAAGCTTGAATACTACTCTTGCTGAAAACCGCGAAGACAACACAACTAAGCTGTTGAGCAAAGACCTGAAGAAAGCAAAAATCGACGCTCCGGTTGACGCTAAATATACTGCACAGGACTGGGAAGGTTTCCAGGAACTGGTTTCTAAATCTAACATCCAAGACAAAGAGTTGATCCTCCGCGTTATTGCAATGTATCAAGACCCTGCTCAAAGAGAAAGCGAAATCAAAAACATCTCTGCTGTATACAAAGAATTGGCTAACACTATTCTTCCTCAGTTGCGTCGTTCTCGTTTGACTTTGAACTATGAAATCATCGGTAAGTCTGACGAAGAAATCACTAAGCTTGCTTCTTCTAATCCTTCTGAACTGAACATCGAAGAATTGCTGTATGCTGCTACACTGACTAACGATCCTGCAAAACAGGAAGCTATCTATACTCAAGCTACCAAACAATTCCCGAACGATTACCGTGGTTACAACAACTTGGGTAAATTAGCTTACCAGGCTGGTAACATTGACAAAGCTGAATCTTACTTCAAGAAAGCTGCCAGCGTTAATGCTACTCCTGAAGTTAACATGAACTTAGGTTTGGTTTCTTTGATGAAGGGTGACAAAACTGCTGCAGAAGCATACTTCGGTAAAGCTGCCGGAACAAAAGAACTTGGCGAATCTATGGGTAACCTGTACATCGCTCAAGGCCAGTACGAAAGAGCAGTTAACTCATTCGGTGACGCTAAGACTAACAGTGCTGCTTTGGCTCAAATCCTTGCTAAGGACTACAACAAAGCTAAAAATACGTTGGCTAACGTAGAAAGACCTGATGCTTACACTGACTACCTGATGGCGGTTTTAGGTGCTAGAACTAACAATTCTTCTATGGTAACAAGCAGCTTGAAGAGCGCAGTTGCTAAAGATTCTTCATTAGCTAAGAAAGCAGCTACTGACCTGGAATTTGCAAAATACTTCACAAATGCAGATTTCATGAGCATCGTTAAATAAGAGAATTACCACTCTATTTTAGATATTAAGAATTGCCTGTCATTATAAATGACGGGCAATTCTTTTTTTTTATCCGTAAAAACCGTACTTTCGCAGAAAAGAATTCAAAGCAATGAAAAAGAGCAGCATTTTAATCCTTATAATCATCTGTCTGTGTGGTTGTGGCAAATCTTCTAAGAAAACAAGCATAACCGGGGAAATCAAGGGACTGGGTACAGATACGCTCTACCTGTACGGAATGGACGAATCCTTTGATCGGATAGATACTATTTTCGCGAACGGAGACAAATTCTCTTACACCACCTCCATAGACACCATAACTTCGGCCTATCTGCTGATTGATAACCAGATAGAATATCCAATCTTCCTCGATAAAGGAAACCAAATCAAGATAAAAGGAAATATAGACCACCTCGAATTTCTGGACATCAACGGGAATAAATATAATGAAGAATTCACGGCCTTTCAGAAAGAACTGGGTAGTTTAAACAACCCTTCCGAAAAAGATTTAGAGCAAAAGGCAGAAGAATTCATCACGGCACATCATTCTTCTTTTGTCAGTCTTTACCTGTTGGATAAATACTTTGTGCAGAAAGACTCTCCTGATTTCAACAAGATAAAGAAATTAATTGAAGTCATGACAGGAATACTGCAAGACAAGCTATACATCGAGCAACTGAATGAAGCCATTTCCTTGTCCGAAAAGACAGAGATAGGCAAATATGCTCCGTTTTTCAGCCTTCCTAATATAAAAGGAGAGAAAATTACCCGTTCATCCGAAGATCTCAAAAAGAAGAATCTGTTAATCAACTTTTGGGCCTCATGGACAGATAGTATTTCCAATCATCAAAGCAATAGCGAATTAAAAGAACTTTATCAAAAGTACAAAAAGAACAAACACATCGCTATGCTCGGGGTCTCCTTTGACATGGACAAGAAAGAATGGCAGGATGCTATTAAACGTGATACGCTCAATTGGGAGCAAGTCTGTGATTTTGGCGGGCTAAATTCCGAAGTTGCCAAACAATATGCCATCAAAGAAGTTCCCAGCAACATTCTTCTGTCGGCAGACGGTACGATTCTAGCGAAAAACCTCAAAGGAGAACAGTTGAAAAAGAAGATTGAAGAAGTAGTTACAGCTGCTGAAGAAAAGGAAAAACAAGACAATAAGAAGAAAAAATAACCAGTAATCAAACGTGTTAATTAAAGTATTCGGAGCGGCTGTTCAAGGGATTGATGCAACACTCATCACAATCGAAGTCAACAGCTCGCGCGGCTGTATGTTCTATCTCGTCGGCCTTCCGGATTCTGCGGTCAAAGAAAGCCATCAACGCATCATCTCCGCATTACTGGTGAATGGTTATAAAATGCCCACCAGCAATATAGTAGTCAACATGGCACCTGCTGACATTCGAAAAGAGGGTTCAGCTTATGACTTGCCTCTTGCCATCGGATTATTAGGAGCTAACGAAACCATCTCTTCCGAGAAGTTTTCCCGCTATTTGCTAATGGGCGAACTAAGTCTGGACGGAAGTATCCAACCTATCAAAGGTGCGCTTCCCATTGCTATCAAAGCTCGCGAGGATGGTTTCGAAGGACTAATCATTCCCCAACAAAACGCACGGGAAGCTGCTGTTGTCAATCAATTAAAAGTATATGGAGTCAGTAATATCAAGGAGGTCGTCGAGTTCTTCAATAATGAACGCGAATTAGAGCCGACTGTTGTCAATACACGGGAAGAATTCTATCAACAGCAGACCAACTGTGACCTGGATTTTGCAGACGTAAAAGGACAAGAGAATGTAAAAAGGGCACTAGAAGTTGCGGCAGCCGGAGGACATAATTTAATAATGGTAGGCGCTCCGGGCAGCGGTAAATCAATGATGGCCAAACGCCTTCCTTCCATTCTTCCTCCTCTTTCACTGGGTGAAAGTTTAGAAACCACCAAGATACATTCAGTTGCCGGACAACTGAAACGCGGGTCCTCATTGATTTCCCAACGTCCATTCCGCGACCCACACCACACAATTTCCCAAGTGGCGATGGTTGGTGGAGGTAGTTTTCCACAACCGGGAGAAATCAGTCTGGCACATAATGGAGTACTTTTTTTAGATGAGTTACCGGAATTCAACCGAGGAGTGCTAGAAGTATTGCGCCAACCATTGGAGGACCGTCAAATCACCATTTCCCGCATCAAAAGCACTATCAGTTATCCGGCCAATCTGATGCTGATCGCATCCATGAATCCATGTCCCTGCGGATATTATAACCATCCGACAAAAGCGTGTGTATGCAGTCCCGGGCAAGTCCAAAAGTACTTGAATAAGATATCCGGTCCATTATTAGACCGGATTGATATTCAAATAGAGATCGTTCCTGTACCTTTTGATAAGATTTCCGATCAAAGGCAGGGAGAACCGAGCAATATCATCCGGCAACGAGTGATAAAAGCCCGTCAACTGCAGGAAAGACGATACACCGAATATGCCGGAATTTATTGCAATGCACAAATGAACAGCAAATTGCTTGCAATGTATGCTCAACCGAATGAGAAAGGACTCGCATTGCTAAAAAACGCAATGGAACGATTCAATTTGTCTGCCCGAGCCTATGACCGGATTTTAAAAGTTGCCCGTACAATCGCTGATTTGGAAGGAGTAGAACAAATACTTCCTAGTCATTTGGCAGAAGCCATCAGCTATCGGAATCTCGACAGAGAACTGGGCAGGATAACAACAATGAATATAAACAGAATAAAATTATTTCATCATCAACGCTATCTTGTTTCATATATTTGTTTTACATTTGTGACAAACAAATATGCAATAAATATGAAAACGTCGATAACAAGTCTTTAATGATATTTTGTTTGAGCATACTGACTTATGCGCAAACTCCCAAGACAGAGCCACAGAATTGAAAACCAAGCGCAAAGTAGCCTCAATCAAAAGATTACATCAAAGCGCTACTTATTCAAAAGCATACGAAGCATTTGCTGCTCGCGAAAACTATCCACAGGCAATAGAATGTGGCGTTCGCCAATGCTTTATATGTCAGAGAAAACTTTTACAAAGAAGGTTTCGAACTTTGTCGTGACATGGATCAACTTATATGGACCGGAGAACAAAATCAGAAGAAAGTCTTTTATGACCTCCGCTTCCTCGTGAACAAGGAGCGGTTGCGGATGTACACGGCACTTAAAAATCCAGCTCAGGCAAAAACACAGCTGAATAAATTGGAAGAAACCGCTAACCTTGCCAAGAATGACTCATTAACAGAGGTTTTGCTATATACAAAAGCCAACTATTATTATACTTTTAACCAGAATACACAAGGCGATGCCTGTTTCCGTAAACTGCTCAACCAATATAAAGAAAAGAAAGACTATGCCAAAGTGAATGATTGCTACAAGAACCTTATCGGAATTGCCCGTAAAGCCAATAACGCCCCATTGATGGAACGTACCTATGAAAGCTACATCGTTTGGACAGATTCTGTGAAAGCGCTGACAGCTCAAGACGAACTGAATGTACTGAAAAGAAAATATGACGAAAGTCTATTGACAATACAAGAAAAAGACGACACACTATCAGCCAAGCAGTATATTATTATAGGTCTGTGTATTCTTGTGGTCATCCTCGTAGCCGGACTGGTAATACTGGCTGCCATATTACTGAAATTTATTGCCGGCAATCGCAAATTAAAGAAAAGCGTGAAGATTGCCAATGAACACAATGAATTAAAAGCCAAATTCATACAGAATATATCCTCACAGATGGAACCTACCCTGAATACATTGACTACTTCTGCGAATGAACTTTCACAGAAAGCTCCTCAAGAAGCAAGCCAGATGCAGGGACAAGTCGCAGCTCTGAAGAAATTCAGTGATGACATTCAGGAATTGTCTTCTTTGGAGAACTCATTAACCGAGCTCTATGAACTAGGAGAAATCAACGTAGGGACTTTCTGCGAAAATATAATGGAGAAGGCTAAGGAGCATATAAAAATTGATGTTACTCCTTCAGTCAACGCTCCCAAACTTCGGTAAAGACAAACAAAGAGCAACTGGAACGTATCCTTCTCTATTTACTGAAAAATGCAGCCTTCTACACCGAACAAGGACGTATCAGCCTTGAATTCAAAACGTGGTGCACATACTCATCAGTTTATCGTGACGGATACAGGAACTGGCATTCCGGCAGAACAACAGGAAAATCTCTTCAAGCCTTTTACGGAAGTAAAAGACCTCACCACTGGAGACGGACTAGGGTTACCAATCTGTTCACTTATTGCCACAAAGATGAATGGAAGTCTGACGCTAGATACAGGCTATACAAAAGGAGCTCGCTTTATACTGGAACTTCACGTGTGAATTTTGCATAAACGGAATACTTTGTATCATTAGATTACTTTTCGATTTGTTTATTATAGTTACCTTCGATAGAGAATGTTCCAAGCCGCTGTTTAGGAGCATTACAAAAATATGGACAGATTTATATATAAACGCATATCACATTTATAATAAACTTTTGAGTAGTTTATTATAAACGGTATTCAAGTTTATTAAAAACTCCAACGGTCGATTTCCAACTTTATATTTCTATTTTTTACGACAAAAAGGCTGCAAATTTCATAAAATCTGCAGCCTTTTTGCTTATATCTAGCCCGCTATTCCTAGCACATACTAGAACTATTCTCTTAATTTGTTATCATATCATACCATTCAAGTCACTAATTTCATACTCTTTTATCTATTATTTACAAAGTTCAGGTTCTTTTTCAGACTATAAAGATACAACATTTAAAAGCATTTGTCAAGAGGTATATCCCATTAAATTCCTCCTTTATACATTTATAAGAAGTATTGTCCCTCCTCTTTTAATCTTTTACGCAAATGAACAGTATCAATTTTATGAACGTCATTCTTTGTCTGTTTGATAGCATGTACCGCAGCCATTCCGGCAGCTTCCCCCGTCACTAGACAAGGTGGCATCACTCGCAAGCTTCCAAAAGCTTCTTCATCAGTAGAAATACAGCGTCCGGCGGTCAATAGATTCTTCATACCTTTAGGAGTCAAGCAACGATAAGGAATTCCATGAGATTCGCCTTTTTTGTAACGCGTCTCTTTATGCCCCGGTTTATGAACATCAATATAGTAACAATTACGTCCGATCTCATCTTCAAATGTTTTACGCTCCAGCCAATCTTGGAAAGTAAACGTATAATCCCCTTCAATCCGACGACTATCTCTAACCCCCAACAAGGAGGCAGTCTTTACAACAAAAGCACTACCAAAAGTTTTAGGCTGAAGTTCTTTCAGTGCCTCCAAGTATTGTTCAGCGATTTGCCTACCGGTAGCCATCGCCCGCGTAGTAGCCCATGGGTCGGTCGAATCAACATTATCAATGTGTCCTGCATTAAATTGTACCACATCCGGACCGATCAGATTACTATTGAAATGTCTGCCTATCAATGGATATTTTCCGGACTTAATCGCGTCAAAGATAGGGCTATTTTTGTTACTCGTATGCAATGAAGGACCTATGAGATTGTAGTTATAGCTATCGACATTGGCAAACGAGAAACACAAAGTAGAACTTTGCAGTATACCATCCTCACCTCCCTTTTTAAATGAAGCACCTGCCCAGGTAGCCACATCTCCATCTCCCGTCGCATCAATAAAGACTTTTGCTTTGAATGCAACAAGCCCGGATTTATTTGCTACAATGATAGCATCTACCGTATCATCAGCTGACATCTCAACAGCAGCAACCCTCGAGAAGAAAAGGACTTTTGCCCCCGATTCAGCGACCATCCGATCGTAAACCTGCATCAAATATTCAGGATTTATATTCACCCAATTCAGTTTTTGCTTTCTCTCATGAGGCACTCCTTTTCTTGATGCCTCGAATATCTTTTCCGCCAAGCCTCGATAAATAATCTTTTCGCCGTCAGAAAACGGACACCATGCCGGAACCATACCTGCTGTTCCCATACCGCCAAGTTGTCCCATTGCCTCAATCAGCAAAGTTTTAGCTCCCTCCCGGGCCGCAGAAATCGCAGCAGTACATCCAGCAGGTCCTCCACCAATTACAATAACATCCCACCGATCATCCACTGCAATCTTGGTATTCTTTAAACGTATCTTGGATTGTGTGGTATTTCCATTCACATTAAGAGCGGGAACTGCAAAAGCAGCAGAAATCAACCCAGCTTTTTTAAGAAAATCTCTTCTTGATGTCATTACAAATTAATTTATTATATTACCTTTCCATAAAAATCTCGGCACGCCCAGGAGTAAATAATTCCCATAAAGAAGCAACAGTCCATCCGGGCGCAAAAATATCATTATAGTATCCTTTACCATTCTTTCCATAATCCCAACTTGTATGTTGGACAACCTCCGGATAATAACCTACCTTTGCAATACCGCACATATGCCCTTCATAAGGTAATAATTGGCGCATAGAAGTTGAAATTACTTCTGCAAAATCTGAAAAGCGAGACTCGTTATACTCGTTCGACAGCCAACGAAGCACATCGGCAAATTCAAACACAAAGACATCGATATGATTATTTTCTACTGATACATTTCCCCAGCCACGTGTTTTCAAACCAATATCACCCAGCATCTGACCGGGAGCAAAAGGAACATCCCACAAATAATACCATGATAAGGCAAAATAAGCGGCTTGCTTTGTCAGGTCAGCATAATGTTTATGTTCCTCTCCCTTAGTAACCAATGAAAGATAATAAGTAGCAGTTGCAGCATAAAGTGATGCTTCTTTATCTTCACAATTCGCATCAAGGGTAGATGAGAAATAATCTGCTTTAGAAATCAATTCTTTCTCCAGATAACCTGCAGTCCGCTTAGCACTATCCAAATAACGTTTATCCTTGAAATACTTATATCCCATCACCAAAGGCAATGTAGCAGAAGGAGTGCTTCCCCCACTTTTATCTACAATAGTGAAATCGTCACGAAACTTGCGTGGAAAACTGCCGTCGGCATTTTGCAATTGCAGAAACATATCCAGCATTTTCTTCAATCGCTGTTCCCATTCTGGATGTTTACGTCCTTTTTCTTTTTCATAAGCCAGGAAATGGAAGATTGCATAAAGCCCTTCTGACTGACGACGGATGCTATGAACAGGATCTTCAGAATTCTTATCAAAATTAACAGATTCCTTGAAAAAGCCTGCCTCTGTGAAACCATTCTTCAGGTAACTATCAAAGATTTTAGTACTATTAGCCTTCAAATCCTCCCGATTACATTCCCAGCCATATTCCCAAGCATTAAATGCATTCAGAAGAACACGACCGATGAAACCGACTTCTGCCTGACCATTACTTGTGCATGCATCCGTCCTAAGATGTATACCCGAATTATACACCAATGGGTATTTATCAACAAAACTACTTACAAAGAACTGACTAAGAGTCTGTTTCATATACTCAATTGAGTAGGGAGTATCAACAGGCTTGGGAGAATATGTATCATAACAATATTCCCAGGTATGGCGCACAAAATCAGAATAGTCTTTGACTTCACCTTCAACAATTTGCCAGGTCAACAAAATAGTTTCTCCTTTTTTCAGAAGCTGATAAGCAGTCACAGCCGGAGCTAATGTCAATTTACGAATATAACTTTTGGGAGCTTCCCGATAAGGAAAACCAAAAGAAAGAGTAGCAACACCACCTTTATTTTCAAATCCGGTATACCCCAAAGATGTCTTATCCGAAAGAATAATCTCACCTTCTCGATGCGTGGCCAAAGTGCTGTTTACAAACTTATCCAGTCTGTTGACAGTCATAAAACGTTGTGTCTTCTCACAGAAAATTCCCGTAAGAGGTGCACTTAACCTGTCTTCGCTTACAATCCAACTATCTGATGTATGGAATGAAGGAGCCTCTTTGGGTGAACGTAGATTACGTCGATACCAGAACCCCGGCATATAGAACAGGCAGTCATCATGACGGAAGCCGGTTGCCATCTGTTGATTGTAATTAAAATAGACATCTTCCAATGCAGTGATAGATACACTAATACGTAGCCCATCATTACCAGTAACTATATTTTGAGACACAGTCAACGGCATCTTTTCCGAATTCTCCAAATAATAAGTGCCATTATTATTTTGCGATTTCTGAAAAGTCAATGGATAGTGTTTCGCCCCATTTCCAGGTACTTTCAAAGAAATAGATGCAGAAATCGATTCCGGCACATTATTAAAAGCCTCAGCAATAGTGGCACATGCCACAAAAGCCATCCCACAAAGTAAATATTTCAAACTCATATAAAACATGATTGCGAATCAGCCTGTCTGATTCCGTTTGTACTAAATTGTTAAACCAAAGTTAAGGAACATCCTTCACATTGAATAAAAGAAATTGAGCTATAAATAAAAAAATTATCCAAATCAAAAGAAATATCTCCCAAAAGCCTCAATTACTACTCAATACCGGAACAATTACTTTTCCATTAGAGCGGCAGCACACCACAGATAAGGTCCTTGCCCATGATAATCACCCGTGCGGCGTGGACGGTCATAATAATACTGTTTACTGTTCTTCTTATTCGTACCCACGCAAATTTCTCTCACTTGATTTTTATCATTAAGATATGAGACTAAAGCTATCCACGCCTTACGAGCAGCAGGAGCATATTCTTCAGCATTCAACCATCCATTCTTAACTCCCTTGATAAAAGCAAAAGTGAACATAGCCGATCCTGATGTTTCAGTCCAACAGTCAGACTGGTCAATCAACTGATTCCACAAGCCCTCCGGATTCTGATATTTCTTCAGACTTTCCATCATTGTCCGATAGCCCTGCAAAATACGAGGACGGTCTTTGTGATTTTTAGGCAAACACTGAAGTAATTCCGTCATTCCGGCAGCCATCCAGCCATTTCCGCGCCCCCAATAATAAGGTACATCCGGTGCATGATAGAAAAGACCGTTCGGACGTTGCAACTCATCCAGATACATCACCATCTCTTTAGCTGCACGATCAATATATTTTTTATCCTTCGTCACTTTATAAGCACGAGTCTGCACAATTGTAATCATATACATATCATCAATCCACAAACGTGTTTGCCAGGAATATCCTTTTTCAGCCCATTCCTTTTCCTCCGGTTTCGCATTTGCAGGCACTTTCCATTGAGAATCGGCATAAGGCAATCCTAAATACCAATATTTCTTATCCTTCGTCACAAGATATAACTCAAGTGGCAAACTCCCAAACATATTCACATCAACATGATTCATAATAGGTTGCAACGCTTTCTCCTCGGTAAACAGAGGTTCAAACTTATCTTGCAAACGATTGAGAAGTTCTTTATCTTTTGCAAGATAAGCATACCGTAAAGCCACCGTTCCAATAGAAAGTCTCCGGATAACCAATCCATTTTCCGACATGAAGCGCATGTTTCTCTGTCAGAAAACGATAGGCCAAATTAATCGCTTACCTATTTCCTCCGGAGTAGAGCCCTCCGGGAAATCTTTCAACATACTCGTTTGAGCAAACAACAACTGAAAAGGAATAAAAAATAATAATATTAATACCTTCTTATACATAAATACCTAATCTTTATTTATTCAACAATATATCTTTCGATTCAACATTATATCCATCTACCCGCAAAAGCATCTTATCCACCCCTTCTTTACAATCCACCTGAAAACGGATTTCTTTAAATTCGCCGGGCATCAAATAAAAATATCCGTCATCAAAATAAGCAGGACGAATGGGCGCATCTGTTTTTGCATTCCTCAAAGTCAATGCTATTGCGGCTGCCAGATATTGTCCTGGATTTTTCACAATAAGTTTACCCTCATAATGATTTGCTTTTTTCGCAAAATTCTTCACAGATACATTCACCGAAGCAACCGGTAAATCAGTCAGAACCTTTCCATCCCATTCCTTTTGATTGAGCCAATAGACATTATCATCCAACAACTTTCCATCATTTGTTGTCAATACCAGCTTTACCCAACTGAAATCAGGAAGACCTTTTATATCCTCTAATTGTGCTACAGGAGTCAGTGCATTAGCTGTCACATGACTTACCTTCTGTTGTGAGGAACGTATCTTTTTTCCTACTTTATCGTAAACCACGACTTCCACTTTCAAATTCCGATATTCTTTCAGCGTAGTATTAATAATATCAACTTTATGTTGACTATTAAGACTCATCTGAATATGAAGAGGACGGCACGCCTTTTGAGTGCCATAATAGGCACCGGCAGTTTCGCCATTTGAACTGTAATTCTGCCAAACCATACTGGGCCATGCAGGATGGCTCATCCACAATAGCACCCCGGAAGCATCATTCCACATCTTACTATTCCATGCTTCAAAAATAGCCCGATGGCTTTCGTAATTAATCAATTGTGCTTTCTTGCAGAAATCATCCAAGTTATCAGAAGGTCCCAATTTACGATCCATCCCTTCCTTATAAAGCTCACTAAAAGTCTTACTACCATATCTATGATTATGCCAGTCATGATAATACCAAACATCACTAATGGGCCATGTATCCTCTTCCGCCATAAACTCACGAACTGTTTCAGCCGTAGGTAGCGAAGGAGTACCCACTTCGGATCGGAATCCTCCTGCTAAAGAACGGTAGTACCAGCCTGCATCAAACTGATAACGCCAAGGCCCGCTTCCTGAACTATTCAATGAACGGGAATTTCCTGTATAATGCCTGCTGCCATCCTCTTTAGCTAAAGTGGCGGCCAACATGTACTCAAGTTCATTAGTCGCAAATCCTTCATTACGTGCACACCATAAAGCAATAGAGGGATGATTGCGGAAACGACGTACTGTTTCGGTCACATTTCTAACGAACAGGCAGTTATCCAGCGGATTGAGGTTAAACCCATCTGTCGAAAGCCAAAAATCATTCATAACCAACATTCCGTACTCATCACAAAGCTCATAAAATACTTCTTCCGTACTCTCACCTGTCCAGTTACGAATCATGTTATAATTCATATTCTTATGCAACTTCAAGGCAGGTTCCAGTCGCTCCCGGGAAACTCGCTTCATACCATCATCCATTCCCCAGTTACCTCCTTTACAAAAAATCCGTTGTCCGTTCACCTTTATAACCATATATTCTTTCATCAGTGAATCTTTTATCAACTCTATTCCTTGTGAAGATATTGGTTTTAATAAATAAGGGACAAACTCTCCATCGTAATTCGTATAGCGAACTTTATTATCTGTTTTCTTACGTTTCACAGTATCAAAAGCGGGTTTTCCATCTTGCAAAGCAGCAGTCGGATTATAGTTCAAACGCACTATAGGAGAGTTATCCTCGTACGCAGACAATTCATACTCCAACTCACGGATACCGATACGCATCTTCTTTACGTCAAGCGTGTCCTTACCTGATGAAATCAGACTTAAAGATGCATCATATAAATACTGTTCTCCATACCCATTCGGCCACCAGAGACGTGGATTCTTCATTTGCAGTTCTTTACACTCATTAGAAGTCAGCTTAATCATCCTCTTTTCATTTGCATTCAAAGAGACCGGATAAACAGCTGACAATCCGCCAATATTAAAATGCAAATTAGCAGTACGAGTCGTTTTAGAAGAATTATAAATCTCCGCCTGAACGATAAAATTGACAGAAGTAGTGTCAGGCAAAGGCAAATCCGTAATCACATGTGTATCAACAATTTCCAATTCATTTCCAAATTTGACTCTGACATCCTGCCAAATACCCATGTTTCGGTCGCGTATGCCGGGAATCCAATCCCAGCCTTCTGAAGAGATAAAAGTAGGACCATCCAGGCACAATGCTCCACCATTGGGACCAATTCCTTCTTTCCTATTTGCCTCGTGAGGAATACCGGGATTGTTAGGCGGAAGAATACGAATGGCCAACAGATTCTTTTTATCATAATCCACCCAAGGAGTTATATCAAAAATACCTCTCTCAAAAGCACCGGTCATCGTTCCTAATAATTGCCTATTGAACCAGATCTCCGCTTTATAATTGATTCCATTCAGAATCAACTTCACTTTCTCTCCCTTTTTATTACGAGGAATATTAAAAGAATTGCGATACCACCAGTCCATCCGGCAAAGCGTATCGGGAATCAATAAATTATTAAGTCCCCAGTAAGGATCAGGGTACACACCCTGATCCACCAATGTAGTTAATACTGTACCTGGAACTGTTGCCGAATACCATTCGCTTGTATCTAAATCTTGCGCAACTACTGATTTTTCGGCGGCTCTAACTTTATACCCTTCTATCATTTCCCATCCTTTGGATAGTTGATACTCCCAATCGGAAAGCGGACTCAATTCTCCGGGTTCTATCACCTTCTTTTTAAGTTTAGCTGTCTGAAACGAATATTTTGAATGAGGTATCACTTCGGAACTTTGCCTACGTGATAAACCAAAATTCCATTTCAATTTTTGCGAATAGATGCATTCTATAGAAGAACACAGAAAAATAGCAATACAAGCAATATATGTATTCAGCCTTATTCTCATTGTTTTATAATCTACTATTTTATCTTCAGCTTCTTTACATCATCACATACGGCGACTGCTACCCGAGAATCCGCACAACCGTAATAGAGGTATAATTTCCTTTTGTGATATACAAGTCCCTCAATAAATACTGTTCCATCTTTGTACTGTCCGCTCTTCTCAAAAGAAGCCTCGGGAGCAAAGAAAGGCTTATCCAAACGATCCAATACTTTATAAGGATCGTCACCATCCAATAACAGCTGTCCGGCACAATAAGCATTGGCTGGATAGTCAGCATCTCCAGTTTTACCACTATTCTTACCATTATACATAAGAACAATACCATGTTTGGTACGAACAGCCGGAGGACCACATTCTGTCAGCAAACTATCAAAATGCCCTTTACGAGGTTGTATAATTTTCATTAGTTCATTCTTCTCATCCAACACCGGATACCAGTCAATCAAGTTATCAGAAGTAGCAGCATATACCGCATACTCTCCCCAATACATCAAATACTTACCGTCAACTTTATCAATGACCAATTGATTTCCTTTCAATTTTGTTAGAATAGAACCTGACTTGCAGAAAAGATTATTAAATCGACCGTTATATGCCTTATCAAAGGCAAGTCCATGTTTTGTCCAATTCTTCAGATCTCGGGAAGTAGCTACAGCAAGACGCGCTTTTTTTCGATTCCATGCCGTATAAAGCATCACATACAATCCGTCTTCGGTCATAGCCACACGGGGATCTTCGCAGCCCCCCGGCCAATCTTGATCTTTAAAATTATCTTCGGCAGGAAAAAGAACAGGGCTAGCCATCCTCTTCATCTCAATCCCATCCTTACTTTCAGCATAACCAACACGTGAGGTTCTTTTACCTATGCCTTGAGCCGAATTATCTTCTGCGCGGTAAAGTACAACAATTTTTCCGTCTTTTGTAGTAGCAGCCGGATTAAAAGTATCACTTTCTTCCCACTTCACTTGCTGTTTCCGCATCGGACAATAAAATTCTGTCGGTTGCGGTGATATGACAGGATTAACTCCTTCCGGACGATGGAACGGACCAATCACCCAATTATTATCCTGTTCTTCCTGAGTAGTATCTAAAGAAGGTGCATTAGTAAATCCACATGCTGATAATATACCGACTACGCCTATGATAAACTTAAGTTTCATCTCACTTCTTTTTAATGATTAAATGATTTCTCTATAATATCAATGATTGATTCTACAATCTACCGAAACAAAGAACGCAGAATCAATTCATATTCTTACTTTTCTACTTCAATTTATATTCCTGCTTATTTATATTCCAGCCTTTCAGTGCCAACACAGCTCCATCTTTCAACTTTCCTTTTGCAGTTTCAATGGTTACCGTTTTCTTTTCACCCGGCATCAGGGAGAAGAAATTGTCTGTATAGAACGACGGACGTATCGGACTCATCTTTGAATTCAGGAATTGCAACTGATTAAAGAAAGCAATCTGCCCGGAGGTATTTCTCAAAGTAATATCTACAAAGTAATTGTTATCATCTTCTCTTACTTTATAGGTAAGTTTCACTTTTGCCTGCTTCAGTTTACTCAAATCTTCAAAACCTGAAGCAGCCGGACCGGTCAAAGTCTTGCTTCCTTCATATTTGTCATTGGAACGCCAATAGAAATTGGAAGAAACATCTTTTCCTTTTTCATCTTTCAGAATCAGTTTAATAAAGTGAACTTGAGATATGTTTTCCGGGAAACGAATAGTCAACGCATCATTCACCACTCCATCCGAAGGCAGATCAACCACTGCTGATTCTTCAAATACTTTCTTACTGTTAATATCGTAAACCTGTGCTATCACTTTATAATTCTTAAATTCACGATAATAATCATTCACTACAGACACTGTATTCTTAAGATAGTCAAACTGTGCATGTAATGGTTCTAAAGAGTTGGCAGTATGATAAAGGGACGCTGTCGGTTCCAGAGACCAGTCCCACATACGGGAAGCCACTTGAGGCATAGAGCAGTTATGATACCAGAACAAAAGTCCGGAACAGAAACGATCACCATAATCCAGCTTATTGTAGTTCCATACTTCCCAAATACTCTTCGAATTAATAGCTCCCAACAATTGTCCTTTCTGTGCAAACTCATCGATGGATGATGATTTTCCGTAGTTATTCACCAAGTCTGTATACATAGTACTCATCAGATGGAAACCATTTCCATCCAGATAATCCCATACTTCCTTATTGATAGGCCAAAGGTCTTTTTCATCCATCATTTCCCGGAGGATTTCCACAGTCGGAAGAGTAGGTGCACCGTATTCCGGATTAAATCCGTCTACACGGCTTCCTCTGGGAGAGGCCGTATTTTCATAATGCTGCATCGGATTTACCTGTTTGTAAGGACTGCCATCATGCACTCCTTCACATTCGGACTGCATCTGGAAGCCACGTGTACCATCCAGTTTATTCAGTAATTCAGGAGTACCGGTAACTTCTGTACTCTCATTAGAAGCAACATAATAAGCCAAAGAAGGATGATTACGAATACGTTTTACGGTAGATTCCACGTTACTCATATAGAGAGCCTTGTCATGCGGATGACGAGTGTCACCGGTCATCCAGAATTCTTGCCATACCAACAATCCCAATTCATCACACAATTGGAAGAAATAATCAGATTCTGCAATTCCGCCTCCCCACATTCTTAAAAGGTTGACACCGGACTGACGGGAGTAGCGCAATTCAGCATAAGTACGTTCATCTGAAGTTCTCAACATGGCTTCCGGTATCCAGTTGGTACCACGAATAAATAATCGTTTGCCGTTCACATAAAAGACACGTGATTTATCCGGAGTTTTTCTATCCGAGACAATTTCACGAATACCGAATCTTGTCTTTACAGAATCACAATCTTTACCGTCAACTGATACTGTCAGTTTCAGATCATATAAGTTTTGTGGTCCTTTATTGACAGGCCACCACAGTTTTGGAGAGTTAATAATCAGTTGTGGGAATTCTTCGGGGGAGAAGGTTGCTGTTTTTTCTTCTCCACGCATCAGTCGGAAGGTCTTTTCGAAAGTGATATTTTCACCCACAATTTCACCCTTCACCTTGCAACTGATTACCCGGTTACTGGTTGATGGATTGATAATTTCAACCGATACAGTCTCACGAGCCTGGTCATAATCAGGTTTTCGCAATTCAGATTTAACGAAAGGATGGCGTAATGCTACTCTGCCTGTAGCATAGAGGGAAATATTTTTCCATATACCTGTATTACGGTCACGGATACCGTCCATAAAGGTAAAGTCCCAACCTACCGTCATCAACATGGTAGTATTCAAACCAATGTTACCGTTTCCACCGTTATGGAATTCGCCGGCTGCTCCCCAGGATTTCGGCTTCGCACTTCCGGGAACATCTACCGGATAGACCTTTATAGCCAGTCCGTTTTTTCCTCCGATTTTCACAAAATCCGTAACATCAATATAGTCCTGAATAAACATACCATTCATTGTGCTCAACAAGTTACCATTCACCCATACTTCTGCCCGGTAGTTGATACCATCCAACTGTAACCAGACAGTCTTTCCCTTGAATGACTGCGGTACTGTAAAATCTGTCCGAAACCAATAGGTGTAAAAGTCACGTCCGGTTTCAGAAATATCCGGTATCAATTTAGATTCAATCTTATTATTGATTCCATAATAAGGCTCCGGGTATTTTTGGTTATACACCAAAGAATTCAAAACTGTTCCGGGAACGATGGCCGGCATCCAATTTGCAGTTGTATAATTGGATAACGAAATCTTTTCTCCGGGATCTGTTGCATCTCCAGCTTTTATCATTTTCCACTGGTAGTCGCCCTGATGACCAATTTCAGAATCAAGCCAGATACGTTGCGTATTTCCGACATTGTTCTTCCCATTCTGTGCTGTCACTACTGCAGCAAAAAATAATAATAAAATCGGTAAAAAGGTTTTAGCAATGTTGTGCATATTCGTATGTTACAATTTATTGGTTTATATAATCTTAAAAGTCTAAAACGGATGAGGACAAAAATAGTGTTTTCTAGCTGTCCGGCATGCTAAAAACAAGTCAATAAATGAAATTTGAGTCCCAAACTGCCATATATTGCCTATTTGAAGGTTATCTAGCAACAGACAGAAAGACATTAGTTAATCATTGGTTTATCCATTACAAATAGTTGGCATGTTAGCTATTAATAGCTGAATTCTCGGATATTAATACCTTACACGACAGGTATTAATACCCGAGACCTCAATAATTAACAGTCTGGAGACTCACTAATTCCGGTACACCGTTCCGTCATTTCGTAAAGACAAATTCTGTCCGTAATCCCCGGTGATCGAATACATTTTCAAACGGTCCCCAATTAGGAAGAACGATATCCGACATTTCCGTGTTCTCTCCTATTACCTGACAACTTTTCACTTCCGTGTTGGGAGATAAAGTATAAAGAGTCAAATCTAATCGGTCTTTGGTGTCCTTCTTGCTCGGACGCGGTGTCCACGTGAATCCCGGATGCGTCACTGGATCCGGATGTATCGTCCGGTAGGCATCACCTTTTATACCGCCTTCCCACAGGGAACGGGTGGTAGGCCACTGGACAACGTAAGGAGCAAGGCCTGCTGACAAGGCACCTTCCGTCCAATCAAGCCATGACGGTTCGTTGAAGTCCCCCGAAAGACAAACAAAAGGAGTAGTAGACGAATGGAAGTCTTCCAGCAGTTTGTCCACCATGCCCTGACGAGCTTCTTTGTTGACTTTTACTACATAATCGACATCGTCCGTAGCAGGAAAATCTTTATACTCGATACCATTCAACTGATAAGGACCGTAAGGGAAGTAAGCACCGTGACAGTTCATCACCAACACAACAATGCCTTCACCCAAGTCGATATAAGCACCATACTTGTTTGGTGTAATCCCCGAGAAAGGATAGCGCGATATAATGCTACATTTTCCTTGTCCATTGTTGGAGTGAGTATGAACGTAAAGCCCCTGTGCTTGTATATCAGATTCGGAGAGATTACTACATTCCTGCGCGCAAAGCACATCCACATCAATTCTATTGAAGTAATCCAACACAACGGAAGTCGATTTACCCCATAAGTTTTGCGTAGCAAGTTTCAGCGTTTTAGGTGCTACACGTGTTGCCCAAGTAGCAGCAACTTTTCCTTTTGCATCAGCAGACATTTTAATATAGTAAGTCTTTCCACTGCCTACATTAAGCGCAAGTCCCACCGGTACCGTTACCCGTACGTCCTGTTCTCCAGAAATCGGATGAGTGATATGCAGCGTAGCATTCACTCCAAAAGTTCCGGCGCACATATCCGGAAGCATATAGCATACATCCTCTTGGGGCACACACTGATAGGTTTTTCGAGTTACTACCGGAAGATTCTCATATTCACTGTAAAACTGTGGTTCGATATGAACATAAGGAACAGAAGAAGCGGCATCTGCAAAAGTCACGGAATTCACCGTAATATCCGAAACAGTTTGCGCATCCTTTTGCAAAACAATCTTGGATGCACGCGGAGCAAGAGTAACCTGCACCGATGCAGACGCAGCAGCTACACGAAGTGTACCATCTTTTTCATTACCTCTACTGACAAGCATCTCCATCGGATCAGCTAACGGCAATAGAGGAGTATACGCTTCTAAATCCCAATAAGTCTTACCAGAAGTCAAATCCGGGAATATGTTATTGACTGTGGTGCACAAAAACAGGAATCGATAAACGACGCCTTTAGTTACAGAAACCTTTATTTCATTTGCTGCATCCCCTATACTTCCTGTTTTGTCAAACAGATAATTATATTGATCGTCAAAACAGAATATCTTCCACTTCATTCTGTCCAAAGACACAGAAGCCCTGGTGGAGGACATCGTTAGCCCTCCCTCCATATTCAGACTGAAACGTATTTCTTTTGTGTCATCCCCCTTCTGCACATCACTTACATATCCTTCAGCACAAGCCGTGAATAGGCTGGAAATCATTAGAAGAATCACAAATAGAGTATTCTTTAGCATTGTCTTACAAATTTAATCATTGAATATATATCCTTTCAAGAATCCATACAGTTATTCCCAACCGGCCTTATCACGAATACATCTGTAGGGGATTCCGTAATCCTTCTTCACTGTCCATTCATCGTTAAATGTCTGTCCCGCTATAGTAAGACCTGGCAGTTTGATGTTCACCCAAGCTACGTTCGGCCACGTACCATAACAAGCTAAGTCTTTCACATTGGGAGTAGCTCTATCGTATGGGTATCCCCCCAATATACGCAAATTAGTAGCCTCATCGTCTTTATCGAACCAACAGTAAGTATATAAAGCCTCTGCCACTTGTGATTTAAGATGCTGTCCTACCCACAAAATATAATCTTTTGCCTCTGCATCATTCAATGCTGTCCAACCCTCGGGACAAAGATTCTTCGCCCCCTCATTACCCGTTTTACCTTTCATAGGAGTATTAAACGTATATCCTTCAGTTCCACAGAAATAAGCCTTATCTACTGTATTATGGACAAGATAGGTGGACTGACGACAGTGCACTGGCGAATAGAGCTTCTCTTCCCACGATAGACAAGGAAGCGGAGTGCCTGGATACGGATCAGCAAACCCGATTACCAACAAGTTCTCATCTGAAACGGCTCCGTTAAGATGTGTGATAGCAAACTGACTTGTCTTCTCAGGATGTGCAGTCACCGTGTAAATAATCTCATGACGATAAAGACCGCTACCTGCATCTTTAGTAGATGAAGAAATGGTAAGCCATTTAGGTAAGCTTCCGTCATACGCAGCGTCCAATGCTGCTGAGCTATAATCTGTAACGACACGTTTTATAGTATATGGCATTGTAGCGTCAGCTGCAATCTTTACATAAGTCCCTTTAATATCTGTACCAGCAATGACAGTAGCCTTGTCATCCATTACAGAGATTCCGTCTTCAATCGTCACCCAATCAATTGAAGTTCCGTCTTTCCATTCTTCTACTGAGATATCAAAGCCTGTAGAACCGGCTATCTTTTTCGTATTAAGCTGATAGAGATAGTTGGCCTCCACATTGATATCAGCAGTAAGATTCAGATAAAGAGTCGGCCCTTCCGTATTGGTATTAGCAAGTTTAGTGGTAGCCCATACAACTGTTTTTTCATTCTGCTCAAGAGTTGAAGTCAACTGAGTCGGATAAAGATAGAAACTCTTTCCGTCATTAGCTAAATCAGCTGCCGGTATTTCCAGAACATCAGAAGATATATTGCCTGCATTACCACTTATATCACCAATGAATCCTTGAGTGTATCTATTCTTAATATATACCTTATCAATCACTAATCCCGATTCTGCCGGATCATTCAGCAAATCAAATCTGGCTACACGTCTTTTAAGTTTTACATCAATCTGATTATCGGAAGATTCTACATCAGCAACTGTTACATACTCCTTACCATCTGTTTTGACATTGGACATAACAAATGGAGGATTCAACTTACCACTCTCCGCAACAGTCTTACTATTTAGCAGTTCTTCGATTGTATTTGTTGCACTCATATTAGGGAAGTTGTTCTCATCCTCACTCTCCACAATAATAAATCTCTTTTCTCCTCCAGTCGAAGAAGCTAATTCTACAGTATATGACCTTGTATCATCGTTTACACCTACAGAAGCAGCTGCATAATTTAAGACATACCTTTGTTCATACTTACCTTCTTTGCTAAATTGATAAAAGGCTATTTTGTCATTAGTGCCTCCTCGTCACCGACATCCACTGCCTTGGTAAGGAATGCAACTGGAGTATGTAAGTTAAATGTTATTTTACCTTTGTCTAAAGGCAAGTCATTGGAATCTTCACCGTTTCTCTGGAGGTTTATAAACAAAATAATCAACAATAAAATCAAATAACTTTCTTTCATATATCGTATTTTATGTAAGTATCACATCATACAAAACTACTGTTCCAACAGCGCAACCACACACCAAAGGTAAGGAGCTTGCCCATGATAATCACCAGTATGTCGTGGACGATCATAATAATATTGCTTACTATTCTTTTTATTTGTTCCCACACATACCTCTCTCACATCATTCTTCTCATTAATATATGGTATCAAAGCCATCCATGCTTTACGAGCAGCCGGACCATATTCTTTTGCTTTAAGCCATCCTTGTTTCACACCGGCAATAAACGCAAAAGTAAACATCGCAGACCCCGAAGTCTCTGCCCAACAATCAGGTTGGTCTATCAACTGATTCCACAAACCATCTGATGTTTGATACTTTTTCAAACTTTTCATCATTTTCTGATAACCTTTCAAAATTCGCAAACGATCTTTGTTATCCTTAGGTAAATATCGAAGCAATTCAGTCATGCCTGCAGCCATCCATCCATTTCCGCGTCCCCAATAAAACGGGACATCTGGCGCATGATAAAAAAGTCCATTCGGACGTTGTAACTCATCTAAATAAAGAACCATTTCTTTGGCAGCACGGTTAAGATATTTTAAGTCTCCAGTCACCTTGTAAGCTTGAGTCTGTATAATAGTAATCATATACATATCATCAATCCATAAACGAGTCTGCCAACTATATCCTTTCGCATCCCATTCCTTTTCTTGAGCTTTTGCATTTTCAGGAACTTCCCATTGTGTATCCGCATAAGGTATTCCTAGATCTAAATAACGTTTTTCTTTAGTTATCCAGTAAAACTCCAAAGGAAGGCTGCCGAACATATTCCAATCTACATGGCTCTTTTTAGGCAAGATTTGCTTTTTGGTAGTAAACAATGAATCAAATTTATTTTGTAACAATTGAAACAACTTCTCATCTTTAGTTACAGCGGCATACTTAAGAGCACCACTCCAATTAAATGTATCAGAATAGCCTATTCCCTTTTTATCACTTATTTTATATTTTTCCATAAAACGATATGCCAATCGGTTACCCACTTCTTCGGGAGTATATCCTTGGGGGAAATTAGTTAAAATGTTTTGACCCATCAATAACTGAATAGGTAAAGAGTATAATAAAAAAAGAATTTTCCTACACATAACAATAATATTTTTAGTCAAAATCAATCATTCTTCTAATAGAGCAACCGTACACCAAAGATAGGGAGCTTGGCCGTGATAATCACCCGTATTACGCCGCCGGTCATAATAATATTGCATATCATTTTTTTTATTGGTTCCCACACAAACTTCTCTAACCTTGCCATCCGGATTTATATATGTAACCATACCTAACCATGCTCTACGAGCAGCCTCTCCATATTCTTTTACGGGTAACCAGCCATATTTCACTCCCATAATAAATGCATATGCAAACATCGCTGAACCAGATGTTTCTATCCAACAATCAGGCTTATCAACCAATTGTCGCCACATTCCCTCTTCGGTCTGATATTTCTTCAGACTTGCCATCATAGTTTGAAAGCCTTGTATAATCCGCGAATAATAGGGGCTCGATTCCGGCAGAAAGCGAAGTACCTCTGCCATACCGGCTGCCATCCATCCGTTTCCACGTCCCCAGAAATAAGGAACATCTGGCGCATGATAGAAAAGTCCGTTCAAACGCTGTAATTCATCCAGATACATCGCCATTTCTTTAGCAGCACGTTCAACATATTTCATATCACCCGTCGCTCTGTAAGCGTGCATCTGTATGATGGTAATCATATACATGTCATCGATCCATAAACGAGTCTGCCAACTATATCCTTTTTCCGCCCATGATTTCGCACTTATACTTGCATCTTCCGGCACTTCCCATTGAGAGTCTGCATAAGGCTTTCCCATCTCCCGATACCGTTCATCCTTGGTTATCAGATATAGTGTCAAAGGAAGACTACCAAACATATTCCGGTCAACGTGATCCATCACAGGCAGAAAGTTCTTATCAGTGGTAAAGAAAGATTCAAATCCGGTTTTTAAAGGTAACAGCAACTCATTATCTTTAGCCGCTTCCGCATATTTCAAGGCACCATTCCAGGTAAACGTTTCCGCATACCCTAACGTTTTCCCATTATGTTTACCTTTTGCAAAAAGATTTCCCAACCGTTTACCTATCTCTTTCGGCGCGCTTCCAGCCGGAAAGTTTATTAGTAACGGAGTATCAATGGTACGCTTAGTTTGCAGCATCCATTCCAAAATTTCTACTCCTTCGCCACCTTGATTACGATGGATAGTTAACTTATAATACTGATAAACTGCTTCATTGGCTAATGCCAACAACTTCTTTTCCGCTTTTCCAAATGTCTGACGAACTCTATTGTCGAGTTCTGTCCATTTTACATTGTCATTCGACCCATAAAGAGACCAAGCAGCAGGTGAATTTCCTTCTTTATCTCCAGTTGCCATAATCGAATAATAGCGTACTATAACCGGTTCTTTTCCTTCCCATATTATAGAAACAGTATTATTAGGAGTATAAAAAGAAGTTGCCCAGTCTCCATCAACCAACTTACTAATATCTTTTCCTTCAGGAGAGTCATCATATTCAGGAGAAATGCTCCCTTCTGTCGGCATATTATAATTATCAGCCTTCAACAGATGTACATATGTATATCTTTCTTTTTCATCATTTTCCGTATTTTCCTGAGAAGATGATACAGGTTCTTCATCCTCACTGGAGCAATTATAGAGAAGGCTACCTAATGCCAATATCCCAATGCCTAACAACAAATTAAATCGAATATTCTTCATCGCATTCCTTATTTATCAGTTACTTTATTCTTACCGGTTCAATAGTCCTTCCAGTAATACTGATCACTCCTTCATCGGAAATATTAAAATTACTGATGTAAGAAGTACGTGGACCTACACTCGTTTCACTTGCATGAGCATGAAAGATATATTTATAACTTCCGTCTGCACAAATGAACGGCGCCCCATGTCCTGTACCCACTAGCCCCACAGACTTAGCAGCCTCCTTATCTCTTCGAAGAATCGGATTTCCACTATATTTTTTCCATGGGCCTTTAGGCGAAGTAGACGTAGCATATCCTACTGCATAATCTTTACTTTCATAATGATTTGCTGAATAAATTAAATAATAGGTATCCCCTCTTTTCAACACAGAAGGACCTTCAGCAACCTTTGCCTGTTTTTTCTCCCATGAATCAGTAACACTGATACATTTAGTCAACGTTTCTTTTTTTATGCTGGTTAGGTTGTCATTCATCTCTGCTACCCAAATCACATTACCATCAGTGAAGCGTACATAATAAAGATAAGGTGTCCCATCATCATCTATAAAAAACGAGGTATCAATTCCTTTCTCATTGGGTACAATAGGCTTCTTCTCTCTCTGAACAAACGGTCCTTCCGGACTGATAGAAGTAGCTACACAAATATGTTCGTCTACCGAATAAAACATATAAAACAGATTCTTTGATTTTACATAGTACACCTCCGGTGCCCAATACCATCTTGTACCCCAAGAGTTTTCGGGAGACAAAGCCTTTGTTTCATTTCGTCTCCAATGTTTCAAATCTTCAGAGATATATACCTCGAAACCATTAACACGAGTACCATAGGCATAATATTTACCTTCATAGTATAATACATAAGGATCAGCAATAGGTAATTTATCCTCCACTATAATATCCGGGTCAATCGTATCCTCTTTGGCAGGAGTAGCCGAGATCGTTACTTTCTCAGAACGTTTTCCATAATTGTCAATAGCTACTAACCCTATCTGATAAGTTCCATACTCCAAAAATGTCAATGTATACACAGATTTATGCTCTCCAAATACTCGTTTATTTACAGTATGCACCTCATCATCATCTTCTTTCTGGTAAGATATTTCTACAATCGCAATTTCTGGAGGGTTTACCCACATAAGCTGTAGTTCATTTCTTTTATTAGTTTCCAATGCCATCACATCAGAAACAGGCTTTATAACATACTTCGTTTTATCATCCTCACTTTTATCAGAATTATCATCAAATAACGAATCTTCACCTCCACTACAACCCATCCCTACCATTACATTTATTACTAAACAAAATAAGGAAAACAGACTAGATCTCTTCTCTACATTCATATTTTTCTTTATATTTATAACGTTACAAATAATATGTACTACAAAGAAGAAGGCAACGGACAAATAATAGCGCATATTATTTGATTCCGATTACCTTCATCTATATAATCAGTTAAATAAAAATCATTATGCTTTTACCATTGTATTTGCTGATCCTCATCTGGTATTAAAGTATTCAACTTACGCTCCATAGAAAGCGTACCCACAACATGATATTGAATTTTCTGTCCTGGAACAGTTGTATAATCATCAAAAGTATATTCCAAATTTAGTGTTATAAATATCTTTTTCAAATATGGTTTCAAATCATCCATACTCTCTGATATTGAATAACTCTGTATCCCTATAGGGGTAAAATTATTATTCTCAGAATTATCAGATGAAATAATCAATTTCTTATTCTGAAGGTCTACTATTTCATCTGTGAACTTAATCTTAACTTTATACAACTTACGATCTAAATAATCAATATCTCGCACACCAGCGTAAATAAATATTTCATCCTCTGTTACCACAAATGCTCGAGTTGTTGATATAGTTAAAGCATTACTCGTATCGTCGCCTAAATATATCTTATACTGGCTAGCATCATATGTCCCAGAATAATCATTAAACGGCAATAACCTTAGCATAGCTCTTCGATAAAATTTACGAGGATTTGCTTGATAATCATAAGACGAGTCATCTAAGATCTGCAATGGTAACACCCATTTATCTGCCTGATCCAAGGTTTCATCCAATTTAAATTCTACTGGAAATATTGTCACGCACTCTCCAACAGGCATTTCTACAGTTTCTGGCATACTGTAATATTTATCAGGCAATTGTTGAAAATACAATTCCTGACGATGTCCATATTGCTCCTTATTCAACCTGGCTAATGTATCTGGATCCAAACCTACATGAATAGTTCGAGCCTTTTCATTCATCGTAGATCCGCTCATGATAACCGGCACACTATATTTTACCACTCCGCCGGGCTTAAAACGTACATATGCTGTAGTCACTCCTTGGGCATTTACATTCGCTTTGAAAGAAGCCATCTGCAAATATTGTTCATCTTCCCACTCTTTATTGCAGGCAGTACAGCAAATTACTACTACCAAACCTAAAAACAAATAATATATGTTCTTCATTTTATTATACATTTAAATAATTATTCTGGATCTGTCCAACCTGGATTCTGCACCAAATTAGCATTACGCTTCATTTCAGCGTGACTAATCGGGCAAAGCCACATTTTCTCCGCAAAAATAGTTGGTAATGAGGTACACATCACTGGAGTATGAAAATTATCCTTCATATCCTTCGTTGCCAACATATTACACCCATATACTGGAGTAGTCTCCTCCAACGGAGCATCCATCCATCGACGCAAATCCCAATAACGATGTCCTTCTGCAAAAAACTCAATTTGCCACTCACGTTTCAATTTCATACGTAATTTAACTGGATCACTATAGACTTCTTCTGAATAATCTGGTAATCCTGCGCGAATACGAATCGGACGAACGCCTTTTTTCATTTCTGATATATTACGACTAACAACATGAATCTTGCTATCATCCCATGAAGGGATCTCATAGTTAGTACCTGAAGACAATTCATTTAATGCTTCTGCATAAATCAGCAACGTTTCTCCATACCGCAAAGCTATATCTACCTTCCTCTCTATACGTTCAACATCATAAGAATTTTTTTGTGTATAGCTAATATCATTCGGATGCACATATTTTTTTATTCCTATACCAGTTTTAAGCCAATAAGAAGAATTTGTATAGCCATTATTCTCCCCTCTATAATAAAACACCTGTATATTCTCTGTTTCATTATGGTTATCATCATTCAACGCCCTCAATAAATGCCATGTACTTCCATTATAAGCAACTGAGGCATAAAAACGCGGTTCACGCTGTACATACTGTTTAGATACTCCAACCCCTAATAAGCCTAATTCCGGATAGGTTGAAAGTTCGTTTTCATCAACATAGCCTTCCGCTCTTTGTCTCGAATCACAACGCCCTATATAGCCATCAACCCCCCTATACATATCATTCATACCTGGACAATCTTTGCCATCATTCATGTAATAAGCATCACACTGTTTTTGAGTCATACCATGAGATCCATATCCTCCGGCTCCATTTCTCGGCAACTGGTGAACAACCATCACACGCAAGTCTTCTCCTCCGACATTAGTACCTCTTGTAAATATTAGTTCTTCATTCTGACTCGCTATAAGAGTCCCATCAAACAATTCACGATAAGACTGAAAAGGGTCAATATCCTTCCAACCATTAGGCCAAGATTGCTCTGAGAATTCACTATTATATGGTGGAACAATAGTAGCAGGATAAGCTATGTCACCTGCAGCTTTGAAACGCGCTACATGTATGCTATACACATTCAACTCCATCACATCTTTAGCCGCCGCTGCCGCTCTTGCCCATTTCGACTCGTCATAAGATTCCGGTAGCAGATGCTTCCCATCTTTATTAACCAACGCCGAAGAGACATACTCTGGTGCTTTTCCATTAAACAATGGACTCGCAGCATATAAAAACATTTTGGCACGTAAAGCTAATGCAGCCCCTCTTGTAGGACGAGCTATTTCTTGCACTGGACGTTGAAGTGGCAAAACCGCAGCTGCTTTCAACAATTCATTATTAATATATTCCACACACTCATCATATGAATTTCTCGGATAAGCCAATTCATCATAGCTCAACGTATAATCCACTGCCTCATCTGGAAGTAGAGGAATTGGACCAAAAGCACGAAGTAGTAACCAATAATAATAAGCGCGTAGAAAATGTGCTTGTCCCTTAAAATCTGCAATTTCCTCTGATGTGAATTCTTTATTCATATCAATATTATTCAAGAATATAGAAGTATCATAAATGCCTTTATAAGCATTCTCCCATATAGTTTCACTAGAATTATTCACACCTTTCTCATTATAATTACCACTTTTCCATTCTTTATAACCGCCGTCCCCATAATACATATCGTCGGCAAAATTAAAAGGAACAGTCCTTTTGCTACTTACGTCTTGTAGAGCATTAGTAGACAACCATGAATATGATTTTGCCAACCAATAATTCGTATAATCTTTATTGGTGAATACATCTTCTATATTCAATCGTTCCTCAAACAAATAATCTGAATCCAAATAATCAGAACATCCTGCCATAGTAATCATCCCCATGACAAAAGACAAAATCATTAATATCTTTTTCATATACATTTTTTTATAGATTAACAGAGACACCCAACGAGATCGTTTTACTCAACGGATATTTTTTTCCATTCGAACTGCCCATCTCTGGATCCCAAAGACTAAATTTAGAGAAAGTAAGTAAATTAGTACCGATAAAAAAGAAACGAACCTGATTCATGTGCATTTTCCGAACAATTGCTTTTGGCAATGAGTATCCAATATCTAACGTCTTCAAACGAAGATATGCACCATTTCGAAGCCAAAATGTAGATGCACGATTATTGTTACTATTATTACCATAAGTCAAGCGAGGATACTCAGCATTTGGATCTTCGTTCTCTCCCAAAACCCAACGATTACTCTCTGCCATCTCTTTCATGATATTTCCCCAGCCATCGCCACCTTGAAACATATAAACAGTACTTCCATCAATAAAATAGGTAGATTTACCTACTCCTTGAAAATGAACATTTAAGTCTAGTCCCTTCCATCTGACTGACATTCCAAAGCCATAAGTAAAATTAGGTCGTTTCGTTGCTCCAATAGCCACTTTATCATTATCGTCTATCTTACCATCTCCATTGATGTCTTTGTATTTAATATCACCAGGCATTACCTCTCCGAACTGAGTCGGCCAATTACGAATTTCTTCGTAATCCTTAAACAATCCTAATGCCACTAATCCCATTGCCTGACCTACACGATGTCCAGCTTGCTTCTTATACCAATAAACAGTATTCTCTTCATCACGCTCGACAATCTCATTTTTACCATAAGTCATATTTGCGCGAATAGTAAAGTCTACATTATTAATTTTATGACGTAACTTGATATTACCGTCAAATCCGTGCGCTTTTACCTCACCAACATTTGCATAAACATTCTGCTTTTCTTTTTTATAATTCTCTGCCGACAATCCTACCGTCCACGGTAAATGCCTGCGTTCTAAATAAATACCTGTTCTTTTCTCATTATAATAATCAATAGAACCTGATATTTTATCTTCAAAAAATGAAAAATCAATACCTAAATCTTGTTTGGTTGAAATCTCCCATGAGACATCTGGAGTTGCCATAGATAAATAACCTATACCGCCATAATATCTATCATAACCAATATCTGCAAATTGATACCCTCCCACAGGAGTTTTTTTACCATCGACCAAATTACCATCCTTATCACGATTATATAAAAAATCCATCTTATATAAATAAGGGAAACGAACCCTATTATTCGCGCTATTTCTCAAATCATCATTACCAGTTTTACCCCATGAATAACGAATCTTAAACATATCCATCCACTTCACATTTTCCATAAAAGGCTCTTCTGCAAGATTCCATGCACCAGAAAGAGCAGGAAAGAAACCAAAACGATAATCTTTATGAAAATTCTCGGAACCAGTATACCCAAAATTAAAATCAATAAAATAACGATATTTCCAGTTATAATGAAAACGACCAGCAATACCTTGATTACGACGTTGAATTCCATTTTCTAATGTAGAACCAATACCTTGGGTTTGAACCTTTGCAGACTGTGTATATTTCAATACGCCTCCCACATGATGATCTTTAAATCCACGATTATAATGCAACTCCCATTCAAAAAATTCCTTTCTTTCACCAGAAGAACCCGAAGATTGTTTCATTTTTTGTTCTTTCGCCATTTCTGTGAATTTTAATTCTCCAGTAGCTGTATCACGATATTTATCGGCTTTATACACAGCAGGCCATTTTACCCTATTAATCCAATTCGAGTTATCAGTATCATAACCAAATCGGCCTATAAACTTAAGTCCTTTTGTAATAAAATCCAATTTTTGTTCCAAAGTCACATTCGTCTGGATATTATTCTTCCAACTTTCTCTATATCCTGTCATGGTCGCTTGTACCCACGGATTAAGATTATCCTCCTTACCACTCCAAGATGAGACGTAGCCATTTGAATATACAATCGGCATCATAATAGAATTATATCCCATCAATGTAGTCCAAATAGCGTCCGTTCCTACGCCAGGATCATTCTGTTTCCTAAGCGAACCGGAAATCCCCACTTTCAATAATGTAGATTTAGTAATATCAATATCTACATTCATACGATATGTATATTTACGGAAATTAGCATTTGTATTATACTCCTTCAAGCTCTTATCAGTTTTATACATACCTTGTTGATCATAATAACTTCCACCAACATAATAACGTGCAGTTTTCCCACCACCTGTCATATTCAAAGAAACACGAGAACTCCATGCCCCCTTACGTAACATTGTATCCATCCAATCCACATTCGGATATACATCATTATCCAATCCTAGACGAAAAATTTCCAATTCTTCATTTTGAAAAAGAGGCTCCTGATTACGAGCAATCTTTGCCTCATTTGCCATAGAAGCATATGTGTATCCATCTACAAATTCTGGTAGTTTTGTCACCATATTATAAAAACCTTCCGCCTTGGCATTGATATTAATCTTTCCTTCTTTACCACGCCTTGTATTAATCAAGACAACTCCATTAGCTCCTTTTGACCCATATATAGCCGTAGCTGATGCATCCTTCAAAACTGTAAACGACTCTACATCCTCTACGTTTATTTCATTTAAATCACGTTCAAAGCCATCCACTAAAACCAATGCTGCACTATTAGCTCCAAAAGTAGATATACTACGCACCCAAAACTCTGATACAGATCCCGGACGTCCATCAGTCTGCATTGCCTGTATGCCAGGAACCACACCTGCTAATGCATCTGCCATAGAAGCACTAGGAGAATATTTCAATTCCTCAACATCGACATTCGTAATTGCACCAGTTACAGCTATTTTCTTTTGTGTTCCAATACCAGTTACAACAACTTCATCAATAATACTTGCATCTGCCTCTTTCATAACAACATTTACCGTTCGTTGTTCCTTTACCAGCACTTCCACTTTATCATATCCGATATATGAAAATACGAGTTTATGATAAGCTGGCATTTTAACAGAAAATCTGCCATTAATGTCTGTGATAGCGCCAAGTCCAGGCATTTCTGCAATAGACACATTCACACCAATCATAGGTTCCTTATTAGTGTCAGTCACTACTCCTTTCACTACAATATTATTTTCCTGCGCCAATGCTTTAACAGACAAAGCCAGTAACATCATACATATTAATAAAATATTTCTCATTGTATATGTGTGTTTATCATTATTATTCTTCTAAAGCAATTTTACGAATTCGATGATTGTCTGAATCTCCAACTAAAAGACAACCCCTTTTTTCATCCCATACAATACTTGCAGGATAATTAAAACGAGCCTCTTTGCGCAAATCTCCATCATTGAATCCTTTATCAGCATTTCCATTCGGTCTACCTGCATACATTGTCACTCGTCCATATGGATCCATAACACGAACACAATGATTTTGCTTATCTACAAAATAAAAATCATACTCATCTTCTCGTCCAATATACTTCTCGTTTTTCACAAAGCATCCTTGTTGAGGCTGTTTTAAACGTACAGCATTTCCTACACCGTCTACACAGCCTTCCGTTTGATATTTTCCACATGCCAAATAAGGAGTTTTAAATGTTTCTTTATTCCAATCGTAATCAGCGCGATAAATAACATGCTTATTCCTTAATATAATATACATATAATTTCCTGTAGGATGAATAACTAAATAGATATCCAAAGAGCCATAAGGCAATTGGATTTCATCCATCTTATATGATCCATCTTTAGGATTATATCTCCCGATCCAACCCTTATCATACCTAGAAGTATAAATTTCCCCGTTCACAGGATGGGGAATTGCCGCTCTGCATCCACGAGCATCTAAAGCCTTTACTTGTGTTGTGAAATTAGACTCAGGAGAAAAGAAAAACAAACCTTTTTGACCATCTTTAGTTCTATTTCTAACAACAATCAACTGCCCATCATTTGTAAAACTCAAAATGTTACAATCACCGCTAGCTTCACCTGTAAACTTGATAGTTCCTAATGTTTCTTCTGCGAAATTCACCACACGATGCGTCTTAGCCCCACCACAAACATACAACATGTCTTTATTATTGGGATCAAAAACCATCCACTCCATCTTTTCCAATCCTCCACAATTTCCCCATGGACCATCCAGAATATCAAACTTTGTGTTATTTTCATAAGTTTCACCCACAAGAGTTGTAACCATCACTCTCTTAATATATGAGAATCGTTCTTCAGCCTCTCCATAAGCTATTTCCTCTCCATTTTCGTCAAGAAGTGCTATTTCGATATCACCATCATAAGCTTTAGGAGGGACAAAACAATATAAACTATTATTATTTACACCTATCACCTTAGCTATTTGCCCTCCAATAGTAACCTTCATTCTATCTGGATTATTTCCAAAATTATCACCATATAAAACTAAACGACTCCCCATGCCTCCTTCTTTTGGGGTAAAATCAGAAATAACTACAGGTTTACTTGGATCAAAAGGTTGTTCTCCTCCTTCATCATCATCTTTGCAACTGACGAAGCAGAAACCAACCAATGCCAGTAATCCCCACAAAAAATGCCAAACATGATTCTTTGTTTTCATTTTCATAATACATTGATTTTAAATGTTAATAAGTATATCTTGATTTCATTTATTAGAATTAAATACCGGAATCAATCCGGAATTAGAAGGAATATAGTTCTTTATGTATGGCCAACCGTCATTGGTCCACAATACGCGATCCAGCATTCCCAAACGTCCACCGACACCACCCTTGGCATCTTTCATATAACTATGATAAATCATCCAGTCTGTACCTTCATCATCCTGTATAATAATAGAATTATGTCCAGGGCCGATCCACTTCTGTCCATCCCCTTCTAACACAAGTTCCCAGCTATTATCAAGCATGCTTTTTCCTTTCTTATCCACATAGGGACCCAATAAATCTTGAGAACGACCGACCACTACTTTATAACTGCTATTAACACCATTACAACAATTACCAATAGAAGCAAATAAGTAATAATAGCCATTCTTTTTATAGATATTAGTTCCCTCAAATAAATTACCACAAATTTGTTTCTTCAGCACAGGTTTGCCTTTTGCATCCCGTTTGACGGAAAGACCGTCATCCGTAAGTTCTGTGACATAAATTCCCTTGAAACTTCCAAAAAACATATATTTCTTTCCATTTTCCTCATAGTAGAACTGGTCAATCGCATTAGACCCGAACTCTTCATTAGTAATCAACGCTTTACTATTCGGGAAAGGACCTAAAGGAGAATCTGAAACAGCTACAGCCGTATAGCTAACATCCGCCCCATTCATTTTAGCCCATGAAAAGTAAAGAACATACTTCCCATTAATATATTGCATCTCGGGAGCCCAAAAAGCACCTCCACCAGATAAGGACGGCTTAGTAGCTTGCGTAAAAGCCGTTTTTTGATATTCCCAATTTACTAAGTCTTTCGAACGATAAATCGGCATCCAGTATGTACTAGTTTGAGTAGCATATAAGTAAAAATGCCCGTCATTTGCACGAACCACAGTGGGATCCGGTACACTTTTATCTGATATAATCGGATTAGTATATGTACGACCTACTTTAAGATAACATATTCCTTCACGGCAAATAATTCCATTATTAGAACATTCTCCAAGTTGTAATGGTAATAGGTAATTTACTACCGCCATTCCATCACGTTTAATTGTAATCTTTCCACTAGCCTTAGTCTCTCCACCCTTAAAAGATATACCCTCTCCTAAGTCGTAGTTACTTCCAGACAAGAGTTGATAAGAGGCTTTATAAGCCTTGTTATATTCTGCAACCAATTCTTCCGCATTGGATGGTACAATAAATTGGCATGTAAAATCCCATGGATTGGCTGTCGGTATTCCATTTACCTTATAATCGAGCGTTACATCGATATCCACCGGTATCAAATCTTTATTCATACTAATTTCTTTGGCAGAAGTAGCAAAACCAACTGTGGGATAATCAAAAGAAAGGCTTAGAAGTATTTCGTCTTGTCTATCTCTCACTCGAATTTCATTGCTGGTAAGTTTTAAAGCGATAAGATATTCGATCCCCTTTTTTCTAGATTCAGCAAACACTTTAGATGGATTAAACTTAACCTCTACATCCACAATAGAAATTCCTTCTTCAAAAGATACTTCTGTAGAAGTTAAAGAATACAACGATGAGGGCAAAAGCGTATAAGATGTTTTCTCCTTATTATTATAAGCCTTCAATTCATCTTCATTCCAAGTATTTAGCTGGGCTTTAACTCTTTGATTAGTTTTATTTCCTATCATTTTGACTTGAAAAGGAAACACGAAATTCTCTTCTAAACAAGAAACCTTGATTACATTCAAACCACTCGGTTGTAATTTCAGATAATGATTCGTCGTATTTCCCAGATCCTCTGTCGGAGTATTGTTATCAGATCCACACGATAGGAGGAAGAGCATTACCGTCAATATATACATATAAGGACGTGCACTCACAGCGATACTTTTTTCAATTAATTTGTTATTCATTACATGAGATTTAAGTGGACTCAATAAAAGCCCTGATATTACATGTGATTCAATTAAAAGCGTGTTATCCTTCGAACAGTCTTTTCAACTTCTTAATAAAAACCCTTATACTCTTTACCTTAATTTATCTTACTTTATTATGTGCTCACATTAAAATAGCACATATAAATTCTTATTTCACCAACAAAAGTAGAGATTCTATTGTAATTTAGGTAACACAAATAGGTCAATAAATGGAAAATTAGTTCCAAAGTCATTCGAACCATTCAATAAGAAACGATACAAGACCATTTATTTTCATTATGGGCAATATGTGTCCTTTATTCAATATTCTGTTTGCTTATATCGAACTCACGTTATTTACTACCACGCATATTAATAGGACCAGTCAACCATATAACCTGTATAGTTCCATTGAATTAGCCCAAATAAACCTCAATAATAAATAACACTATATATTACGATTTTTCGTCATTTTTGTACAGCCAACATAATTTCTCTACTAGCAAAATCTTAATTGAGGGTAACCGTACTCAAAGTTTAGTTCATTTCCGGTACGGTTATGAGCTAAATGTGTAGCTACAAGGATTAATCTAACACAATATTATTTTTAGTACTTCTTCTTGAAACTATTATTTTCTTTGTTCCCTGACAAATTTGCGTTCCACTTAAGTCGAACGATAGTTCCACTTAAGTGGTTCTGTCGTTCGACTTAAGTGGAACGCAAACTGGAGTGCATGTCTAATTATTATTTATAATAGACAGGAAACTAAATACTGTATTGCAATAGATTATCTTTTACTAACTATTGGAAACTATCGTTTAATTCATTTCCGTACCGAAAAGAATTAAACTTTTGCTGTAGTTGCCCTCAATCAGAATCTTTTTAATGGAGATATCAGTCAACCATTTATGCCGGCTGTACAAAAAGTGACGAAGAACCAATATGAATATTTTGTTTTCTTTATTGAACAATTTTTTTCTTCCTAAATCTTCAAAAGCCATACCTTTGCTACATCAACCAATTTATATTCTAAATATGAAAACTAAGCAATCTTTAATGACGTTCCTAATGACTATGTTCGGGATAATATCTGCATTAGGACAGCAAACAATCCCTCCATCATGTTTTACCGATAGTCATGACATCACTTCATTGCATCCTTGGGGACCTTATTCTAAACGATATGCCGGAATCTCGCATATACCTGATATGAAATCCGGCATGCGTTTCGATTTCTCCGTTATGCCGGGATATTACCGCAACCGACAATTGATTCCTCATGTGCTTTTCGAATCATCTTATTACCCGTGGGATATCAATCCCTCTATGAACTGCATTACATACCGTTATGAAATGGAATGGAAAGATCGCGTATTTGCCGATGTCACCTATTATATATTAGATGAACATCGAACTTTGGTAGGCATGCATTGCGTCAATAATACTACTACGAACCAAAATCTTGTCCTCAATTTGATAGCATATATCGACTATGAAAAAGAACAACCTCAGTTCAAAATCCCTGAAGATTCAAATATACAATGGTATAACGCAACCGACTATATATCAAATGAACCGGTACGCAAATCTCCGCAATATAATCTGGTATACGACGGGCGGAAAAGAAACGAAATGCGGACCTCGCAATCACTCAGCGGTTTTGTCCTAGGAAAAGGTTTCGGAAAAGATAAAGGAGACAAAGTTATCTATGAAGTGGATATCCTGCCCGGAAAAGAAAAAGGAATGATAGGATTCAGATACAATACCCCCAAAGGAAACACAAGTACTTTCCAAGTAACAGGATTAACAGAGAGTCGTTTGGAATTACTAGGCACCGGAAAATATAACATAGCCTCAATCCCTTATGCTTGCAAAGAACCGGGGAAATATATACTAGAGTTAAGTTCAGAGGGGACTTACAGCACTGATTTAGATGGATTCTTTATTGGAAATGAAGAAGATATAAAGCAAATGAAGCTACTACCCAGAAAACTTTCTTTTATCCCCGAAATTCGGTCGAGGAAAACAAAACAAGATTTTATCTTAAAATATCCGGAATGTGATAACTATTATGGGATAGCATGGAATTACCAAGAAACTCAGATTCGGGAAGTTCTGGATGACAATCTGGAATCTTTCTTTCGTAAAAAGACTCACGATCATGTTTCGTCAAGGCTTATAGGAAATAGGGAATGGCATTATTCCAATGCTTTCTTACGCCCGATTGTCCTAGCGCCCCATTCGGAACAAACCATATACGCCTTGGTCTGCACCGGAACTTCCAAACAAGTCAATGAACAAATTGAGAAGTTTCATTCCACACCGGAAGCTTTTATTTCATCCATCCCTAAAGATTCGAATAATCTCGGGAAGAGAATATTATCAAATGGTAAGAAGTACGAATTCGGACATCGCCTATTGCAATCAGCGTTATTATCCAATATTGTTTATCCTGTTCATACACAAGGACAATATATCCGACATTTTACGCCCGGCAAGAATTGGAATAGTCTTTATACATGGGATTCCGGTTTCATAGCTCTGGGGCTAATAGATATAGATATTACTAAGGCTTTTGAGTGTATCAGGGCTTATACCACTCCTGTTGGCAGTGAATCTGCATTTATTCATCATGGCACTCCATTGCCTATACAACTGTATGCCTATTATGATTTATGGAATAATACCCAATCTAAAGAAGCATTGCAATTTCTATATCCAAGATTGAAACAATTCTTTGATTTTATGGTAGGTAAGAATCCTTATTCTACAACCCGTATGAAAGGCTCCGGCCTACTACGAACCTGGGATTATTTCTACAACTCAGGAGGATGGGATGACTATCCGCCTCAACATGCCCTACGTGACAAAGCTTCTGTTACTCCGGTAGTGACTTCGGCTTATTATATCCGGGCTGCGAAAATTTTACGTTTAGCTGCAAAAGAATTAGGGTTTAAAAAAGACGTAAAAGAGTATGAACATATCATCAAGCAGTTGTCAGAATCCTTACAAGCCCACTCATGGGATGAGGAAACTGGTTATTTTGGATATGTAATGCACGACAACAACGGTAAACCTAAAGGAATCTATCGATATAAAGATGGTTCCAACTTTAATAAAGGACTAGACGGAGTAAGCCCGCTTATCGCAAATATCTCCTCCCAAGAGCAAACAGACAGAATGATAAACCATATATTTTCTCCGAATGAGATGTGGACAGACGTAGGAATTTCTACAGTAGACCGATCGGCTCCTTACTATCGTACAGATGGGTATTGGAACGGAGCTGTTTGGTTTCCTCACCAATGGATGGTATGGAAAGCTTTGCTGGATCTTGGAGAAGGAGAAAAAGCCCACCAAATAGCAATTACAGCATTAAATACATGGGAGAAAGAATGTAAGGAGAGTTATTACACCTTCGAACACTTTATAATCTCCTCACAACGTGGGGCAGGATGGCATCAATTCTCCGGACTATCTTCCCCCATACTTAACTGGTTTAATGCATACTACCGAATAGGGAAAGTATCTACCGGCTTCGAAGTATGGATTTCTAACAGCCATTTCAATAATGATTATACGGAGTATCAGGCAGAAATTGCTTTCGATGATTCAACAGCTCCTCACCAGCGAACAATTCTTGTATGTATGAATCCGGAGAAAGATTATCAAATTACCTTGAATGGGAAAACGGTAAAAAGTAAAATATATCATGAAGGATTACTGGAAATAACATTACCTAATACAAATAAAGGAGGAAGACTTACAATAGTATCAATTTAACGGAATCATAAAAATATGCTCTTTCTCCGAAAAAAGTAATATCCTTGGGTACATAAATTAATTCGTTCGGATATAGACAAACTTGCGTCCGGCTATTAAACAAGTTTTTGGAAGATGAAACAATCCGAAAGTATAGAGGAGAAAAACCATTGATACTTAAAGAAGTAGCTTATTTGTTTAACGCACTTTCAAGTGATGATGACGGAGTCAAAAAGAGCAAGAAGGATATACCTAATGATGGAATATCCTTCTTGGTTCATACTCAATAGAACCTTTAACAACTTCATTGCAAATTCTTTCAGCTATTGCGGCATACTGCTTTTTTGAGAAGAAGCCCGCCATTGAGGTAAATTTTGTCAATGACGGACAACTGTCTATTTTCTAATTTTATTTCGAACTCACGTTATTTAATAATGCATAAGCACACCATATTATCGGTGCCTGTCCATGATAATCACCGGCGATGCGGGGACGATCCATATAATATTGTTTACTGTTCTTCTTTCCGGTTCCAACACAAACCTCAGTAAGATCATTCTTGTCATTAATATAATTACATAAGCCAAGCCATGCACGGCGTGCCACTGGAGCATATTCCTCTTTATTCAACCAGCCGTTATTGACCCCCACAATCATGGCATAAGCAAACATTGCCGAACCAGATGTCTCTGTCCAAAAGTCAGGTTCGGTAATCAGCTGATTCCAAAGACCATCTTTATTGACGTATTTTTTCAGATTATCCATCATCAACAAGTAACCTTTCATGATACGTGCACGATTAGGATCTTTCTCCGGTAAGTTATAAAGCAGCTCCGTCATACCGACAGCCATCCAACCATCACCACGTCCCCAATAATAAGGTACATCCGGTGCATGATAGAAAAGACCGTTGGGATGTTGCAATTCATCCAAATACAGAACCATTTCTTTGGCAGCTCTATTGATATACTTAGGATCACCAGTAGCTTTATAAGCCTCAGATTGCACAATAGTAATCATATACATATCATCAATCCAAAGACGAGTTTGCCAAGAGTATCCCTTTTTATCCCATTTACGTTCCTCTTCGTTTGCATTGGCAGGAAGCTGCCATTGAGTATCAGCATAGGGCAGTCCTAGATCCAAATAACGCTTATCTTTCGTTATATTATAAAATCTTAGAGGCAGACAACCAAACATATTCTGGTCTACGTGTATGGGTGGAGGAAGGAGTTCCTTTTCCAGGTGGAACAATAGTTCGAAACGATTTCTCAACAGCTTGATCAATTCTTTATTATTTGTCAATTCTGCAAAACGAAGGGCTCCGTACCATGTACACACCTCTGCATAATGTATTCCTCTATCACCATACAATTGATGTTTGGTCTCCATTAAACGCTTACTAAGTTTATTTCCAACAGTCTTAGGATCTGCTTTTACAGGAAAATCTCCAAAATAATTTTGAGCGGAAACCACATTCGAGCTCAAAAAAACGGCCATCCATAAAGCATAAATCAAATAATTCTTTTTCATAATCATAGTGTTTTATATAATTAATTATCCAATAATAAATTCTCCGAATCATAACCCAGTCACCGGTATCCAACGTGCCGTGCTTGTAGATGTTACATCACAAATAGCATCTACCGAATTGCGCTTTGTAACGGAAAAATTGACAAGTATTTGCCCGGAAGTTATAGTTAATTTAGAACGTGGGATAGCAACTTCAGCAATATATCCATAATTATCGATACGCCTCTCGTTTGTTTCATCACAGACATAAGTTTTGACCTGGGCATCCAATTGCGCTTCTTTCCATGCTGAATCATATATTTCACAATTCTTCAGTCCATTCATTGTTACTTGTATGCAACAAGCCCCTTTGGACAGTTTATTATTACCTACAGGAGATATGTATAAGGAAGTGTAATCAGAAGCTAGCAAGTTTCGATCAAGTACTTCTAACAGAAAATAAATATTATCATCATCATACGAACAACGTAGCGTTCCTTGCGCTTGTGACTTACCGCCCACAAAAAGTGCATGATCTGTATTTGCCCACTCTTTATTGTTACCATCTACCGTAACCTCTCTTTTCACGGCATCAATGCGATGATTAAGTACGAACTGTGCCATCTGAACCGGTCCTTCTTTCACTTTAACATTAGTTCCAACCAATGTATGTGAATCAATCATACAAAGTGAACCCCAATAACCACCTGAAAAAGGTTGATAAGCACTACCAAAATTACGAGCAGTGGCATCTCCTATTTTAAGAGTATATTTGCTTGACGATTCATACGAAAGGACGGTTTCTCCCGAAGGGAACTGTCCCAAATATGGTCCCATACCGGAGAAAACACAATTATTACTATCGGCAGGCCCTTCCTGATCGGCAGCCAAATATTCCCATTCGTCTTTATCTGAATAACAAAGCGAAATATGATATCCTGAATTATTGGTTTCTACAGCTGCAGCTAATCCTTTATTATCATTGAGTCTCACAACAGAAGGCATCTGATGATTATAGCCGACAATTCCATTTTTCTCCCATCTCATTCGCAATACATAATAAGGAGAAGAGCTAAAGTCGGGGCTCCATGTCTTTCCTCCATCAGCAGAAACAACCATTGCCGTACCTGTATCTGTGTCATGTCCTTCCAAACCAGTACGACTGCTATCTGTAAAGTAACAGTGTAGTTCACCTGTAGGCAACTCCAACAAGAAAGGTTCCCAATTAACTCCCTGATATATCTTGACAGGTTCACTCCAGGTGACACCATTATCCGTACTGCGCCTTAATTCAATTCCTGCATCTTCCGGTAAATCGCGATAACCGGAATTAGCCCTGCAAGATGCAACCGCTAATATATCTCCATTAGAAAGCACCAGTCCATCACAATTAGCGTAGCAGTGTATATTCTTATTGCCTTTGCTATCGATAATATCATAACTGTTAAATATCTCTCCTTTCTTTGTCCACGTTCTCAGATCCTTACTGAGCGCATAAACACAACGCCGACCAATATTACTGTTAGCACTGCCATTGTGATAGAACAGAATATAGTCGCCATTTTTCATTTTTTTTATACGAGGATAACGGGGATAAGAATCCTCCATAGTCACAAGCGTCCGATAATTCATCATCAGCGATGAACGTTTCGTAACATCTGCATGGGAATTTATAATAGAAGTCCCCTGATTCAATTCCCCTATAGGTGTGATGCTACAGACCACAGGCTCTTGGGTTTCATCATCCTTTGGTTTCTCCGTATTCCCGTTATCGGCAGGTAAATTCTCATCATTCTCCCCACCGCCTTCACACGCCATAAATGAAATAGCGATGGAGACAAATAACATAAAAAAAGTGTGTTTCATAGCTCTACTATATTATTCAGCTTACTATTTCGCCTGTCTTGTCGGCTGTGGTCCTAAATAAGAACGCTTCATACCTCCGAAATCCAAAACAATCTTTTGCAGGACAGTTCCGGCATCGCCACATATAATTTTCACTGTGTGTTTACCCGGTTTATCGATATGCAAAGTGGTCTTGTTTATTCTACAGTTCTTCAACACACTTTCGTACCAGATTTGTGCATACTCAAAAGAAGAAGTGGAAGGATTCATTACAGGACCTTCGTCAATACATACTCCATATTTCGTTTCTACATTCGTCGCTTCATGTCCGGCATATCCACGATCCTTACTTAAAGTAAATGTAGGCAGTACATACGTATAAACATCAACCGAACCTTGTTCGAATGTATAGAAATCATATTCCAGGCGAGGTGTGCTGCGACCTGCAGTCCGCTGTGGAGCGGCTGTCGGATCACCTAGCTGAATAGCTGTATTTTCTATTCCTAAATTAGGAATCGTTCTCATTTGAATAGCTTTGTTCTCTACTTTCCGGTGGAAACCGGCAGCATCAATGGAAACATATCCGTTATGTTCTACAAATAAAGTATCCATTTCCGCTAATGAAGGAGAGGAAGGATTGAAGACAGAAATATAGACATTCTCCTTCTCACCACGTTCAGATGCGATTTCCAATGTTCCGAATACTTTCTCACCAGCCGGTACCTTAGCCCAGTCGATTGAGACTTCTATACGATTTTCTGTAGTAGTTTCTCCGGCTTTCTGACTTAACAGAATCCAGTTATCTGAAACTGATGCTTTCCATTTCAAAGGAGTCGCTCCTTTATTGAAAACGTCTACGTAATATGATTGACGGAAATATGTGTTGAAAGATGGCAGTGAATGGAAGCTTTTCTGCCCCTTCAAAATATCCTCTCCTTCAGCCAATATGCCCAAAGAGGCTGTAGGTGCCAGATTTACCTTCCGCAGAGCCGGGAGTTCAAAGTAGGCTGCGGCAAATCCCTGTTTCATGGTCATTACATGATCCCATTTACCTCCAAGTAATGAGTTATATCCTTTTGTGATTACTTCCAGACTGTCATAACAAGCTTTAGTCATTTTCTCCAATTCTGCAGTAGTTGCCCTTTGCTGAATAGAGTACCAACGATTTCTCTGTCCGTTGAGAATCATACGATTCAACAGTTCACATCCTTTGACCGGATAATATAATGATTGATAATAACATGCCTTCTTATCTTCCGGCAGAGCTTTCAGAATTTTCTCTGCCATATTCCCTATCCGACGATATTCAGCCAGACGAGTATCCACTTCACGATAATTGGCAAGTGAAAAATCAGTATCTGTATTCCGTTCTCTTCCGTGTTTGTCGGTAGCCCACTGGTAACCCCATCCCATAAACTCCGGTTTACGTGCAAAGGCCAGTTTATAGAAAGAGTTTATTACATCCTGATATTCATTGCGATAATCGTTGCCTAACATGCCACACAACCATTCGGTACGATAATTTGCCGCTCTTTCAAAGTTGAATGAATCAATATGAAAAGCCATCGTCAAGAAGTAATCAACAGCAAATTCACATGATTTGATGTCTCCGGCATTGAGCAGCCAGATACGGTCGGCCGTCAAGTCGTATGCTTTACGTAGTTCTTCATACATTAATGTGGGTGAAGTTGTGTTCATCCAAAGATGATCGTGAGGTTTACCCAGATAAGAAGAATGATAATATACTCCCGAACGTCCGGAACGTTTCTGCTCTTTCGGACTACTCAAACGTTTCATATATCCATAATTATCATCCGGCCAGATAATAGTCACATCATCCGGAAGTTCCAATCCCTGATCGTATACATCGAGCACTTCTTTATAAGGAGTAAAGGCTTGAGGAATATCTTCAGCACGCTTGCCGATTGCATCCATCAACATTTGCCTTTGTGCCATCAAAGCTTCCTGAAGCATTTCCTTTCTATCGCTCATATTATTGCTTGCATTCATTGCCCGGTCGTGCAACCCACGCAAAGCCAAAGTATATACATTTTCAAACGGAGCACATTCATCTACACGTAATTTCAACACTTTGTTGACTCCATCCTTATTATTGATATAGTCCCATTCACCCATTTTATCACGCTTCCACTCACTTGCCGTATTAAACAATAACGGTTCACAATGGGAGGACCCCATGACAATAGCAAAGCTATCCGCTACCAGGCGATTTTCAGGAATACGGTGGAATGCCATAGATGCATCGTGCATAGCCGGACAAAGATAATTAGCCTGAAGACGCAACAGCAGTTCACACACTTTTGCATACGTTCTCGGTCCGAAGTTTCCACGTTCTTTCTCAAAATTGCGTTTCGACCAACGATAAAGCCCCCAGTCTTCATCGTTGATAAAGACACCTCTGAACTTGACAGACGGTGTTTTAGAAATGAACTTATCAACTTTTACACTAACTTGTTTTTGCTGTTTGATTGGAGCATCTGCCCACCAATACCAGGGAGATACTCCTATTGCCTTTGATATGGAAAGAAGTCCGTAAGCAGTACCACGTCTGTCACTTCCGGCTACGACAATTGCTTTCTTAATGCCCGGAACGGGATTGTTGACCACCTCTATCATATAGCGTTCCCAACTTCCGGCAATGGCAGCTGTATCTATTTTATTTCTCGATGCCAAAGCATCAATCCATCCGCTTTCTCCTATAGTACCGGCAATAATCGCATACCGCGCAGATACTTTTCCGGGCTTGCTTTCATCCATTTTCAACTCTTGTCCCGTCACACGATGAACATCATCCACAAAAAGAGAAGCACTCTTACGTACTACAGTTGCATCTTTTCCATCAAAGCAGATAACCGCATTCGCTGATGAAGAAACAATAGGAAAGCTATTCTTTCCTGCTCCTTTGTCGAGTAAAACTTGTGCATTTGCCGAAATCAGGCTACAACAAAATAAACCCAGCAATAAAATTTTATTTTTCATATACACATTAGATTGACTATTGATAACGCAAAGTTAGGCAAAAAGCAACAAAACGAATAAAAGAAACCGACCTATAAATAGCAGAATATGTTCAAAAAGCAACCACCGCAACTCGAGATTCAAAGTTACGGTGGCTATTTTTCAGAGAAAGCTTTCCTCACCTATCAGAATTTGTCTTCATCGGCCACAGCTTCTTCCCAAGTTTCCCATATCTGCACATTCGGATCATAACCATCATAACCGTAGTTCTGATACAAAGGAGCCTTTCCGTTAGAAACGATTGCTTTTTCAGGGATAGGCCAATAAATGTCATGTTTACCCATGATATAATTGATATCTGTTTTAGTAGCGTTTACGTTAATAGTAATGCCTTTGTTGTACATACCTTTCTTGATGCAACGTTGATACCAATAGCTACCACCTTCAGGATCAGTGCCGGATTGCTTATCGAATGTTTCCACTTTATATGTATTTCCGAACTCGTCCGCTCTGCCGCTGATAGCCAAACAGAGAGATACGCGGGTTAACTCTACATTACGCCATTCTTCAAAGAAAAGTTCACGCGCACGTTCATCCATGATATCACCGATAGTAACCTTATCTGTATAAAATTCAGTACAATGAGCGCGTTCTCTGACGATGTTTATATCATCCTTGATTGTTGGATCATCCGGATTGATATAGAATTTTACTTCTGCACGCAGCAGGTAGGCTTCCGCCAAACGATACAGATACCAATCAGCAATACTGCCATCCGTAGCTCCTTCCAGACCATTATTGGTTTCCTTAGCTTGATTGATGACATCATTCAGGCAGAAAATGTAATGAGGGACGTCATACCAACGACGAATAGTGTCAGAACACATCAAATCTCCCTTGCGGGTAACAAGTTCATTTTTCTCATTGTAATAATCATCTTCTGCGTAAAGCTTAATATTTTGCCCAAAGAATTCAGAATCCGGATTATTACATTTCAGGTTTTCCATGTGCATCCAGTTTCCCGTTTCTGTACTATGCCGCAAATCGGTTTGATCCATTTTACCATTAACAGCCCACAAATCGTCTTGATAGAAAGTGGTAGTACGGAATGTAGATATACCACGTCCTAGTCCACGCATATAATCATATTCTTTACGATATTTGCCATCTTTGCGAGTATAGTTGAATAGAGCTTGCTTTCCGTCAGGCATTTTGATTTTATTATCAAAGAAGAAAGGATACATAATACGCATAGTCAACATCGGGATGAATGATTCTTTAGCTGCTCCCCGGTTGGGCATACCCATAATCACTTCTTTGTTGGCAGCAATCAACTTGTTCTCCGGACGATGTAAATCCCAGATAACATTGCGGGCAATAGGCCATGATGCGGATTCGCCACCTTCAAAGAAGGTTCCGAAAGGTTCTTCCATCAAAGAATAGCCTGATTTATCAATTAAGATATCCAACTGTTCCTTTGCCTTCCCGAATTCACCAATAGACATATAGAGCTTAGAAAGCAACATACGGCAAGCACCTTTATTTACCATACCAACATAATCCATATCTTTCTGTTCAGGAACCCATTGTACAGCAAATTCCATATCTGCTACCATTTTTTTCAGAATAGCGTCACGGTGAGTAGATCGATAGTTCTGCTTAGGAACTTCCGGAAGTTTTGTCAACAAAGGTACATGTCCAAATTGAAAAACTAATGAATAATAGCGATAAGCCCGATGGAAATAGGCACGGCCAATGTATTCGTTTTTCAATGTTTCATCCATTGGTACATTACCTATAAACGAAAGTATTGTATTAGCATTTCTAACACCTTCAAAATTTTGTCTCCAGAAGAAATATATACTGTTTGTGCGTCCTAAATTTTTTTCGTCACTTTGATCGCTGTTCGGTCTCAACAGATTGTCAACATTATCCAACAATCCGCTTTTATCAGTCGCAGACGGTACCATCAAATCAGAAAAAGTATATTCTGTGGGCAGCGCTATCATCTCCCTGGAATCTTCACTCACATAATTACGTTTAAGTTGACGGTCACAAATAGCCAATACGGATTTGATACCATTTTCCGTAGAAAATACAGTTTCCGGTTCAAACATTGTTTGAGGATCCGGATCTAAAAAACTTTCCGAACATCCGGTCAACATTAATGAAGCGCCCACAAATAAAGTGGCACTTTTACAAATATATTTTTGAATGTAATTTTTCATATACGTTTCTGTTTAAAAGATTAGAATGTTAAATTAAGGCCAAGCGTCCAAATACGAGATGCAAAATTACCAGTTTCAGGATCTCCATATCCTTCCCAATCTTTAGCCCATACAGCAGCGTTACGAACAGAGCCATACACTTTCACACGATCGATTTGTATTTTTTCCGTCCAAGCCCTAGGCAATGTATAGCCAACAGATATATTTTCTAAACGAATAAAAGAACGATTATATAATCTACGTGCGCCTTTTGCACCTTCCGGGCCTTGCGCCTCAATACGTGCATATTTATTAGTCGGGTTGTCTACAGTCCAATATTCCTTAGCATTCTTGTTCACCAATCTATAAGTCATACCACCACCGTCGTCATCATTGTTCAAATACATACTTTCCAGACTCTTATGCCCCATACGAGAGTAAATATTCACAGAGAGAGTCAAATCTTTCCACAAGGTGAAATCATTACGTAATGCCCATGTAACCGGAGCGGCGGTTTGTCCCTGGAACACTTTATCATCATTATTATAGATAACCTTTACTAAATTACCATCAGCATCGTATTGGTCGTTAGCCGGATTATTCCATACTTTCGGGTCACCAGGAACCTGCCCATATTTTTTAGCTTCTTCAACCTCATCTTTCTGCCAGATTCCCGTTACTTTATAATCCCAAATCGCACTAATAGGTTTATCAATAAACCATCCGGCTGCCACATAATCCGCTTCTCTGGAACCTACCACAGTTCCATTGGCATCTACTATATCTTGACGATCACCAAACAAATGTTTGATTCTGTTTTTATTATATGAGAGACTGAATGATGAACTCCATTGGAAATTCTTCTTATCAATATTCAGAGTATTCAATGCCACCTCAAAACCACTATTGTTCACCTGTCCTAAATTGGTAGTGATATTCTCAAATCCGGTGAAATTAGATAGAGGTTGTCTCATAATCATATCTTTGGTACTCATTTGATAATATTCCAACGTACCTGTAATACGGTCGTTCAAAAATCCAAAGTCCAATGCAAAGTTCCACGATTGTGTCTTTTCCCATTGCAGATTCGGGTTCTTCATACGTTGGGCCATCAAATAACGCATTAAATATAAGTCACCTGAAGAAGTGATATAACCTTGCATCTTACCACCCCCCGGATAAAGATTGGCAAGTGCTTCGTAAGGATTTTCCAATGAACGATTACCATTTTTACCATATGAAACACGCAATTTACCACTATTCATGATATGAGTATATTTTTGGAAAAAATCCTCATTAGTGAATGACCATGCTATACCTCCCGAAGGGAACCATGCATAAGGATTATTTGCCCCAAAAGCCGAATAGCCGTCACGTCTAATGGTACCAGTAACCATATAACGATCATCGTAAGAATAGAATGCACGTGCCATCAATGCATCAGCCGTTTGATGATTATCATCCGTTCTGAATGAGCTGACAGACTTATCTCCATTCTGGGTGTTATGGAACCCAAGCGCGTCAGACGGCAGAATATTACGGGCTTCAATCCGGTCCGACCAATATTGGCGTTCTTCCGCTTCTTGTACAAATGTCAGAATAACATGGTGCCTGTTGGCAAAAGTTTGGTCCCAAGTAATCGTATTGTTCAGAGACCAATTAAAACGTTTGGCCTGTTCCCGATTTGTTCCACGGTCGTTAGGATTGGAATTAGGTCTTTCTGCAGACGTAAAATAACGGTCATAGAAAAATTGGAAACGAGGCGCAATATTGAACTGATAAGTGATATTGAAAGGCAGTTTTACTTTAGCATTGAAGATAGTATTCAATGTAGTATACCCTTTTTCCAATTGAATGTATTGCTTCTCAAAATACCAGTTTTTTTCATTAGCACGGTCATATTGATACATCAAGGGGTCTTGTGTATAATTTCCGTTTTCGTCTTTCAGCATGGCGTATGGACTGTTTTCCATAAAACCACCCTTATCCATGCCGATTTCACCATCCGAACGATCTTGAAAGTTTACATTTGCACCCACTTCAAACCAATCGGTAACTTTTGCATTTAGTTTCAAGTTTGCACGGATAGCTCGATAAGTATCGTCGACAAACGCACCTTCATTGCGCAGATAGCCTAAAGACATGTAATAATCCACTTTATCGCCGGCACCACTAATGCTTACATTATAGTCTTGGTTGAAACCTAATCGGAACGCTTCATCTTGCCAATCGACGGTCTTTCCCGACAAAAGATTGTCAAGTGCAGCCGTATCATATCTAAATCCCAAACGTCTTGCCCATATACTAAGATCAGATTCTCCTTCCCGATTGGTCGAATAATTACGCCACTGTTCCAAAGACACCCCCGACAAATTATTAGGATTCCGGAAATACTCCGGCTTTGAAGTATATTCATTACCTGGTCTTGAATAAGCTGCATATTCTCCTGTTTCAGCATTCACACCATAAGTGTTTTTTTCTTTCCAGTCTACATAGTGTTGCAGATATTCGTCCGTAGTTTGCCATCTATCACGATAGGCAGCCTTTTGAGTTAAACCTACGCTAGCTGTGAAATTAACAACAGGCTTGCCTTTTTTACCTTTTTTCGTTGTGATGATGATTACACCGTTAGCAGCCTGTGCTCCATAAACAGCAGCTGCCGAGGCGTCTTTCAAAACATCTATCTGTCCAATATCATCCGGGTTAATTTCCGAGAGTTCTCCCTGAAAGAACATACCGTCGAGGATAATCAACGGATTGTTATGGCCACCATCTGTATAAACAGAACGCTGTCCACGGATTTTCATCTCACCGCCGCCTTTTGCGCCAGCATCGCCTTCACCATAACCTACCACTAATCCCGGTGTTCCGCGTAAAATGTCTTGAACAGTTTTAGGATTTTCATTGGCAATCTTATCAGGACGAACTTGGACGACCGAACCAGTCAGGTCTTTTTTACGCATCGTACCATAACCCACTACAACTACTTCATCCAGCGTCTCTGAATCATCTTTCATCGTGACGTTAATCAGTTTTTTACCTGCTACCGGGATTTCTTGATTCTTATAACCAATATAACTGAATTTTAACACAGCATTGGAAGCCTTTACGGCAATACTGTAGAATCCGTTCAGATCGGTTACGGTTCCATTAGTAGTCCCTTTTTCCGTCACATTTACTCCAATCAACGGTTCACCCGATTGATCTTTCACATATCCCGTAATTTTAGAACTTTGAGCCTGTAGTGTACCAAGACAAAAAGTCACCAATAGTAAGAACAATCCTACCCGAGACGTGAAACCTCCTTTTTTGTTTTCCATACTAAATAAATTTGAGTTAATATTATAATATTCAAGCTTATATTGAATTTATCTACTTACTTCCGTATTATATTTTAATAGCTGCATTAATATTATATAATTTTACGGCAAAAATAAAAATGCAAGTTTATCTCAAATAGTATTTTTGTCTCAAAAAACAGAAAAATCAGGTCATACGCGATTTTTGGTGGTATTTGCCCATATTTAACAAGTAATTTTGCTCGTCTACAAACTCTCCAATACAGCAATGGTGGGTATATATGTCCAGCACGGTGGATATATATATACACGACAGTGTGCATATATACCCATCAAAGCTTTACGCTGTTCGCTGTCAGCAGCAAACAAAGCAGTAGACAATATTTCTCCTATTGCCCCATTTGTTGTAACTACAGATATCTGTCGGGCACCTTCCACCAATTTCCCATCTTGAGGAGAAACAATATGCCGACGTTCAGGAGAGTCATTGCCGGAGGTTGTAAGACACTCATCATAAAGAAGTATATCATTGACTCTCCATCCCGTTCCAACCGGATGATTACCTAAAGCAAGAACAGAACTGTTTCCCATATTTATCAGTGCATTTTCTATCACACACTCATTCAATATGGTTTTAATTGTTTCCAAAGCATACCCTTTGAGGAAACCGGACAAGTTGACAGCAATTCCCGGCTGTGAATAATAGATGCTATGATCTTCAGGTGATAAATGTACCGAGTGTATCGTGTTTTGATTGTAATTTTCCGAATGGACTGTGACATCAAAGCATCCCAGGGTTTTCTCGTTGTATTCCAGGCATAAATCAATCATTGAATAAAGTTCTTCGCTAAGAACGACCGGAGAAACGGAAGCTGTCCGGTTGACAAAAGACAATTCACTGGCCGGATCATAAAAGTTCGCTATCTTTTCCAACCGACACAATGCATCATACATACGATTGACCACAAGCAACAATTCTTCTTCCGCTTTCTGGCTATATAGAATAATATCCACCCGCGTATGCATGGAAAGAAACCAGGCATAAAGCAGTCCGTTACCATCATGGGACGGTTTATAAATATGTTGAATAGGGACTTGCATCGTATAGCAGGACAAATCAGGCACAGATTACACGGATTTCACGGTTGTTCTAATAAAGTAGCAACCGCGCAATCTGTGCAATTCGTGCCTGAATAAAAATCATAAGGTATTATGACGCATCTTCCACAATAACATGGAATACGTCTTATTTCAGTTCTTTAATCTTCACATTCTTGAACCATACTTCGTCTCCGTGGTCTTGAAGAAGAATATTTCCTTCCTCCGGATTTCCGAAATTAGGCCAGTTTTTATATTTACTATATGCTACCAATGCATTCCACATATCATTGTTACGATCATATTCAATCAATTTAACTCCGTTCAACCAATGTTCTACATGGTTGCCTTTTACGATAATGGTAGCAGTATTAAACTCTTTCTTGTTGAAAGGTTTATTCTTAGGAGCCGGAATCAAATCATACAACGAACCCAGCTTTCTGTTACCTTTCACACCCAGTTTTGCATCAGGATGTTTGTCATCATCAAGAATCTGGAATTCACAACCGATAGCAGAACCTGCACCTTTATTCATATCCGGGTTTACGAAATATTTAATTCCGCTATTTGCACCTTCAGTAATTTTGAAATCTACTTTCAGAATAAAGTTCTTGTATTTACGGGTAGTCACGATATCACCGCCATTAGCAGATTCAGCACCACCGCTCTTTATCACTTTCAGAATGCCATCTTCTATCTTCCAGCCTTTCGCGGGGAAAGTAGAAAGTTTAGCACCTCTCCATCCGTCAGTAGTCTTGCCATCCCATAATAGCGTCCATCCTTCTTTTGCTTCGTTCGGAGAAATCGTGTTGGCAATTAAATTTACTTCCGGTGCAGCTTGCGCTTCCGGTGTCTGATAGCGTTCTACGTCCGTCGTACAAATGCGGATATCTTTCCAACTAACTGTTTTACCTTCATCTGCCGCATTTCCAATAGCATGCACTTGCAAAGCAATAAAGCCCACAGGAGTCATATCATCCCAGATATTAGCACAAGGTACTCCGTTTATCCAAGTACGGATTGAGTTACCTACAGCCTCAATACGAGCTTTATTCCATGCATTATTCTTAAAAGCGGTTTTTGCCGACGGATTCAGCGTCAAAGGATAAAGCCAGTTTCTACGTGCCTCATCATAGATACCGCCTGACCAAGCGCGTTTGGAAGGATCGATCTCAAACTGATAACCGTGTACACGACCTTTCTTATAATCTTTCTTGCTTTCACTACGAAGCTGTACTCCGGAATTTAAACCGTCATCTACCTTGAAGTCAAACTCAAGGATAAAGTCACCATAATTCTTTGTCGTTGCCAAAAAAGTATTGGGTGTTCCCATTTTAGATACACCGACAATGGCACCATCTACAATTTTATACTCGGCTTTGCCATTCAATTTCTTCCATCCTTTCAGGTTTTTCCCATTGAAAAGAGGTTCCCAATTCTGTGCACCTAAAGAAGCGACACAAAATAAAAGTAAAGTTAATACGATATTCTTCTTCATAATCATTTATTAGCCTTTCCCACTCCCTTATATTCGAAGAAGGAATGGAAAAGGCTATTTTCTATTTATAATTTATAAAATTCATCCCAACCTTTACGCGGTGGAAGTCCCGCCAGCATTGCATTAGCAAATTCATTATTTGTAATCTGCTTCGTACGAGGATCAAAGAACAACTGTGTATTAAGTCGTTGAGCCATCACACCCAGTGAGAATACCTGACTCAACACTCCATTGATTTCGAACGGTGAGCGTGTCTTTTCAATACCGTTACATGCCAACAAGAAGTTCTCGAAGTGATTGGAAGGACTTTTAGGAACCTTCGGCAACTTGTCTGCCATCTCTTTTGCTTTCTCCTCCGGAATTATAGACAAAGTGCTTCCATGACTACCACCCTTGAAGATCAAATCCTTAGTATAAATGATCTTTCCTGGATTCAACTTAGACTTCGGAGTATCTCCCTGATTAGTTACCGGGATGTTCGGATCTAGTCCCGAAACTCCATAACCGGCAGGAATAGGAGGAAGATTATCCAAACCATCATACCAAGTAATATCTACCGGTGGCATTCCTTTACGTTGCGGGAAGCGGAAAAGAATCGTGGAAGAATAAGGAAAGAAATAATCATTATGCCCTTTTGCATATTGCATAGTGACTTCGTATGGCAATCCCAGTTCCAGGAATTCGTGAGCCGTGTCGAGGATATGTGCTCCCCAGTCGCCCAATGCTCCCATACCAAAATCATACCAACAACGCCATTGTCCCAAATGATAATCTTTATTATACTCGTGATAAGGAGTAACTCCGAGCCAAGTGTCCCAATCCAGATCTTTCGGCAGTTGCTGACCGGAAGGAAGTTTATAAATATTAGTGTCCCATTTATGCCAACGACGTGGGTTATTCATGTGGGCAGTGATAGCAGTAACGTCTTTGATAATTCCCGCATCCATCCAGGCTTTAAACTGGAAATAGTTTGCTTCAGAATGTCCCTGATTTCCTACTTGAGTAACCAAGTTCGGACGTTTAAGCGCAGCTTGCATCAACAGTTCCGCTTCATAGAAGGTACGTGCCAGCGGTTTCTCTACATATACGTGCTTTCCGGATGCCAAAGCCAGCATACTGATCGGGAAATGCGAATGGTCGGGAGTAGCAATTGCTACAGCATCAAATTCGTTACCGGCCTTATCAAACATTTGGCGAAAATCCCTAAACTGCTTTGCTTTCGGATATTTAGCCATTATCTTTTGTGTATGTTTGGCATCCATATCTACATCACATAAAGCCACCACTTCCACCATACCTGTCCGTGCAAAGTCTTCAATAATCTGCTCTCCACGGTTACCAATGCCGATATAAGCAATCTTCACTTTGTCACCTCTTCCTTTTTTAGGTGAAGCAGTTTGCGCATGCAATAAATCACCGGTTCCCAATGCCAATCCGGCTGAAGCCATCGACATCGTTTTCAAAAAATCCCTTCGTGTTACCATAAATTATTTATTTTCATTGATATTGATTAAGTTCTTCTTTAAAATTATGCAAGAAAACTATCAACTCCTACTTTTCTTTTCAAACAGTGCTTGCATTCCATAAAACAAGAGACGCAAAATCCCCCAGAAAGCATAAAGCACAAAAGTAAATATAATTATATAAAAAATAGACGTTATCATCTCCGTAAATGGTGCATGATAAGCAATAATTGCATAAAGATGTAGCAAATTAGATACTACGAAACAAACGAGTAAAGTAATTAACTCTATTTTCTTTCGTCGTGCGGTTACAATCGTGTCTTTCATACTGCTTCGGGTGTTTTTACAGATTGATGGTTCAGATAATCTATTTTATATTCATCGGGGAAGTAGAGCATCCGCTCTTCCTCCAGTGCCTGATGTCCCAGCAAACAAAGCATACTTGCATAGTATCCTTCTTCCGCTATTCTTTCCGGTTGTTTTTGTGTTATGACGGCTTCAACGAACGCTTCCAGCAACAAGGACGTACCGTCACTCTTAGGACGTTCTCCAATAATGAACTCTCCAGTGTTCTCATTTGCAGTTTCCGGAGCCCAACTCGTTCCGGCAAAAGGAAGAGAATCGAAAACTTTGTTTTCCCAATCATTCACCATCTGCAGGAAAGCCGGTGCAGGAGCCACATTCTCAAAGTAATATTTTCCCTTTTCCGGTTCTACCGTACCAAGGTTACCCATGATCTGTTCTTCCAGTCCATAGAATTTATTGGATATAACGGAGTCGAACGTCATCTTCACCCCATCATCAAAGACATATACACAACTCACATTATCATACACATCCCTGCCATCCTTCCAATAAGTAATGGCACCATGCCCCATCACCTTCTCGGGAATCTTACGCAAAGCCCAACTTCCGATCTGAAGCTGGTGGCAAGCGAGTTCCGTCATCAGTCCCTTCGAGAATTCCTTGTAAAGACGCCAGTTTATCAGGCGTTCCAGATTGGGTGAAGGTACCGAGCGTCTCCAATCGCCATTCCGGTTCCAAAAGGTACGGATTGCATTTATTTCACCAAAGGTACCCGCATGAATCATCTCCATCGCTTTGATGTAACGAGGGTCGAACAAACGTTGTTGACCAGTGAAGAAAATCTTTCCCGTGCTACGATGTTTCTGATACATACGGTAACACTCTTCCATCGTAAAACCTATCGACTTCTCACAAAATACATGCTTTCCTGCGTCGAAAGCATCCAAGACGATTTTACAATGCGAACTAAGAGGGGTAGCTACGAGTATGGCATCTATCGACTTATCTTCCAACACTTCCCGGTAGTCACCATACACTTTGGCATTAGGTGCAAGTTTCAATGCGTTCTCAATAGACGGTTTATAAATGTCGCACAATGCTACAATATCGACTTTGGGGTTCTTAGCCAAAAATCCCATTAAAAACCGTCCCCGGGAACCAGGCCCGATAATTGCCAGACGACACTTCTCGTTTGAGGTGTTCATCACCTCCGAAAAAGCAGAAAGCCAAGGGCTTGCTGCAAGAAGAGTGCCAGCCCCGGCTATGCCTAAATTCTTTAGAAAATCCCGCCTGCTAATAGGGGTATGTTTCATGCTTGTGGTATTTAAGATTATAATTGGTTTATTTGAAAATCAGTTATTAAATACAGGTGCTTTTTGTGTTTCGTAAGAAGGAGATCCTCCCTCTACGTAAGGCCAACCTTCTTGGTCCCACTTGATCTGGTCCAACAACAGAATACGTCCGTTCTCCGGAGTTGATCTTGAAAATCCATGATACAGAAGCCAGTCTTGTCCGGCATCATCCCGGATAATCTGCGAACCGTGCCCATTGCCTACAAAATGATCATTCGCACCTATCACCAAAGAATAACCATTTTTCAACATCGGTTTACCAGTCTTGTCTTTGTACGGACCCCATACTTTCTTAGAACGTCCCACTACGACTTTATATGTACTTTTCACTCCTTGACAACAACTTCCTATGGAGGCAAACATATAATAATAATCGCCGTACTTATGGATATAAACAGCTTCAAAAGCAGTTCCCGCTATTCTCTTTTTTTTCGCTCCCGGCATGATCGACAGCCCATCCGCAGTCAGTTCAATAACATATATTCCCCGGAAGCTGCCCCATACCAAATAGTTTCTCCCCTCATACTGCAGGAGACTGGGATCGATCGAGTTCTGTACACCAATCTCATTGCTACGAAACATCTTACCATGATCCGTAAAAGGTCCCTGCGGAGAGTTGGCCGTAGCTACCCCAATTCCGCACGTTTGTTCTCCTCCCCACACCGACATTGCATAATAAAGCACATATTTACCGTTAATATAATTAATGTCAGGTGCCCAAATTCCAGCTTTAGGTTCAAACCTGGGACGAGTTTTATTCGTGAATGCAGTGTTGCAATACGTCCATTCCACCAAATCTTTCGACTTCATGATCGGAACGTTTCTGGTAGATTCGGTAGCATACACATAAAAGTAACCATCTGCAGCTTTAATCACCGTAGGGTCGGGCATGGCAATATCTACAACCGGATTCTTATAACTCACCGCAGACTTTGTCTGTGCTCTCCCCTGCGAAAGACAAGCACCTATCATGAATACGAAAACGAACAAATTTACATACTTTTTCATCAAATCATTCTTTTAAAAGCTCCTTTTTACCTTATCTTTATAGCTATAAATTAATATTAACTTACAAAATCTTTGGGTAACACTCCAAATTGCTTCTGGAAACACTTGGCAAAATAAGACGGAGAATTAAACCCTACCATATAACAAATCTCATTTACCCGGTTTTCTCCTTCTTTCAATAATTGAGCAGCCTTCTTCAAACGTTCCAGTCGAAGATATTCATTCGGACTCAAATCCAAGACGCCCTTTATCTTCCGATAGAAATTAGAACGGCTCATATTCAGGCTATCCGCCATATCATCCATGCTAAATTCCGGATTACTATAATTCACCTGGATAACCTCATTCAACTTCTTTATAAAATCTTCGTCAGCTTTTGTCAACGCCATCGTATTGGCTGCCACAAAAGGAGACTGTGCAAAAGCCTTGCGCAGTTTCTCCCTATTCTGAATAAGGCTGGAAGCACAAGCCTGCAAATATTCCACAGAGAAAGGTTTCTCCAGATATGCGTCTGCTCCCAATTCCATTCCCTCTATCTTAGACTGGATATTCGTCTTCGCAGTCAACAGTATAACGGGAATATGACTATAATTCAAATCTGACTTTATTCTCTTACATAGTTCAAAACCATCCATCACAGGCATCACAACGTCACTAACCACCAAGTTCACATAATTACCATCCAACACTTGCAACGCTTCCGCACCATTAGTGGCAGTCAATACAGTATATTCTTTCGATAGCTGACGCACTACAAAGGCAAGCATATCCGGATTATCTTCTACAACCAGCACTGTAGGCCGGTTATCTTTCTTTTCCGTCTCTCCAACAGGAATTTCATTCATCCTGTCTATTTCAACTTCCGGTTCCGGGGTTAAGGTTATTGTCATGTCCTGAACAATCGGCAAAATCAAACAGAAGGTATTATTTTCTTCCCCTTCTCCCATAGCTAAAGTCCCTTGATGCAGTTCAGCCAATGAACGGGAAAGAGCCAAGCCGATTCCTGTTCCGGTAGTCACCTTGCCGTCTTCTTTTTCATTGAAACGAACGAAAGGCTTGAATATTTCCTCCTTCATCTCATTGGGAATAATCACTCCATCATTCTCCGTACGAATACAGAATGAATTGTTGTCATCCGTTTCCGGCACTTCCAAAGATATGTGTACGTAGCTTTCAGCATACTTCACCCCATTATTCAACAGATTACTGATAATCTTCGTAAACGCCTCCCGGTTCACATGCGCATAGAAATCCTCCTCGGGCACTTGCAAAGTAAACTCCAAGCCTTTCTGTTTGGCAAGGGAAGTAAAACGCACATGAGTCTCTTTCAGCACCTCCGTTACATTACATTTCGCAAAATTCAGGCGGAATCCCTGACTTTCCGTTTTACGGAAATCAAGCAACTGGTTAGTCAGGTTCAACAACCGTTCCGTATTCTGCTTCATTACATTCAAGTCTTCCCTCGTTTCCGCATCGACCTGTTTCTTCAATATGATGTTTTCCAAAGGACCTTTAATCAGCGTCAACGGTGTACGTATCTCGTGGGCCACATTCGTAAAGAAATCAATCTTTGCATGATAAACTTCACGTTCCTTCTCCTGCTCGAATTTCTCCATCTGCCTGCGGTGTTTGCTGTTACTGCGTCTCTTGAAATACATAACCGTATACAGGGAGCAGCCGATAATCAGCAGAGCATACACACAATACGCCCATATAGAGAGGTAAAAAGGAGGAAGAATATGTACCCCTAATGACACTTCGTCGTCACTCCATACACCGTCGCTATTAGCAACCTTTACCCGGAAGGTATAATCACCGTAACGAAGATTGGAATAAGTAACGATAGGGCTTTCGCCAACCGTCAGCCAATCCGTATCAAAGCCCTCCAGTTTATACATAATCCGGCTCGTTTTCGGAGCCTGGAAATCCAACGCTGCTACACGGAAAGAAAAAGAATTCTGATTGGACTGGAGCACAAGCTGGTCGGAGAAAGTTATACTCTTCTCTAACGGAGATCCCGGTTCGCCGGCATACACCTCCTTACCAAACAGAAAGAAATCAGTAATGGCAACAGACGGAATGAACTTATTCTCCGAGAAATTCTTGGGATTAAAAGCGATAAAACCATCGATGCTACCCAGATAGATCGTACCATCTTCGGTTTCAAAGCTTGAACGATAATTAAACTGGTCGCCCAACAAGCCATTAGAGGTGGTATATACTTTCATCACTCCGGTGGTAGGTTGGAAGCAAACCAGACCGTTGTTGGTTGTCAACCACAAAAATCCTTCTTTGTCCTCCACAATCTGATATACAACATCGTTCGGCAATCCGGCCGACAAATTATAATTGGCAAAAGTCTCCGTATCCGGCTGAAAACGACAGAATCCCCCACCTTGGGTAGTCAGCCAGATTTGCCGGTGAGAGTCTTCAAAGATGCTCAATACCTTGTCATACGGAAGGCTCTTCGGATTATTTTCATCGTGCAAATAGTTCTTCCATTTCTTTTCGCTCACATTGTAGCAATAAGCTCCATTTGCATAAGTTGCCAGCCATAGATTACCACCGGAATCTTCCTTTATATCATATACAAACCTGCCGTTCAGTTCCGGTATCCGGTCAAAATCATCAGATTGTCTGTTGTATCGCAGCAAACCGAATAAAGTACCCAGATAAATATCACCCGTCGTTGTGCGGCAAATAGAGAACACGCTATTGTCTATCAATGAACGGGGAGAGTCTGTTTTCTGATAGGTTTTCACGATAGCTCCCGTACGCGTATCTACTACTTTCACTCCTTTTGAGAAGGTTCCTACCCAAAGATGGTTATCAATCAAACACAGACCATGCACATTGGTAAAAGCACTGCTAGGGGTAAAAAAGGAAAAAGTCTTGGTCTTCGGGTTGAAACGGTTCAAACCGCCGTCTTCCGTACCAATCCACAGAATACCCTGATTATCCTGGCAAAACTCACGTACCCGTTTTCCATGCAAACCATTATCTGTTCCTTTGGGATAATATTTTTCAAAATACGTATAAAAACGCGGATAGTAGTTCACACCTCCAAAATAAGATCCAATCCAGATACCACCCTCTCGATCCTTACACAAGGAATAAATAGCATTATCGGACAAAGAATAAGGGTCGTTGATCGAACTGCGCAAATGAACATATTTACCCATTCGAAGATTATAAATATAGAGTCCCGATTCTGCACCAATCCACAATTCATTATCAGAAGCGACCAGCAGTTCGCGACAAAAAACAGACTCTCCATTTTCATCCTCTGAAAGTAAGTCATGTAGTTTGTTAGAGGTCAGGTTCAGTTCTTTTACTCCTCCTTTTAAAGAGCCTATATATAGACAATTATATGCTCCTTTCACCAGGCCTATCACGACATCATTCTCATAAGTTTTTTGATTGTCTACAGGCGAGACATAAGGATGAAGGGTTTGCAAACGGTCTTTCGAAAAGAAAAGTCCATCACCATAGCAACCAATCCAAAGAGTTCCGCTATTATCGAAAACAAAAGACTGAACATTGGTGGAGATAAAAGGAAAGTTCTTCAATGTATAATTCCGGAGCTTTCCTTCCTCCAAATCATAACAAAATAATCCCTGTGACTCTACCGCTACCCAGACACATCCCTTATTGTCTCCGGAAATTGCAGTTACGGTATGTTCAATTTTCGTATTTTCTATGCTCAATTCAGCAAAATGCCGGAAAGAATCTTTTTCCGGATGATAGATATAAAGTCCTACATCCGTACCTACCCAGATATCTCCTTTTGAGTCCTCATAAAGAGCTGTGATAAAATTATTACCAATGCTCCGCCGTGTGCGGTCATCATGTTTGAATTTGCGGAATGACAAACCGTCATATCTATTCAAACCATCTTTTGTGCCGAACCACATAAAGCCCTGCTTATCCTGCAAAATCGCATTGACCGTATTTTGAGATAACCCGTTCTGTACACTAAGATTTTTGAAATAATAATGCTCGTCCGCCATTTGCGCATGGCAGCCGATCTGATAGCCGATTAAACAGATTAAAAATATGAGAACTTTCTTCATAAATATACGTATTTTCTATCCTTCCGTTTGAGTTACCAAATGTAGGCAAAATCACAGCGGAAAGATAGTAAATATGTCTCAATGAATGAAAGAATAGTCCTATTTTTCTATCCTGATACGCGCGTCAACTGCTACAACGGCCTTTTCTGTTGCTAAGAGCGGATTTATATCCATTTCTTTGATCTCTGTAGCGAAACGTAGTAAAGTGGACAAACGGACAATAATTTCAGCAAATTTATCTTCGTTGACTCCCTTTTGCCCACGTGTTCCCTGAATGATTTTATAAGCACGCAAAGAATGAATCATTGAATAAGCTTCTTCGTAAGAAAGCGGAGCCAAACCGGAAGATACATCTTTCAGCACCTCCACAAAAATACCTCCCAAACCACAAAGTACCACGTGACCGAACTTCTCTTCATATTTTGCGCCAACAAACAGTTCCGTACCTTTCAGCATCGGCTGTACCATAATTGCTCTTGCATCAAGTATCTGCATCATACGATCGAATTCCAGTGCCAGATGTTGCTCACTTTTAATGTTCAAAACGACACCACCGACATCTGATTTGTGCACAGGACCAACAACCTTGGCAACTACCGGAAATCCGCACCGACGGGCAAAAGCTACTATCTCCTCTTTATTGTCGGAAACAAATTCATCTACCAACGGAATACCGGCAGCGTGCAACAATGCCTGTACATAATTGGGAGCGATATAACCATCCTCCGGAATAGAATCAATAATACGACGAATCCTCGGAACGTCCACTCCGAACAGTTCTATTTCAGGAACTGCCGGTTTAGGAGCATTGACGATACGTGAAAGGGCAGTACCCAAGGTCACTTCGTCTGCAAAATTCACATGCCCTTTTGCCAGGAAGGCGGAAACCTCTGCTCCGGCTGTATTAATGGAAGGAAGAATGGGAAAAATCGGTTTCTTGCAAGTCTGCATCTTTTCGTGAAGCACATCATACATTTCAAACATAGTAACCAATCCCGGAGTTCCGAAGATAGCCATCATGGCGTCTATATTGTCAAGCTTTTCCTCGCAGTAGTCAATGCAAAGGCGCAGATGTTCCGGTGTTCCGGTAGCCAGAATATCAATAGGATTTCCGACGGCAGCACCGGGAAATAGTTGAGCTTTTAGTTCCTCGGCTACTTCTCCCTCCAGCTTAGGTACATTCAGTCCACCTTTACTCAACGCATCTGTCAGCATCACTCCCGGCCCTCCGGCATGAGTGATAATGGCAAAATTCTTTCCTTTCAATTCGGGTAAAGTAAACACGCAACCCACAGTAGTCAATTCTTCACGAGAGAAGCAACGCACAATGCCTGCTTTACGGAACAAAGCCTCTACTGCCGAATCGGAACTGGCGATTGCTCCTGTATGGGAAGATGCCGCCCGGCTTCCGCTCTCCGAACTTCCGGCTTTGATTGCCGCAATCTTGCACCCTTTTCTAATCAAAGACGAAGCATGGAATAACAACCTGTCCGGATTCTGAATACTTTCAATATAGAGTAGTTTCAGATGAGAATCTTTTTCGGGATCGAAGTTCTCATCCATAAATTGCAATACATCTTCCACGCCGATCTGCTTGGCATTTCCCACCGACCAGACTGAATTGAACTGCAAACCTTTTGTTACGGCACTTTCGAGAATAAATACCGCCGTAGCACCGGAGCTGGAAATCAAGTCCACCCCTTTGGGGTTTAAGTTAGGAATCGGCTGGCTGAATACACTATGATGCCATGTATTCATCAATCCGATGCAATTAGGACCAATCAGTGAAGCGCCGTATTTATTAACTGTTTCCAAAATACGTTCTTCCAACAGCGCCCCTTCGTGGGTTTCTTCACCAAAACCAGCCGAGAGTATAATAAATGCCCTGGTTTGTTTCTTGCTAGCCAATGTTTCCACCATATCAGGACACATCGAAGCAGGCACAGCCAACACCGCCAGATCTGTGTCCGGCAGATCATTCACATCCGCAAAGGCGGGAACTCCCTGCACTTCCTTTTCCTTCGGATTCACCGCCCGAAGTTCTCCCTGATAACCTCCGTTTATCAAATTCTTTAATATTGCGCCACCCGGCTTATGCACATTATTCGATGCCCCTACTACGACAATGCTTTCAGGACGAAGCAACTGGGTTGTTATCATATCATGCTTTGGTTTTCGTTTAACTTAGGTACAAATATATTCTTTCTTACGAGAAAAAAGAAAGAAAAAGGGGAGAAATATAGATGGAAATAGATGATAAAAGAGGAAATGAGCAAGAAATTATATAGATTATACTGACTTATTGAAATGCAAAGCTATAATCTTACCATGTAATTCTTATCATTAGAACAGAATATTACTTTATGCAGAAAAAATGGACATAAAACTCATACAGAATCAAAAATATACAAGATGAGTCCGGAGTATATTGGAAAACTTGAAGGATAAGCAAGTTGCATAATCCATATTCACACAAAACAGACTTTAAATCATTCGATTCAACATCAAAAAGGCAAAATTCCTAATTTCAGGAGCAGATTATTGCAAATATAAGTTCAAATAGAAACAACTCACATGTTACCTATTCGACAGCAACCAGCACAAAACAAGTATTCTAAATACCCTTTTGTCCTTTCGTTTAAAAGCAAGGAAGCACTTCTCACTGACCAATAAACCGTTTCTTTAAAAGGAACGAAGTCTTCCTTTAAAAGAAATGATTCATGATTCTATCAACAATCATGAATATTCACTCATTTGTATTCAAGAAAGATGACTTATTCCGCATATTCATACAGTATTTTATACGTCACTTCTTTTATTAGAATACAGTTTAGATACTCCTAATCTGTTTCAATCTTAAAAATAGAACATAATAGAAAATATAAAAATACCCCGATACAAATTGGCTATTTTCTAGCCAACTTATATCAGGGTAAAACACTTTCTTTTTACCTGTTTTTTTATTACGAAACGTTCCTGTTTCATTCTGTGACCACTTTTCAATGAAATAATCTGTGTTAATCCGTGTAATCTGTGGTGAAAAGTCATTATCTTTGCACATTACAAAGTTGAAAACAACAAAAATCACACTATATAATGGAAAAGAAATTCAAAAGAACCACCGTCACATCGGCACTGCCGTATGCGAACGGTCCTGTCCATATCGGTCACTTGGCTGGTGTATACGTACCGGCAGACATTTATGTGCGTTATCTGCGACTGAAAAGAAAGAAGATGTATTATTCATCGGAGGTTCGGACGAGCACGGGGTACCTATCACGATTCGTGCCAAGAAAGAAGGAATTACTCCGCAGGATGTAGTAGACCGTTATCATTCGCTGATAAAAAAATCATTCGAAGAATTCGGTATCTCATTCGACGTGTATAGCCGCACCACTTCGCCGACGCATCACCAATTGGCTTCGGATTTCTTCAAAACATTGTACGATAAAGGCGAATTCATCGAGAAAACGTCTGAACAATATTACGACGAGGAAGCAAAAACATTCCTTGCCGACCGTTATATCACCGGAGAATGTCCCCACTGCCATTCCGAAGGCGCTTACGGCGACCAATGCGAAGAAATGCGGAACCTCACTTTCTCCTACGGATCTTATCAACCCGAAAAGTGCTATCAGCGGCAGCAAACCGGTAATGAAAGAAACCAAACACTGGTATCTTCCTCTCGACAAGCACGAAGGATGGCTGCGCAAATGGATTCTGGAAGATCACAAAGAATGGCGTCCCAACGTATACGGCCAATGCAAAAGCTGGCTCGACATGGGATTGCAGCCGCGTGCCGTCAGCCGTGACCTCGACTGGGGTATCCCTGTTCCCGTAGAAGGAGCAGAAGGAAAAGTGCTTTATGTATGGTTTGACGCACCTATCGGCTACATATCCAACACCAAAGAACTTCTCCCCGACAGCTGGGAAACCTGGTGGAAAGATCCTGAAACCCGCCTGATCCATTTCATCGGAAAAGACAACATCGTGTTCCACTGCATCGTATTCCCCGCCATGCTGAAAGCAGAAGGCAGCTATATCCTGCCGGACAACGTGCCGAGCAACGAATTCCTGAATCTGGAAGGAGACAAGATTTCCACTTCCCGCAACTGGGCTGTATGGTTGCACGAATACCTGGCGGACTTCCCCGGCAAACAGGACGTACTCCGCTACGTACTGACCGCCAACGCACCGGAAACAAAAGACAACGACTTCACCTGGAAAGACTTCCAGGCACGCAATAACAACGAACTGGTAGCCGTATACGGCAACTTCGTGAACCGTGCAATGGTATTGACTCAAAAATACTTCGACGGGCGCGTACCTGCACAAGGTGAACTGACCGACTACGACAAGGAAACACTGAAAGAATTTGCAGACGTAAAAGCAGAAGTGGAAAAACTGCTCGACGTATTCAAATTCCGCGACGCACAGAAAGAAGCCATGAACTTGGCACGTATCGGCAACAAATACCTGGCCGACACTGAACCGTGGAAACTGGCAAAAACAGATATGGAGCGTGTAGGTACCATCCTCAACATCTCCCTGCAACTGGTTGCCAACCTTGCCATCGCTTTCGATCCGTTCCTGCCGTTCAGTTCGGAAAAACTCCGCAAAATGCTGAACATGAATACTTTCGAATGGTCTGAACTGGGACGTGACAACCTTCTGCCTGTAGGTCACCAATTGAACAAACCGGAATTATTGTTCGAAAAGATTGAGGACGCTACTATCGAAGCACAAGTACAAAAATTGCTCGATACAAAGAAAGCAAACGAAGAAGCCAACTACAAGGCTAATCCTATCCGCCCGAACATCGAATTCGACGACTTCACGAAACTGGATATCCGTGTAGGTACCATTCTTGAATGTCAGAAAGTGCCGAAAGCGGATAAATTGCTTCAATTCAAAATCGACGACGGACTGGAAACACGTACTATCGTATCGGGTATTGCCAAGCATTATCAACCGGAAGAACTGGTAGGCAAACAGGTTTGCTTCATCGCCAACCTTGCTCCACGCAAACTGAAAGGCATCGTCAGCGAAGGCATGATTCTAAGTGCCGAAAACAACGACGGCAGTCTGGCAGTTATCATGCCGGGACGTGAGGTGAAGCCGGGTAGCGAAGTAAAATAATAAAACTTAAATAGGGAATACATGAAAAGCTATCATTGCGCATAGCCTTTTCATGTATTCTTTGCAAATAACATGAGCGAGAATCAGTCACTAAAAGAAAAGACAGCCAAAGGACTATTTTGGGGAGGATTCAGCAACGGCATACAGCAGTTGTTAAACCTGCTTTTCGGAATATTCCTCGCACGGTTGCTCACTCCGGCAGACTATGGAATGGTGGGAATGTTGGCTATCTTCTCCCTCATTGCCAGTTCGATACAGGAGAGCGGTTTCACAGCCGCCCTTGTCAACAAGAAGGAAGTGACACATAACGATTACAATGCTGTCTTCTGGTTCAATGCAGCCATCAGCTTATCCTTGTATCTGCTGTTATTCCTGTGCGCACCGCTCATTGCCGATTTTTACCATACTCCCGAACTGACACCGCTGGCACGTTATTCCTTCATCGGATTCTTCATAGCCAGCCTGGGAATATCCCACAGTGCCTATCTTCTGCGAAACCTGATGGTGAAACAGCGGGCCCTGTCTTCCGTTATCGGGCTTACCGTATCCGGAATCACCGGAGTCACTCTTGCCTACTTCGGTTTCTCTTATTGGGGTATTGCCACGCAAAGCATCGTTTATGTAGCCGTCAACACAGCCTGTTACTGGCATTTCACCCGTTGGCGACCGAGCTTGCAATTCAATTTCACCCCGATTAAGGAAATGTTCGGATTCAGCGGAAAGCTATTGGTAACCAATGTATTCAATCACATCAACAACAACCTGTTCTCTGTGATACTGGGTAAGTTCTACACCGAAAAGGAAGTAGGATATTACAACCAGGCCAATAAATGGTGCGGCATGGGACAGCTCTTTATATCCGGCATGATAAACGGAGTGGCGCAACCGGTACTCACCAAAGTGTCGGACGACCTTGAACGGCAAAAACGGGTATTCCGCAAAATGCTGCGTTTCACCGCTTTCGTCTCGTTTCCCGCCATGCTCGGACTGGGAATCGTATCAGAAGAACTGATTACCATCACCATCACCGACAAGTGGTATTCCAGCATATCCATCATGCAGATTCTGTGTATTAGCGGAGCCTTCACTCCCATCGCATACCTCTATCAGCAACTCATCATCAGCAAAGGAAAATCCCGCATCTATATGTGGAACACCATAGCGCTCGGCATTATTCTACTGTCAGGCGTTCTGTTAGTCCATTCACACGGGATCTATGCCATGCTCGCCGTCTATGTATCCACCAATATACTGTGGCTACTGACGTGGCACTACTTCGTATGGCAAGAAATCGGACTAAAGCTGCGCCATGCACTGATAGACATACTTCCATACGCTGTCATTGCCACCACCGTCATGGTAATCACCTATTACTCCACCCGTTCCATCGAGAATATTTATCTCCGCCTGGCAAGCAAGATAGTGCTCGCAGCAGCACTCTACGTAGCCGCCATGTGGGGCAGCCGTTCGGTCACCTTTAAAGAAAGCATCCAGTATTTCATCAAAAAGAAGCCACATGAACCCTAATGATCTTGCCACTAAATACCGCCTTCTGAACAGTTCTTTCAAAAAGACGATGATCTATCACATAGGTATAGACGCCGGATTCTTTACCGAATACACCTATATGCTCCATGCAATGCTCTATTGCCTGCAACACAAAATACAGTTCAAGCTTTACTCCGACGACGCCAACTTCGGATGGGAAAAGGGCTGGGAAGACTGTTTCGCACCTTTCTGCGAGCAAGTGCACGAACCGTTTCACCACACCTACAACACCCATCGCCTGCCTTCATGGCAAGCATTGATGCAAGACAAAAAACTATCTAAAACGAAGTTACTGAAATGGAAACTGAAAGTAACCTGCAAGAACATCATCGGAAAAGCCCTTGCTTTCTTCACGTATGGTAAACCGATCCGACTCAACTTCCAAGTGACGTTCAACCCCAACCAGCATTTCCATATCCCCGAACTGGGAATAGACGGTGACTACCTCCACACCTTCCAAAAGCTGACGGAAATCACCTGGAAACTCAACGACAACACCACACAGGAATGTCGCCAATTTGCCGCCACCCTGCAACTTCCGCCTCAATACGCAGGATGCCAAATACGCGGAGGAGACAAGATAACCGAAACCAACCTGCTGCCACCGGAACACTACATACGCCTCATCAAAGAAAAAACAGCCATCCGCGACGTCTTTGTATTGACCGACGACTACCGCCTCTTCGAGCAAGTGCAAACCCTTGCCCCGGACATACACTGGTACACCCTTTGCAGCCCCAACGAAAAAGGATACGTCAACAGCGCCTTCACACAGACCACCAAAGAACTGAAACAGAAGCAAATGGCACGTTTCCTCTGCTCGATACAGCTATTGATGGATGCTTCCGTCTTTATAGGAAGTATCACCACCGGTCCCAGCCTGTTCCTGTTGAAGAAGTTCTATCCGGAGATCAATCCGGCAGACTGTCTGCTCAAGGACTTTCCGCAAGCATCCGTCCTCCCCATTCCGGGACGCGGGCGAGTGGCCACCGAATTTATGCAAGGAAACTTAAAGTTATAGTAACTTAGCAATATAATTACTACATTTGCAAGACAACGTGCATTAACCATTTCCGATGAACAAGAAATATACAGCCGAAGAGCTTGATTTATTACATGCCGAACTTTACGACATATTGGGAGAAACCATCCGGGTGTGTCAGAAGCACGATATTCCCTATTTTGTGATAGGCGGCACAGCCATCGGCGCACTCTACGATCAGGGAATTCTCCCCTGGGATGATGATATAGACATCGGCATGACGCGGGAGAATTACAACAAATTCTTAAAAGTAGCACCCGGAGAACTGGGTCCTTCCTACTTCCTTTCATGGATAGAGACAGACCCGCACACCCCGTATTATTTTGCCAAAGTCAAGAAAAACAACACCCTTTTTGTAGAAGAAATGTTCAAGAATGTCCCGATGCATCCGGGCATTTTTGTCGATATATTCCCATTCGACAAGATTCCCGACAACAAGCTGCTGCAAAGAATACAATCCGAAGCACTCGGCTTCCTCAAATGCTGCCTGATGGGAAAAGAAATATGGATGTGGAAACACTTCGGCAAATGCGAAATAGAGAACCCTACAAACCGGGGAGCCTTCTCCTGTCTCCTGAACAGAATAGTCGACTCTCTTTTCTCTAAAAAAGCAATTTACCAGATGCTGGTATCCGTGCAAAGCTGTTTCAACTCACGAAACACCCGCTACTACAACAACGTCATGGCAACCGCCGACCACGTGACCGTAGAGAGTATTCGCCACCTGCAACCAGTGAAATTCGGTCCCCTCACCGTGACCGCTCCCGATGATCTGGAAGGGTTCCTGCGATACAACTACCCGACCTTGCATCGATTTACCAAGGAAGAACAGGAAAAAGTGAATAACCACTATCCTGCCGCCCTGTCATTCAGTACAACCCCAAAACAAGAACTATGAATATGAAATCCGCTTTAGTAGACGTCCCGGTACTTATCCTGTTCTTCAACCGCCCGCAACAGTTGTCGCAAGTGTTCGAGCAAGTGAAGAAAGCACGTCCGTCCCGGCTCTTCCTCTATCAGGACGGAGCACGAAACGAGCGCGATTTGCCCGGAATAGAAGCCTGCCGTGAAATCGTATCACAGATAGACTGGGAATGTGAAGTAGAACGCCTTTATCAGGAAAAGAATTTCGGCTGTGACCCTTCAGAATACATTTCGCAAAAATGGGCCTTCTCCAAAGTCGACAAGTGCATCGTATTGGAAGACGACGATGTGCCCTCCGTCTCCTTTTTCCAATTCTGCAAGGAGATGCTGGATAAATACGAACACGACACCCGCATCAGCATGATTGTCGGATTCAACCCCGAAGAAATCACCCAGGATATGCCATCCGACTATTTCTTCGCCACCACCTTTTCCATCTGGGGATGGGCGAGCTGGAAACGGGTAATCGACCAATGGGACGAATTTTACAGTTTCCTGGACGACTCCTTCAATATGCAACAACTGGAGCAACTCATCAAGGAACGCAAATTCCGGAGCGACTTTATCTATATGTGCCAGCGTCACCGGGAACAGCAGAAAGCCTTTTATGAAACCATCTTCCACGCCTCTATCCTGTTCAACTCCGGACTAAGCATCGTGCCTACCCGCAACATGATAAACAACCTCGGAGCAACGGCAGATTCCACCCATTTCGCCGGCTCGGTCCACACCCTGCCCAAGGGTTATCGCCGCATCTTCACCATGAAGCGTTACGAGGTGGACTTTCCGCTGCGGCATCCCCGCTACGTCATTGAAAACGTAGCCTACAAAGAGAAGGTTTACCGCATCATGGGCTGGGATCATCCATGGATCAAGATAGGGCGTTCGTTCGAAGAACTGTTCCTCAACCTGAAATACGGTAATTTCTCCATCATTACGAAAGCTGTCAAAAACCGAATAAACAAATGGCTGAAAAGAAACAAGCACCACTAAATACGTTGCTTACTATTTATTTTTACCATACCCGCCTCACACGGGAAAGTTACGAGGAATGGAAAGAATATAAATTCCCCGGACATATTTTATACGGACTTCCTCTGCTGGAAAATTACGGAATACGCTCCGTGATGCACAAATGCAAATACTTCTCCGGCCGCCTGAAACTCATGTTTTACGCCACCAAAGAGATTCTCTGCTGCAAGGAAAAATACGACGTGCTCTATGCCACCTCTTTCCGGGGGATAGAACCCGTCATCTTCCTCCGTGCACTGGGACTGTACCGCAAGCCCATCGTCATCTGGCATCACACGGCCGTCGTCACCAACCCCAAACCGTGGCGCGAACAAATCTCCCGCCTTTTCTACAAAGGCATCGACCAAATGTTCCTGTTCAGCCGGAAACTGATTCAGGACTCGCAGAAAACCCGGAAAGCTCCGTCCCACAAACTGAAACTGATACATCGGGGCCCGGACCTTCCTTTCTACGACCATCTGCTGGCAGAAATGCCCGACCGGAAGCCCGAAGGATTTATCTCCACCGGCAAAGAGAACCGGGACGTGGACACCCTGCTCCAGTCATTCTCCGCAACCAACGAGGAATTGGATCTGTACATTGCCGTCTCATGCGGCAACATCAACTATAAAAAGATACTCGACCGCTATTCAGTGCCCGACTCCATTCATATTCACTACACCGACGGAGTGATTCCCTACGAACTGGGAAAACTGGTAGCCCGCAAAAGCTGCATCGTCATCTGCTGTCTGGACTTCCCCTACACCGTAGGACTGACCACTCTCGTAGAAGCATTTGCCCTCGGCATCCCCGTCATCTGCTCGCGCAACCCCAACTTCGAAATCGACATCGACAAGGAAGAAATCGGCATTACCGTAGAATATAACGATGTACAAGGCTGGATAGACGCTATCCGCTACATCGCCGACCATCCCGAAGAGGCACGACGCATGGGAGAAAATGCACGCAAACTGGCAGAAGAACGCTTCAACCTCGAAATCTTTTCGCGCGAAATAGCAGAAAGCTTGTTGGAAATATCAAACATTTCCTCTAAAAACCGTACATTTGCATAAACTTTTGCCCATGAGAGTCCTGATAATAAATACATCTGAACGAATAGGAGGAGCGGCCATTGCAGCAAGCCGGTTGATGGAGTCACTGAAAAACAACGGTATCAAAGCCAAAATGCTGGTGCGTGACAAGCAGACCGACCAAATCAGTGTGGTCCGCTTAAAAAGTAACTGGTTGCAAGTGTGGAAGTTCATGTGGGAACGGATCGTTATCTGGAGTGCCAATCGTTTCCGCCGATACCATCTGTTCGACGTTGACATAGCCAATACTGGCACAGACATCACCTCACTCCCGGAATTTCGCCAAGCCGACGTGATCCATCTACATTGGGTCAACCAAGGAATGCTCTCGCTGAAAGATATACGGAAAATACTCACTTCCGGCAAACCTGTGGTATGGACCATGCACGATATGTGGCCATGTACCGGTATCTGCCACTACGCACGGGAGTGTAAAAACTATCAGCAAGAGTGTCACGACTGCCCTTACATCTACAAAGGCGGTGGCCGGAAAGATTTATCTTACCGCACTTTCCGCAAAAAACAAAAGTTATACAGCTACGCTCCCATCCATTTCGTCACGTGCAGTCACTGGCTGAAGGAACAAGCACAGACCAGCGCATTGTTTGAAGGAAAAAGCGTCACCAATATTCCGAACGCTATTAATACCAACCTGTTCAAACCCATGAACAAAAAAGAAGCACGTGCCAAGTTCATGTTGCCGGAAGGTAAGAAACTGGTTCTGTTCGGCTCGTTAAAGATCACCGACAAACGAAAAGGAGTCGACTATCTCATTGAAGCCTGCAAACTGCTGGCAGAAAAGCATCCGGAATGGAAAGAGTCACTGGGGGTAGTCGTATTCGGCAACCAGTCACAGCAATTGCAGGAGCAGCTTCCTTTCCATGTCTACCCGCTCCCTTACATCAAGAATGAGCATGAGATAGTAAATATCTACAATGCCGTAGACCTCTTCGCCATCCCGTCTCTGGAAGAGAATCTTCCTAACATGATTATGGAAGCAATGGCCTGCGGAGTACCCTGTGTCGGCTTTAACGTAGGAGGTATCCCTGAAATGATCGACCATCTGCACAACGGTTACGTGGCACAATACAAATCTTCGGAAGATTTTGCCAACGGCATACATTGGATATTGACGGAACCGGAATACGATGAACTCTCCGCACAAGCCTGCCGCAAAGTCTTGGGCAATTATTCGGAGAGCATCATCGCAAAGAAATATACAGATGTCTACAATAAAATAACGGGGAAATATGCATAGTGTCCATCCTACTCCCAAGTTCTCTATCATTACGGTGACGTACAATGCTGAAAAGGTATTGGAAGACACGATTCAGAGTGTCATTTCACAAACCTATCATCATATAGAATACATCATCGTAGATGGAGCTTCCAAGGATGGAACCATTTCTATTATCAACCGCTACCGCCCGCACATACACACCGTTGTCAGCGAACCGGACAAAGGGCTGTATGACGCCATGAATAAAGGCATCGCCCTTGCCAGTGGCGATTATCTCTGTTTCCTGAACGCGGGCGACTGTTTTCACGAGGACGACACACTACAACAAATGGTGCATACCATCAACGGCAGCGAACTGCCCGATGTGCTTTACGGAGAAACCGCTATCGTAGACCAGGACAGGCATTTCCTGCGGATGCGCAGATTGTCCGCTCCCGAAACGCTTACCTGGAAAAGTTTCAAACAGGGTATGTTAGTCTGCCATCAGGCATTCTTTCCCCGTCATACGCTGGTAGAGCCCTACAACTTGAAATATCGTTTTTCTGCCGATTTCGACTGGTGCATCCGTATTATGAAGAAAGCGCGCACCTTACACAATACCCATCTGACGATTATCGATTATCTGGATGAAGGAATGACTACCCGCAATCAGAAAGCCTCCCTGAAAGAGAGATTTCGGATCATGGCAAAGCATTACGGGCTGATTGGAACCGTGGCGCATCATGCATGGTTCGTGATCCGTGCAGTTACTCACCAGTAGGCGAAGGCATATAAAGCATCACCTGGTCTAATATCACTCCTTCGTCCAATGCCTTGATTACCAATTTGTGGGACTTCTTTCCGGATACCGGAAGTCGAACCGTTCGGATGGCTTGATTGCGCAGCACGTTCTCTTTCCATTCTTCACTCCGTCCTTTCGTTTCATAAGAGATCACTTCAGGCGCTGCATCGTCCAACGATATTGAGAAACGTAATTGATCTCCTCTCACAGGATGATTAGGCAACAAGCGGATGTCAACCTCTACCGAGTCTGTTTTCCAGTTGTCAAAAGAGAACATCAGTGCATCTCCCTTGTCAATGCCTGTCGCTTTGCTTTCATATCCCAGGCCCTCACAAATAGCAGAAGTTCCTTTCCGCGCATTCAAGGTCTTACTATTCGGGATATTCTTCCCATCCAAGCCGTTCCATTTATAGATAGCTACACGCTCTTTCATCATCGGAGAAGTAGCCGTTTTTCTTTCCACGCGATTGAATACGGGGAGTTTTCGGGGTTGGAAATCCATCATGCGGTTCCACTTTCCATCTTCCAGTGAGTTATACTGTTTTGTCAATACTACAATGCTGTCATAGGCAAGATCACTTTTCTCCCAGTCCGCTTTTCCGTGGCGGGCTAATTGGGCATATAGCAATTTCCGGTTCATCTGTGTAGCAGCTTGCACCGGGTATTTCACCAATTCAAAATAGGCACTTTGTCTGCCGGATGGGATTTTCAAAGCTGCCCGTTCCACTGTCTCCGACAATTTATCATAAGCCTGCAAACGTCCGTTGATTTCTTTTTCACTCCATGGGAGATCTTTGACAACACGATAAACAGGATCTTTCTCCTCTTCCCTCGTATTTCCCATAAATTCAGTTTACGAATATGGGACGATAGTGTTCCTGCATCACAGGTAATACTGCCTTTGCGCACGAAGCTCCCAATTCCCGTTCCAGCCAGTGTTTCAGATGAGAGGTCACTCCTTCCGAGCCACAGCTTCTATATTCCAGGCCATATCCATAAACAACTCTATCTGATACTCGGCAGGCTTGATATCTCCGACATTCAGTATCCACATCTTCTGTATGCCTCGATCGTAAGCCAGCTTCATTTGTTGGAAAATCAGATACGGGCTCATCGTACTCAACCAGAGATGGTCGTGCGGACGTCCCCAATAAGAAACATGATAATAGACTCCATTCCCTCCTTTACGTGCGCATTCTTCGGCCGTAGGAAAATGGCGGATATAGCCATAGTTATCGTCACACCACATCAATGTTACATCATCGGGCACCTGTAATCCGGCATGATAAATGTCGAGTACCTCTTTATAAGGGATAAAAACCTGCGGGACTTTAGTTACATCCTTATCAACATATTTTTCAATCAACCCGCGTTGATCTGCAAACACACGATCTATTACGGCCTTCTGTTCTTCCACCGTCTTCGCTCCCTGCATCTTGCCATCGTGTACACCACGCATACCCAACGTATAGAGTATTTCCTGATCTGCCACCTCTTTTACACGGTCTTCCCAGAATTTGTAAACAGCCGGAGCATTATTCACATAATCATAAGCCCCTTCCCCTCTTCGTTTCCACTCGCCGGCAGCGCTGCAAGCCATCGGTTCGCAATGGGAAGCACCGATGAAGATTCCATATTTCTTGGCAGCTTCCCGATTGCTTTTGGTCAGGAAGAAAGGAAGTGTACATTCGTGCATTGCAGGCCAATAGGTGTTGGCACGCAGACGAAGTAAGAGTTCAAAAATACGCTCGTTGGTACGCGGGCCTATCTCACCTTTCACTTTTGAAGGTTCATAGGTCCGACTGCTCCATGGCATCAAGCCCCAGTCTTCATCATTAATAAATATACCCCGATATTCCACCGAAGGAGCCTGAAGACTTTGGAATTTGGAAGATAGCTTAAAAAGTTTCTTCTTTTCCGGAGTTACGTCCGCCCACCATTCCCAGGGAGAGACACCTAACAAACGGGATATTTCGAGTATTCCATAAGCCGTACCATGTTTGTCACTGCCGGCTACGATCAATTTACCCTCCGGAGAAACAGATAATAGAAAAGCCTGCTTCTTGCCTTTTAGCGCAGAAACATCTATGCCGGTCCGGCTGATAAGCTCACTCTGCCCCACCGTTCCTATCACAATTTCACCTGTTTTCTCATTCGCTTGGGTAGTCGACGACAATACTGTCTGAATATCACGCCCCAGCATTTCCAATGCGGTTCGTACAACCAGTTCTTCAGAAGGGCTGCAAGCGATGACAACTGTTTGACCGGAAGTCAAAACAAAATCCTTACTACGAATCGGTAAAGCAACTATCAAAAAGATGAAAAAAGAAAACAGAAGTTTATGTCTCATAGGTTCTATTATTTATAGAAGACAAAATTACAGGTTTGCAGAAAATGTACTATAGAATAGTGTACAATTTCATAGAATTCTGTCCGACCTATTTAAAATGTAGCAGGCAACGCAAACAACTGATACATCAGCGTTCGTGCCATGCGTATCTGTCCTTTCGTGCTGGGATGCAAACGGTCATATCCCGCATCATAGAAATAAATCAGTTGTTCTTCCACCATCGGATTCAATCCGGTTACCGCATTAAAATCAATCACGGGGACTCCCCACACATTGCCGGCTTCTTTAACAGCCTGCACGTAGGCATCCACATATTCGCCACAACTATTCTGGTAGTTTTCATCCGGTTGCACATTCGTTTCTCCAAAATTGGCCAGTGAACGGTGCAACGGGGTCAGCAACACAATCTGCTTGTCCGGGAAGAGTTGTTTCAGTCTATTGATTCCTATGTTGATACGTCCCTTATACGTGCTTCCATCCATTATAGGAGTGCGTTTCTTACGGGTTTCCAGCTTTTGGGTTTGCCCACGGGCTGCCATCACTTGTTCTTCTGTTTCCGTAAACCATTCTCCAATAGGTACACCGTCATTAAAATCATTCGTACCCATCAAAATCACGATAGCATCTACTTCTCCACCGTGTTCTTTCTTCAGTTGCTCGGCTTGCCGGGGCACATCATTCCATTGCCTGCCACTGATACCATATACATAAGGAGTGATTCCCAGCCATTCCTGCAGAAAATCCCAGTATTTCTTTATCTTGTCACCATAACAGTTGGGATCTGTAATAGAGTCTCCCAAATATCCCACTCTTTTTCCTTGCCACGGGTGCCGGATGCATCCATTATTCGTTTCAACAGAGTTTGCCACTTTAGAAGATTGATTCTGTCCGCACAGAAAAGAGGAACAGAAAAACAGGATGGTACATGTGAGTAATAATTTGCTTTTCATCGGTATCATACATTAAATGAGAGATTTGTATTTAATATTCGACAAAAATAACTCAAAAAAATGTAGTTTCAATCAATTTGGACGATCAATCTCATCCATGCAACCGGATATATAAACATATTCCTATTTGACTATTCTTGCTAAAATACAGGTTTACAGTCTTTTTTCAATCAAGTTATCATTGAGTTTTGCAGCTAAAACCCTATCTTTGTCACAAACTAAAAGAAATAATTGGATGTTTAACTCATTTTCATTCCATAAGGATTCCGTTCTGTAAATAATCTGTAAGCCTTCCTCTCATTACAGATTATCCCTTATGTTTTCTGACATACTCTTGTCAGAGTTATTTTCTATATCTAAATTTTCAAACTATTTGTATGGTCAAATGGTTGCAAGCATCATTATATGCCTCCATTCGCCGTACAACTAAAACATTAAAACAATGAGTAACGATTTTAAATCAATCCACGAATTCGATTTTACACTGATATGTAATTACTTCAAGGCATTAAAACGTCAAGGTCCCGGAAGTCCTGAAATCACACAAAAAGCCGTAAGCTTCATCAACGAACTGTCCGACAAGGCACGAATAGCCGACATTGGCTGTGGCACAGGCGGTCAGACAATGGCATTAGCCAACTATACGAAAGGACAAATTACAGGTATCGACCTTTTCCCCGACTTTATCGAGCTATTCAACAAAAATGCAATAGAAGCCCATTGTGAAGACAGAGTAAAGGGTATCGTCGGTTCCATGGACGCTCTGCCATTTCAAGAGGAAGAACTCGATCTGATCTGGTCCGAAGGCGCTATCTATAACATAGGATTCGAACGCGGCATGAACGAATGGAACAAATTCCTGAAAAAGAACGGATTTATCGCTGTAACGGAAGCCTCCTGGTTCACCCCGGAACGTCCCTCCGAAATAGAAGACTTCTGGATGGCCAATTACCCGGAAATCGATACGATTCCAAGAAAGATAATGCAAATGGAAAAAGCAGGATATATCCCGACAGCCCATTTCATTTTACCGGAAAATTGCTGGCTTGAGCATTTTTACGCTCCCCAGTTCCCTGTTCAGGAAGCTTTTTTGAAGGAATATGCAGGAAATGACGCAGCCGCAGACCTCATCACCGGGCAACGGTATGAAGAGAGCCTATATAATAAGTATAAAGAATACTACGGCTACGTATTCTATATAGGACAAAAAAAAGATAATCATTATCTGCCGGAGAAGTTGGCAAGATAGGACAACTCTCCGGCTCTTATTATTCTTTATTTTGCAGAAAACATGGAGACGAAAGATATCAATAAACAGGAATATCAGTTACGGATCAATAAAGTGACCGACTATATTCACAATCACATAGACCAGCCGTTATCATTACAGAAAATGGCAGGTATCGCCTGCTTTTCTCCTTTCCACTTCCATCGCGTATTTACAATCCTGACGGGCGAAACGCCTACGGATTATATCAAACGCACTCGGATTGAAAAAGCAGCCCTATTATTAAAACGAAACAAGGAACTTTCCGCCACCGAAATCGCCCGTCTTTGCGGCTTTAGCAGCCTTTCACTTTTAAGTCGCAATTTCAGGTTGCATTTCAGTATGACGATCCGGGAGTTCCGTTCATTAAAATAAAACCCTAAAGAATATGGAAAAAGAAAATAAGATTCTGATTTTTCGAACTTCTATCACCCAAAGGCGTGACATCAAGCGCATAGGAGAGCTTTTGGCAGAGTTCCCCCAAATAGACAAATGGAATGTGGACTTTGAGGACTGGGAGAAAATATTAAGAATCGAGTGCAGGGATATCTCTGCACTCGAAATATCGGAAGTACTCCGGAACAATCATATTTTTGCCACCGAACTGGAATAAAACCGGGAAAAGAAAACCTCTCAAACTCCCAACAACTGTTTCAATTCAGCCACTCCTTCAGAAGCTCCCTTCTGAATTACATGTATCGAACGGGAAGTATGCGTATCTACCGGTTTCGGATCAATCAGATACACCTCTGCTCCTCTCGGTACATAATGAAGCAGCCCCGCCGCAGGATATACGTTAAGCGACGTACCGATAATGACGAAAATATCCGCTTTCTCCACATATTGGATGGCGGTTTCAATTTCCGGCACAGCTTCTCCAAACCATACGATAAAAGGTCGCAATTGAGTGCCGTCGCCGGCCTTGTCTCCCATCTTCACTTCATATTCTTCCGGTTTCAGTTCTTTTATGTAGTGGGGATTATGAGGATCTCTGCTGGAACACACTTTCGTCAGTTCGCCATGCAGATGAATGATGTGGCTACTCCCGGCACGTTCGTGCAGGTTATCAATATTCTGTGTCACCACCGTCACATGGAAGTTTTTCTCCAGTTCCGCCAACAATTCATGTCCACGGTTCGGTTTCACCTCCAACAACTGTTTCCGGCGCTCATTATAGAAATTAATCACCAAAGCCGGGTCACGCTGATAACCTTCGAGTACCCTGCTCCACTGGATATCTATCCCACAAACCGCCTGCATCGCGAAATGTACTAATCCCACTCTCGGCACTCATACCCGCACCCGTCAAAACTACCAGATTCTTCATTACTATTCCTCCTTCTTTTTTAATAGCCACACAAATGTAATCAGAATCATCGAATAAAAAAACACTTTCTCACGCTTAATATAATCCAATTTATGCAGAACTTTAAGATGAAAGATGCAGATAGTTAGCATCATTTATGGCAACAACTATTCGTCTGACTACTGTTACTCTTTCGTCTGACAGTTGTCAGACGAAAGAGTAACAGTAGTCAGACGATTAATTATCTACATAAACCAACCTAAATAATAAGAATAAGCCGATTAAATCCTACGAACAAAAAAACTAATTCCTTAAAGAAAAGAGACTAACTTTCACGGATATAAGAATTTTTAAATACTAAATGCTAAATCATTCAAATAAAACGTGTACTTTTGCGATTCATAAATTTGCAATTGATTGAAAGCTAAAACCATGATGGTGATACATTTCAATCGCCAACAAAAAACATTATATGGATAAATTCAGTTACGCTATTGGCCTCGGAATTGGTCAAAACTTATCAAGTATGGGAATCGGAAACCTTGCGGTAGATGATTTCGCACAAGCAATCAAAGACGTATTGGAAGGTAATCAGACGGCTATCAGCCATCAGGAAGCCCGCGAAATAGTGAACAAGTATTTCGAAGAACTGGAAGCTAAGATGGGTGCCGTTGCTATCGAGCAAGGACAGGCTTTCCTCGAAGAAAACAAAAAAGGACCGGGCGTAGTTGTTCTTCCCAGCGGACTTCAATATGAAATTATCAAAGAAGGTACAGGCAAAAAGCGAAAGCTACCGACCAGGTAAGATGCCACTATGAAGGAACATTGATCGACGGCACACTGTTCGACAGCTCTATCAAGCGCGGAGAACCGGCTGTATTCGGCGTCAATCAGGTAATCCCGGGATGGGTGGAAGCATTGCAACTGATGCCCGAAGGTTCCAAATGGAAACTCTATATTCCGTCCGACCTTGCTTATGGCGCCAGAGGTGCCGGAGAAATGATTCCTCCCCACAGCACATTGGTATTTGAAGTAGAATTACTCGAAGTATTATAAATAAAAAATTTCAAAGCAAAATGAAAAAAGTTAGTATTTTTATGGCAATCGCCGCTGCTGCAAGCCTTGCTTCTTGTACAGCTCAAGCTCCTAAAGCAAATCTGAAATCAGACATCGACTCACTGTCTTATTCTATCGGTATGGCGCAGACTCAAGGTCTGAAAGGCTATCTGACAGGTCGTCTGGACGTTGATACTGCTTACATGGCAGAATTCATCAAAGGTTTGAACGAAGGTGCAAACAAGACTAGCAAAAGAAAGACATCGCTTATATGGCAGGTCTTCAGATCGGTCAGCAGATCAGCAACCAGATGATGAAGGGTATCAACCAGGAACTGTTCGCTGGTGACTCTACCAAAACGATCAGCAAAGAAAACTTCCTGGCAGGTTTCATCGCAGGTACACTGGAAAAAGGCGGCGTAATGACTATGGAAGCAGCTCAAGAATATACTCGCACAGCTATGGAAACTATCAAAGCGAAAGCTATGGAAGAAAAATACGCTGACTATAAAGCTGCCGGTGAAAAATTCCTTGCTGAAAACAAGACTAAAGACGGCGTAAAAACAACTGCAAGCGGTCTGCAATACAAAGTAATCACTGAAGGTAAAGGTGAAATTCCTGCTGACACTTGCAAAGTGAAAGTGAACTATAAAGGTACTTTGATCGACGGTACAGAATTCGACAGCTCTTACAAACGTAACGAGCCTGCTACTTTCCGTGCCAACCAAGTAATCAAAGGCTGGACAGAAGCTCTGACTATGATGCCTGTAGGTTCTAAATGGGAACTTTACATCCCGCAAGAACTTGCTTACGGTGCTAGAGAATCTGGCAATCAAATCAAACCGTTCTCTACTTTGATTTTCGAAGTTGAACTGTTGGGCATCGAAAAAGATAAGAAATAAGAAAGTTCCTTTCTAAATAGAAAAAGGAAAGAGGTGCAAAACGTTTGTACCTCTTTTTTTGCTTTTTCCTATTTTTTTTCTCCGTAAAAGAAGAATAATTAAAATAAATCTCTATATTTGCTTACTATTTGATAACAACAGGAAATTATAATTTATTATTATGGAAAAAATAGACAACCTCGACAGGCAGATCCTAGAGATTATTTCACAGAATGCCCGCATCCCTTTCAAAGACGTAGCAGCCGAATGTGGAGTGTCACGCGCAGCTATCCATCAGCGTGTGCAAAGACTGATTGACCTAGGTGTCATTGTAGGCTCTGGTTACCATGTGAACCCGAAATCATTGGGATACAGAACTTGTACCTACGTGGGTATCAAACTGGAAAAAGGCTCCATGTACAAATCTGTCGTAGCGGAACTACAAAAGATTCCCGAAATTGTGGAATGTCATTTCACTACCGGTCCTTACACAATGCTGACAAAGCTCTATGCATGCGACAACGAACATCTGATGGACTTGCTGAATAACAAAATGCAAGAAATACCGGGTGTGGTTGCTACAGAAACATTGATTTCTCTGGAACAGAGTATCAAGAAAGAAATCCCCATCCGCGTTGAAAAATAATTGTGATGGAATTTCTAAATGAATATCACCTTGCGGGGTTATTCATCGGAATATGTACCTTTTTGATTATCGGCCTTTTTCACCCCGTCGTGGTAAAGGCCGAATACTATTGGGGTACAAAATGCTGGTGGATATTTCTGGTACTCGGCATAGCCGGTGTGGTCGCCTCATTAAGCATCGATAATGTGATTTTATCTTCTTTGCTTGGCGTGTTTGCATTTTCTTCCTTCTGGACGATTAAAGAGGTCTTCGAACAGGAAGAACGGGTACAAAAAGGATGGTTCCCCAAGAACCCGAAGCGCAAATATAAGTTCTAAAAATAAAGTATCGTAGTTTTTTATCAAAAGGATTTGCATAATTCGAGGGAAAATACTACTTTTGTCACCGCATCCAACAAAGGATACATCGGACTTGTAGCTCAGTTGGTTAGAGCAACAGACTCATAATCTGGAGGTCCCTGGTTCAAGCCCAGGCTGGTCCACTGAAAATTCCTGTAAGTGCTTCACTTGCAGGAATTTTTCCTTTTTATAGCCATCCTCCAACTAGAATAAAAGATAACTAATTGTTCCCAAACAGGTAAAAACAACAGCAACGGACAAAGCAGAAATGGCGAAGAATAAGCAATAGGGGAATAACACCTATAATATTAAGCTATAGAGTACCCAATATTAAATAATTCCAAAATGTTTCAGCGCTTTACAAAGCCCGTCATTCTCCACCGTATCAGTAACAAAATTGGCTGAAGCCTTGACTATCTCCGATGCATTTCCCATAGCCACTCCGATTCCGGCAACTTTCAACATAGGAATATCATTACCACCATCGCCGCAAGCCATTATTTCCGTCATTCCGATCCCATAATAATCAGCAAATACCGAAAGGCCGGTTGCTTTACTTATTCCTGCCACATTTACGTCAGCAAATAAAGGATGCCAGCGCGACAAGGAAAGATTAGGCAGAAACGACATCACTTTTTGTTCCATCTCATCATCGATATAAAAACAAAGCTGACAACACTCTTTCTTTTCAAACAGGTTTTCAATGTCTACAACGGTCGGGATAGGGTGTTCCACGATTTTAGCAATCTGTTCGACAGTCGGAGTCAGACGATTAACAAACACACCTTCATCCAATTCAATAGCGACTGCAAAATCAAAGGTCTTTGCTATTTCCATGGCTTTCTTAAAATCATCTTTCGGAATAAGGTGCTTTCTTATCACGGTGCCATCCCGCAAAACACAGTCGGCACCATTCAATGCAATAATTCCGTCATACGGAACATCAGCTATTTCATGAAGGTCGCCTGCCGCTCTACCGGTAGCAATGACTATTCGAATTCCACCGTCATGAATCTTCCTAAGGGCATCAACAGAGGATGGCAACACTTTATGAGTTTCAAAACTTACCAATGTTCCATCCACATCGAGCATGATCGCTTTTATCATAACATTTATATCTTTATTCATTCTTCGACAATTTAGAGAAGCAAATCGACTATCCTTGACTGATAAGTCAGAGCAGTCAATTAAACAGTGACAAAGTTACTGAAAAAATTCCCATAACAAATACAAACCTCCAACACATAAAATAAAAAAGGCAAAAGGAAACGAGATCCTTTTGCCCTATACCTATTGATACCAACTGAAAATTGATAGTAAACGTTTAGCGGAAGTCCTTTAATTCTTCCTGCAATTTCTGACGGGTAAAGAATATGCGGCTCTTTACAGTACCTAACGGAAGATTCAGCTTTTCTGCAATCTCACGGTACTTGAATCCTGAAACATGCATAGCAAACGGAACTCTGTATTCTTTCGGCAGAGCATTGACTACGCGATGCATTTCTTTTAAATCGTAAGCTCTTTCCGTACTTTCAAAACCTGAATCTTGTGGCAGGTTAAGGTGATAGAGGTTTTCAGTCTGATCGACAAATGTCTGATCGCGCACTATTTTGCGGTAATTATTAATAAAGATGTTCCGCATTATAGTATACATCCATCCTTTGAAATTTGTGTCGGGGGTATATTTATCTTCGTTATCCAATGCTTTTAATGAGGTTTCCTGTAACAAATCGTTTGCTTCTTCACGATCGGTTGTCAGTTTATATGCAAAACGGAGTAATTCATCCTGTACTCCTATCAGATCTTTCCTGAAGCTTAAACTTTTCATATACGTTATTTTTAAATTGTGAGTATTCGTTATCATCATTTCGATGTTGCAAGTTTACGCGTTTTCAACAAATGTGGCAGGTGAAGAACAAACATTGTTTAGGGGAAAATCTATCAGTTGATAGAATTTAGGTCATTTCTGATAGTATTCAGGTGGTTTTGAGACTGTCCTTATAGCGAAAATCCCATTTTGAAGTCACACCTGACTCAAAATGGGATAACACAAACAAAACAAACAATATTAGCGATTTTCACAAACAGCTGTCTTTTTCATCTTTAAAAATTCATAAGACTTAATTTAGAATCTGTTACTAAAACATTCTAATTATGGGAACAAAAGTATTATTTTCCGGCAAAAAGGAACGTAGAAATTAAGAATAGTTATAAATAATAGTTGTTTTATGTATAAAAAATTGTGCATGACTATAAAGAATTGTATTTAATATTTGCTGCCAAAAGAGGCATAAATGCTTCATTTGACGATATTTTATAATATCAGTATTCCAAAGCGATGTAAATTCTCCTACTTCTTTTTTTCACTAAGAATTAATTTCTATATTTGGAGAATATACAACCAAATTCAGATTTACTATCTATGACTGATACCATCTCTTACCAATATGCAGCTCCTTCCGCACTGCAACGGTCAGCCGATCAGGACGAACTGTTTCTTGCCAAATACAGCGAAATAGAAAAGAAAGAAACACCCTGTTTCTTTTGGGGAAAGTTGACACAACCCTACATGACAGCACGCTGCCTCATCGCATTATCCAATGTCGTGCAGTCCAGTTTTAATCTGACACCGTCACAGCTTTCCATGCTGAAAGATCCGATTGTAACCGCAGGAAATGACCGCCTGCGTTTTGAAGGATTCTCTAATTGTGCAGGTGTATATGCCAGAGTCGACGTGCTTCCTGACGGACACGACGGAGAATTTCTGGAAAACGGGACAACAAACGTAGATTTTAACCCCGGAATGATTTCCGCTTTAGGAGGAATAGGCAGACAGGAGAATGTGGTGATGTCGGTCGGTCCCAAAGAGGTGGGACTTTATCATAAAGGTGAGAAAGTGATAGAACGAAAAGTACCTCTTCCCGTGAAATGGATAAAAGGGTTGACTACAGTACAGATTTATCAATCCGTTGCGGAACAGCTCTACTCCTTCAATCGCATACAAACCTTGCAACTCTTCCAGACTCTTCCGAAAAGTAGTGTGAAATGCGACTATTATTTAGTGATGCGCGGTCAAAAACCCGCCTTTTCACCGGTGAAAAGCATGAATGCCGTCTGCATTGGAGGACTTCATCGCTTACGTCTGCTCGAGCCCTTGCTTCCATTTGCCGATGAGCTGAAAGTCTTTGCGCATCCCACCATGCAATCTACCATTTGGCAACTTTATTTCGGTCCGGTACGCTTCAGCCTTTCTCTTTCCCGCGAATGTTGGAGAGGATTTTCCGGAGAAGGCGCCGCACTGGAATCTCTGCTCGAAGATGTCCCCGAAAGATGGATAGAAGCAATGGATAAATACAGTTATGCCAACCAACAGTTCAACCCCACTCTTTTTGCCATAGAGGAACATATTGACCTGGAGAAGGTAGATTCCCTCGCGGCACGGCTGGCAGCCATGGGGTTATTGGGATTCGATTTGGATGAAAACAGCTTCTTCTACCGTCGCCTGCCTTTCAAAACCGAACGTATTTTAAGTCTCAATCCTCGAATGATAGCTGCAGAAAAACTACTGGAAGAAGAAAAAGTAGAAATCATATCGAATGACGAGAAACGGACAGAAGCACGCGTGGCAGGAAGTGGAGGTGTCAGGCATACGGTCATTCTCGACAGAGAGAGTGAGAAGGAGCGTTGCACTTGCACCTGGTTCAGCAGCAATCAAGGAGAACGGGGAGCTTGCAAACATATTCTGGCAGTAAAGAAACTAGTACAATGGAAGAACTAAAAAAAGAACTCGAGAAATTATCCAAGGCTTATGTGGATACTCCGGAGAATGAAGAGAAGATATTAATCCCTTTTGTCAAGAGATTACTGGAGTTACCAATGAAAGAAAGGCGGAAGCTGCTGCCGGTTATCCGGGATTTACAATGGATAAAAAGTAAGTTTGCCGGTTTCAGTAGTGAGACAACCTGCAGTGCGGCACGGGCACATTTTCTATCCGCTGTTCAGTTTGTCTGCGCCAACAAACGAGAGATGGATATGGCATATCATGTAAAGTTTGATATGCTTTGCAAACTACTCCCACTTTACTGCCCCACCTGGCTGATGGATTTTATCAATGATGACAAAACTTGGTTTAATTTCAATCTCAATTACGAACAGCTGATGCAGCTCATGGATATGGGATACCTCAAAGAAATTGCTCCAAGCCGCATTGCACATGTACTCCCCTGGATTACCCGCATCAGAAATAAGGAACCTAAAGGAAACGATACTTTCAACAGTGAGTTATTACTCAAGCGTGACATCACCCTGAAAGAACATATCTGGACGATTTTCGAATACGAATCGTCCATCGGCTATCAAGATAATTGCGCCAAAGAGGCTTATAAAAAAGGAGTTACCGCACGGGATGAAAGTATCAGTGCCGCTCTCTACCGCTTTTCGCTGGACGGCCATCTGGATAGAGAACGCCTATTAAAAGCCACACTCGCCACCTTCCACCGGAGTTTCAAAAAAGATATGGCAGGATGGTTTGCCGGATTCTTCGAAACTCTGCAACCAACTACCGGAGAACTGTTATCCTTGCAAGAAGAGATGATGCAAATATTCACCTCTTCCTATACCAAACCGGTGAACGTGATGTTGCAACAGTTGAAAAATATTGCATCCGAAGAAGGATTCCGTTATCAGGAATTCATCGAACGTGCAACCACCCTTTTCTTCTCCAGCCCCAAAAACTCGCTGCTTACCATTTACGCCCTCTTTGAAAAGATCGTCGCACAACATCCCGAGATGAAAGAGCCCTGCTGCATCACTCTCTGCCAACTCTTCTTGAAGAAAGACGAAAGCCTTCAAAAGAAAGCCGCTAATTTTATATCAAAATATGGAGACGTCTCTTCATCCAATCTCCAGGAAACACTGCAATCTTATCAACCGGAGATGTTTCAAAGCGTGCATGCGATACTCTCTTCTTTCAAACCGCAGCCTACAGAAGAACCCCATGAGCCCGATGCAAGTGTGGGAGAAACGGTACACATCTGCAGGGAAGACAACCCTATTCCCTTCCCCGCCAACAAAGAAGATTTCCTGTTCCAGCTTAGTCGTTTGTTCGACATGGAGGAAAGTTGGGAGATAGAAACAACCATCGCCGCCATCATTGCTTTCCATCCCCAATTGGACAAAGAAGATCTCAACCGGATGGAACCTGTTTTCCAGCGGGCTGCCACTATCGTTGCCAATAGCTGGGAGCCATACGAAGATCTTCTCGCTACCTTCCTACTGGAATATCAACGCTTATGGGCACAGAAAGATACCTCCAACACAGGATTTTTGAGAAATATGTTCACCCGACTGGAAGAAAGGCTGAAAGGAATAGATGAAAACAGAGGAGCTTATGACGAGCGCTCTTTCAAACGACTTGCCGACTGGAAACCCGGCTACAGCAACGCAACCTGTTTCACGCCCATCAAACATTTATGGCTAAATGTGATCCGTAAAATAAAAGGAGGCAATGCCTTCCCCCTACTTTCTACTCCCACCCATACCCCGGCATACGTACAGGCTACCGAACTGGTACGCCGGCTTGCCGTATATCAGAAAGCAGAAACGAAACCCTGTCCATGGGATTTCCAGCTAGCTATTGCCCGATGTGCTATGGAAGACAAAGAAGAAGCCATCGCCACCGCCCGGCAACTGTTGCAAGATGAATACCTGCATCTCTTTCTGTTCCTGTTGGATGAAAACACGCTACCCGAACCGCCCTACAATCATCCAACCGCCTGGATGGCCGCCGGACTGGTAAAAGCACCGGAGACGGAATTCGAAGCATTCAAATCTTTCGCCTGTAACACATTACCACACAACTATCTGACAGGAGACTACGAGTGGAAAGAGGTGAAACCCAAAGAGAAATCATACGAAACTGACAGGCGTCTGCTCCAACTCGAGTTCTACAAATGGCATACATATACTGAATACAACAGCCACCAGTTATGGCAGGAACATCTGATTATCAACAGTAAATATAACATGGATGATTCCCGTTACATGGAACCTCTGCTATGCTGTTTCCCCAACCGCCCGGAACCATTGATAGCCCAAATTATCACTTGCTACATGACTTTCGGCACTCCGCAGGAAGACTGCAAACGCACCCTCGCCTGTGCCTTGCGCATGCTGTTGTCTTTCCACTGCCCGCTCAAAGAGATGAGTTTGTTCCTACTAAGTGGTTCGCTGCTTTTTGTAGACAAAACAGTCCGTTCCTATGCAGCCGAATTATGGGTAGAAGGAATATCCACAGGAAGAATAAACAATCACCGGGTAGGAGAAATCCTGGCCCGCCTCATCCAGATGGAACTTGCTCCGCTAAAACGCTTCACCACACAAGTGTACGAAAGCATGTACAAACGAAGTACTTTCCACAACCAGCAACTGGAAGCACTGCTCACAGAATTTATAGGCGGATTGCCAGACAAACCCGTTACCGGACTCAAACAACTGCTCGAACTTTATCTGGAGCTATTGACCATCAACCACAGCAAGGTTACAGACAAACAACTCCTGCAACGCCTGCAAGAATGGGGCACAAACAGCAACCTGAAAAAAGTGACGACTTCACTCAACAACCTATAACAAATTCATGATTATGACCATAGAAGAACGCCTCAACGAGATAGTAGAAAAAGGACAAGGCGACGCCATCATCCCTTTTCTGCAAGGACTAACGCAGGAAGAACGAAAAACGCTTGTTCCCTGCCTTAACAAATTGGAAGAACACTACAATAAATTCGTGCAACTTAACGAGAACACATACGGTACACGCGGAACTCCCGAACAGCATCGTATCATCAATCTTACCGCCCTCGTCATCTATTCGCTAAAAGAATTCCGCAAACACGAATGGGGAATCTATACGGAACAACTGAATGAATTGATCCCATGGTACATTCCTTCCTGGATCGACAGTTTCTTCAAAGAGGGTGAAAGCAAGGAATTCGGCGGTTTCTATGGAATGAATTACGAAACTCTGATGGATTGGATAGAACAGGGAGTACTCACCCTAACACCCTCTCCGCAAACCATCGCCGGTTATCTGGTGAACTACATGAACAATACCGATTTCCTGCAAAAGCGGGCAATCACACTCAAAGAACATATCTGGTATCTGTTCCAATACGATTGCGGACAAAACTGGACGGATAATCGTACAAGCGGACAGCCTTATTTCTCTTTCAGATACTTCGTAGAACACGGTCAACTAGATCGTATGCGTGTATTAAAAGAATCTCTGCTTGCCGTCAACCGGAATCTGAACAAAAACCTAAGTAGTTGGTTTGCAGGCATGTTTACCGCACTTAACCCCAGCACAGAAGAACAACTGACACTACAACCGGAAATATTTGCCGTTCTGTCCGCCCCTCACAGCCGTCCGGTAAATATCATACTCGGACTGCTGAAGAACTTATGCACTCACCCACAATTCCAGGTTGAAGAGTTTCTAAGTCAGACTTCCGTGCTTTTTGCTTCGGACGTGAAAGCGATTCACCAAAACACACTGGCAATACTCCATAAGCTGGCAAAAGAAAGAAAAGAACATCGCGACACTATCTGTTGTGCAGCCGCACAAGGACTGATGAGCCGGGAAGAATCCACCCAAAGTAAGATAGTCAAACTTATTCAGACGTATGGAGAGACGGCATCTACTACATTAAAAGAGGTACTTTCCATATATACGGAAACCATGTTGGCTAATACTAAAAAGGAGCTGAAAGCGTATTTGGAGAATAATGAGCCGGAAGATTCCGCCTCTTTCACGTATGAGCCAATACTCCCTATCATCCGTGAAGACAACCGGATACAGGAAATCACTTCCACTGAAGACCTGATATTTCTAGCCAGCCAAGTGCTCGACGTGAACGAGATCTATCACTTCGACCTGTTACTCGGAGCCTTAGTGAAATGGGACCGGCAACAGGAAGCAAAACAAATCTCTCAATGGACCCCTATTCTCCAACGTGCCTACAAATTGCTGATGAGCGGAGGAAGTTCCCGAAATGGTATATTAGACCAGTTAATGGCCACCTTCCTCCTTGACTATGCCAAACTGCTGATTAAACGTTTCCCTGAAGAAGCCCAAGAGTTAAACAACTTACATCTGAAAATGGTACAAAAAGACGAACTTCAAAAAGGCAAATGGGGGTATCGTAATCTACAAAAACTCACCATTCGTGAAAAGACGAACAAAAAAATAAAGTTCCCCGTTCATAAGCAACTGTTATGCCGGACATTAGACCTTCTGGAAAGCAAGGAGAAACCTTTGCCCCTATTGTCCACTCCCACTCATACACCGATGTTTATCGCTCCGGAAACCCTGATAGAAAGGTTAAAACAATATCAGCAGGCAAATGCCGAACCGGACGATATGGATATGCAAACAGCACTTTCACGAGTGGCACTGGAAAGTTCGTCGCAAGAGCTTCCTCTGCTCCTCCGAAGTTTGAAAGGAGAATACCGGCACCTGCTCACTTTTTTGCTGGGAGAAAAAGACGTACTTCCCCAAGCACCTTTCAATCATCCTTCCTGGTGGATGATGGCAGGATTAATGAAATCACCGGAAACAATCTATGCTGAATTTAAAGATTTCTCCTATAATAAAAGTCCACGTGAATTTCTGACCGGAAACTTTAAATGGAGAACCTATCAGTATACTGACTCGTACACGGATTATAACAAGAAAACGGTAGAATGGATTTGTTCAACTCTTACTTTCGATATTCCGGAAAGCGAGAACTCTCATGTCATCAATAAAGACAAATATAATGAAAGAGTCAGTTACTATTCATACGATCCGCATCCGTTACTGGTTGAAATGTACCCACAGATAGAACGTTTTGACGACATACAGAACGACTTGCCACGTTTGGCATGGTTAACTCCCAATATACCGGAGCCACTATTGGTATGGTGCATCCGCAGCGCCATATACGACCCGACGTTAAATTAGGTAAGGGAAGCAGGTATCACCCAAGCTGCCATTGAAGCGCTTCATCAGTTAAGGCATACATGGCACGAAGTGTCTTATCTACTGGAAGCCACTTGCATGCTGGTAGCCGATAAAACTTCCCGTTCCTATGCTGCCGAAATCTGGATAGAGCGTGTAGGTCAAGGCTGCATAGACAGTGGACGCATAGGCAGCATCTTAAGTTCGCATCAACATACCGGCTGGGGACCGCTGAAAAGACTCACTGATCTGATACAGCAACAAATGATAAACGTCAGTCCGCTGCATAACCGGGAATTGGAGAAACTAATCGTGGCAATGTTGGCCGGACTTCCAGAAAAGCCTGTCAAAGACTTAAAGAAATTACTGGAAATATATGCGGAGCTGTTATCCATCAACCATAGCAAAGCCGAAGACGAACATGTTTTGCACCTGCTTGACGCATGGAAAGGAGTGGCCAATCTGAAGAAAGCAGCAGCTAATATCCAACGGTAAGAGAGGTAGCTTATTGGAGCTAAAGCCAAAAAGAAGTATCTTTGGCACACTAAATACAAAAGGTTGAATGATTATTCTAAAATATAGTTTAGCTATTTTCTGTTTACTGCTGACAGGATGCTCCTTCTTTTCCAGTCATAAGGAAAAGGAGAACACTCCCCTCATGGAATACGAACAAACGACGGAGGATATACAACCACGCGAAGAATGTTCCACCGTTTCACCACCGGAGCGAAGCGAAATGGCTCTCTACATGGACTCATTAGGACTCGTCAATATAGCTGACCTGGATAGCAGTCTCGTTGTAAAACTGATGTATACACAGGCTGATAATTTCACAGGCGAAGTGCTTTACGACAACTTAACGGAAGCCTACCTGCATCCGGATGCGGCATACGCTCTGATAGAAGCACAAAAAGCCTTAAAGAGACTATACCCGTCTTATAGTCTTATCATTTACGATGCGGCACGTCCAATGTCGGTACAGAAAAAGATGTGGAACGTAGTGAAAGGAACGTCCAAATATAAATATGTCTCCAACCCCAACCGTGGAGGCGGGTTACACAACTACGGACTGGCAGTAGACGTCAGTATCCAAGACTCTCTGGGACAGCCCCTACCGATGGGAACCAAAGTAGACCACTTAGGCATGGAAGCACACATCACAGACGAGATCGGATTGGTACATAATGGAAAAATGAGTGAAACAGAGCGTCAGAACCGATTACTGCTACGAAAAGTGATGAAAGAGACCGGATTCCGTGCATTACCCAGCGAATGGTGGCATTTCAATTTTTGCAGCCGGGACGTAGCCAAACAGAAGTATAAGTTAATACCATAACCGACACTCAACAACCCCATAATCAGAGCTCGACGATTCATTGTAATATCCTATAACACAATAACACCATGATGCAAATCTCTCCTGAAACCCAACTTTTTATTCGCGAACATTCATCGGACGATGTACGTGTGCTGGCTTTACAAGCTAAAAAGTACCCGGATATAGATATGCCAACTGCCATCACCCAAATTGCAGGAAGGAAGGTAGCAGCCGAAAAGATTCCCTCATGGTGGGAGATCGAAAAGATATGGTATCCGAAACATCTGTCGCTGGAACAATGCTCTTCAGAAATCACCGCCCGCTACAAAGCACGTCTTTTGCAGGGAGATTCTCTGACCGACCTCACCGGCGGATTCGGCATTGACTGTTCTTTTCTTGCCACCGGATTCAAATCCGCCACTTACGTAGAACGTCAGGAGGAACTCTGCGAAATAGCAGCACATAACTTTCCCGTACTGAATCTAAACCATATAAACATAAAAAACGAAGATGGAGTAACCTACCTGCAAGTAATGTCCCCCGTAGACAGCCTTTTCCTCGATCCTGCGCGCCGCAATGAGCACGGCGGAAAAACGGTTGCCATCTCCGACTGCGAACCAAACGTAGCCGAACTGGAAGAGCTTTTACTTCAAAAGGCCAACCGGGTAATGATAAAACTCTCCCCCATGCTCGATCTTTCATTAGCACTGAAAGAACTGAAACAGACACAGGAAGTTCACATTCTGTCCGTCAACAACGAATGCAAGGAACTACTAATTCTACTCGGACAAACATCACCGGCAGAAATCTCCATTCATTGTGTGAACCTTTTCACAAAAGGAACTCAAAAAGAACAACACTTTGTATTCACCCGCGAACAGGAACAATGCAGCGAATGCACATATACGGATTCTTTAGAAACCTATCTTTACGAACCGAATGCCTCCCTTCTGAAAGCCGGTGCTTTCCGAAGCATTGCAGCAGCCTATCCTGTCCGCAAACTGCATCCCAATAGCCATCTTTATACTTCCGATACTTTCATTGAAAACTTCCCCGGAAGAATATTCCGTATTGTCAACCAGTGCAGTTTCAATAAAAAAGAAGTAAAGGAAAATCTGGCAGACCTGAAAAAAGCAAATGTGACTGTCCGTAACTTCCCCGCCACAGTAGCCGAACTCCGCAAACGAATCCATTTGGCTGAAGGAGGAGATACCTACTTATTTGCCAGTACATTAAATAATGGGCAAAAAGTTCTGATTCGCTGTGAGAAAGTCTGAACTATTTTCTATTTTTGCAAAAAAGAAACACAATCTAAACTAATCCAGATGAATCAAACACTCATAAAAGCGATTCTATTACTAATCGCATTCACCTTGTCCTGTCACACTCTACTTTTCTCACAGAGAGATTTTGAGCGACACGAGTTCTCTTTTCACGCGGGCTACGGTGTTATGTTCCATCACCCTCCTACACTCACGTTAAGTACCCATAGTTACCAACGTACACTCGCACAAGGCGTAAGCTGGGATGGACAATATAATTTCCGCCCTCTCAAACGTTTTGTCTTTGGAGGAATCTACTCCGGATTTTCTTCCAAAGGAAGTCATCCTGAAGGGAAGGACCATTTATGGGTTCATTTCATTGGTACTCAAATCGGAATGTGTAATGCCAACACCAAACATTGGCAAATCCGCGTAACAACTGGTCCCGGTGGAGTCATTCTACGGAACAACAGTGAGGTGTTCGGCAAAACACGGAAAGTGAAAGCCTTCACTATTGGTCTCCTGACCAATGCCAATCTTACCTATAAACTGAATCCCAATCTGGGAGTCAGTCTAGGAGTACAATATATGTATAGCGAACTGCTTAGAATTAGAACCCACTATCACGGAGAAAGGGTTATTGTAAAACTCGATGGCAATAATGATACCAACCTCACACGAATAAATTTCACTACGGGATTATCCTATTATTTCTAACATTCACTCAAAAAAAGCACTATGAAGAAATATATACTCATTCTTTTTTCCATCATCAGCTTTTGGAGCTGTACGGAAGATGAATCGATTGACATTACAGTTTTACCTTCTGTCACCACTACAGGTGCCAACACCTTTGGCTGTCTGATGGACGGATGGATTTATGTGGGAGGACGATACCTGAATTGGGGGCACTCGTATGTCTGGACGTATGATTCATTCCACTACTATCCGGAGGAGGACAAACTATCCGTCAATGTTTCCGTCAAACCTGACATCAACATACACTTCATCATTTTATCTCCCCAGGAAGGCAAAGAAGCAACTCTCACCGATATACGGTTCAAAGGAGAAGAACTGGAAGACGGAACAGCTTTTATAAGCCATTTCGACCCAGAATTGAATATTATCAGTGCAACCTTCGGCAACGGCAAACGTCTGACTAACGGACGTTTTGATATCCATTATACAACACAACAGCAATAATAACGGCGGTGACAGTAATAACTATTCAGATTTACTTTCTTCTCCCGCCTTATTGGAAGGATTGTTACTTTTCTGATATTCTTTGGGAGTGGTTGTCTCATTTCCATCCCGTACAGCCATATAGTGCAGCGACATAATTTCAATGCCGGCTTCATTAAATTTATCCTGAATATTCTGATGCAAATCCGAATAAATCTGTGCCATTTTATCTGCCTGTTTGATATAAGCATTAATTTGATAGACCGGATACCAGTCGCTCAAAGAAGTCTCTAACACAAACGGACGCGGATCATCCACCACTCCGGGAGTATTCAACGCAGCATCAATCAGTATCTGATTAACTTGTCGCCAGGGAATATCATAACCGATAGATACTTCCGAGTGAATAATCAGTCCATATTCACGTGCCGAAGTACTGTAGTTTACCGTATGAGACGACATGATAAATGAATTGGGAACAGTCACAACCTCATTTTTAGGAGTCCGAATACGTGTCACTAGAGGAGTCTTTTCAATGATATCTCCGGTGGTATCATTCAATTTGATCCGGTCACCCATCTTAAACGGACGCATATAAGTGATAACCAATCCAGCGATGATATTACCAATAACCGTACTTGATCCGAGCGAAACAATCAATCCGACAAATACCGAAATACCTTGGAACACTCCGGAATCGGAACCCGGGAGATAAGGATAAATCATCGCAATCATAAATGCATAGAGCAGGAAACGAGCGATATGGAAAGTCGGCATCGCCCAGTCCGGGTAGAAGCCGTTGATTTTGAGCCGTCCTGCTTCCACCTCACGTGCCAGATACAAGACGAGACGTACCAAGTATTTCACGGCATACCAGATAACGATGATAGTAAACAATTTGGGCACATAGTCGATAATACCCACAAAGATACCGCGAATCGGATTCCATATATAACCCAGCAAGCGGTATGCCAGTCCTTCGGTCTGGCGGGAAGATGATGAAAATCAACGGTACGGTAAACAGTAGTTGCAATCCCATCAATATATACCGCCCGATACTGGACAGGAATACCAACAGGTTCGCCTGTTTCTGCGCATCTAGCAATTCATACCCCTGGATGGATACCGGTTTTATCTTCGTATCTTTCAGGCGCAGGATACGCGCTTTCAGTTTACGGAACAACCAGTTGGTCAAGCGGAACAGGAAATACTGTCCTACAATTACCAACACAAAATAGAGCACACGCTTTGCCATTCGCCAAAGTCCGTGCTCCGCTTTCATCTCATGCAGTTTGGCGACAACGTTCTGCTGTCTTTCTTTAGCCAGCGAATCACGAGAGACTCCTTCCCACAAGGCGTCCTGATCGGTAAGAGAAAGCAGTACTTTGCTGCCGTACATCAAATCGGAAACAATGTCCGAATGGTCAATAGCAACAGAATCGGGTTTCAGATTAAAACGTCTTCCTATTTCTTCGATCGCTGCACCGGTCATCTGTGCACGTTGCTGGGGAGTATATCCGCCACGTTTGGTGAAAAGGTAAAATAAGGTATCACCGTCCGCCACTACCGGCATGCCCTTAGTGAACTGCCGCAGGGAGTCGATACGCTGTCGCTGCTGTGCATATTTTACGGAGTCGGCGGTAGCCATCTGGAGCTTCATCTGCTCCATTTCCATCCGCATATTCGCCTCGTTGAGCCGGGCTTCTTCCAATGATTTCCGCATATTCACCAGATGGATAGAATCCGAATCCCGCTTCAAAGGAACATGTCCGCCCGTTATTGTATCTCCGGCAAATATCTTCTTAACCGCCTGTTCCAACTGTGCTTGCGCTCCGATTGCCAGGAAAGAAAAGAACAACACCAGTAACGACCGTTTTATTTTATTTATTTCCATACCTTATATTCCTTGATTATAATTAAGGTTAATCTAACATTTCATTAAAAACAGAGCAAACATACGGATTGTTTTTGACATTACCATTTCCAAATTGATTATCTTTGCCACTAAAAGAGAAAAAAGCATGAATATATTATTACTTATCGGGGGATTAATCCTCATTCTTCTAGGAGCTAACGGATTAACAGACGGTGCCGCCTCGGTAGCCAAGCGTTTTCGCATCCCTCCCATCGTGATCGGACTTACCATTGTTGCATTCGGCACTTCTGCCCCGGAACTGACGGTCAGTATATCTTCTGCCCTCAAAGGAAGCGCGGATATTGCCATAGGTAATGTGGTGGGAAGTAACATTTTCAATACGTTGATGATTGTGGGCTGCACGGCCTTATTCGCCCCGATTGTCATCACCCGCAATACACTTAGAAAAGAGATACCGCTCTGCATACTTTCTTCTATTGTCTTGCTGATTTGTGCCAATGATGTATTTCTGGATAAAGCTCCGGAGAATATCCTGAACAGAGTAGACGGCTTATTATTACTTTGTTTCTTTGTCATCTTCATGGGTTACACCTTTGCCATCGCCTCCAAGCCGGGCACAACGGAACAGGCGGGACAGATAGCACCTCCGACCATAGAAGAGGAGACAGAAATCAAATCACTCCCCTGGTGGAAATCCATTCTTTATATCATCGGAGGCTTGGCTGCCCTTATTTTTGGAGGTCAGTTGTTTGTTGACGGCGCTACGGGCATCGCCCGCAACCTGGGTGTCAGCGAATCGATTATCGGACTGACACTGGTTGCAGGAGGTACTTCTCTTCCTGAACTGGCTACGTCTATCGTTGCCGCATTAAAGAAGAATCCGGAAATTGCCATTGGAAATGTGATCGGTAGTAACCTCTTCAATATATTCTTTGTACTGGGATGTAGTGCCAGCATCACCCCTCTCCATCTTAGCGGAATTACCAACTTCGACCTGCTTACGCTAGTAGGTTCCGGTATCCTGCTCTGGTTATTCGGGCTGTTCTTTGCCAAAAGGACTATCACAAGAATCGAAGGAGGGATTATGATACTTTGTTATGTGGCGTACACGGTGGTATTGATTTATAACACTTGAGAATAGCAAAAGGCTTCTGACACTACTATCAGAAGCCTTTTTATTCATACAGGTAAATTAAAATTAATCGTTATTTCACCTCAACTGTTGTCAATACATTAACGCCATATTTTCCGTCTTCAGACACCCACCAGGTGGTATTACCATTCGCACAGCGCAGGGCGTAACGAGGATTATATTTCAACCGTTCCGAACCGTCGGGTATCCACAGACCCAGTCTGTATTCTCCGGCGGGCATTGAGCCTTGTAATTGAAGAGACTGATTTACAGAATGTACCAATGGCGTATATGCCGCGTCTCCCGGTTGGAACGGTTGCCAATCCAACGGGTTGGCTTTCGTCAGGAACTCGGTGACTTTCCCTTTGTCGTCAATCAACACAAAGTAGACAGGATGCTCCCCAAAGACAGTGGCAAAACCTCTGTTTACCAAGCCTAATTTCAGTCGGTTTTCCTTACCAGACTGTAACTTTTCCGGTAGTTGAAGCGACTGCAATTCAATCCGATAGCCAAGATGGTCGCGTATATAATCGAACATATTACGTTGTACCTTCGTTCCGTCCTGCTTCTGAAAATAGCTGTCGGATACAGGCATATGATGCTGACGAAGTGAATCTTCCGTTATCATTGTTTTCTTCCACACAATCATGGAGTATTCGGGAGGATTGTTCTCATCAAACCTGTTATTAGGATGCTGCTCTTTATAATTATGTATAATACTCAATGAAGTATAATGCTGGAGAAACAGGCGTCTCGCCGTTTGCATACCATCGATAATCCATCCTGCTGAAGGACTGTCCGGATCGGCACCTACACTCCAAAATCCCCAGGGAAGTTCACCGTCTACCACCAAATAAGGCGATTCTTTCACAATCTGGTCGAATTTGACAGTTCCTTCGTGCATATCAGCATCCCACCTGTCAGGCCGTATGACAATAAAGTCATCGTGGAACGAGAGTCTTTTATACAGTTCCGGTTTATCTTTCAACAGGTTCTTAAATTCCGGTAGTCTCACTTGTACATTTCTCTCTACGGGAACCACCGAAAGCAATTTTTCCAACACGGCTGCTTTTGTTTCTTCCGAGTTCTCCAAACCCTGAATAGAACTATGCCATTCTCCCCATGCACCGATCATGCCGGCTTGCACTACCAAAATCAGGTCTTTATTTTTCTCCAGGAAAGGTTTCAACTGGTCCAAATGTTCCAAAATCTGCTCTCCGGTAGGACCGACGGCGGCTCTCCCCATAAAGTCCCGCTCATAAGCAAAACGCAACACCGCTTTCTTACCCAACTTCTGTAGTTCATCAAAATAGGTTTGCATAGTTTGGAAGTTTTCCTCCGATAGTTTTTCACCTATTAAATAGGTAAGATAGAAATAGCTTTGAGCGAGTGACACACTGTCTGCTACATACTTTTCCGATAGTTCCAACAATTCCGTTGTCGGACGATCTTTCTCGTGCAACACATCCACCGCCGTCTCCAACCGGAATCCTCTTCCGGGATTATAGAGTCCATTTTCACCATGCAGATCATCCACACAAATTCCGCGAAACTCAAGAGTCCGTTGAGAATCACCACAGCCGCTTACCAGCAGGGCCAATAAAGCAGTCATCACACTGCCATACATCCAATTCTTCTTCATAGTAATATTTTGTTTGCAGGCAAATATATAACAAATCAAAACACGAACACAGATCACAACCCATTTCGCACAGGAAAGTATCAGTTTGGGATAAAAAAAGCAAAAGTATTAGTTAATGCTAAGATTGTATTTGTCTCGCAAGTTGAATAACCCTACCTTTGTCACAGCAGTCAGTAACAGTTAACTGACCATTAAAATAATCCTTAAACAGTAAATAATACATGAATAGATTAAATTGGTTCTTCTTACTAATAGTTACCGTTCTGTTGATTCCGGCAGAAAAGGCCACCGCAAAAAAGAAAACAGAAAAGTGTGACAGAGAAATATGGTGCGAAGTGATGTACCGGATGGCTGCTCCCGTATTAAGTAATATGAGCGAAGGAGCACTAAAACAAAATATGCTTGTCGAATTAAGCCCGACATGGGACGGCCGCAACAAAGATGTCACTTATATGGAATGTTTCGGACGACTGATGGCGGGACTGGCTCCCTGGTTGTCACTGCCGGATGATAACACCACAGAAGGCCCCCATTTTACCGTAAACAGCTCCGCGAATGGGCACTGAAAAGCTATGCCAATGCCGTAGACCCGAAAAGTCCGGACTATCTGTTATGGCGCCAGGAGGGTCAGACACTGGTAGACGCAGCCTATATCGCCGAAAGTTTTCTACGAGGCTATGATGCTTTATGGACACCGTTGGATAGCCTCACTAAACAACGTTACATCAATGAATTCACTCAACTCAGACGAGTTGATCCGTCATACAGCAACTGGTTATTGTTCAGTGCAACTGTTGAATCGTTTCTTCGAAAAGCAGGCGCACCCAGCGACACCTACCGTATAAGTTCTTCCTTACGGAAGATAGAAGAATGGTACGTAGGTGACGGCTGGTATTCGGACGGCCCCAACTTCGCATTCGATTATTACAATAGTTTCGTGATACATCCTATGTATATAGAATCACTGGAAATAATCACCGAAGCCGGCAAACACAAAAATATATGGAATATGCCCGGCTGCGATTATCAGAAAGCAATCACACGGGCACAACGATTCGGCATGATTCTCGAGCGGCTTATTTCTCCGGAAGGAACACTACCCGTTGTCGGACGTTCCATCACTTACCGCACCGGTTCCCTGCAAACTTTAGCCTTACTCGCCTGGCGAAAATGGCTTCCCAAAGAATTAACAAACGGACAAGTACGTGCCGGCATGACTGCTGTTATCGAGCGTATGTTTGGCAACGACCGCAACTTCAATGAAAAAGGTTTTCTAACACTGGGCTTCAACGGTTCACAACCCGGCATCTCCGATTATTACACCAATAACGGCAGCTTATATATGGCGTCACTTGCCTTCCTGCCGTTAGGTCTTCCCGCAGATGATCCGTTCTGGACAGATGCCGCACAGCCTTGGACTTCGAAAAAAGCATGGGATGGAGATGATTTTCCAAGAGATCATTCTTATCACGAGAAATAAGTGATAATCAGCATCATATAATAGTTTCCAGTTGTACTGGAAACTATTATCCATTCACACTGAAAAAACAAATAAAAAGCAATTTGTATAAAAGTATTGGTATATGCTAATATTATATTTGTCTCCTTTTCACAATAGCCCTACCTTTGCTTATCGTCAATGATGACGGCTCATTAAACAACGAATAAAACATTAACCATTTAAATAAAAGTATCATGAATAGACAAAACCTTTTAACATTGCTCGCTACATTCGCATTACTCTTCTGTTTCACATATTTTTGTAATGCCAAAGGAAAAGACAAGGCCAAACACGTTGTTTTCATCGGTTTAGATGGCTGGGGCGCATATAGCCTACCCAAAGCAGATATGCCTAATGTCAAAAAATTAATGGAAGACGGTTCTTATACATTAAAGAAACGTTCGGCACTTCCTTCTTCCAGCGCCATCAACTGGGCATCCATGTTTATGGGAGCCGGACCGGAACTTCACGGATATACCGAATGGGGATCCAAAACACCTGAACTTCCGTCGCGTGTATTGAACAAGAACGGAATCTTCCCGACTGTATTCCAATTGCTGCGCGACGCCCGTCCGGAAGCAGAAATCGGTTGCCTCTACGAATGGGAAGGTATCAAATATTTAGTGGACACCCTTTCTCTGAACTATCATTATCATGTTGCCGATTGCAACAAAACTCCCAAAGAATTAGGCAATATGGCATCAGCCTATATAAAAGAGAAACATCCGGCCCTTGTTGCCATCTGCTACGACGGCCCCGACCATACCGGACATACTGAAGGACATGATACTCCCGCCTATTATGAAAAACTCAAAGAGTTGGATATATATGTCGGTCAAATTGTCCAGGCTGTAAAAGACGCAGGAATCCTTGATGATACTATTTTTATATTAACTTCCGACCACGGCGGCATTGACAAAGGACACGGTGGCAAGACAATGCAAGAAATGGAAACAGCTTTCATCATTTCCGGCAAGAATATTAAAAAAGGACTTCGTTTTGATGACGTAAGCATGATGCAATATGATGTAGCTTCTACCATAGCATCTATTTTCAATCTCGAACAACCACAAGTCTGGATAGGCAGACCGATGAAGATTGTTTTCAAATAATCACTCTTTTCTCCATACTCATCTTATTTACTGAAACAAATACAGCAATAATCTTTCAATATACTGAAAGATTATTGCTGAAATATAGTCATTATACAAAAAGTCTACTCACTGAAAAAATGACTCTTCTTAAAAAAAGAATATCTAAACAGTCTGGAAAGGCATTAATTACATCCACCGTTTGAAAAGAATAGAAAAGCGCCGGCATTTACAAGTACAAAAATCTTTTTTATTATTATTTAAATGATTCCCCAATCAAATCGCAACATTTTTCCTTCTTTACCTACCATTTAAAAGGAATAAATTCGAATATTACACATTCCTGTCACTGTCTTGTTCTCAACATTTATAATAAACCAGAGGGAAAACAAGCACTCAATACCCCCTTCACATCTTCCTCACCGAGAAACAATAGCTTCTCCGGTGAGAAACAAACCGATGCACACCGAGGAACACCTCATTGGTTTTAAAGTAACAAGTGCTTTACGAACAGGAAAAGATGCATATTCCGTATAGTTTTATACAATATCAGCTTATATTTTCGTATATACATGCAGCTATTTATGCAATATCTTCTATAGTTCATCAATTTTAGCATAATCACTTTTCAACAAAATCTTAAAAATAGCACATTAATAGAGAAAAGATATGCAACTTTCAACTATGGTATCAGCCAAATTCCGGAATTATTAAAACGAGAAAAAGGCACAACCATTTGCTGCCTGCAAACAGCAAATGATTATATACCCAATTTTGAAGATGAAGTTTATCGCAGATCCAATGGAACCAAATAGTAAATCAAAGCCATTCATTCTTTATTTCATTTATCTTCTGCCGGAAATTTTTATATATCCCAGAGGGCATTATATAAATCAGGCTTTAATATTCATACCAATAAATTCGTCAATTAATGGTATTTAAGTATCACATTAAAGAAATTATATTGTCTTTTTTACTCATATTTATGCTTTTTGTTAATATTGTATTAGTATTTGATAAAATTATATTTGTCCCTCGTACTAAACCACCCTACCTTTGCTCCCAGATTCAAACAATATAAAATTATATATGCAATGAAAAACAAATTATTTTATCTTATTGGAGTAGCACATCTATTAAGTTACATCAGTAAATAGACTTCCAGTGTAAGCAATGTTGATGGAAAATATTCCCTATTGCCACTCACAATTAACAAAACGAATTATACGTCTAAGAGTTTATAAATCTAATGCAATAAATCATGAGTAAAAAAATTCATTTCTTACTTTTCTTCTTTCTCTGCCTAGCCAGTATTCCATTGGTAGCCCAGAATATTGAAGTTAAAGGAGTCGTAACAGAAGCTACGACTAACGAGCCCTTACCAGGAGTCACAGTAAAAGTTAAAGGAAAAGACACTGGTACAGTTACAAATATGGACGGTAAATATACCGTTAAAGCCAATAAAGGCGACATACTGGTATTCTCTACAATAGGTATGAAAAGTATAGAGCATACAATATCATCTAACGCTCCGATTAATGTCAGTATGGAAGAAGACAATGTGGCTCTCGAACAAGTAGTTGTCATCGGATATGGTACAGCAAAGAAAAGTCACCTTTCCGGAGCTGTAAGTTCAGTAGGCGCAAAAGAACTGAATGGTGCCGTTGCCACAAATGCAGGTACAGCACTCCAAGGTAAAATTGCAGGTGTATCCGTAACAAGTACTAGCGGTGACCCGAATGAAGGAATGACCATTAACGTACGTGGTATCAGTTCTCTCTCTAGCAATGATCCACTTTACGTCATTGACGGTTCTTTCGGAGACCTTAGCATGGTAGATCCATCAGATATTGCTTCCATTGAAGTGTTGAAGGATGCGGCTGCCGCCGCTATTTATGGTTCTCGTGCAGCCGGTGGCGTTGTATTAGTAACTACTAAAAGCGGTCGTAAAGACATGCCTACAAAGCTTGAGGTAAACTTTTTCACAGGTTTCAGCCAGACACCGAAAAAACTGAAAGTATTTAATGGTGAAGAATACAGCCGCTTCGCACGTTATTATAAACTGTCTGCTGATGGTTACGGTAACGAGGTCGGTGCTGTTCCCTTTGTAGGTGAAGGTACTGATTGGCAAGAGGTAATGCTTCGCACCGCAATGACATACAAAGCAAACGCAAACATCAGCGGAGGTTCCAAGACAAGTTCATATAGTGCGTCCGCAAGCTATTTAAATAAGGAAGGAATTCTCCGTAACACTAGCCACGAATCTTACAATATTCGTTTGAAAAGTGACTATTCTTTTCTGGATAATAGGTTGGTTATCGGTGAGTCGCTGATTGTTCGCTTATCTAAAGGAGAAGGAAACATCAATCAAGATACAATGGGAGAAATCTTGCGTTTTCCCTCAGTCGTACCGGTATTTGATCCGACAAACTCTACAGGATGGGGAACTTCGGCCGATATCAATCTCCCGAACCCGTATGCATATTACTCAACGGTGAACAAAAACAATGAGAAAACTCAAATTTTCCTCAACGCTTATTTACAAGCTGAAATAATTAAAGGTTTAAAGTATAAGTTGAATCTCGGACTTAGAAAGGATCATAACAGGAGCCGCACATATACAGGCATTTACGATTTGGGATCTGCTGGTAAAAACGATGCTCCAGACCTAAGTGAGGGATCATCCGATTACGAATCGTGGGTTTTGGAGAATACGTTGAACTATGACAAGGTATTCGGTAAGCATAATATTTCTGCATTGGTTGGTTATTCTGCACAAAAAGACAAGAGCTATGGATTGAACGGTAGCAACACGGATATTCCAGAGTTCATCTACACTATGACAGGTAACGTTAAGACAATGACAGCCTCTAGTTCATTGAAGGAATTAACTCTCGTGTCGCTCTTCGGACGTGTGATGTATACTTATGACGACCGCTACCTGTTTTCAGCTTCTATCCGTCGTGACGGTTCTTCACGCTTCCAAAAAAGACATCGATTCGGCAGCTTCCCTTCAGCATCCATCGGGTGGAATATCAATCGTGAAAAATTCTTCAAACCGCTGGAAAATATATTTGACCAATTCAAATTCCGTTTCAGCTATGGTAAACTAGGCAATCAGCAAATGGACAACTACTATCCCACTATTAGCATAGTATCCGATGGCATGAATTACCTTCAAGGAAATAATATATGGTTCGGTCAGTTACCCAACGTTACCGCAGTCTCACCTACCAACCTGACTTGGGAAAGTACGGAAACTTTTAACGTGGGACTTGATTTAAGCATGCTGAACGGTAAATTGACATTGACCGCCGATGCTTATGTAAAAAACACAAATGACGTATTACTACCCATTCCTGTTTCAGGTTCAGCTGGTATCAGCGGACTTCCTATCCTAAACGCTGGACAAGTACGCAATAAAGGATTTGAACTATCTGTAAACTGGCGCAGCAATATCGGCGATAATTTCAACTATTATATAGGTGCAAACGTCACTACAGAGAAAAATAAAGTAACGAAGATTACGGCTGGAGGCGACGATATGGGTATTTCAGGTTATTCCGCTCACGCCGCTGCCAAAAATGGTATCAACAGATTTGAAAAAGGGCATCCTATGTCTTACTTCTATCTAGTTGAAAGTGATGGAATTTTCCGCACTCAAGAAGAAATTGACAATTACAAGAATAAGGATGGCAGACAAATACAACCGGGTGCACAACCGGGAGACGTTCGTTACAAAGACTGGAATGGTGATGGTATGATTGATGAAAATGACCAACATGATGTAGGCAATCCGTTCCCGGATTTCTCATTCGGTCTGCGCATGGGAGGCGAATGGAAAGGATTTGACTTCAATCTTTTCTTTGATGGTATGACTGGTAACAAAATATATAATTATCAACGTTATTGCCTCGAATCTGGCAAGTTCAATGGCAACTACAGCACGAAGTTGGCTAACTCATGGAGACCGGACAATCAGAACACAGACATTCCTCGTTTCTCTAAAACAGATGGGATAGACAATGGTTTAGCCTTTACCGACAGATGGCTGGAAGATGGTTCTTACTTCCGGCTGAAAACACTAGATATCGGTTATTCCCTTCCTAAGAGCCTGTTAAAGAAGGTAAAACTGGAAAATGTAAGAATCTATACATCAATGGAAAACCTGTTCACATTAAGTAAATATTCCGGCTATTCCCCTGACCTCGGTCAAAGTGGCAGCGTAGATATCGGAGTGGGTTACAACGTATTCTCAAGAGGAGTAGACCAAGGACGCTATCCACTCCCGCGTACTATCTCATTTGGTATTCAGGTTAGTTTATGATACAATGATAAAATCCACTAATTGAATTAATAACATGAAAAAGAATTGGTTATCATATATATGCATGGCAACTCTCTTATCCGGAGCACTGACTTCATGCAACGAAAATAAATTTCTGGATCTGAAAGATCCTAATCATTTCACGGAAGAAAACTTCTGGAGAAATAAAGCGGATGTAGAAAGCGGTCTTGCCGCTGCTTATTCCCCCATAAAATATCAAATGTACGGTTATTACGGAGCATTTGACGGATGGTTAAATTTAAATAGTCGTGGTGATGATATTTTTACGGTTCTGAATGAAGAACCTTCTATGTGGACCATCGCAACATTTCAAAACTCAACTACTACCGGATATGATCCGTATGGAGCGCTTTATGCTGGTATCCAACGTGCCAATCTTGTAATAAAAAACATCGATAAAATTCCAGCGGCAGGAATTAGTGAGGAAGACCGATCCATGATTAAAGGAGAGGCACTCTTTTTAAGAGGATTCCAATATTTCCTATTAGTTCATAATTATAAAGAAGTTCCTCTACGTTTAATTCCGTCTAACGAAGACGAAAGCAATAAACCCGCGGCTAAAGAAGAACAAATTTGGAAACAAGCAGAGGATGATTTAAAAAATGCTATAAATAGCAATATTCCCGTCACTCGTTCCGGTGACGAGAAAGGACGTATTGAGAAAGGAGCAGCCATCGCTATGCTTGGAAAAGTATATTTATACCAGCACAAGTATCCAGAAGCAAAAGCCCAACTGGAACTATTGACGAAAGCCCCTTATTATCCAGGACGTTACGACTTAATTGAAAACTTTGCCGAGAATTTTACTACAGCGAATGAGAACAATAAGGAATCTGTTTTCGAATTGCAATATAGTAGTGATGGTGAATTGACATGGGGTAACGAAAGCGGTATCAACCTAGGTAACTCACTTCCAACATTTGTAGGTCCGGTTGCCGCCGGTGGTTGGGCTAAGCTTATGCCTTCCAGCTTTGCCGTCGGCCAGTTTGTGAAAGAAGAACGTCCTGCCGGTTCGGATACGAAGTATGACAAACGCATGTATGCAAGCTTATTTTTCAATCCCGAAGCTATGGGAGATGTAGTGAAGAACGAGAAATGGTATGGAGGAAGCCGTTCTATGGAACAACTTTGGGATGGCAATAGCGGTAAAATGAGTGGTGGTGCTCCATCTTACAGTCAAGGTGACGGTAAGTTTTTGCTAAAAAAATACACTGCATATTTTGTAAATGCTTCTGATGCTGATATTATGGGTCATAAGGAAGGGAAAGCAAACAATTTACGAGCTATGCGATTCTCAGAAGTGCTGTTAATGTACGCCGAAGCTTGTGCCAAAACAAACGATGTAAACGGGGCAAACACCGCATTGAAGCTCGTTCGCAAAAGAGCAGGATTAGCTGATAAGACATTTGCCCAATCGGACTTGATGTTAGAAATAGAGCACCAATGCTTGCTCGAGTTCTTTGGTGAAGGACATCGTTTTGACGACCTAAAACGCTGGTATACCACTGAAGAGATTAAAAATATTTTCACTGAAAATGAAAAACAGGGAGCAGAATACTTTCAAGAAAAACATAAATATTACCCTATTCCTTCCGGAGAGTTGAACAACAATGATGCCATGGTACAAACTGAACTATGGAGATAATATTTTTACAACCAATTTATACTTAGAATATATGAAGAAGATATACTCATTATTATTTGTAGCATTATTCCTATTCTTAGGATATTCATGTGACGATGGAAGTTTAGACCATAGTGATGTTTTTATCCCGGAACCAGTTGAAGAAAATTTTGACGATGACGGAATTGCACCAGAACCTACAACTACCGCTGTTGTAAGAATGAAAATCAGAGAAGAAAACAAACATCAAGTAATTGATGGCTTCGGCTGTGCCTTCTGCGGATGGTCACATCGTATTTGGAATACGATGCAGCGTGACGCAGTGATAGAAGACCTGTTTAGTGAAAACGGTTTGGATTTAAATATTTTCCGGGGCGAAATATTCCCGTCTTACGGTAATCCAACTACAGGAGACATTGAATTCAAGATGGATCGCAATTTTATGTTGCAACCCGATGATCCTTCTATGATTAATAACTACTGGCGAAACTACAATGGTGAAGAGTGCGGAGAACAATGTCAACTTGGCCAAATGTGGTTAGTTGACCTTATAAGTAGAAAATATAAAGATGTCAATTTCTTCTTTTCAGTTTGGTGTCCTCCTATCAAATGGAAAAGCAATAACAAACTTAATGGTGGAAGCCTCAAGTCGGAATATTACGATGAATATGCCCAATATCTATTGGATTTCGTCGATGCATATGAACAAAAATTCGGCATTGACATATATGCATTATCAGGATGGAATGAACCGGATAAACTTGCTAGTTTAGGTGGTTGGGCAACCTGTGCATGGTCTGAAGAAGAAATGGCTAAATTTGTCCTCGAAAAACTTCGTCCAGCGATGGAGAAAAGAGGCCACAGTGATATGAAACTTGTTTATGCAGAAAATGCCCAGTGGAAATGGGCGGTCGATTTTATCAATAATAGTTTAAAAAAATATCCGGAACTGGTAGATCCAAATTTCATTGTAGCCGGTCATGGATATTCTACAAGAGATGAAAATGTCATTCCTTTTGAAGAGGCAGAAAAGCGCAATGTCCACATGTGGCAAACAGAACTTAGTGATGATAAAGGTCGCCAAGAGACATGGCCGGATGCAATGAAATGGGCTAAAACTTTTCATGCTTATATGGCAAATGCCAATATGAGTGCCTTTGTATGGTGGTCAGGTGCACGTCCTTGCAGCACTACGGGCGAAAACCTAATTCAATTAGAAGAGGCATTACCTAGTACATACTATTACAGAGTTCCACGCTACTATACTTTTGGACAGTTCAGCAAATTTATTGAGCAAAATGCCGTACGTGTAGACGTAGAAGCTATTTCTTCAGAAACAGATAAACTCCCCGAAGACTTGTTGGTTTCTGCTTATGTGAAAGATGACACCTACACTATTGTACTAATCAATTTATCTCAAAAAGAATCATTCTCTACATTGATTGAGATTGAAGGAGTGGAATTCCAAAATATGAGAACATATACTTCCAGTGAATATGTGAAGTGGAAACACAAAAAGATCAATCCGTCTCAAAGCGGTTTACGTTCTATTACCGTTCCCAAATATAGTGTTGTAACTGTGACTGGTAAAATGAAAAACCATGAAGTTGAATAATGAATTATAAATTAGAGAATATCATGAAAAGAAATATAATACACTTAACAGGAATCGCACTTTGTGCAATCGGATTATTTTCCGGTTGTAATGAAGACTTACCTAGTTACACAAGTCTGACTGTGGATGCAGAGACATTGACAATTAATTTAGATGAGACAACCGAAGGGAGTTTTAATATTACTGGGGGCAATAGCGGATACAAAGTGTCTAGTTCAAATGCTGCAGTAGCGACAGCAGTTATTTCGGGCAATGAGGTGATTGTAACAGGTTTGAAATATGGTACTGCAACGTTAACCGTTATCGACTGGACTAAGAATTCGGCAAATGTGAAAGTAGTGGTAGCTCAAGAACAGGAGTTAGCAGTAAAAACAAGTTCCACGACTATGTTCTTTGAAGAACACAAAACGCTCGAAATATATACTGGAAATGGAGGATATAGCATAACATCTTCCAATGAGTCAGTAGCAACAGCAAAAATCAGTGAAGATGGAAAAATAGAAATCACTTCTTCTATCGTTCCGGGTACTGCAATACTAACCGTGAAAGACAGTCACAACAAAACAGCCGAGATTGCTGTGAAAGTAATAAAGAGGCTGGTAGTAGATAATAGTGAAGATATTACTTATCTAATAACAAGCGAACCCGTTACGATTAAAATTTTGGATGGAAATGGTGAATATACTTGCACTCCCCCCAACTACTCCTCATCCTATCTCAAATGTACGATGGCAGAAAATGGAACAGAAGTTATTATTGAAGGATTGAAAAGAAACTATTTCAATAAAGCAATCACCATCAAGGACAAAGAAGGACAATCCATTGACATTCATATCAAGACTATTGATGAACCTTATTGGGAAAATCCAAGTTATCGTTACTTAATAGCTGGTTCTTATGCTTATCAGTATCTTTCTACAGCAAAAGTTGGTGAAGCTATTTATTCTGAAGAACTTAATATTTCGCTACTAACAATAAAGAGTACAGGAAGTTATGCTTCCGGATTTGCAGTCCAATTTACCGGTAATCTTGAAGAAGGAGCAAAGACCAATGCTGTACTTTATAAAGTTGCTAAAAATGCAATAGATAAAAATGTTGCCTATTCAATAGAAGACTGTAAAATAGATAAAGTAGAAGATGGCTGGTATTGGGTTAGCTTCTTGGAACCCGGTTACACCGTTCGTTCTTACTTTATCACTAAGCAATAATTTATAAACTTGACATATCCGTTTAAAAGCACCCCCATACTTTTAGAATGATAAAACATAAAAAGAAACTGTTCGTACAACACAGTATGCATTTCATGTCTATCTGCATTGTGAACAGTTTCTTTTTATCTTGTCAAAAAGATGCAAGGGAAATGGACTGCAAATCTTTATCTCTTAATATGTTGAATTGATATGAATAGATACAATAATAGACTTCATATTCTAAAAAAAGAACATGAGTCACTTATCTCACGTAAAAATAAGATGATATTTTCCGAAAATGGAATATTCGAGCGCTATAAATATCCTATCCTGACAGCTGCTCATACTCCCTTGGAATGGCGTTATGATTTGAATCCGGAAACAAATCCATACCTAATGGAACGAATCGGAGTAAATGCCACCATGAATTCGGGAGCTATCAAATGGAATGGAAAGTATCTAATAATAGTACGTGTAGAAGGAAACGACCGAAAATCATTCTTCGCCATTGCCGAAAGTCCGAATGGCATAGACAACTTCCGTTTTTGGGAATACCCGATACATTTGCCGGACACAGACCCAAGTGAAACAAACGTCTACGACATACGTTTGACGACCCATGAAGATGGCTGGATTTATGGAATCTTCTGTAGCGAGAGTCTTGACCCGAACGCTGCACCAGGCGACCTGTCTTCCGCCATAGCCAAAGCAGGCATCGTGCGTACTAAAGACTTAAAAAGCTGGGAACGGCTGCCAAACCTGATTTCCCAAAGTCAGCAACGCAATGTTGTATTACATCCGGAATTTGTTAATGGCAAATATGCACTGTACACCCGTCCACAGGATAACTTTATCGACGCCGGCAACGGAGGAGGTATTGGCTGGGCGCTTATAGATGACATTACCCATGCAGAAGTGAAAGAAGAAATCATTATAAACCACCGTCATTACCATACAATAAAAGAGGTAAAGAATGGCGAAGGTCCCCATCCTATCAAAACCCCCAAAGGATGGTTGCACCTCGCCCACGGTGTACGTGCTTGCGCTGCCGGACTGCGTTATGTGCTCTATCTGTATATGACATCTCTGGAAGATCCGACAAAGATAATCGCTGAGCCGGGTGGATACTTAATAGCTCCGGTAGATGAGGAAAGAATAGGTGATGTCTCCAATGTGCTCTTCTCGAATGGGTGGATTGCAGACGAGGACGGAACAGTGTATATCTATTACGCATCTTCCGATACCCGCATGCACGTAGCAACTTCCACCGTAGACAGGCTGATAGATTATTGTCTTCACACCCCGGCAGACGGTTTACGCTCTGCTGCTTCTGTAGAAAACATTTGCAAGCTCATAGAAGCTAACAAATATGTAATGGCAGAACAGGTTTATTTTTAAGGTAATGTGAGCTCAATACTTGAGCAGTATTAGTTGCCCGTCATTGACAAATTCCACGTCAATGACGGGCTTCTTATAAAGCAGGACACAAACCGACATAGATAAGTGCGTATTGCAGGTGAAATAACGCTTATCAAAAGTGCGCATTGCAGGGTATAAATAGGGAATTATTTCCTCTCTTTTTTATTTCTTATAAGTTATAGAATAAACCAATATAGCTATCTTATTTCTTATACGAAACAGAACAATAGAAGTAATATTCAAACAATCGATAGCAAAATAGTATCATTTATTCAAATATAATAATACCATATTTCTTTCTTATAATACCACAATTCCTTTTTTAAATATAATAAAAAAGACAGAAATATACAATATACTGGTTGCACAAACATAATAAGCAAAGCCTATATAGCTTATAAACAGAATATTTGGGCTTCACTTACAAGGTATGAGTTCTTAATCAACAATTAATTACACAAGAAAACAAGAAGCAAAATTGTATCAGAAGCGGCTAAAATAATATTTGCCATACATGCCATTATCCTCTACTTTTGCATCAGACGATTATCAGTTGAAATTTCCATGGATCGATTGATAATTGAACTAGAGTTATAAATCTAATGCAATAAATTATGAGAAGAAAAATTCATTTCTTACTATTCTTATTTCTCTGCATGGCTAGTATTCCACTAGCAGCCCAAGACATTGAAGTGAAAGGAGTAGTAACAGAAGCTACGACAAATGAACCTTTACCTGGAGTCACGGTAAGAGTTAAAGACAAAGACACCGGCACAATAACAGACATGGATGGTAAATACTCCATCAAAGCAGGCAAAGGGAATACACTAATATTCTCAACAATAGGTATGAAACAAATAGAAAGAGCTGTTACATCCGGAGCCCCAATCAATGTCACAATGGAAGAAGACAATATCGCTCTTGAGCAGGTGGTAGTGATCGGTTATGGTACAGTAAAGAAAAGTCATCTTTCGGGTGCTGTAGGCTCAGTCAGCGCAAAAGAGCTTAACGGACAGGTGGCTTCCAATGCCGCAACAGCCTTACAAGGAAAGATTCCCGGAGTATCAGTGGCAAGTTCCAGCGGTGACCCCAATGGAAGCATGACGATCAATGTACGTGGTATCAGTTCATTATCTAATAATGACCCGCTTTATGTAATCGACGGATCATTTGGTGACATCAGTATGGTCGATCCTAACGACATCACGTCTATTGAGGTATTGAAAGATGCCGCCTCAGCAGCTATCTACGGTTCACGCGCGGCAGGTGGCGTCATCCTTATCACGACTAAAAGCGGTCGCAAAGACACTCCTACCAAACTGGACATCAACCTCTTTACAGGTATCAGCCATAATCCTAAAAAGCTGAATGTTTTCAATGGAGAAGAATATAGCCGCTTTGCCCGTTACTATAAATTGGCTGGTGACGGCTTCGGAGCTGAAACGGGTGCAGTTCCTTTCGTCGGAGAAGGAACAGACTGGCAGGATGTCATGCTGAATACAGCCATGACCTACAAGGCCAACGCAACCATCAGCGGCGGTTCTAAAACCGGAGCCTATAGCGCATCTATAAGCTACCTGAACAAAGAAGGTATCCTGCGCAATACCGACCACGAGTCTTATAACATCCGCCTGAAAAGCGACTATTCTTTCCTGAATAACCGACTAACTATCGGACAGTCTATGATTGTTCGCCTGGCTCAAGGAAAAGGTAATATTGATCAGGATACAATGTTCGGTATCTTGCAATTCCCTTCAGTAGTTCCGGTATATGATCCGACCAATGCAACCGGATGGGGTACTTCTGCCAATATCAACCTGCCGAATCCTCTAGGATACTCTAATGTAATAGACAACACTAACGAAAGCACCAGAATTTTCCTGAATGCTTACCTGCAAGCCGAAATCATTAAGGACTTAAAATATAAGTTTAACGTAGGTATCAGAAAGGACCATACCAAATCACGTACCTATACGGGTATATATGACTTGGGAACTTTTGGGAAGAATGATGCTCCCGACTTAAAAGAAGGTTCATCCACATACGATTCATGGGTAATAGAAAACACCCTGAACTACGATAAAGTCTTCGGCAAACACAATATTTCTTTGTTAGCCGGTTATTCCGCCCAAAAAGACAAACATTACGGCCTGAACGGAAGCAACTCCGACATTCCGCAGTTTATTGAGACGATGACAGGTAACACAACCACCATGAGCGCTTCCAGCAATCTCAAAGAATTGGCACTGGTTTCTCTCTTCGGACGTGTTATGTACTCTTATGATGACCGTTATTTATTCTCCGCATCTATTCGTCGGGACGGTTCTTCACGCTTCGGCAAAGGACATCAGTATGGTAGTTTCCCATCCGTGTCTGTAGGCTGGAACATCAATCGCGAAAAATTCTTCAAGCCATTAGAGAATGTATTCGACCAACTAAAGATTCGTGCCAGCTACGGTAAACTGGGTAATCAGGAAATTGGGGACAATTATTACCCGACTATCAGTGTGGTGGGTAGTGGTATGAACTATCTTCAAGGCAACAATATCTGGTTCGGACAAATGCCCTATGTAAACGCCGTATCTCCGACTAACCTGACTTGGGAAAATACAGAGACTTACAACATCGGTTTAGATCTTAGCCTACTGAACGGACGACTGACAATGACAGCAGATGCTTATGTGAAAAACACGAATGATGTACTACTTCCTATCCCCTACGCCGGTTCTGCCGGTATCAGCGGATTCTCGATACAGAATGCAGGAAAAATACGTAATAAAGGTTTCGAGTTTGCGGTGAACTACCGTGGTTCTATTAAAGATAAGTTCAACTACTATGTAGGGGCTAATATCAGCACGGACAAGAACGAAGTTATCAAAATATCTACAGGTGGTGACAATATGACTATCTCCGGTTATTCGGCGCATGGTCAGGGCGGACGTGGTATCAATATGTTCCAGGAAGGTCATGCCATGTCTTATTTTAACTTAATTGAAACAGATGGTATTTTCCGCAGTGCAGAAGAAATTGAGAACTATAGAACAGCCGATGGCAAACTGATTCAGCCGGGCGCCCAAGTAGGCGACGTACGTTACAAAGACTGGAATGGCGATGGCTCAATAACCACCGACGACCAGCATGATGTAGGCAGCCCGTTCCCCGATATGACTTTCGGCCTGAGACTGGGTGGAGACTGGAATAATTTCGACTTTAACCTCTTCTTTGACGGTACGGTAGGAAATAAAATCTATAACTACCCGCGCTATCGCCTGGAATCAGGAAACTTCAACGGTAACTACAGTACGACGCTGGCTAACTCGTGGAGACCCGACAACCAGAATACCGACATGCCCCGCTTCTCCGTTACCGACGGTGCGGACAACAAATGGGCTTATACCGACAGATGGCTCGAAGACGGTTCATACATACGTTTGAAAACACTCGATATCGGTTATACATTACCCAAACAGTTGCTAAAAAAGATCAAGCTTGAAAATGTGAGAATCTATACTTCCATAGAAAATCTCTTTACGTTAACCAAATACTCCGGCTACACGCCCGACCTCGGTGAAAGCGGTGTAGATCTAGGTACCACTTACAATGTATTCACAAGAGGAATCGACCAGGGACGTTACCCGCTCCCACGTACATTCTCTTTTGGTATCCAAGTGAATTTATAAGAAAGAACTAACACGTATAATTGAATATAGTATGAAAAAAAATTGGTTATCATATATATGCATGGCAGTCCTTCTTTCAGGAATACTTAGTTCGTGCAATGAATCCAGCTTTCTGGATCTGAAAGATCCCAATCATTTCACGGGGGATAACTTCTGGAAAAACAAGGCAGATGCCGAGAGCGCTCTTGCCGCCGCATATTCTCCTATCAAGTACCAGATGTATGGTTATTTTGGGGCTTTTGACGGTTGGCTAAACCTGAATGGACGTGGAGACGATATCTTCACAATCACTAATGAAGAACCGGGCATGTGGGCTATCGCTAATTTCCAAAACTCACCGACTACGGGAAATGATCCTTATGGCGCACTCTTTACAGGAGTACAGCGCGCAAATGTTGTACTAAGATACATTGACAATGTACCGGCTACAGGAATCACCGAAGAAGACCGTTCCATGATTAAAGGTGAGGCACTTTTTTTGAGAGGTTATCAATATTTCCTGTTAGTTAATAACTACAAAGAAGTGCCCCTGCGTATCATTCCTTCTAATGAGGACGAGCCGAACAAACCGGCAGCCAGCGAAGCGGTACTCTGGAAACAAGCGGAAGATGACTTGACAGAGGCCATCAAATGCAACCTGCCCGTCACCCGTGTAGCAGATGAAAAAGGACGTATTGAGAAAGGAGCTGCTATCGCTATGCTGGCAAAGGTATATCTGACACAGCATAAATATCCGGAAGCTAAAGCTCAATTGGATTTATTATTAAAAGCGCCTTATTATCCGGGACGTTATAACCTAATGGAAAACTTCGCGGAGAATTTCACTACTGCCAAAGAAAACAACGAAGAATCTGTTTTCGAATTGCAATACAGCAGCGACGGCGACTTGACGTGGGGGAATGAAAGCGGCATCAACTTAGGAAGTTCTATTCCGCAATTCATCGGCCCGGTAAACTCCGGTGGCTGGGCAAAAATCATGCCGACTTCATTTATTGTCGGGCAGTTCATTTCTGAAGAACGCCCTGCGGGAGCCGATACCAAGTTTGACAAACGTATGTATCCCAGTCTGTTCTTTAACCCCGAAGCACTTGGCGATGTTGTGAAGAACGAGAGCTGGTACGGCGGAAATTATTCCATGGAGAAACTGTGGGAAGGCAATGCCGGTAAAATGGCCGGCGGTGCTCCAACTTTCAGCATGGGTGACGGTAAATTCCTTCTGAAGAAATACACTGCCTATTATGTAAACGACGAAGCGGCAGACAATATGGGAAACAAAGAAGGAAAAGCCAACAATGTACGTGTCATGCGTTTTGCAGAAGTACTGCTTATGTATGCCGAGGCTTGCGCCAAAACAAACGATGTGACAGGTGCCAGCTATGCCCTGAAACTTATCCGCGAAAGAGCCGGACTGGCAGACAAAACATTCACCCAGGATCAGCTTATGGATCAGATCGAACATCAATGTTTACTCGAATTTTTCGGAGAAGGGCACCGGTTTGACGACCTGAAACGTTGGTACACAACCAATGAAATCAAAACAATCCTCAAAGCAAATGACAAGCAAGGGGCAGACAATTTTCAGGAAAGGAACAGGTATTATCCGATTCCGACAGGCGAATTGAACAACAACTCTGCAATGCAACAAATAGATTTATGGAAATAATCTTTCCAATAACTTATAACAGAAAAATTATGAAAAAAATATATGCACTATTATTCGTATCCTTACTCTTATTTATAGGATATTCTTGTGAAGACGGTAGCCTGAGCCATGGTGATGTATACATCCCGGATCCCGTGGAAGAGTCGGACGAGGATGATGGTTTTGCGACAGAGCCTACAACAACGTCTGTTGTGAGGATGTCTATCGGCGAAGGACATCAGCATCAGATGATTGACGGATTTGGATGTGGTTTTGCAGAATGGTCTCACCGTATCTGGAACAATAACCACAGAGATGCCGTTATGGCAGACCTATTCGGTGACAATGGCTTGAAGCTAAACATATTCCGTGGAGAAGTATTCCCGCACTATCAGGACGACGTCACGGGTGAAATAGAATTTGGCATGGACCGTAACTTCAACCTGCCTGCCGACGAACCTAAATACATGAACAACTATTGGTTCAAATATCACGGTGCGGAATGTGCCGAACAGGTACAGCTAGGCCAGATGTGGCTGGTGGACTATCTATCCAGAAAGCATAAAAGCATGAAGTATATGTTCTCCGTATGGAGTCCACCTAAAAAATGGAAAGATAAAGACAGCAACTCCGGTGGCTCTCTGAAAGCTATTCATTATGAAGATTACGCCAATTATCTGATAGACTTCGTCAAAGAATACGAAAAGAAATTCGGAATAAACATTTATGGCTTATCACCTACCAATGAACCTGATAATACTTTCACTGCATGGTCTACTTGTAAATGGACTCCTGAACAATTGGCAGATTTCAGCCATAACACTTTCCGGAAATCTCTGGACGCGGCCGGATATAATGATAAAAAGATTATAATGGGAGAATGTTCCTCATGGTGGAAAGCAAGTTACTCGTCTTTCCTCACTGCATCCAATCAGTTCTTCAAGAAATGTCTGGAAAGCGAAGCTTCATTGGCAAATGACAACGTCATAGCGGCCGGACACGGATACAGTATGTCCAATTTAGATAATATCTTACCTTTCGATGAAGCAGTTAATGCCAATATTCCTGTATGGATGACCGAGAACTGTGACAACTTAAAACGTTCGGAGGACTGGAATGATGCCATGAAATGGGCAAGAAACTTCCATTACTATCTGGCACAAGCTAATGTAAATGCTTATATCTGGTGGGCCGGAGCCCGTCCTTGCAGCACGACAGGCGAGAACCTTATCCAGTTGGAAGAAGCCATACCGGGCACTACCTACTACAGAGTCCCCCGCTATTATACATACGGGCAGTTCACCAGATTCATCGAAGCCGGCAGTCATCGTGTAGATGTTGAGGCTATTCCTTCTGAAGAGAATCAATTCCCTGCAGAACTTCTGATGTCAGCTTATGTTAAGGATAATACTTATACCATCGTATTAGTGAACAGTTCGGAGAAGGAGTCATTCTCCACTTTAGTTGAGATTGAAGGAAAAAGTTTTCAGAACATGATTGCATACACATCCAGCGAAGACGTAAAATGGCAGCGCAAGAAGTTCAATCCTTCTTTAAGCGGGTTACGTTCCATTACGGTTCCCAAGCTCAGTGTGGTGACAGTTACTGGTAAGATAAAAGATATTGCAGCAGAATAATAGTCAAAATAATACTAGAATATCATGAAAAAGAATCGATTATATATAGCAGGATTCCTGCTTGCAGCCGTCAATTTGTTCTCCGGTTGCAGTGAAGATGATCCGTCCTATGCCAATCTGGTTGCGGACAAGCAGGAATTGACAATCAATCTAGATGAAAAAGCAGAAGGAGTGATTCAGATTATTCAGGGAAACGGTAACTACAAGGTTACCAGTTCGAACGAAGATGTGGTTACCGCTACAATCGACAATGACCAAATACAAGTGACAGGTTTGAAAGCCGGTGACGCAAATGTGACTATTACCGACTGGGCCAGGATGTCAACCAACGTAAAAGTAATTGTTGACCAATTGGTAGACTTGGTTCTGAAAGTATCTTCTACAGTTATGTATCCGAATGAAGACAAGACCATAGAGGTCTATACAGGCAATGGAGGATACAGTATCACTGTTGATAATCCATCAATAGCAAAGGCTGCGATAAATGATAAAGGGCAGATTCAAATTGAATCGCTGGCTCCGGGTACTGCCACTTTCACCGTAAAAGACAGACGGGACAAAACGACAGAACTCATCGTAAAAGTGAAAAAGAGAATGGTAGTCGACAATAGTGAAAATATCCCTTACTTAGTTATCGGCACTCCGGCTACTATCAAAATCCTGGATGGCAATGGTGGATATACCTGCACAGCAGGCGGTTCTGCAACTTACCTGAAATGCTCCATGTCTGAAGACGGTACAGAAGTGATAATTGAAGGACTTAAAAGATACCGTTACAACAACAAAGTCACTATCGCCGACCAGGACGGTGAAAAGATAGAAGTGACCATTACCGCTATTGACGATCCTTACCTGGAGAACCCGTCATATCGCTATATGCTGGCAGGTTCTTATTCTTACCAAAGCCTTTCTACTTCAAAAGTAGGAGAAATAATGCATTCGGCGGATTTCAACTTGTCGCAATTGCTTGTTAAGAGTTCGACAACTTCATCCGCATCCGGTTACGCGGTTCAGTTTACCGGCGATTTGGGAGTAGGCAGCAAGACGAATGCAACACTTTATAAGGTGACAAGAAACGCAGTAGACAAGAATGTAGGATATCCGATAGAAGATTGCCGGATTGATAAAGTAGAAGACGGCTGGTATTGGGTGAGTTTCCTGGAGCCCGGATACACTGTACGTTCCTATTTTATAACCAAAGAATAATTTATAAACTTGACACACATGTATTTCGGAAGTACCCCCATACTTTTGAAGTGACCAACATAAAAAGAGACTGTCCTTACAACACAGTATATTCCTTATTACTATCTGTATTGTAATCAGTCTCTTTTTATAAATTTTGAACAGATATGAATAGATATGATAACAGATTACGTATTCTTACAGAAGAATATGAAACGCTCATCTCACGTGAAAATAAAAGAATACGATCCAACAATGGCATATTTGAACGCTATAAATATCCTATTCTGACGGCAGCCCATACTCCACTCGAATGGAGATATGACTTTAATCCGGAAACAAACCCTTTTTTGATGGAACGTTTCGGTATTAACGCTGTATTCAATGCAGGAGCTATCAAATATAACGGAAAATATCTCATTATGGCACGAGTGGAAGGTTACGACCGTAAGTCGTTTTTCGCCATAGCCGAAAGTCCGAATGGGATAGATAATTTTCGTTTTTGGGAATATCCAATCCAGCTTCCCGACTTATACCCGGAAGAAACGAATGTCTACGATATGCGCCTTACCCAGCATGAGGACGGATGGATATACGGCATTTTCTGTTCGGAAAGCAAAGATCCGGACGCAGCCGCCGGAGATCTGACTTCTGCCGTTGCGGTAGCAGGCATCATACGCACCAAGGACTTAAGAAATTGGGAGCGTCTGCCTAATCTTATCTCTAAAAGCCAGCAACGCAATGTGGTACTCCATCCGGAGTTTGTCAAAGGGAAATATGCGCTTTACACCCGCCCTCAAGACGGGTTTATTGAAGCAGGCACTGGTGGAGGAATTTGCTGGGCACTAGTAGATGATATCACTCATGCAATAGTTAAAGAAGAGACGGTGGTAGAACAACGTTATTATCACACCATCAAAGAAGTGAAGAACGGTGAAGGGCCTCATCCTATCAAAACGCCACAGGGATGGTTGCACCTCGCGCATGGAGTCCGTGCTTGCGCAGCAGGACTCAGGTATGTGTTGTATTTGTACATGACCTCTTTAGATGCCCCCAATAAAGTGATTGCCCAACCAGGAGGTTACTTCATGGCACCCGTAGAAGAAGAAAGAATCGGAGACGTTTCCAACGTATTATTTTCGAACGGGTGGATTACAGATGAAGACGGAACGGTCTACATCTATTATGCTTCTTCAGATACACGGATGCATGTAGCTACCTCTACAATCGAACGACTTGTAGATTATTGCCTGCATACTCCGGAAGATAAACTTCGATCCGCTACGTCCGTAGATAATATTTATCAACTGATAGAAGCTAATAAGGTGAAAGTATAGTAACTGAATTTTCAATATGGAAAGCACACCATCGCCATTCCTTCCGGAATTTGACAATGGCGTGCTTTTTCTGGTTCTTTCATTTTATTCATAAGATTGAGGCCTCAACAATATTCCTTTTTATAAACGATAAAATCGCATATCTTATCGTTTATACAGGGGAAAACCGACTTTTCAAAGGAAAACCAAAGTTGAAGTAAACACAGATATATTAATATAGTATCAGAATGAGTTAAAATAATATTTGTTTCCCCACTACTTTCGCCCTACTTTTGCATCAAATAAAATAATGATATATAAAAACCTAATCGAAATAACGATATGAAACTACACGAAATCGATATTCTCATCATTTGTGCCTATCTCATTGCCATGATTGTCATCGGACTTATCCTGAAGAAACGGGCTGCCCAAAATATGGATTCTTATTTCCTGGGAGGGAAATCATTGCCATTTTATATGCTCGGACTCTCCAATGCTTCCGGAATGTTTGACATCACAGGAACCATGTTGATGGTATATTGGGCATTTGCCTACGGATTCAAAAGCCTTTGGATTCCCTGGTTGTGGCCAGTATTCAACCAAATCTTTCTAATGGTTTATCTGTCCGTGTGGTTACGTCGTTCCAATGTACTCACCGGAGCGGAATGGATTAAGACACGTTTCGGTAAAGGTAAAGGATCGACTCTTTCACATACGATTGTTATCATCTTTGCATTACTTAGCGTACTCGGTTTTTTAAGTTATGGATTCATAGGTATTGGTAAATTTATGGAGATATTCATCCCCTGGGAAGTAGTATCTCCATTCATTCCTTTCAATGTGCCTGCAGAATATGTTCCTCATGTATATGGTATTTTCTTTACCACAATCGCTACTTTCTATGTAATGCTCGGAGGAATGTTGAGTATTGTATGGACAGACGTTGTGCAGTTCCTGATTATGACAGTGGCAGGTATCGTAATTGTTGTTATCGGAATGCAAATGGTAGCGCCGGACATGATTCATTCTTTCGTTCCGGCCGGCTGGGACTCTCCTTTCTTCGGATGGACGCTGGATATCGACTGGAGCAGCCGGATGAGCCTCTTGACGGAACGGATGGCGAATGAACCATATAGCCTGATTAGCATCTTCGTCATGATGGCCTTGCTCAAAGGAATATTTATGAGTATGGCAGGACCGGCGCCCAACTATGATATGCAGAAAATTCTATCTTGCAAATCCCCCAAAGAAGCGGCGATGATGAGCGGTTCCGTATCAGTCGTACTATTAATCCCCCGCTACCTGATGATTATGGGATTTGCTCTGCTGGCTATCTACTTCTTTAAAGAAGATGGCGGTCTGACACAAATGGAAGTGACACGAACGGATTTTGAAACCATCCTCCCCCATCTAATCACACGTTACGTACCTGTAGGATTAGCCGGAATCCTACTAGCCGGACTACTGGCAGCTTTCATGTCGACTTTTGCGTCCACTGTTAATGCCGCACCGGCTTATATCGTGAATGATATTTATCTGAAATATATCAATCCGAAAGCGAGTGTGAAAACACAAATACGCAGTAGCTATATTATTTCTGTCGCAGTAGTAGTTATCAGCACTGTCATAGGGTTCTTCCTGAAAGACATCAATGAAATATTCCAATGGATTGTTGGAGCACTCTTCGGAGGATACATCGCGGCCAACGTACTGAAATGGCATTGGTGGCGCTTCAATGGTGAAGGCTATTTCTGGGGAATGACCGCCGGAGTAATAGCAGCCATCGTCATGAAGTTCACTGTTCCCGACGCATGGGTACTCTATTTCTTCCCCGTACTGTTCGGAGTTTCCCTGATAGGATGCATCGCAGGAACCTATAGCGCACCTCCAACAGACGAAGAGACGCTCATCAACTTCTACACCCGTGTACGCCCATGGGGATGGTGGAAGCCGATTGAAGAAAAAGCATTGGCCCGTTACCCTCATATCCAGCCAAACCGCAACTTCAAAAGAGACGCATTCAACGTGGCAATCGGCATTGTGTGGCAATGCAGCCTTACCATTATCCCAATGTATCTCGTGGTCCGCCAGCAACTGGGGCTCTGGAGCTCTATTGCATTGCTTCTGGTTACGACCTTGATACTAAGAAAGACTTGGTACAAGCCTCTGTGTAAAGAAGAAATCAGATACAATGAAGAAATAAAACAACTAAAACAAAATAAGGAATAATTAGCTTAACACACTAAAAATTGAGAACCGACCATGAAAAGACTATCTGTAATTCTGGTATCATTTTTACTATATCTGCCTCTATGCGCTCAATTTAAGGGAACAGTTTCTGTCGACACTAATCAATCGGGCATAGTTGATAAAGGCGATAAGCCGCTAGCGGGAGTTATGGTAACAGATGGATTGAACGTAGTAAAAACAGATAAGAAAGGTCGGTTCTCTTTGCCGGGATTCGAGAAAACAAGATTCATAAGTATTACAACTCCCACGGGATTTGAAACACAACAATTCTACCTTTCTACCAAAGAGAACAGAAAAAGCTACGATTTTATCTTAACTGAAAGCGAGCGGACAAAACCCAGAAAACATTCTTTCGTGCAAATCACCGACACCGAAGTGACGGGTGGAATGGGGCGTTGGGTAACCGATCTCCAGCAATACATTCACAATGAGAAGCCTGCCTTCCTCATTCACACCGGAGATATCTGCTACGAACCGGGACTCACCATCCACAATCAAGTGGTAAACGCACAAACAATGGATTGTCCTGTTTATTATTGCATCGGTAATCATGACTTAGTGAAAGGCAACTATGGCGAAGAGCTTTACGAATCTCTCTATGGTCCGACATGGTATTCATTTGATATAGGTAACGTTCATTATGTAGTCACCCCAATCGACCACGGAGATAACCCGACCAACTATACCCAAAAAGATGTATACAACTGGCTAAAAAACGATCTTGCTCTCATAAAAAAAGACCAGGCACTTATCCTTTTCAATCACGACTTATTTACTCCAAATGACTCTTTCGTCTTTAAAGCAGATGACGATCATCTGCTTGATTTTCGTTCTTTCAATACCAAAGCCCAAATCTACGGACACATGCATTACAACTATGTCCGCAACCAAAATGGGATTTATACAATCTGTACCGGCACATTGGATAAAGGAGGCATTGACCACTCCCCTTCTTCTTTTAGAGAAATAAAAGTAGACGCAAACGACAATATCACCACCCAACTGCGATATGCTTTCATCGAGCCACAAATCGCAATAGTCTCTCCGATGAATAATCAGACGGCCGCAGCCTGCACCATCACTGAAGATCAGCTTCCTGTTTCCGTCAATACATATTATTCGCAGGCAAAAACGTCTCACGTTTCTTATATCCTAAGCGATTCGGAAAATAATCAAGAAATAGCAAAAGGCGATCTAGCCTCCCGTACTGAATGGAATTGGAGTGGAAACATTCAAATGCCAGCCAATGAAATGGGGAAAAAACTAAATCTTACAGTGACTTCATTCTTCAGCAACGGAAAGAAAGTGACTGCTACCAGCCAGTTTATCTATCAAAAGGACTTCAAATTATCCACTATTGCAGGTGAAGACTGGAATACATTACTTCAAAACGCAGCACACTCCGGCGGAGTCAACAACTCTCAAATCAAGCTCCCCCTGCAATTACAATGGACAGCTAATACAGGCAGTAACATTTTTATGTGTTCTCCCATTATCGCCGGACAGAAAGTATTTATCGCTACCACCGACGATAATGTATCACTGAACACATTTATCTGCGCATTTGATTTTAATTCCGGCAAACTGTTGTGGAAATTCCGTACTGCAAATTCTGTTAAGAACACAATAGCCTGTGAAAATGGAATTGTAGTGGCTCAAGACGCCTCCTGCAACCTCTATGCCTTAGACAGTGAATCAGGGAAATTACTCTGGAAACAATCTATTAATTTGGACAGCTATCCCTATCTGACTGAAGGCTTGACAGTAGGCAAAGGAGTGGTCTATGCCGGAATCGGCGCCGGACTATCTGCCTACAACCTAAAAACAGGACAAACGATATGGATTAACAAGGACTGGAAACAGCGGGAAGGTTCTACTACAACACTCACTATTGCCGGAGATGTATTAGTCAGCGGAACCCAATGGGGAGGTTTATACGGCAATGATATCCACACAGGAAAGCAACTCTGGAAACTATCTGATAACGGACTTGGCAACCGGGGAGCCTCTCCTGTCTATAAAAACGGGAAATTATGGATTATCTCTTCCAAGAGCTTCTTCACAATAAAGCCACAAACCGGAAAAGTATTGCAACAAAAAGAGTTATCAGCCAATCTGGATGTTACATCCACCCCACTCATCACCGAACAGGAAATCATTTTCGGTACTGCCGACCGGGGAGTTTTCGCATTGGACAAATCTACACTTTTCAATAAATGGAAAGCAGAAACGTCACCTTCACTTGTATATACTGCTCCTTATTCCACCACTCCGCAAGCCGGAGTTGAAACAAGTCCTGTTGCATCACAAGGAATTGTCTACATCGGAGCTTCCGACGGTTATCTATATGCCATCGACCAAACTACAGGAATTATAAAAGATAAACGACACATTGGAGCGCCTATATTTTCAACCGTAGCCGTATCCGGGAATAAGATGATTGTTTGTGATTTTGCGGGTAATGTTTATTGCTTTTCATCGAAGTAAACTCCCTCTTCACTATCATAATGCATAAACTCAAATGGTACATAAGCACTAAAATTATATAGATACAGTTTTTGCCACCCCACACGTTGTAATTTAAAGATTATCACGTATCTTTGCCTGCTCAAATCATAAATACGAGATATGGCTATTACAATCAAGAAAGTCTCTACAAAGAGAGAACTTAAGAAATTTATCCGTTTCAATTACAGAATGTACAAGGGTAACCCTTACTCTGTGCCTGACCTCTATGACGACATGCTCAACACCTTCAACAAGAAGAAAAACGCAGCATTCGAATTCTGTGAAGCAGATTATTTCCTCGCATACCGGGACGATAAAATAGTAGGACGTGTAGCTGCAATCATCAACAATCAGGCGAACGAGAAGTGGGAATGTAAAAACGTTCGTTTCGGATGGATAGACTTCATCGACGATCCCGAAGTATCATCCGCACTCATCAAAACGGTGGAAGAATGGGGAAAAGAACGAGGCATGACTCACATTGCCGGTCCTCTCGGATTTACTGATTTCGATGCGGAAGGTATGTTAGTTGAAGGGTTCGACCAACTTAGTACCATGGCCACTATCTACAACTACCCATACTATCCTGTACACATGGAAAAGTTAGGCTTCGAGAAAGACGCCGACTGGGTGGAATACAAAATCTACATACCGGATGCCATTCCCGACAAGCATAAACGTATCTCCGAACTGATCCAACGAAAATATAACCTCAAGATAAAGAAATATACTTCCGGAAGAAAAATAGCCAAAGACTACGGACAGAAGATTTTCGAGCTGATGAATGAAGCATATAGTCCTCTTTATGGCTATTCTCCGTTGACACAGCGGCAAATCGACCAATACGTGAAAATGTATCTGCCGATCCTTGACTTACGGATGGTTACACTGATTACTGATGCCAATGACGAATTGGTCTGTGTAGGTATCTCCATGCCATCTCTTGCCGAGGCTTTACAGAAATCACACGGACGTCTGTTGCCACTCGGATGGTTCTATCTGTTAAAGGCACTATTCATGAAACGCCGTGCCAAAATGCTTGATCTGCTGCTTGTAGCAGTGAAACCGGAATATCAAAACAAAGGTGTTAACGCTTTGTTATTTTCCGATTTAATTCCAGTTTATCAAAAATTAGGTTTTATCTTTGCGGAAAGCAACCCCGAACTGGAACTGAACGGAAAAGTTCAGGCACAATGGGATTACTTTGAGACTAAGCAACATAAGCGCCGCCGTGCGTTCATCAAAGAGATAAAATAAAAAACAGCTATGGAAGAGAACGAATTGATATCTGTAGACAACAACAATGCAGTAGAGTACACTGACGACAACATCCGCCACCTGAGCGACATGGAACATGTGCGCACACGCCCCGGTATGTACATCGGTAGGTTGGGCGACGGTGCACATGCCGAAGACGGAATCTATGTCCTCCTGAAAGAAGTAATTGACAACAGTATTGACGAGTTCAAAATGCAAGCCGGTAAGAAAATCGAAATTACCGTTGAAGAAAACCTCCGTGTCAGCGTACGCGACTACGGACGAGGCATCCCGCAGGGAAAACTCATCGAAGCCGTCAGCATGCTGAACACGGGTGGTAAATACGACAGCAAGGCATTTAAGAAAAGCGTCGGACTGAACGGTGTCGGTGTGAAAGCCGTCAACGCATTGAGCTCTCGTTTTGAAGTACGCAGTTACCGTGACGGTAAAGTGCGTATCGCCACATTCTCCAAAGGAAACCTGCAGACCGACGTGACGCAGGACACCGAAGAGGACAACGGAACTTACATCTTCTTCGAACCGGATAATACATTATTCCTGAATTACAGTTTCAAGCCTGAATTTATTGAGACAATGCTACGTAACTACACGTACCTCAATACCGGGCTTGCCATTATCTATAACGGACACCGTATCCTGTCGCGCAATGGTCTGGTAGACCTTTTGAACGACAATATGACGGCAACGGGACTTTACCCGATCATCCACCTGAAAGGGGAAGACATCGAAATCGCCTTCACGCATACCGGACAATACGGAGAAGAATATTACTCTTTCGTCAACGGTCAGCATACCACCCAAGGAGGTACACATCAGAGTGCTTTCAAGGAACACATCGCCCGCACCATCAAAGAGTTCTTCAACAAGAATATGGACTATACCGACATCCGTAACGGACTGGTTGCTGCCATCGCCGTCAATGTGGAAGAGCCGATCTTCGAAAGCCAGACCAAAACGAAGCTGGGTTCTACCAATATGGCTCCCGGCGGAGTGACAGTCAATAAATATGTAGGCGACTTTATCAAACTGGAAGTGGACAACTTCTTGCACAAGAATGCGGATGTAGCCGAAGCGATACAACAAAAGATCCAAGAATCCGAGAAAGAGCGTAAAGCCATTGCAGGTGTAACCAAACTTGCCCGTGAACGTGCAAAAAAAGCAAACCTGCACAACCGCAAATTGCGCGACTGCCGTATTCACCTCAACGACCCGAAAGGGAAAGGAATGGAAGAAGACTCCTGCATCTTTATCACCGAGGGGAGACTCTGCAAGTGGTTCCATCACCAAAAGCCGTGATGTGAACACGCAAGCAGTGTTCAGTCTACGTGGTAAACCGCTGAATTCTTTCGGGTTAACCAAGAAAGTGGTCTACGAGAACGAAGAATTTAATCTGCTTCAGGCAGCCCTGAATATAGAAGATGGCTTGGACGGACTACGCTACAACAAAGTCATCGTAGCAACCGATGCCGATGTGGACGGTATGCATATCCGCCTGCTGCTAATTACTTTCTTCCTGCAATTCTTCCCTGACCTTATAAAAAAAGGCCACGTATATATTCTGCAAACGCCTTTGTTCCGTGTACGCAATAAGAAAAAAACAATCTATTGTTATAGTGAAGAAGAGCGTGTCAATGCAATTAACGAACTAAGCCCGAATCCGGAGATCACGCGATTTAAAGGTTTAGGAGAGATTTCACCGGACGAGTTCAAGCATTTCATCGGTAAAGACATGCGTCTGGAGCAAGTTTCTTTACGAAAGACGGACGCAGTGAAAGAACTACTTGAATTCTACATGGGTAAAAATACCATGGAACGACAGAACTTTATTATAGATAATCTGGTTATAGAAGAAGATTTGGCATCATGAGAAAAGCAATATTCCCGGGTACTTTTGACCCCTTCACCATCGGACATTATTCGGTAGTGGAACGTGCACTCACCTTTATGGACGAAATCGTGATAGGAATCGGTATCAATGAGAACAAGAATACATACTTTCCCATTGAGAAAAGAGAGGAAATGATTCGGGAGCTTTACAAGGATGAGCCTCGTATAAAAGTGATGTCCTACGACTGTCTGACCATTGATTTTGCGCAGGAAGTAGGGGCCAGGTTTATTGTCCGCGGTATCCGTACAGTGAAAGATTTCGAGTATGAAGAAACAATTGCGGACATCAACCGCAAACTGGCAGGCATTGAAACCATCCTGCTCTTCACAGAACCGGAACTGACTTGCGTCAGCTCGACGATTGTACGCGAATTATTGACTTATAATAAAGATATCAGCCAGTTTATTCCCAAAGGAATGAGGATAAGCTGAGAGTTGAGAATGGAGAGTTGAGAAGGATGCAGGCGTATCTGTGCCCGGTTGTTAATACTCGGCTATTAATATAAAGTAAGATTATGAATAAGATTAAAATATACGTCCTTTTGGCTTGCCTGTGGGCAGTATCAGCCTTACAGGCCCAAAATTTCGGTTCTGAAGCCATGCGCAAGCTACAAATGGCAGAGTTCGCAATCTCCCATTTCTATGTAGACAAAGTAGATGAAGACAAGTTGGTGGAAGAAGCCATCATCAAGATGCTGGCACAACTCGACCCACACTCTACCTACTCGGACGCAGAAGAAGTGAAGAAAATGAACGAACCTCTTCAAGGTAACTTCGAAGGTATTGGAGTTCAGTTTCAGATGATTGAAGATACCCTGTTAGTAGTGCAACCCGTCAGCAACGGACCTTCCGAAAAAGTCGGCATCCTTGCCGGTGACCGTATTGTTGCGGTCAATGACAGCGCCATTGCCGGAGTGAAAATGAGTACGGAAGATATTATGAAGCGTCTTCGTGGTCCGAAAGGTTCTAAAGTCAACCTGACTATCGTTCGTCGTGGCGTGCAAGATCCTTTATTGTTCACAGTGAAAAGAGATAAAATACCTATCCTTAGCCTCGATGCTTCTTACATGATTCAGCCTAAAACAGGTTATATCCGCATCAACCGCTTCGGAGCAACCACTGCCGAAGAATTCAAGAAAGCAATGACAAGCCTTCAGAAACAAGGTATGAAGGACCTGATTCTCGACCTGCAAGGAAACGGAGGAGGTTACCTGAATGCAGCCATCGACCTTGCCAACGAATTCCTGGGGCAAAAAGAATTGATTGTCTACACGGAAGGACGGACTGCCAAACGCAGTGATTTCTACGCCAAAGGAAACGGAGATTTCCGTAATGGACGCCTTATCATCCTGGTAGATGAATATACGGCTTCCGCCAGCGAAATTGTCAGCGGTGCAGTGCAGGATTGGGATAGAGGAATTATCGTAGGACGCCGTTCTTTCGGCAAAGGATTGGTGCAACGTCCTATCGACCTGCCGGACGGTTCCATGATTCGTTTGACTATTGCGCGCTATTATACTCCATCGGGACGTTCCATCCAGAAACCGTACGACAGTACTGTCGATTACAACAAGGACCTGATAGAACGTTTCAACCACGGTGAACTGATGAATGCTGACAGTATTCACTTCCCGGATTCGCTGAAAGTACAAACTAAGAAACTAGGACGTACTGTTTATGGCGGAGGGGGTATCATGCCGGACTATTTCGTACCTATTGACACTACTCTTTATACGGATTATCATCGTAATCTGGTAGCTAAAGGAGCCGTGATTAAATTCACCATGCAGTTTATCGAAGGGCACCGGAAAGAGTTGAAAAACAAATATAAAAAGTTCGAATCGTTTGATGAGAAGTTCGTAGTCGATGATGATATGCTCGCCATTTTAAAGGAAATAGGAGAGAAAGAAGGAGTGAAATTCAATGAAGAGCAATATCAGAAGTCGCTCCCTCTTATCAAGACGCAGCTTAAAGCACTAATAGCCCGTGATCTTTGGGATATGAACGAATATTTCCGGGTAATGAATACCACCAATGAGAGTATACAAAAGGCGCTGGAGATACTGAATTCGGATGAGTATCAGAAGAAGCTGAAACAGGGTATTCAGTAAACAATCATAAGACACCATTTTTCAGTTTGGTGGACATATATACTCACCATAGTGAAAAAATATCTATCATAAGTATCATTCATTTTGATACTCTTCTCATTATCAAAGAAATAAGTATGACGAGGTTGTGTCAAAACGCTGACACAGCCTTTTTTTTATGCGCAAAGCCCAGACTTTCTCAAGCCCGGGCTTTGTTATTACCCAAAGTTTTCGTATCTTTAGGTATAAAGTTTTTCGTTATGGCAAAGTTACATTTTCGTCCTTACATTCCCAACCAAACCGTTCTTTTTCCACAAAGAATTGATGAAAACATAGCTGCGAACGACCCGGTCCGCATCGTGAATGCTGTTATTGACAATCTCAATCTTGAGAGTTTCAAGAAGCTTTATAAGGAAACGGGCCGTTGTCCTTATCATCCTAAAATGATGCTTAAGGTGATAATCTACGCCTACATGAATAATATCTATTCTTGCCGTAAAATAGAGAAGCACCTCCTTCGTGACATTCATTATATTTGGCTTGCCGGTAATGAGCATCCGGATTTTATCACGATCAACCGTTTTCGTAATCGTGTAAAAGAAGAGATAAATAATGTATTCACGCAGTTGGTTCTTGTCCTTGCCGATAAAGGTTTCATCAGCCTTGATGTGGAGTATATCGACGGCACCAAGATTGAATCCAAAGCCAACAAATATACTTTTGTCTGGCGCAAGACAGTCGAACGGAACCGTACGAGACTAATGGATAAAATCCGTATTCTCTTGGAGCAGGTGGATGAAGCCATTGTACAGGAGAACTCTATAAAAGACACATCCGTGGAGTTTACTCCCTGCATGCTCTCTGACATAGTGGATGAACTTAAAGAAGCCCTGGAACGCCAGCCTGCAACAAAGGATAAGGAAGATAAGAAAGCCCTGCGCAAAAAGAAGAAGCAGGTCAGGGAACTTGAAGGGTATCGTGACAAGCTGATAGAATACGACAATCACCTTGATACCCTTGGAGAACGTAACTCCTATTCCAAGACCGATCCTGGTGCCACATTCATGCGCATGAAAGAAGATGCCATGAAGAACGGGCAGACCAAACCCGGATATAATCTGCAAATAGGTACTGAAAACCAATTCCTCATAGACTTCCGACTGTTTCCCAATCCTACCGATACACTGACCCTCATACCTTTTTTCCACTCTTTCCAGTACCGCTATAACCGTTTACCGAATATCTGTGTGGCAGACTCCGGTTACGGTTCGGAAGAAAATTACCGGTTCATGCAGGAGAATGGGATAGAAGCCTTCATCAAGTACAATTACTTCCATAAAGAACAGCGTCCTCGTTATACTCCCAACCCGTTCCATGCCGAAAGTCTCCATTACAATGCCCAAGAGGATTATTACGTTTGTCCTATGGGACAGCACATGAACCGTATAGGAACCAAACGTGACAAGACAGCGAGCGGATACATCACCGAAAGTGCCCGGTATAAAGCAAAAAGATGCGAAGGTTGCCCTTTGCGTGGCAGTTGTTTTAAAGCTCGGGGGAACCGTATTATAGAAGTCAACCACCGATTAAATCAATACAAACGGCAGGCACGGGAAAGGTTGCTCTCAGAAGAAGGTATCAAGCATAGAGGCAGGAGGTGTATAGAACCAGAGGCTGTGTTTGGACAAATGAAATACAACATGGCATACAGAAGATTCCGGCATGTGGGAGAAGACAAGGTTACAATGGACTTTGCTTTCTTTGCTATAGCCTTTAATATCAAAAAAATGTGTGCTAAACTGATAAAAGAAGGAAAGGGGCTCATTACAGTTGCCAAATATATGTTTATGGGACTATTTATAACCCGATATAATTGGAATATAGCAACTTGTTGCCAAATGCATGAGGAAAAAGCAGCATAGCCAAAAGAAAATATAGCAGAACTGTAAAATATAAAGGTGTGCCAACGTTTTGACACAACCTCATCATACTTTTACCAGCAAAAACAGGTTATCTATCATCTACAAAATAGCCGAATAAAGGCCCTATATGCATAAGATAGCTTGTTTTTGTTGAATAGTTTAATTCTCCCCTGCCCTATATCTATCAGATAGAACAAGGCGTATAAATACCTCAAACAAGCAAAGATAGTTTGCTTTTCTCCCTGATATAGTTTATCTTTGTTACCGATATAGTTCATTCTTCATGGCCGTGGCGAATTCCTACCACGGCCGTGGAAAGATACTACCACAGCCATGAAGAGATCTCTCCACGGCCGTGGGAAACTAATGATAAAGGCACCGGAAGACAACTATCCCTATGCCTTAGTCCAAGAATAAAGGCAGGATAACTTATAAAAGCCGCTTGATAGCAAACAAACAACAGCTATATAACACCCTCCCCCTAAGTCCGAAGATGATCGATTAGCTTCGCAACAACAAAAAACAATGCCCTTATAGGCTTGCAACGGTAAATTAAAAAGGCGTAGCAATGTATAAGGCAAAAAACAAATAAATAATGGCAATACAATTTGAATTGTACAAGACTCCCCGTCCCAAGGATGAGGAAGACAAAGAAGTGTATCACGCACGTGTAGTCAACTTCCAACACATTGACACAGACTATTTGGCAAAAGAAATCCAGATAGCAACTTCTCTAACTGAAGGGGATGTAAAGTCAGTTCTCGAATCCCTAAGTCATTTTATGGGAGATCGTCTTCGGGAAGGACAAAGCGTCCATCTGGATGGCATCGGTTATTTCCAGATAAAGCTGAATAGTCAAGAACCTATCACTTCGCCCAAACTAAAAGCGAATCAGATAAAACTCAAAGCCAATATCAGCTTTAAAGCGGATGCCAAACTAAAAAGGTCAGTCAGTGTTGTTCATGTGGAGCGAAGTAAACTGAAACCCCATTCGGCTGTCCTTTCAAATGACGAGATAGACAAATTGCTGACAAACTACTTCAAGAGCAGCCCTGTATTAACCCGTCGCGACTTTCAAAGATTGTGTGGCTTTGCCCCTACCACTGCCGCACGGCAAATCAAACGGCTGAAAGAGGAGGAGAAGAAGTTGAAGAATATCAATACTTATTATAATCCGATTTACATGCCGATGCCGGGATATTATGGCAAGGCGGAGATAAAGACAGATGAATAAAAACAAACATAATACAGAAATAAAATGAATGCCCCATAAGTGCAAATTCTGCACTCATGATAATTGATAATATACTCGTCGCTTTTCTTTACCTCACTATTCAAGCTATAATAAACAAGAATACAATATAAAGAAAGAAGATTAAAATGGGAAATTCAGTTGTCGCAGATTTTGCAACAACTGAATTTCCCTCTATTTTCGTCTAACTTGTGCAAAAATTACACAAATTAATTACTATCTTAATTAGCAATGGGCAGGCGTACAAATATACTACTCAAAAATATGAGACAGTTTTTTATTTGCCCTGAAGCGTTATAATAGAACGCGCCGGAATCTGAACTGTTTTTCCACTTTTCACTGTCCCCACCGGAAGCAAATTTTCCCCTTCTTTATTCGAAGTACGATAAATCTGCCATTGCGTATTTCCTACTTTTCCTTTATGAATAGAAAACTCTTTTTCTTCATTGGCATAATTAATAACTACCATCACATACGTTCCGTCTACATTCTTATAAGCAGAACACATCAATCCTTGCTGGTCGGTGTCGCCATCAGGAATCAAAGCGCCCGTTTGATCGAAAGCCGAAACGGACAACCGGACTGCCCCCGGACGAATAAAACGACTATAATTACCTAAAGCCCACATCAGTTTGGAGTCTTCCACTCTGCCATTCAGGAAGTTATCGTCCGTAGTATATTCGCGAATCAATCCATCTTTGTAATCACCGCCAATGGCACGCCACCATTGCCAACTTTTTGCTCCCGCATATACAATATCGTGATGAATAATACGTGCTACATAAAGTGCCGTTTTCATGGTACGGTCGAAACCACCTCCGCCACCGATCTCTTCATCATTGCCCATAATACAAGTTTCCGTCTGCCAGAAGTCAACATTGTATTTATCTAGTGTATCCCGTAGTTGAAGACGGATATTGCGCAGATCGCTTAAAGGTGTATTTGTCCAATAGCTATGCCCGAGCATCAGACGAGGAACATTCGGAGTATCTCCCAAATACGTATCCACACTATCCGGGCAGAAGAAAGCCTGAATCTGATACCCCCGTTGCCAATCCGTTTCGTGAGTGCGGAACATACAACGATAATCGGAAGACTCATTGACCAGAATCTGTGTATCCATGTCCCGGTCTACAAACTCTTTGCTCAACACACGAACCGTGCGGGCTACTTCCCTATTCGTTGCCGGACAGCCTTCCTGCTTCGGACCGACCCAGTTCCAGTGTCCGTCCGGTTCATTGAAAGGACAAATATAGTTGAACTTGACGCCATCGTGTTGTTCTACTCCCTGCACTACATCTGCCAGAAAACGAGCGTACTTTTCATAACAATCCAGTTTCAGGTTCGCCGTACCTCCACGTCCGGTGTTGGTAGCCAATCCGTTCTGTGTGTAATATACGGGAGGCGAATTCAAGAAAGCCAGAAATTTGTTGACTCCCCGTTCTTTTGCCAGTTTCAGGAAATTGCGTTGCCCTTGTTGTTTGTTCCAGTCGTATGTTCCGTCGGGATTCAGGAAACATTCGGCACGCATCCAGGGAGAGGCAATCTGACTGTTCTCTCCTTGCTCCGTGCTACCTGCTCCGACATTGAAACGCCAGAGTGACAGGCCGATACCTTTCGGCTGTCCGTTGGCGTCGTTCTCCGTGCTGAACAGCCAGTCGGCTATTTGGTTTTGTTTCTCCTGCGGCCAAAGCCCGATGAATTGCATACTCCAGGCATCGGAAGCACCGAAGTATGCCATCGTCTGACAGGGTTGGTTTGTTTCTATCTGATAACGTATTTCGGGGGCAGGTTGGGAACATCCACCTGCCACACCGGCTATTGAGAAGAAGCCTAAAGCAGCTAAAATCTTTTTACCTTTCATCCTATTCATCTAAAATCTTTAATTATTCAAATCACACAATACAGTTCTAAAAACATACAAACAATCTATTGAAATCCGAAAAGATATAACTAACGGGTGGGTATTACTTGTTTAATGCTCCCATCTTCATTAAATTCCATACGATCTATGCATACTTCACGATGAACACCGGGATCACTCTTCAGATAATTCTTATTAATGCGATGATAAACAATATACCACTTATCAGTACCGGGAACCTGCAATATGGAATTATGAGCAGGGCCATATATTTCCTTCTCCGGGTTTTGAATCAATACGACAGGGCTCTTAGCTACTTTAATCGGCCCCAAAGGTGATGTCGAAGTGCCATAAGCTACATGATAATTAGGAGAGCCGGTATCGTCTACCGACCACATGAAATAGTAAAGCCCGTTACGATAAAACACATAAGCAGCCTCACGATACGCATAATCCTGTAGCGTTCCTCCTTCGGGAGTCATCACTGTGATAGTCTCTTTCTTAATTGAAATCATATCATCATTAAGCTCTGCACCTGCCATATAACCGTTTCCCCAATACAAATATGACTTCCCCGAAGCTGGATCGGTGAATACATCCACATCAATCTGTTGCCCGTGTCCTGTAGGCGAATCCGTTATAATAGGATGTCCCAAGTCAACAAACGGTCCGGCAGGCGAATCACTTGTAGCCACTCCGATCTGCTTTCCTCCTCCTGTCTTAGGATTTCCACTGTAATAAAAGAAATATTTATATTGATCTCCTACTAACTTTTCCTCTATACATGGTGCCCACGCATTACCATCCGCCCAAGGCACTTGGTCTGACTTTAAATCCAGCATGACTCCTTCATCCTTCCAATTCTTCAAGTCGACGGACGAAAAAACAGTAAAATACCAACCACCCCATCCAGGCTGACCGTCTGTAGTAGAATAAATGTAGTATTTCTTTGTCTTATTAGAATACAAGATTTCAGGATCGGCATGAAAACCCGGCAAGACAGGATTCCCTGATTGTGCGAAAGCAGGAAATGTCACCGCTAACAGCAGGCCGAACGCAATTAGAGTTTGTTTAATCGTTACTATCATTATTTTCATTCATTAGATAAAGGGGGAAATATCAGGTTGCGATACTTCCCCCTCAAGTATTATATTCTTGATACTATTTATTTCAATGCTACCTTAATAGACTGACTATAGCAATATTCTGATGATTTGTCCGATTTGACTCCCACACGGGCGTAAAGATACGATTCGTTTACCAAACCACTCGGGATTTCAATTTCAGCTGTGTTTTCCTGATCGAGTGAAACAGCATTACCCAACTTCAACTCTGCTTCTTTCTGCTTCTCATCCGTCAGGATGCCTGTCCCTAGATAGATACCTACATTTTCCATATTGGCATTGGCAACCACCTTGTTAATGGTGAAACGTGCTGTAATCTTGTTACCGTTTTTGGCAAAAGACACGTTTCTGACAAAGAAATACGGCGTCACAGGAATATCCTGCACAGTGTTTCCTTTTACGCTAATATAGATCGTATCATTAGAAGGTCTTTCCCAAGGTGCATTACCCATACGCACCAATTTGTAATCACCATTGAAAAGCGATACGGAATAACTTCCATCTTGGGCAATATACACCGGAATAGAACCTTTCAGAGCATAACCATCCTGAAACAAAGCAAATTCGGAACTTCCGCTTCTAACCCCTACTGCCTCACCGTCATAAATAGCTTTTCCGGTTAATGTGGCTTTAGGTTCCTCAAAGTTGTCGTAGCTGCAACTGCTTACTGCCAACAAACAACATATCATAATAAAGAAAGGTATAATCTTTTTCATAATCTCTTATTTTTTATTGGAATGGATTCTTAACAATCGTCGGATTGTTATTAATTACATCATCAGCAATGAATGAATAATAGTTGGACTGCTGGAAGGTTCTTGCCACCTTGAAACGTTCGGATCTGGTCTTTACGAAAATGTACTTGTCCTGATCCTGTGTTCCCGGTTTTGCCACTGCAATACGATAAGGATATAAACCATATACGATAGCTTTATCATTATCAGTATTTCCGTTCCAGGTAATATCAGCTATTCTCCATCGTTTCATATCAAAATAACGGTGATCTTCGAAAGCCAGTTCCACACGACGTTCGTTCTGAATCTTTTCTATTGTCAGGCTTGTCAAGCTGTTGGCCGGGAAACCGGCACGCTGACGCAAACGGTTGATGTAGGGTAAAGCAGTCGGTTCGTCATTCAATTCGAAAGCAGCTTCGGCGGCATTCAAATAGATTTCACCCAAACGGAACCAAGGCCACCAGTTTTCAGCGTAGTTACGGAGAGTGTAACCGGAAGCCTCACTGATAAACTTACGGATATAGAATCCGGTGTTGCTCACATTAGGACTGTTGGTTTGAGGTCCGTCCTGGCCGACAAAAGTTTTATTATCTTCATAAAAACTTCCCAATTTCGGGTCTGTCAGCAAGTCATAAGAACCGGTCTTATCGTTCCAAACTGCTACTCCTGCCTGAATATCCACATCTTGATTTCTGAACTTGGAACCCGGATAGATAATCGTACCATACAAACGTGCATCCTTATTGGCAAAAATATCGCTTGGAGTGTCATATACTACATAATCATCACCATTCTTATAATGTAACGTTCCCGGAGTTCCATCCAGATAATCGAAAGCCTCTACCAATCCTAGTGACGGGCCGATGCAAGAAGAGTTGTCGTTATCCTCTCTTAAATGATGAACTACATTATCATAACCGAAGCTATGCACCTTCAGAGGATTCTTATAATCTTTCACCCAAATTGCTTCCTTATTCAGGGTCTTGTCCATAAGCATCTTGTAGAAGTTCACCCCTTTATCTGACTCCTTCTCATAAAGTTCATATCCACCTTTTGTGATAATCTCTTGCGAAGCTGTCAATGATTTGCGATAGTAATCATCTGCCATATCGGACGGAATACCCACTTCTCCACCGGAAGTCACAATATTAGGAGTTTTCAGCGCGTTGTACTTAGCGATAGAACCGGCATACAACATAGCGCGACTTTCTAACGCTAACGCTGTGTAATAGTTGGCACGAGTCTGACTGCCTTTATTACCCAATTGCGACTTAATCGCTTCACATTCACTATATACAAAATCATATATTTCGTGTTCCTTTGCACGTGGATTGCGTAAATAAGAAGGATCTCCGCTAAAGTCATACTCCAAAGTCGTTGTAATCAATGGTACACCACCCATACGTCTTACAAGCTCAAAATAAACGTAGGCGCGGATAAAACGGAACTCTGCCTTGAACTGAAGTTTCTCATCTGCCGAAATATCGGTTCCATACTTATCGATATTCTCAATAGACATATTGATGTCACGTATCAGTCCGTAATCCCACCAGCGTCCGTAATCGTTTCCATAACGCAGCTCGTTACGATAATTCTGATCTAATGTACCACAATACATCGCATCGTCTGTTTCACACATACCACCGGTATTGAAATCACCGTGCAACTGCGGAATACGATTATAAAGATTGGCCAACTGCGATTTAATCATGTTCGGATCATTCCATACCAACTCATTAGTAAGAATGTTTTTGGGTTCTCTTTCGAACCAACTGTCACCACAACTCGACAACATGGAAGTGATGGCAGCTCCCATCAGAAGTATTTTTATAGATTTGCTTTTCATGATCACTTTCGTTTTTAGTATGTAATATTAAATCCAAGTAGGAATGTACGTTGTTGCGGATATACCACTGCAGCTGCGGCGGTAATTTCAGGATCGACTCCAAACTTACCCACATTGTCGAACGAACACAAGTTAGAAACATTCGCATAAACACGTACCTTCTGTGCACGGATCGGTCTCAACAGTTGAGCCGGCAGGCTGTAACCCACTTCCAGGTTCTTGATACGCAGATAGCGTACGTTGTGCAACCAAAAGTCACTATTCTTATTGTTATAGCTGAATTCACCTTTACGGATGGCCGGATAACGTCCCGGTATCCATTCACTATCCGGATCATACAAGTCGGCACGATGCCAACGGTCTTCCAACAAATAAACCGGAGAGTTTCCGTTGCCATGATATGCATTGGCCAACTCATAGTTCTGTCTCCATCCTTGCATAGCACCACCGGAAAGGTCGATATTCAAGTCAATGCCCTTCCACTGCAAACCAATATTACCACCAAATGACATGATAGGTGCCCAGCCTTCAGGATAACCGATGGGGCGCTCATCCATACCATTGATGATGCCATCACCATTCACATCTTTATAGATAAAGTCACCGGGAAGCAGGGTGCGGTTATTATTTCCATCCAGGTTTACCGGATAATTACGAATTTCTTCTTCCGACTGGAATTGTCCGATAACCTGATACCCCCAATAAATACCTCCCCAACGGCCTTCTGCAGAATTGCGATATTCATCCCAGGAGTTATTAAAACGCGGTTTGTAAGTCTCAATACTTTTGTAACGTGAGAAAGTAAAGTTACCGCTTACAGTATAGTTCAAATCACCGATATGGTCGGTCCATGTAACCATACCCTCCGCACCGATATAAGCTTGTTTGTTCAAATTTTCGTTAGGTAACGAATAGCCTACTTCGCTCGGAAGCAATACATCATAGCGAGCAGCCGGCACACCGGTAATATCCTTACGGAAAGCATCGGCTGTGATCTTCAAACGATTATTGAACATAGTCAAATCAAAACCGATATTCGATGTCGTATTCTTAGTCCAGGACAAATTTGTAATAGGCAATCCTCTTTGATTCAGTCCGGTAACCAGTTCACCATCCAATACAGCGTTACCATTATTCCAGGTATAACCACTCAAGTAATCGAACAACTTTACATCTTTTTCTGTACCTGTCTGACCGATAGAAGCACGAATCTTTAAATCATCTACAACTGGTCTCAACTTTTCAAAGAATTTCTCTTCCGAGATTCTCCAACCGATAGATACACCCGGGAAGAATCCCCAACGATTATTCGCTGCATAAAGATAAGAACCATCATAACGAGCCAGTAATTCGACCAGATATTTATGAGCAAAATCGTAATTGATACGGCCAATCCATCCGGCACGTGCCTCGTAGCTCCATTCATCACCGAAACTGTTAAGTTCATCGAACTGCAATAGCGGCAAATAGTCGGTAGAAGGTTCTGTGCCATAAGTCTTCTTAGTCCAATCGTAATCGGAGGCTTCATAACCCAAAACAGCCGAAATATTGTGATTCTTAATCTGTTTGGCATAATTCAATTGTAACTGCATATAACGCGCAGGAACGCTACGATCAATTTGACTTCTCCAACGTCCTACTGCAGGAGTTCCATTATAAGTATCTTTCTCTTTATCGTAGGTATAAATCTGATAAGCATATTGATAACCGTCAAAACGACTGTTAGTATAATTGTACGAGAAAGTAGCCTTTGCAGTCAAACCAAATGAGAAATCATACTGCGCATAAGCATTGATATTGGCATTACGAGTCAGATTATCTTTATAGCCGGCAATATCACGGCTAAAAGCTGCCGGATTGTAACCATTCTCATGTACATTATTGATATACTCCGGATTATCATTAGCATAAGGACTTTCAATCGGTTGCATTTTGAACATAGACAAAATAGCCGAATAATATCCATCACCGCCAGGCAAACCTACATCTTCGGTCTTTTCGTATTTACCGCTGATCTGTGCACCGATCGTAAAACGGTCTGTAATCTTTGTATCAATATTCAACTGAAGGTTAGTACGTTCATATTTGAAGTCACGCATCATAGCATCCTGTCCGGTATGAGCAACAGAAAGGTAGTAGTTAGTCTTTTCAGAGCCACCCGTCACATTAGCATTGATGTGATACTGCGGCACATTTTTTCTCATCACCATATCATAATAGTCATAACTCTTATATCCCGGTTCCGTACCAGCTTCCCATTTCGCCAGTTCTTCGGGGCTATATAGCTTGCTTGGATCTTCGCCTCTGTTCTGCGCTGCTTCAGCCAGCCCTCTTACATATTGTCCCGCATTTGCCAATTTCGGGAAACGGGTCAGGTTTTGCCAGCCATAATATCCATTTACATTGATACTTACCTTATCATTCTTTTTACCTTTCTTGGTAGTTACCAAAACCACACCATTTGATGCACGCAAACCGTAAATAGCAGCAGAAGCATCCTTCAAGACTGTGATACTTTCAATATCTTCAATGTTTAGAGCATTAAAGACATCACTACCGGAAACATCCGATGCCTGCAACCAGTCACGACTATTCATACCTCCATAAGGAATACCATCAATTACAAACAGCGGACTACCCATATTACGAATTTCGAGATTAATTCCCCTACCCGGACGCGCATCCACAGCACGTGTAGACACACCTGCTATTTTACCGGACAACGCTCCGGCAGTAGTAGTAGAAACAGAACGTGTCAACGCATCAGACTTGACATCACTGATTGCTCCGGTCAAACTTTTCTTGGTTTGTGTACCATAACCTACCACTACAACTTCATCCAAAGTTTCGGTATCTTCTTCAAGAACAATCTGAAGACGTGCCTTTTCGCCAATCTTCACTTCTTTTGTCTTATAACCAATAAACGAGACTGCCAGTGTTCCATTCTTATCATCTACATTGATTGTAAAATTACCATCGATGTCTGTAATTGTCCCATTAGAAGTTCCCTTTACAGTTACATTGGCACCAATGATATCCTCTCCCCTTACATCAGCTACATGTCCTGTAACTTGTGTTTGTGCAAATGCAACAGCAGACAGAAACAGCTGTATGACACATATGCATAAGATTCTTAAATACCTCATAAATTAGAATTTAAAGATTAAACATTTTTTGTTGTTTTTTCGAACACAAATATACGTCATTGATATAGACTGAATAAACAAAAATCATGCAGAAGAGCTACACAAATCATGCAATGAACGATTTACATACTCTAAATAAAATATTTATTCCTATTTTTGGATTTGTAATTGAAACAAATAAGCACGAGTTATGAAAAAACACATTGCTTCTATTCTATTTTTATTCTTGTTATCAACTTTTCAGTTGATAGCCCAGTCTCATTCCGTAAAAAGATTGGGGATAGAGCAAGGATTATCAAATAATTATGTAGTCAGCATTACACAAGATAAACAAGGGTTCTTATGGTTTGCCACAGAAGAAGGACTTAATAAGTTTGACGGTACCCGCTTTACTACTTACTATAAAAATGATTTGACACAGGACAATCAGGGAATCACCGGCAACGAGCTTAACCGGGTGTATGCTGACACGAAACGTCCCATTATTTGGATAGCCACTCAACGAGACGGACTAAATGCATATAATTATAATGAGCAAACATTTACCGCTTATCAGCATAACCCGAAGAATCCACATAGTTTGATTACGAATGACGTAACAGACATTTCTCCTTCCACTCAACATGATGATGGTTTATGGATTAGTACCTATTATAGAGGTATAGAATATCTTGATATCACCAGCGGACAATTCACTCATTATAATAAAAATACAGTTCCCGGTCTACCCTGTGAGCAAACATGGACAGTATTGGACGGAGGTGATGGGAATTTGTATATCGGACATGTCGGAAGCGGGTTCAGTATTCTTTCTCTTAAAGATAAAAGTGTAAAAAACTTCCGGAACGAAGCCGGAAACCCAATGAGTTTACCCGGTAATGATGTGTTTTGTATTATAAAAGATACGAACGGAAATATCTGGTTAGGTACAAATAAAGGATTGGCCCTATATAATGCTGCTAATGAAAACTTCATTACGTTCAAAAAAAACAAGAATGACAAGTATGACACTTTATGCAGTCGTATATTATCTATCCGCCAACTAAAAGATAATAAGCTTTGGATTGCCTCCGAGCTGAATGGCATTGCTATATTGAACCTAAAACAAAGTATGTTTCTCTCACCAGAGGAGATTTCTCTTGAATACATACAGGAAGGTGACGATAGCCGAAGCCTCTCTAACGCAAGTGCCCGATGCATATTTCAGGATTCTTTTGATAACATTTGGATAGGAACATGGGGAGGAGGAATCAATTTTATCAGTAGTAAATCACCTTTGTTCACCACATTGAGCTATTCTCCTATTCCAAACAATGAGAACAGTCTGAACAACAAAGTAGCCAGCAGCCTCTGTATGGACAGACAAGGGCGGGTTTGGATCGGAACAGACGGCGGAGGAATCAATGTATTTGAAGGAGAGAAACGTACCGCCATCTATAAAAAAGAGAGTGGAGATATTCCTTCTAATTTTATATTAGCCTCTTTGCAGGATTCAAAAGGCAATTTATGGTTTGGATCCTATGAAGGGGGAATCAGCCATTATGATAGCCGGAATAAAAAATTCCGTTCCATCTCTCTTATGGGACAATCTAATCTGGATGTCCGTACGATCTATGAAGATGCCCAACACAACATTTGGGTAGGATACAGTGGAGGAATTGTTGTATTGAACCCTCTTACAATGGAGATTATCCGACATTACAATACAGAAAACAGCGAACTGCAAAGTGACTTTATACGCTCCATAGCTCAAGATGAGAAAGGGCGTTTCTGGATTGGGACTTTCGGAGACGGACTTGGGATATACACCCCGGACTTACAGAAAATCAAAACGTTCACTCAAAGGGATGGTTTCTGCTCCAATACTGTCAACCAGATCATACAAGATAAACAAAAAAGAATGTGGATAGGAACAGGAGAGGGATTGGTTTGTTTCCTGTCAACCGACGAACTGAATTATATGACTTATCAACGGAAAGACGGCCTGATTAATACGAATATCTGCGCTATAGCAGAAGACAAAAAAGGAAATATCTGGTTTAGTAACAACAAAGGTATCAGCTGTTATGTTACAAGCAAAGACTGTTTTTACAACTATGGTCACTCTGATGATGTACCGGCGGGAAGTTTCTCAAGCAGTTGCGTAACACAAAACAAGAACGGATGGATTTATTTCGGTTCTATCAATGGAGTATGCTGCTTCAATCCCGATATCACCATGAACGAACAACCAGCTCCGACAGCAGTTATCACAGAAATGAAAATACTCGGACGATTGAGCAACCTGGAAAATAATGACATGATTATCAATTTATCCAAAGGACAGAATGTAGAACTAAGTCATGCGCAAAATAGCTTTGGACTTACATTTAACGTACAAAACTACTCACTAGTCAACCAAGTGGAATATGTTTATATGCTGAAAGGGCTTGAAAACTCATGGTACACCGTCAATGAGAACAACAGCGTCACTTTCCGAAACATTCCTCCGGGAAAATATGAATTCCTCATCAAAGCAAGGGTACATAATCAGGAATGGCCGGAAGAAGCGACTTCACTTACCATCCGTGTCAATCCCCCTCTTTGGCTGACATGGTGGGCAAAGCTTATCTATATTTTGGTATCTATCAGCATCACTTATCTTATCCTGCATGCATATAAAAAGAAGCTGGATTTGGAAAGCCTCTATACTTTGGAAAAGAAAAACCATGAGCAGGAACAGGAATTGAACCAGGAACGTTTGCGGTTCTATACTAATATCACCCATGAGCTGCGTACGCCGTTGACCTTAATCCTCGGTCCTCTGGAAGATATGCAAAAAGAGACCTCACTTCCGGCAAAACAAGCCCAGAAGTTATCTGTCATCCATCAGAGTGCACTACGGTTGCTCAACTTGATTAATCAAATACTGGAATTCCGGAAGACAGAGACACAAAACAAGAAATTGTGTGTCAGCAAAGGCAATATCGCTCCTCTGATCCATGAGATAGGGCTTAAATACAAAGAACTAAATCAAAAGACCAAGATTGATTTCCAGATTCAGATAGAGAAAGAAGAAATGCTCCTTTTCTTTGATAAGGAAATCATTACCATCGTTTTGGACAACCTGATTTCCAATGCGATCAAATATACGGAACAGGGACGCGTCACTCTAAGTTTGTATCAGACAATGCGCAATGAAGTTGCTTATACGGAGATAAAAGTCAGTGACACGGGATATGGAATTTCTGCTGAAGCCCTGCCACATATTTTTGACCGTTATTATCAGGAAAGCGGCAAACATCAGGCATCCGGTACAGGCATTGGCCTGGCCCTAGTAAAGAATCTGGTCACCCTGCATGAAGGAGAAATCCGGGCAGAAAGTATGCAAAACGAAGGAAGTACTTTCTATATCAGCCTATTGACGGATAATATCTATCCCAATGCTTTACACGCAGATTCTACAGAACCGATTCAAGAGGATACGAATCAGGAAGCAAGCCTTGAATATCCACAAGAAACCACACTGGATACCGGCAAACCGATCCTGTTGATTGTAGAAGACAATGAAGAGATACAGAAATATATCGCCGAGTCCTTCGCAAATTCGTTCGAAGTACTCACAGCTTACAACGGAGAAGAAGGGAAGCAACAAGCTCTTAGCCGCATCCCGGATATTGTAGTCAGCGATATTATGATGCCTGTCATGGACGGTATCACTCTCTGCCGGCAATTGAAAGAGGACGTACGGACCAGTCATATCCCTATCATCTTATTGACAGCTAAAGACTCTCTGCAAGATAAAGAAGAAGGATATAAGGTAGGAGCCGATTCTTATCTGACAAAGCCTTTCAGTGCTTCTCTGCTGCGTAGCCGTATCAATAATCTGCTGGAATCAAGAAAGAAACTGATAGCTCAATTCCAGACACAATCCGTTCCGGGCAATCAGGCAGATTTAAAAGAAAAACGTATCGTAATCGCCGAAGCTCTAAGCAAGCTGGATAATGAATTTATTGAAAAAATCACCCTTTTAATCGAAGAAAACCTCTCTTCGGAGAAGATTGATATTACCTATCTTTCAGACAAGATGTGTATGAGCGGTTCCACCCTCTACCGGAAAATGAAAGCACTGACAGGATTATCGACCAACGAATATATCCGGAAAGTGAAAATGCAAAATGCAGAACGTTTATTGCTTGAAGGGAAGTTCAACATCTCTGAAATCGCCTATAAAGTAGGAATGAACAGTACGGGGTATTTCCGTCAATGCTTTAAAGAGGAATTTGGCGTCTCGCCTTCGGATTACCTGAAGCAGATCATACAATCATAAAAAGGGAGAGGGAAACTTGTTAAAACAGAACCTGTTAAACAGCATCTACAAAAAGGATTTACAAGTAGCAGTCGTGCGAACTAAGTCATTCCCTCAATTCTTCAGTCATTGTCTTTAGTAATGACCTGCTGTCACTTAACGGCAAATCCGTAGCTAAATCCCAACTCATCATACCTTTCAGCTTCTGTTCTTTTGCATAACGGGTTTTGATACGAATGTTATCCTGACCGTCAAACACATAAGTATCTCCCTGATAGATCACTTCATTCTGTGCAGGACTCGTAACCAATCCATTCTGTACAAAATTGAAATAAGCCTCTGTCTTCTTTGAATTATCTTTGGTCACCCCATAAAAAGGAACTCCTGCCACCAGTTTTTCCTTCGGAATACCATACTCCAATACCATCTGTATATCCGAACAATATTTTTCTATTGGAAAGCGAACCGGTGAAGGACCATAGCACTGAAGTGAAATAAAATCAACAGCTTCAATAGCTTCCTTACTAATCTTATAACAAACAGGATGCAGAGATACACTGAAAAGATACTTGTCTCCCAACATTTCCCGCATCTTCAGGATAGCCAAACTATAATCTTCATATTCTTTCTCATTTTCTGCCCACTCAAAATCAAGATCAATGCCATCCAGTTTATTCTTTTCCAGTACAGTCTTTATGTTCTTTGCAAACGTCGTACGAGCGGCCTCATCGGCCACCATCGCTTTCCATTCGCCACTGGAAGCTCCCAAACGTATTTTCACTTTTGTACCTTTTACTTTTGCACGAACCGATTTAATCAAACCTTCCCAAGTGGTCACCCCTTTTCCCTGAAATGCACGTGGATTCTCAAATGACAATGATCCGTCTTTATTAGGATGAACATTCAAGAAAATAAGGTCGTCACTTGCCCGCAAGCTTTCTGTAGAGATACGACCACGGTTGTAAAAATTACCCCGCACATAAGAACTGACCATATAGTCTTGCTGTGCAAACAATGATAATCCAACAAACAAAAAAAAGAAGAAGAATACAATTTTTCTTAGCATTAGCATAATGATTGATAATTAAAACGTTTAGATTGCAAAAATACGCATATCAAAGGGAAACAGATGTTCAAAAACAACTATAATACTTCCAAAAATCAACATAAAGTTTTCTATTCAGAAATTTACAACAGATAAATATTGAATTCTCTAACATCATCCAAAGGGATAAGAATAATATTTGCAGGTTTCTACTAAAACATAAATAAAAGAAAGAGTTCCATTTTCCGCAAAAAAAGCCTATCTTTGTTCCGTTAAGATAATAAATCACGCATAAAACTCATGCCAAGAGATTCATTTTGCATACAATATACCAACTGTACGGGATGTCCAAAAAATGTTGAGAATATCCTTGTATATAGAAACTTACCTAAAGGAGAGCATATCCCCAAGGATAAGTGTACGCAGAATTGTATGCTTTTTATGATAAAGGGCGAATTACTTATCAATAGCGAAGAGCATCCCGGAATAACGTTACGCGAGAGACAAATTGTTTTGCAAGCTATTGGCTCCAAGGTCGAAATACTGGCACTGACAGATGTTGAATACGTTGTCTACTGGTTCAACGAACTGCCTTTGCTTTGCGAAGACCGATATAAGGAAATGATGGAACAGGCGGAAGCTCCTTTGACCTACACTCCACTGATTATGAGCGAAAGGCTTTACCACCTTGTCACCAGTATGCCCGAATTCCTCGCTGAAGAAAACCCTTGCAGCAAGTATATCGACTTAAAATGCAAAGAACTGGTTTTCTTGATTACCAACTTCTATCCGCTGCCCCAACTGGGTTCATTCTTCTATCCGATCAGCACTTATACGGAAAGTTTCCACTATTTCGTCATGCAGAATTACAGTAACGTGAAGAACGTGGAAGAATTTGCGCATCTGGGAGGATATACGACCACTACTTTCCGCCGACTTTTCAAAAACCTCTACGGTGTGCCCGTATACGAATGGATACTGGAAAAGAAACGGGAAGGAATCCTGGAAGACCTGCAGCACACCAAAATGCGAATTACTGAAATCTGTAACAGATACGGATTCGACTCCCTGTCGCATTTCGCACACTTCTGTAAAGACTCTTTTGGCGATACCCCACGCGCTTTACGCAAAAAAGCAGCCGGTGGTGAGAAAATCGGAAAGGTACAATAAACAGCCCCATCCTACTAATGTGCCAATCAGTTGCACCATGCGCGCATACTGGCTGGCATATTGACACATTGGCGTATTGATCCATTATTAAAGAATTATTTCTTTAATTCCTTGCTCAATCAATCTATTTCCCCTATTTTTGCAGTCTGTAAGAGGTGTAAAACGTCGAAATTTTAGTTCTAACAATTAAATAATTTAAATTCAATCATTTATGTGGTTAAGTAATTCATCTGTAGGAAGGAAAGTGGTGATGAGCGTTACCGGTATCGCCCTTGTCCTGTTTCTAACATTTCACATGGCGATGAACTTAGTTGCAATCATCTCGGCTGATGGTTACAACATGATTTGTGAGTTCCTGGGAGCAAACTGGTATGCGTTAGTGGCTACCGCAGGACTAGCCGCTCTTTTTGTGATTCACATCATCTACGCATTCTGGCTGACAATGCAGAATCGCAAAGCGCGTGGTAGCGAACGCTATGCAGTGGTCGACAAACCAAAAACTGTAGAGTGGGCATCTCAAAACATGTTGGTGCTGGGTCTGATCGTTATCGTAGGTCTTGGTTTGCACCTCTTCAACTTCTGGGCAAAAATGCAGTTGCCGGAACTGATGCACAACATGGGCATGCACGCTGATACACTGACGCTGGCTTATGCCGCTAACGGTGCTTATCACATCCAGCAGACTTTCTCTAGCCCGGTTTACGTAGTTCTTTACCTCGTTTGGCTGTTTGCTTTGTGGTTCCACCTGACTCACGGTTTCTGGAGCTCTATGCAATCACTGGGATGGAACAACAAGGTATGGATCAATCGTTGGAAATGTATTTCTAACATCTATTCTACGATTGTAGTACTCGGTTTCGCACTCGTAGTAGTGGTATTCTTCGTGAAAACACTGATTTGTGGCGGTGCTTGCTAAATAGTAAATTGTAAATGATTAAATTGTAAATAATATTATGATCAAGATAGATTCAAAAATTCCAGAAGGCCCGGTGGCTGAGAAATGGACCAACTATAAAGCTCACCAGAAATTGGTGAACCCCGCTAATAAACGCCGTTTGGATATCATCGTTGTGGGTACGGGTCTGGCAGGTGCTTCTGCTGCTGCATCCCTCGGTGAAATGGGTTTCAGAGTATTCAACTTCTGTATTCAGGATTCTCCCCGCCGTGCACACTCTATCGCTGCACAGGGTGGTATCAATGCTGCAAAGAATTATCAGAATGATGGTGACTCCGTTTACCGTCTGTTTTACGATACAGTAAAAGGTGGTGACTATCGTGCCCGTGAAGCTAACGTATATCGTCTGGCTGAAGTGTCTAACGCTATCATCGACCAATGTGTAGCGCAAGGTGTTCCTTTCGCTCGCGAATATGGCGGTACACTGGATAACCGTTCTTTCGGTGGCGCACAGGTATCCCGTACTTTCTACGCTAAAGGCCAGACTGGTCAGCAGTTGCTGCTGGGTGCTTACTCTGCACTAAGCCGTCAGGTAAACGTAGGTACTGTTAAACTGTACACCCGCTACGAAATGCAGGATGTTGTCATCGTTGACGGACGTGCCCGCGGTATCATCGCAAAAAATCTTGTAACAGGCGAATTGGAACGTTTCGCCGCTCACGCTGTAGTAATCGCTACCGGTGGTTATGGTAACGCTTACTTCCTGTCTACTAACGCTATGGGTTGTAACTGTACAGCTGCTATCTCTTGCTACCGCAAGGGTGCTGTATTCGCTAATCCTGCATACGTTCAGATTCACCCGACTTGTATTCCGGTACATGGTGACAAGCAGTCCAAGCTGACTCTGATGTCTGAATCTCTCCGTAACGACGGTCGTATCTGGGTTCCGAAGAAGAAAGAAGATGCTGTAAAACTCCAGAAAGGCGAAATCAAAGGAAGTGATATTCCGGAAGAAGACCGCGACTATTATTTGGAACGCCGCTATCCGGCATTCGGTAACCTGGTTCCGCGTGACGTTGCCAGCCGTGCCGCTAAAGAACGTTGCGACGCTGGTTTCGGTGTAAACAACACAGGTTTGGCCGTATTCCTCGACTTCTCTGAAGCTATCAACCGTTTGGGTATCGACGTTGTTCTTCAGCGTTATGGTAACCTCTTCGACATGTATGAAGAAATCACTGACGTTAATCCGGGCGAACTGGCTAAAGAAATCAGTGGTGTGAAATATTATAATCCGATGATGATTTATCCGGCTATCCACTACACAATGGGTGGTATCTGGGTAGACTACGAACTGCAGACTACCATCAAGGGTCTGTTCGCTATCGGTGAATGTAACTTCTCCGATCATGGCGCAAACCGCCTCGGTGCTTCTGCATTGATGCAAGGTTTGGCTGACGGTTACTTCGTATTGCCTTACACTATCCAGAACTATCTGGCAGACCAGATCACTGTTCCTCGTTTCTCTACCGATCTTCCTGAATTCGCTGAAGCTGAAAAAGCTGTTCAGGCTAAGATTGACAAGTTCATGAGCATCCAGGGTAAAGAATCAGTTGATTCTATCCACAAGAAACTGGGTCACATCATGTGGGAATACGTAGGTATGGGACGTACAGCAGAAGGCCTGAAGAAAGGTATCGCCGAACTGAAAGCAGTCCGCAAGGAATTCGAAACCAATCTGTTTATCCCCGGTTCTAAGGAAGGTATGAACGTTGAGCTCGACAAAGCAATCCGTCTATACGACTTCATCACTATGGGTGAGCTTGTTGCTTACGATGCATTGAACCGTAACGAAAGTTGTGGTGGTCACTTCCGTGAAGAATACCAGACTGAAGAAGGAGAAGCAAAACGTGATGACGAAAACTTCTTCTACGTAGCATGCTGGGAATATCAAGGTGACGATGAAAAGGCTCCGGTATTGATCAAAGAACCGCTGGTATACGAAGCTATCAAGGTTCAGACCCGTAACTACAAGAGCTAATCGGTGAAGTTAAACATTTAAAAGAATTAGACGAAAATGGATAAAAATATATCATTTACACTGAAGGTATGGCGTCAAGCAGGCCCGAAGGCTAAAGGCGCTTTTGAAACCTACCAAATGAAAGATATCCCCGGTGATACTTCCTTCCTCGAAATGCTGGATATTCTGAACGAACAGCTGATCAGCGAAAGAAAAGAACCGGTTGTATTCGATCATGACTGCCGCGAAGGTATCTGCGGTATGTGTTCTCTTTACATCAACGGACATCCGCACGGTCCTGCAACAGGTGCTACTACTTGCCAGATTTACATGCGTCGTTTCAACGACGGTGACACCATCACTGTTGAACCTTGGCGTTCGGCTGGTTTCCCTGTCATCAAAGACTTGATGGTAGACCGTACTGCTTATGACAAGATTATGCAGGCCGGTGGTTACGTAAGCGTTCGTACAGGTGCTCCGCAGGATGCCAACGCTATCCTGATCGCGAAACCGATCGCTGACGAAGCTATGGATGCTGCTTCTTGTATCGGTTGCGGTGCTTGTGTAGCTGCATGTAAGAATGGTTCTGCTATGTTGTTCGTTTCTGCAAAAGTTAGCCAGTTGAACTTGTTGCCGCAAGGTAAACCGGAAGCTTTGCGCCGTGCAAAAGCTATGTTGTCAAAGATGGACGAACTGGGATTCGGAAACTGTACAAACACTCGTGCTTGTGAAGCTGAATGTCCGAAAAATATTTCTATCAGCAACATCGCTCGCTTGAACCGCGACTTTATCATCGCAAAATTAAAAGACTAGAAACTGCTAGATTTCAATAGCGAGAGCTTAATTTGATTAATGACAGAATCCCCTGCCGGCTAGTCCGACAGGGGATTTCTTTATGTATGAGTAGATCACAATTATTATTAATACGGATCAGTAACATGAACTTTTAATTCATAAGTTTCACCGATCTCACCTTATAGCCAAAACTGTTATGAATGAGAGAATTACGGGTGAAAGCGAGGATTGAAATAAGGTAAAATCATTCGTTACCGCTTTCACCTGTCTTATTAAAATATCCCTTGAGCTAAAACAATTATCATTATAGCTAATCCGGATATGCTTATAGCAAATCCGCTTTCAGGTGTTAATGAGTGAACTGTGCGGATGTAATACTTTGGCCGCTAGGTCTTAACACCTTAGTTCTCATGTGTTAATACTTGAGTTGTTGCATCTATATATCTAGCATCTTGGAGCTATATATCCAACACCTTGGAGCTATATGTCCAACAGTCGGTATGAATAAACTCAATAGGTGAAACCGGGAAGGTTCAGTTTCGCCTGAATTTCTCCCTTGCTTTCACCCGCTGTTACCTTATTCATCGGCATTTAGAGAATTGGGTGAAACCGGTGAACCGCAGTTATTTTACATAGTTGCATTTATGAAATGTCTTGCCTACGTAAATTACGTGGAGAGGCACCAAAAGATTTCTTGCAGAAATTAGAAAAATGGGGTAAAGATTCAAAACCATATTTATAGCATATCTCCGAGATGCTACATTTAGAGTTGTTCAAATCGTCCAGAATGCCCTCTTTACGTCTCGCCAGCATCCATTCATAAACAGGTTCATGAAAGACGTTATTGAAGATACGACGGAATGTACTAAGGGTATATCCACCCAATTGTGCCAGTTCTTCCACTGTCTTTACTTTCTTATAGTTTTGAATAATGAAATATTGGAAACTGTTTACATATTTAGAGAGTGGATGCACCAAGCTCGAAAGATCATAATCGGAATAATAGTATCCCAATACAAACGCCAATTCTTTTCGTTTCAGAGAGAGCAAATCCCGACAGACTTTATCCCCTTTCAGATAAGTGATAGACCCATTGAGGAAATATTGCAGTTCTGGAATTATTTTTAATGGAGTATAAATAAGTGGAGGAGATACTTCCTTCATAATATGATTGAAACGGAAATCACAAAACAGTTCGGGCTGGATAAAACGATAATAAATACACTCACATTCAGTCATAGCAAGCATCTCAAACATAGAACCAATGGCCTGAAGGATAAATTCACCTTCCTTAAGCATTGTCCCCGCATATTCCTTACTATTGACCAGTATTTCTCCCTTCATCAAAAAAAGGATAAGATTTTCTTCACACTTTTGAGCCGGTTTATGAAAACCACGCTGATAAATCACATGAGTAATGGCATTACTCACCGCTTTTGGACATATTTGACAATCCCAAGTTCCTTGACAAATAGATGGCATACGCTGACTGTGTTTGTTTTTGTTTATGCTGCCAGCAAAAATATATGAAATCTTTCATATTGCCATAAAAAAAGAGAGAAAAGTGAAAAAGAGGTTGGAAGAGAAAAAGTAAACAAATATATCCCCAAACAAATCTTATTAATGAGTCCTGACTTTTCTCTTTCGAAAAGTTAGGACTCATTATAGACTTATGTATAGCACTTTATCCACCATAGTAAATAGACAACTGCTATTCTTTGTTTCTCAATATGTTATTTATCAACATTTGCATCACCATTTTTAGAAGTCCAATCATCCTCCAATGTTCCTGATACTTTGAGTTCATCACCAGCTTTTAGTACTAAAGTATAAACATGTTTTTCACCCGAAAGCCATGTATCTGTGAGTTCTGCTGTTTTTATACCTGATTTAAATATTTCAACACCATCTTTCGTTGCAGAAAATGTCACTTCAACAGTTGCTTTTTCAAGCTCCTGTGGCATCAGAATCATCAGTTGTTCTGCTGCTGTTAAAGTTTTGGCTGCATCATCACCTCCAACAAAAACATTATCTGTTGCAAGATTTATCGAATAATCAGCAGTTGGTGAAGCATCAGAAGTCCATTTCTGAGTCGCATAGCTATAAGTACCCGATGTTTTCAAAGCCTTGAAAGTAATATTGGTTACTGTATATTCTACATTTTTATCATCACCTTTTAATTTAAATATAACCTGAGTCAAGGCATGCTTAAACATCAAAGAAACAGCATTAGCACTTTTAGTTTGACCTGTTAATTGAGCAACAAGAAAATCAACTTGACTCTCAATTATATCGTTTACAGTATACGTAATAGTAGGATATCCTCCACCAGCCGGATAGGTATAGGTTTTCGAAGCAGGCAACTCTGATGGACTATATCCAAAGAAGGTAACCTTACCTTCAGAAGGCCAATAGAATTTTTTTGAATCTTTCTCTGCCCAATTGGTATGGTCAGTACTTGTAAAAAAACCATCAAGGATATTAGTACCTGCTGTTGCAGGGCCATATGCATCCTCTCCCTTATACGCATAGCCAAAAGCTCTAAACTCTGCAAAGTTATCAGTAACCATAGGTGTGGCCCTCGTCACTACAGATGTTCCTATCTTTATCTCTGCATTCTGTCCTGCATTCTCAAACTCTTCATTCTGTGAGCAACCTGTAATTGCCAAAGCAGCTGTAACCGCCAATAAAATCTTCTTCATAACTGTATTTTTTAAAGTTTATAATATTGTTATATTTTGTTTATAGCATCTATTTCAATCCACGGGTAACTCAACATTATCTTCGGGTCCCCATCCATCAACATTGCCGCCCATTCCTCCACCTCCATCAGGATTCGGTGGTGTTTCCGGCTTATCAACCTCAATCTTATCATCAGGCGGTAACTCAATCTCCGGTGGTGGGGTTGGCTTTCCATCTTCCCCTGTTACAGCATTTTCAAGTGTACCTATTATTTCAGTAACATCAATTGTTGCTTCCTGAACTGTATTATCTGTTTTGATAAATTTCAATATTAATATTATAGCACTTTTCTCACTAGAAGTTTCTCTCTCTGATGTTGACATTCGCGTCGGCATTGTCATTTCCTTTACTTGTTTGAAAGCGGTGAAAAATGCCGTTACCCTATTATCTCCCTTCTTTACCTCAAAGTAGATAGGTTGTGAGCTACACACTCCACGACCTTTGCCTATACAGTAACAATCGGATAATCCATCAATGCTTCCTACCACTGTTGCAACATACTCCAAACCTTTAGCCTCTACTGCAAAAGAATATTTTTTCACCACAGATTCCAACTTCCAGTCTAAGCGAAGCACTTCTTCACTCTTCTCTATTTTCAGCTCATCTATATTCAACACATACAATGAATCCGGTGACCAAACCATCTTTTCCGTTCCTGCAATCCCTAAACCGTTGCAGTTTCCCGTGTAGGCTTCTATCGTTTCATAAGACTCTTCGCCCCTGATTCGTATAGACTCCGTGTTATAGTTGTAGACTACTACCGAATACCGTCCCGGAGGAACTTTCATTTCTCCGCCTCGCACCGAAAGGTATTTATCTACTTTCCTGCCATCTCCGTTCTTCGGATAAAAAATCACCCGAACTCCCTCCGGCAGTTGATTTGTCACTCCATCCCAATCCAGCTTTATATCTACCCCGCTTACGGGATAATCATCCAATAGTTCGCGACGGCTACATCCGGTCAGCATCAGCAGCGAGGACAGAAGCACAAGAAACCCGTATCTTGTATTTCGCATTACGCCCTCCTATCTCTTTGTTGTTATCAACCATACCAGAGAGACTTTCGCCTTGGTAGGACCAATAAAGTTATAACGTCCACTAGTTGTCCACACGATATCCCCCTCGTAAGGAGTATATTTTTTATATTCTGTTGTCAAATACCCTATGCCAAGACTGAATTCAAGGGAAAAATGCCGTGCCAATTGCCGTGCATATCCATAAGTCACTCCCGCAGCTCCGTAATACTTACCTTGATAGCCGTCTCCACGCAGCTGGAAGTCATATATCCCACCTTCAGCATAAAGTCCGATAAAATGTCCGGTCAATCGGTCACGTTTCTGACGGTTTCCCAGCCAACAACGTCCTTCCACCCCTCCCGAAAGAAGCTGATAGCAGAAATCATGTTTGCTATTCAGCCACCACGGACATTTATATTCAGTATTCAAAGACCACCTCTTGCCTATCGGAATTTCCACTTCTATATTTGGCGCCAATGCCAAATCATATAACAGATTATTCTTCACTGCAAGTACAGTTTGGCTTTTCACCGGCCCTTCTGCCTCCGATATATCGACCTCACAAACCTGTTTTTTTTCACTTTCTCCCACAGGCTTATCAGGTTGATCTTTCGGAAGCGCCTCTTCCTGCTTTGAAACAAACAACCCGGAGACAGAAGATACCGGTTCAAAAGCCTCTTTACCTAATTTCGAAGTTTCTCCGACAATCGTAATAACCGATCTTCGCAGCTCCGGAAAGATATTGCGAACAATGTATCGGTAAGCAATTCCCCGATTCAATTTTCGCAACAGTTGTTTCCGTTTATTGACATCATTCTTATGATAATCAATCAATATCAGCACTTCTTCCCGATCTGGCAAGTTGGAGTCGGATGCCACCAACTTACGAAACTCCGACCAATCCTCTCCCTCTGAAAAAAAATGAATCTTATCAACACTAACATCCGAATTATACCGTTGTAAGAATTCCTTTATCGAATCATTTCTCCGAGCAGCCAAACTTCTATTATAAGATTCATTACCATCAGGAGAAACAAAAGTTTCCACATTCAGCGCTGTTATATATTTCGTATTCAAATTTCCGAGAAGCAAAGAATCTAAAATTGTAATTACCTGATTATTATCTTTATAACTAAGATCTACTTTCGCTTCATTCGCATCAAAATATATCACCACCTGCCGGATTGTATCATTCGCAACAGCGAAAAATGGAATCGAAGCATACCCACTTTCTGGAAGGCTTAATAAAGCCATAAGAATAGTCAATATATAGATACCATGTTTCATTGTCGTTCGTTTCTGATGACAAATATAGAAGTTAGAAAACAAACCGAATCATACTTTTAGAACAAAAATCAAGACATGAAAGATTCTGTGAAACGATTGAAACGATTTTGCAAGTTTTGAGAGTTTAAGGTCAATAATAAACAGAAAAAATGTCTTTGGTAACTCATCTGCGTGATAACACCGTACTTCTGTTCCGCCTGCATCAGCAGTTCACATTCATAGGAAGTTCTGACAAGCGGCTTTTCCACATACACATGGATGCCAAGCTTCATCGCCTCTATACAAATCGGGAAATAACTATGATCGGGAGTCGCCAGGAATTTTCTACGAAATATTTTATACCCACCCAAAAATTTCATTGAAGAAATCATGTATCAAAGTGGGTTTATGAATAGATCACATTTCTATAAGGAGTTTACAAAGCGGATGGGAATGGTACCTAAAGACTACCGTTTTGCATAATAAAAGTCAGATTATCTATATTCTTAACAGTCTCACCTATGGTTTGCAAACGCATACAAGTTGCATCAAAAATATCCATCTTATCAGGAGAAGCTAAGAAATCATTTACAGAAATGACACTACCACATCTTTCTATAGTTGTATTAATACGTTCTTCTACAAAAAGAAGCATATCCAATATGTCAGCATTAGATATAGATTGCGTCTTTCTCTATATGATTGCGAAATAAACTACGCATAATTGCGGTTAAAGACACGACATCCACTTTTGCATTAAAACGCTCTTCTAATGACTCTTTTATTTCCATTCGAGTAAAATAATCCGGATCTTGAAGCTTTACACAAATATCAATATCACTATCCTCTTTCTGCTCACCACGAGCCACAGAACCAAAAAGTCCTAACTTTTCAATTCCATATCTCTCCCCAAATTCTTCCTTAAAATTCCGGAGAATAGCGATTATTTCATCTTTTGTTTTCAACTGACACTATTGTTATAATGCAAATATTAAAATTAATATTGGAATTAGCAAATTCTTAATCATATTTTGTGGTATCACTAATTAAAAAAAGATGCACAGGTCATCAAATTTTCATCGATCCCCTGTACACCTACTACTCTAAATTCTACTTCAAAACATAAATAGCCTAATTATGCTGCCGAATCCATTATTAACAATCATGTTAGTTTTATCCATCAAAAGTACAGAACATAATTACGTAAATAGTTCAGAAGTGCCCAGAACGCCATCATCATTGCCAATACAAACAAAACGACAAGTCCGATTGCCAAAGCAATCCAATGTTGTGAATGATCATCAGAATATTCTTTATGACCATCATTAAACTTGTATATTGTCCGCACTGTCTGCGCTCCTGCCAATAACCCGAACACTCCGGCAAAAATACCATTATGAATGTTTCCACCGCCACGAAGTGCCCGCTTATCAATTAAGAATTGAGGCGTCCTGCTCGCTACCACATACAAACCGGTAGCTATTAAAGTAGAAAACATCATACCGACTCCCATCATCCAATACATCAAGATACCCACAATGACACCTAACCAGATTAATTTCCTGGAACCATCAAAATGACGTTCTTCACCACTATTAATCACATCAGTCAATGAGTTTAAGCGTTCTATGACATCAGCGTCAGTAGGACACATACCGATAACCTGATCAATCAAAAGAACAGATTTCTTAATTTGCTTCATCTTTGTCGGCTTTCTGAATTCATCATCATCTGTTTTTTCAATCACCGTCCAAGTAGCGAATGCCTCATCCATCAGTTTCCACGCCTCCGTTATCTCTTCATCCGTCATTTTCTCCGGCATTCCGGCTGCAAGGCGTTTATTCAACATTCCTTCTACCGTAAAAACCTCTTTATAACGTGCGCCCTTATACCATACAAAAAACATATGCCCCACAATAAATAAAACAACGGCAATATACAAAATCAGTTGGAGAACAGCCAATATCTTTACTCCCAAAGGAACTCCGTCATCCGCCGCAGCATCAGCTATTGCATCAGCTCCACTACCGCTTTTTACAAGTGTCAATCCATTAAAGGCAGCATCTTTTCCGCCTTTATCAAGTCCGGTAAACGACAACTTATCATCCTTATAAACGACTTTGCATTGACCGGAAATCCCGGCATCAACCTCCGGACGTCCGCCTACAAAAGAAAGAGTCAGTTCATTCCCGTTCATACTCTCGACGTAAAACTCATAAGTTGCCATCAAAGATTCCCTTCCACCGGGTTCCAGCATATTCACTTCCATAAATCCATTGCATCTGGCATTCTCATTATAAGGATTCAATTGCCAATTACCATCACAATTCAATGTGAACGCAACCTTTAAATCGCCTTCTTTATTTGCTCCTAGCCAGTCACCGTTAAAAACATCTTCCTGCGCAAATGCAGTCATCGAAATAACCATCATTACAATGGCACACAAATACTTTTTAATATTCTTCATAATATAATAAAATTAATATTTCAACACCTTGGCTGCCACGTTCTTAAATTGCGACATGGCAAGCCCGATAGAAGCTCCGATATAAGTAGGATCACAAATAATGTACTTCTTTCCGCTTACAGTTATATAATCTCCGTCAATGTTTTCATCAAAACAGACCGCTGTTGCCATGTGATTGGGATATTCCAACAATACAACATCAAGCCCCATAAGAGTACGTACCAAATAAGAGTATAACACAGCACGGTCTTCGCAATCGGAATAAGGATAGTAGAACAGCTCATCCACAAAGAAAGGCTTTTCATAACCAAACTGGTCACCATCTGTCTTATAATCAAAAGCTGTCTGCACGAAATTAATCAGTATATTAGCGGCTTCCGATTGTTTTTTCCCTTGTATGGCAGCTTGCAATGATGGAAGCACCGTCTGTTGTACTTCCTGACTGACAGGAGCTCCCACATAGACAGAAAAGTCACATTGCGGATAATCCTTATAGAAAGAAATAAGTCCCGAATTTACTTTCGAGCAGACTTTGACGGATGGATAAGCTTTCGCTTGCAACGTTTTCTCCACGTAAGTTCCTGAAAAGGGTTGGGGAGTAGTGATATTCATATTTACCGGGTTCTTCGCATTGGCGAAATCACGGTTGTAAGTGTAAATAGAATTAGTTTTATTCGGGGTAGTATCAAACCTGTAATAGTTTACTCCATTCAAAGTAATAAAACAGGTAGCATAAATCATGTTACCCGAAGCATAGAATAAAGTAAGGCGGTTATCCATACGCGCCACCTTAACCCTATATCCCGATTGAGAAAGGAGAAACATTTGCATAAGAGCTATTTCATCGGAATGAGTACTTCCACATAGTTCAGTAGCCACTTTCCTCGTCAACAGCAGATAACCATAGTCATTCAGGGCATTATCCTTTTTAAAAGCCAAACAGTCGTCTATCAAAGGCTGATAGTTGCTACGCGATAACGTCTCCCATCCGGCAGAAATATCTTTCTCTGCAATCCCTTTTAAAGTGAGCCGGTTCTTCAATGAAGCATTGACAACACAATCTTTACTGTAGAACGAAAACTCTACACCGGAAAGTGAGCGTTTGGCCGGAACGGTTTCTTCAGGCTTCACTTCCGGTTTTATTTCAGGGAGCACCGCAAAATCCTTTTCCGGTTCTACAGCCACATCTTTACCTCCCGGTACAACCGGAACCTGTGTTTTCCCCTTTGAAGGAGAAAATGTCGCACTTGGAGTCACTGTCGGAATGGGGAGTCGTGTCACCTCCCCTACTTTAACCTCTTGCGGTTTTGTTGCCGGCTTCTTATGGTCAAAGCTGACCGGTTTTACAGGCTCCGGCCTTTGAGGACGTGCCACCGGCTTCTGCAAGTCATACTCTTTCCAGGTTTCTTTCAGAAATTCGGCAAATTCCTTATTCTGTTCGCTCACAAAATCATCAAACTCTTTTTGCTGCTGCTTCACAAAATCGTCAAACTCCTTCATGTCTTTATCTATTTGCGCAAAAAGACTAAACGGCAAACACAATGAAAAAACTACCATAGATAGTATTCGTATCCTATTTTTCCTCATTTCCTTATTATATTTTGTTGTTCTGTTATCTGCCAATCCACATACAGCTTATTATTCCGTATATCTTTGATAAAGGGGGAAATAGACAAGACAGCGACAACCTTCTCCCGATACAAACCACAACCGGAATCAGTGCCGCCATTGAAACGATCGTCCACCTGCTTGACATTTACATCAGAAAACGGATATAACAACAACGCCTTCACTAAAGAAGACATATAGGCATTCCAAAAGGCATTCCTCATATCCATCTTCTCCAGTCCGCCCTGACCTCCGAAACCGACATCTTCATACCAACAGTCTTCTTGTGAAGAACAAATTTCAACTCCGTTCATATATGAAATTATTTGAGGAGACGACTGTGTTCCCTTAAGCTGAAACCATGACTGGTCTGATTGCTCCCTACAACTATCCGATTCCAACAATAAATTGAATTTCACCTCTTCTTCCTCAACCCTTTCTTTCGTAAACAAAAGCATCAACTCACTAATGGAATGATAAGAAAAATTGCAACTATCATTCGATGGAGTAAAAGATACCTCCAGAAATTTCTCTCCAAATATAGAAGTATATTCATGCTCAATCCGGTAGGAAACATGTTGAACGGGATGTTCGATCACTCCCAATACAAGCATTTTGTCTCTTTGGTCTTCGTATGTATTACTGGCAGTCTCCATGGTGGAAAAAACGTCCGAGAGAAGTCTCAATTGTACCCCTTGCTGCAATGAATACAGATAAGCCGCTCTTTGCAAAGCAAGCATCCTTGCAGCTTCGGATTTCATACAAGGATCAGATATACCAACTACCCGGCCTTTCCGTTGAGAAGCAAACACCCATTCCGGCAAAGTCTCCCGCTGTCCCGGTCTCCAGTCATAAGATTGGTTATAAACTGTATCAACAGGCATTGCCTGTGAAAACACATCAATACCGGGAGACAAAAGCAACTGGATAATAAAAATAACTACCCAATTATATCTTATATCCGACAAATTAAGTTTCATCATTCAATCTTCAAATAGTTGGGTAGTTATTAAAGAGATCATTACTATCCTCTGTGTTCTAAACAAGCTGATTATTGGGCGTTTTTACTCATTTCTTCTTCAAATACCTTTTTGAACTTTTCATATTCAAAGTCAATGCGCAATTTGTCATCATTCTTAATACGATTTGCCATAGCATTCATGATTTCCTCTCCTGCCAGTTCAAGAGAGACATATACTTTGTATTTACCATCAGGAGTCTTCATGGTTTTTTCACAAATTACACGCGTACCGCTCAATTCCTGTTCCACTACCGTACGGGTCAATGATTGATAACGACTTTTGCTTTCATCATTTTCACCTTGCTGATAAGAGGAAACATAACTATCGGTTACCGATTTCACTTTTGCATTGATAGCAGTAGCAATTTCAGCCCGGGCCTCCGTCATCGCTTTTTTCTTTGCAATAGACATATCCGTAGAAAGTCCCATCGAACTAGCTCTAAAATACTCTTTGTTCGTTTGAAATTCCGGTCCCGAACAAGGAACATTAATTTCTACGTCCTGTTGCACTGCCGGTTGCTGCACTGTTTGTGTTACAGGTTTTGAACTACCGCAACTTGTCATAACAGCAATGGTTAGCAATGCTGTTCCCAATAAATTAATTCTTTTCATTTCAAGTCTTTTTTAATGTTAATATATGATTCATTTCAAGCCTCTCAACTTCACTATATTATTTTTGAAATCCTTCAATTGCAGCAGTGCCACAGATTGCAACTTACTTACCTCAATAACCATCTCCGTAGGCAGATCAGGCACAATGAGCGCAGTGACTCTGCGGTCATTGAACTTAGAACCCAGTTTGACACTGACAATCGGAGATTCTTCACCTTTTTCGTTTATAACCGTCAGATTTCCACTATATAAGTCCACTTCGCAATCGTCAGCATTTGTATTCACAATCTTAAGATGTATCCTCGATTTGTCTCCTAAAGTTGCAAGTTTGTCAAATTCAACAAAGACACCATCCAACCATTCAACCCGAATTGCCTTTTGATTCTCTGGTTTGGCGGACTTAACCGGAACCAAAGGAGCAGGAATAACTTCCGGCACCACAACAGGGACAGATATAACCGGATCAGCTTCTTTTTCCGGTACGGAAGCACCGACTATCGGAACAGGAACATCCGGCAACATCTTCTGTCTTTCCGGAATCTTTCCGGTTCTGTCGAATGTTATTTTCTTCAATTCACGTGCAAACTCCCGGTTCAACCGTTTTATCAATTCACGCGCCGCCATATTCTTGCCTTGAGAAGCGGACTTATTTTCAGGTACTAATGTCCGTTCATCATTAATAGAATAATTCAATAGGATTTGCCCCGTCCGGTTATTTTCTATTTTAATCCCCAACGTAGAAAAGAATTCGATGAAGTTGTACAGTTCACCCGGAACGGTATTGCCTTTACGACACTTATTATCCAATGTAACGATAATGTCGGCTTCAGAAGGAGATGCAACTACGTTAAAGAAATGATTGTTCAGCAAACTCTTCACAGTTCGTTCCACCGCCTCTATATCGCTCTGCGCACTTCTAACATAAGCTGAAGTCTGTGTCTGCACCGTGTTGATAGTCAACGTTGCTCCGGGAAGAGAAGAAAGCATTTGCTTGAATAAAGCTGCATAACTTCCCTTCCGGAACAAGCTGAACACATCATCAATTAATGAAATTCCAATTTCCTGCTGTGCCTGTTTAGAAGTAATATTGCGCACATAAAGAGCGGCAACTCCCGATTCGTCGGTGGGAGACATGGAAGACAAATCTCCCGCCCCGGAAACAAACTCGGCTTTCAACCGGATATTCCTTAACGGATTTCCATTACGGTAAACACCTATAGCAATAGGCTCCCTTATACCTTGAAACGGCGTGACTGAAACGGTTACCGGATTCAGAACAATCGTTATTCCATCAAATACTCCAGCCAAAGCCGCATATAGTTCAGTCGCCAGATTAATTGTCTTTCCTTCGTAAGAGCAGAACAATTCCTGATTAAGTACCGGGCGTATAGCCTCCATTCCATTCGAGAATAATTCAATGGCAGTCATTAAATCTCCCTGTTGTAAGGTAATGTGTCCCTTATACCAGAAATCGAAGCCGTTACGGATTGCCTTCTGACGACGTGCTGCCACCAAAGCCGCATAATCATCCTTATTCAGTTCATAATAAACCCAATACTCATTGTCACTTCGCCAGGAATCCACCAGACGAAAGTTCTCTATTTCCGCCCGGGCTTCTGTACGAATACTTTCTGCGAAGGTTTGTTTCACATTACCATCGTCCTCCAACGTATTCAACAAAGAATTGGCGGCAATCACCACTTGAATTTCAGATACAAGATCAGACAAAGCGTTTTGCTTTGCCTTTTGCTGATAATCTCCTTCCGATATTTCAGCCATTCCTATTCCGATGTAACTTAAACCACTAACAGGATGCTGTTTCACCCAGTCAGGACGGTTCGTTTGTTGACCGGAAAGCGGAAAGCAAAACCATGAAATCACAAGAATAAATAAAAGCCAATGTTTCATACGTCCTTGATTTATTGAATAGTCAAATAGATGGTACTTCCATCCACTCTATGTTCACTATCTATTCCGGAATCATTCAGATAATTAACCAGATTATCCGCAAACGTGATGCAATCCATCGGCAAGCCGTCGCTGTCCTTTGCAGGAATCTGTATCGAATCAAATATCAGACTATCGTCCACAACACCTTGAATATGGTAGCGTCCTCCCTGGGCATTTTTTCGTACCCAATTGCGTATATGCGCCGAAAGAGTAGTACTACCGTTTATCCGGCTATTCATCGTATTGATAGCATTATCTGCGAGACTAACCCGAAGAACAACCGTATTCCCCTGTTGAACTTTCCGGGCAAACTCTTTCGAGATATCTTTCAGAAAACCATCCAGAACATCTTGTGCCGCGTATGCGCATAACTTATCCACGTCCGTCGTCCTAAAGCGGTTCGTCCAGCTTTTCCGGCTAGCCAAATCTACTCCGGTAGCCGTTTCACGAGCAGTCATAATCAATGAGACTCTACTTCCCGAAGCTGCAGATATGTCTTTTTGTAAATCAACAATCACATAGACGTCCGCTCCCGAATTCATCAACAACTGCTTATCATTGGAATCAGCATTCTTACTTTCCCATTCGGAAGCGCGCAAAGTTCCTGACTGTTTTCCCTCGGCAGCCACCGTCTTCACGCCAAGCTTAACAAATCCCTCCTTTACCGTACTTACGGCTATACGAAGATCAAAATCATTTTTCAGAATATCGGCGTATGAGCTTCGGTCATTGCTTTTATAGGGGACTACCATGATTGTCGGCAAAGCCATTTGTTGCCGAGTTTCCTCCATCGACATTTCTTCCTGGGGTCTCGTCATCAATTTATTCCGTATCAAGTCTTTTTTAAGCGCACCTAATAAGATTTGAGCCGTTACTGTACCATTGTATAGCTTGGAAGATTGCCGTACCGGATCTCCTACCGTTTCATAGTTCTTCACAAAGAGCATATAACGTGAACTGAAAAACTGATTCATATAGTAAGAATCTTCTTTCCCGACGAGCGGCTGTCCGTTTTCCACTCCGTCAATGCCGTTGAGAAATATAGCATTAAAGATTGACTTCAATGCCATATTATATACATCTTTCTTTTTTTCGGCTGTTCCGGAAGCGGTGATAACGGCTATGTTATCATCTGCCTTCACACAAGTTACGTCATTGGAGTATGACTCCTGTGCCATGAAATGAATAGTGTATACAACTAGCAGGCTCAAAAGCAGTATTCGTAACTTCATCATAGTCCAAGTCCGCCTAAAAAGGTATTTTTTCGAGAAAGAATAATCAATTTCTTTTCTTCTTTCGATGCTTTCATTATCTCCTCACCGCCTTTGCTCACGGTACATAAAGAACGCGTTCCGCTCAATACTTCTTTCACATTCAAACGTCCGACTTCTTTCAATGACAGTTCTCCGGCAATATCCATCTCTATGTAAACGATAAATTTCTGACCTTTTTGTACCCCTCTCTTGGTTCCAAGATCGATATATACAGTTTGTGCTTTATCTTTTTTGGTACTCTCAATCTGTACAATCGTTCCTTTCATTTTGAAATACTCGTCAACAAAATCGTCCATGCTTATTACTACATAATCCAAAGTCTTAATGATAGCTTCATCAGGAGTATCGCCAATATTCCCGGTCAACCCCTCGTGAGTGAATGTCTGGGTTCCTTTGAGTGTACCGTTAGAAGGGTCTACTATTTTCAACGTGTAAGAAACACTCCCCTGATAATAGGTCTTCCCTTTACTATCTGTTTTTTTAACTCCCTGCATACTGGTAATATTTCCCTGAATAAGATATTGGGCGCCTAACGTTGTCATGACCTCGCTTCTGCAAACGGCATCTCCCATAGCAGAAGCCTCTTGGCGTCTTTTCGCTTCAGTCTTCAATGCTTCATTAGAATCAACATCAATAAGTTCTACACGATCCATCTTCTGGATACCTTCTATTACTTTATTACGCAATGCTTCCGCCAAAATATTACTGATAGTACCGGGACGCGAGAAATAATCAATATAGACTCTTTCTTTACCGTTTTCATCGGTTTGTGCATAGCCTAACATTGGAATTAGGCAAATAGAGAACAATAGTAAAATCTTCTTCATGTCTGTTTATTATTTATTATTAATGCTATGTTTGTTTTTTAGTGCAATATTTCGCTCTTTTAATACAATATAGAATGTTCTTTTTTCAATAATGATTTACTGTTATGAATGATTGTGTTTTCTCTGACTGCAAAGTTAAGCACACATTAAGGTGCATTGTATACACAATATTTACTACAACCATCCGTTAAACGAATAGTTATCTCCAAATATCAATGAGAAAAGGGAAAAGAGTGGTATGTTCAATAAAACGAGGTCGTTTTCCCGTCTCCAAGCTATTTGCACCATTGCATTTTCCACAGTTCTCTCGAATAAGTATAAAATAGCATTTGTTATATCCACTAAAATTGTTACATTTGTCCAATAATAAATTGCTTCCCAATAACAAGATACATGGAAACAGATTTAAAGAAGATAGTAGGACATCGGCTGCAAATGCTTCGTATGGAAAAGAATCTTACTCAAGAACAAATGGGAGAAAAGTTGAACTTATCAACAAGTGCCTATTGTAAGATTGAATATGGTGAAACTGACCTCACGTTAACCAGGCTGAATAAAATAGCAGAGGTACTAAATATGTCTGCATTAGAACTATTTAATAAAATAGACGGGAATGTGTATGTCAATAATTCCGGTACTATCGGAACTAATATTGGAGTCGCTAAAGACTGTAGTAGCGTGCATATCGAAGCGGCAGATGATCTTCGTGAGCTAATAAAAGCAAACAGTCGGCTCCTTGACATGTTATATAAACGTATAGAGCTTTTAGAAAATAAAGTGCTCTTATAGTGATTATACGCCTAGAGAAATCTCATCAAGGTTTAAAATAGCAGAACATACCGGTCATCGAGTTCGAACAGATAAAGGTGCTCATAAACGTTCTGCATTGAATATATACGAAAAGAAGGCTGCAACTTCGTAAAAGATTGCAGCCCGTTTTTTTATTGGGTAACCTCTATACCCAAACTCTTATAAGAGTCTACGCAAAAATATCGCTTCGTAGAATATAACCGATTACATCTCCCTTATGTACAGTCGCACCTTGCTGTGCACATATCTCCACCACACGTCCGGTAAATCCGGTTAGAATCTTTTCATATTCCCCCCACGGAGTGGAAAGATAACAAAAGACTTCGTCATGCTGATATTTACGCCCGATGAATGGAGCAATGGATGGTCCCTCTACGGAAACTTCCCAAAGTACCTGTCCGTTATCAGGGGCAATAACCGGATCTGCCTTGGCACGTTTCAACTTCTTAATTTCCTCTTCCGAATACCCGTTCTTTGCCATTGCCGCATCCTTAGCATGTTGCAACTCTTCCTCAAAACGCTTTTTGGCAACCCCGGACTTATAATCACGATACTGGCGATCGTGCATAGCCAGTTCAAAAAGTTCTTCGTCATCCTCTCCATATTCCCAGCCATTTTCATCCATTTCCTTTCGATATTCATCCAAAGCATCCGGATAATTCAATTGCGGGTCGGTATCGACAAATTCATATCCTTTAGATTTCGCCAACTCTATAATCTCCGGTGCAAGCGTACCAGGAAGACGTCCACTTTTACCCAGAATCATATCCCAAGTATGGTTATCTATCATTGTCCAACGTTCTTCCCCTTTTACCTGCTGCATAAGATTCATTAATGCAACATTTTTCACATACTGGCTGAAAGGAGTCACCAAAGGAGGATAACCCAGCCTGGGCCATACATATTCCACTTCATCAAAAAGCATCACAAGCAGATCATCCAGACTAAGTTCCGGCTCATTCTTACTCCTTAATATCATATTGATGCCGGAATGCACTCCTTTCAGGTCTGCCATCATGGAACCCATCATGCCACCCGGCAAACCACATTTCAATAAAAGCGAAGACATATATTTGTTGGTAGGATCCATGAAGTAACCCAGAAAGTCATCAATGAATTCCTGCGTCATCGCACGAGCCTTCATATATGCTTTCATATTAATATCCGGAACCTGAAAACCTAAATCTTTCAACATAGCCTGCACAGAGATTACGTCCGGATGCACTTTGCCCCAAGACATCGGTTCCATAGCCACATCAATGATGTCCGCACCATTTTCACAAACCTCAAGGATAGAAGCCATAGACAATCCCGGTCCGCTATGACCATGATATTGAATCAATATATCCGGATGTTTCTCCTTGATAGTCCTGACCAATTCTCCTAACATACCCGGACGACCGATACCCGCCATATCCTTCAAGCATATTTCAGGTGCACCGGCCTCAATCAGTTGATCAGCAATTCGAGCATAATACTCAACAGTGTGTACGGGAGAATAGGTGATACAAAGAGTTGCCTGCGGAATCATACCTGCTTCCAAAGCATATTTAATAGAAGGAATGATGTTTCTCGTCTCATTCAGTCCACAGAAAATGCGTGTGATGTCCACTCCTTGCGCATGCTTGACTTTATACATCAATTTACGTACGTCTGCCGGAACCGGATACATGCGCAACGCATTCAATCCGCGATCGAGCATATGCGTTTGAATACCCGCTTCTTTAAAAGGTGCGGTAAAAGCACGGACAGCCTTATTAGGATTTTCGCCGTACAACAGATTCACTTGCTCAAAAGCACCGCCATTCGTTTCAACTCTGGCAAAACAGCCCATCTCAATAATCAAAGGAGCGATACGGACAAGCTGATCAACCCGAGGTTGATATTTACCGGAAGATTGCCACATGTCCCGATAAACAAGACTGAATTTAATTTCCTTTTTCATCATAGCCAATAATAAGTGATTTTTTCTTCGGTTAACTTCACATATACAAATATAAAGGTTTAAACTGACATATAGTCAAACAATCACCTTAAAAAATAGATATAAAGAGATGTTTAATATCATAATGCAAGAAAACCACCTCTATATAGATCCATTCACTATAAATAACAAATCAAATTGTTTTATGTTCGTACATATATCATTCCTTTAAGATTGCCAAATACTTCATCACCTTCATTCATTGACGTTTAACGGCTTCTGAAGCTATACCAGAAAGTTTATTTATACCAAAGTTTGTACAAAAGCAAATCGCTTCTCAAAATCATCAGTAGGTATAAACAAACCAAGATAACCATCAGGCATAATCCACTTGTCAAGGGCTTTATTATACTCAAAATTACTATTACAATAATTAATATAAGATGCAATATTGACTGAATCATTAAAATAAAGATTTCATCATTTTTTTATTGTTATTACTCTGGTAAATAATGGTATTAGTGAGAACCTAAAATCGTAAATTGTAAAGCGCAAATACACAGCAACATACAAGTATATATTTTCCTTTAAAAGGAACACCTCGTTGGTTTTAAAGGAACGATGCCTTGGTTTTAAACCAACGGGGCGTTCCTTTTAAACCAACAAAGCACTTATTTTAAGTGCTCATTTCACGAGCCCTTCGAAATACAATGAAACATATTCAAGAAGGCTTGCATTTCTTTTCATTACTTACCATAAATGTGCCATGTTTTATCCATTAGAAGTACGTCGTGTCCGATAACAGTAAAAATTAGTGAAAGAATTTAAAAGAGAAACAAATACAACAGAATTATTTGGAAAGAATCAGTTGAACACTTACATTTGTCATGTGATTTTTTTCATAGTATTAGATTTAAGGTTAACAAAGGTTGGAGCAAGGCGTTGCTCCTTTTTTTATGTCTATATGTGAGATTAGTTCATGTGAGTTAATTCAATAATTGGTACATTCCTCCTGCCAATACACGAATCACCCCTTTCATTTCCAGTTCAAACAGTAGGGCAGTCATCTTATTTACGGGAATATCTGCTTCTACCACAAGAGAATTGATTTGCAGATTTCCCAGTTTCTCCAAAATAGCAACTATCTTCTGCTCTTCTTCAGACAATTCGATAAAAAGACTACGTTGCACACTTACCTTTTCCGAAAGAGTCGTCTGCATATTCCAGCCCATAGCCTGCACAAAATCCTCGGCAGATAATAACAGGGATGCTTTATTATCCCTAATCAACCGATTGCATCCTTTTGAATATTCATCACTCATGCGACCTGGGAAAGCGAAACAATCGCGATGATAACCTTCAGCAAGTTCGGCCGTAATCAATGAACCTCCCTTTTCTGCCGACTCAATGACGATGGTAGCATCACACATGCCGGCAACAATACGGTTTCGACTGATAAAGTTATGACGATCGGGATTCGTTCCGGACAGAAATTCGGTCAGTAATCCCCCTTTTTCAAGCATGTCAACAGCTGTTTTCCGATGGACATAAGGATAAATACGATCCAAGCCATGAGCTAAAACACCTACCGTAGGTAATTCATTAGCCAAAGCTTCACGATGCGCATGAATATCGATTCCATAAGCAAGGCCGCTAACTACAAGTACATCAGGACAAACTGCTTTCAGATCCCGCAGAAAAGAGGCGCAGATTTGTGTCCCATAATCAGTAGCATTACGGGTTCCTACCATATTCAGGATATGAAGGGAATTTAGATCAGCATTTCCTTTAAAGAAAAGAACGACAGGAGCATCTTCACATTCCCGCAAACGGGAAGGATAAGCCTCATCATGAAAGGACAGACAGGCGATCCGATTCTTCCGGATAAATTCATATTCCTGTTCGGCACGGATCACAGCTTGCGGACAATCCAACGCATCTACCACCCGTTGACTCACTTCAGGAATACGTTCCGGTATTTCTTTACGCAGACGGAAGATATCAACAGCATTATTCATTCCGTCTATCAGATGTTTCGCCCCTATGTGCCCGATACCGGGCACCATTGTCAGGGCGATACTATAAATCTGTTCTTCCTCGGAACTGCTCATTTCAGGTAAGGGACAAAGACGCTATCGAATAATTCGCTGTCACTCAAACGTCCGTTTACCACACATACCGTTTCAACAGTGGATTTCACTACTACTTTATTATCACTCTTACGGAAAATATCCTGATAGAATACATATTTGATACCTTCCTTCTTCATATAGAGTTTAGAGACAAACTCGTCTCCGCTTTTCAACGGCGTTTTGAATGCCATATTAATGCGTGCCACTACCGGATCGACTCCCTGTTCGTGGAGTGCAGCAAAACTGATGCCTACCGACGTCAGAAACTCATGGCGGGTATGTTCCAAATAATGCTGATAGTTCGCATTATTAACAATCCCTTGAAGGTCGCACTCGTAATCACGCACCTTCATTTCCAATTCATAGATATAGTTCATCAATTAAAAATTAAAAATTGAAGATTAAAAATTAAAAGTTGAGAAATAGCAGTTAGCCTCTTTTTTGCTCAATATCGAGTCCTTTGAACTTCTTCAGTTCTTCGGTTGATACCAGTTTATACAGCTTGTCACTGGGGCGTATCTTATCTGATTTCATGGAGAAGTGCTGGCCTTTCTTCACAGTCTGCACGGATTCCAAGTCAACACGGGCTTCTTCCAAAGTCATGAATAGAGCACCTGTGGTCGGTCCGGTAATGAGAAGTTTATCGCCTACGCTAACTTCCGCAGCCTCTACCAGAAATTCGGAAACTCCAATGTTAGAGAAGTATTTGATACCTTTACCTACATATATCTTACGTTCCGTAGCTGCCGAGCCATAGTTTCTGGTCCATTCGCCTAAACGTTGTCCCAAATAATAGCCATCCCAAAAGCCGCGGTTGAATACTGTTTTCAGACGTTCGTCCCAAGCTGCAATCTTTTCATCGGTAAATGTTCCTTCCAGATAAGCTTTGATAGCCTCTTTGTAACATTCTACCACTGTACGTACATATTCAGGTCCACGGGCACGGCCTTCAATTTTGAATACACGCACACCGGCATCCAACATCTTATTCATAAAGTGGATGGTCTTCAAATCTTTCGGTGACATGATATATTCGTTATCAATATCCAGTTCCACATCCGTCTCTTTGTCACGGACTGTATAGGAACGGCGACACACCTGCATACAAGCGCCGCGGTTGGCAGAATGGTTCATCTCATGCAAAGAGAGGTAACATTTACCCGATACAGCCATACAAAGCGCACCGTGACAGAACATCTCAATGCGAATCTGTTCACCACTCGGACCACAAATATGTTCTTCCTGAATCTGGCGATAGATTTCGGCTACCTGCTCCAGATTCAACTCACGGGCCAATACTACCACATCTGCAAATTGTGCGTAGAATTTTAAAGCCTCTGCATTGGAGATGTTCAGTTGAGTGGAAAGGTGTACCTCCTGCCCTATCTGACGGGCATAGTTCATCACCGCCACATCAGCTGCAATCACCGCAGAGATTCCGGCTTCCTTGGCTGCATCGACAATGGTATGCATCAATGGAATATCTTTATCATAGATAATCGTGTTGACCGTCAAGTAGCTTTTCATCCCGTGTTCATCACACGTACGGGCGATCTCCCGCAAATCATCAATCGTAAACGTATTGGCCGAACGGGCACGCATGTTCAGGTTTTCTATACCGAAATAGATAGAATCGGCACCTGCCTGAATAGCCGCAGCAAGAGATTCGCGCGAACCGACAGGAGCCATTATTTCAAAATCTTTCAAACTAAGACTCATAGAATATATACTTATTTGTATCAGTTAAGCAAATGAATGCGTACAAAGGTAGGCTTTTTTCCGTATTTTTGCAGCGAAAACAAGAAGTTACTTCAATCATAAACAGTAAATATCAGATTCATATATGAAGATAGGCCAAATAGATTTGGGTAAATATCCCATCTTACTTGCTCCGATGGAGGATGTGACCGATCCGGCTTTCCGCCTGATGTGCAAGAGGTTCGGAGCAGATATGGCATACACCGAATTTGTGTCGAGCGATGCGCTGATTCGCGCTGTCAGCAAGACTGCGCAGAAACTAAGTATCAGTGATGCCGAACGTCCCGTTGCCATCCAGATATACGGGAAAGATACGGAAACGATGGTGGAAGCTGCCAAGATTGTGGAACAGGCACAACCTGATATTCTGGATATCAATTTCGGATGCCCGGTAAAAAGAGTAGCCGGAAAAGGAGCAGGAGCAGGTATGTTACAGAATATCCCCAAGATGCTGGAGATCACCCGTGCGGTAGTAGATGCGGTGAAAATCCCCGTAACGGTCAAGACCCGCCTGGGATGGGATGCTAACAACAAAGTAATTGTAGAGCTAGCAGAACAGCTACAGGATTGTGGTATTGCTGCACTGACTATACATGGCCGCACCCGTGCACAAATGTATACCGGAGAAGCAGACTGGACATTAATAGGCGAAGTGAAGAATAATCCACGGATGCATATTCCTATTATCGGTAATGGTGACGTGACGACGCCTGAACGCTGCAAAGAGTGTTTTGACCGTTATGGAGTAGATGCTGTCATGATTGGTCGTGCCAGCTTTGGTCGTCCATGGATATTCAAAGAAGTGAAACACTATCTGGAGACTGGTGAAGAATTACCACCGCTAAGTTTCGACTGGTGCATGGAAGTGCTTCGCCAGGAAGTGGTCGACAGCGTAAATCTACTTGATGAGCGCAGAGGTATTCTGCACGTACGTCGTCATCTGGCTGCGAGCCCATTATTCAAAGGAATCCCTAATTTCCGTAATACGCGTATTGCCATGTTACGGGCAGAAACAAAGGAAGAGCTTTTCCGCATATTTGAAGAAATCACTTCCCAACGTAAAGAGAATCCGGAAGTTTAATCTACTATAGATCATAATCTTCATCCGCAAACTCTGATTCCTGCGGATGGAGATTACCTGTTTCAAAATACAGAAGTATATTCCAATTTTCTACTTAAACATCGGTTGTGCAAACCACTTCTTAAACATCCAGGTCACAACCACATACAATAGGAATGCAGAGAAAAACCCTACAATGGCATCAATCACATAATGTGCCTGAATATATACGGTAGCCCCGCAAAGCAACATATAGAAAGGTATCAGACAAGCAAACAATTTCTTGCTGCCACGCCATGCCATAATCATCAAAATAGTAGAAATACCGACGTGTGAACTGGGGAATGCTGCCGTAGGACGTTCGCCTACCTGCTGTGAGCCTTCCACTAAGCTATAAAAGAATCCATGCTGATAACCCGGTCCGGGAAGTAATTCCTGATTATGATTGAAATAGTCACCGATAGCAGGGAAAATACCTTTAGATACATTATCAATCCCGATGGCAGGGAAATAGAATTGAGGCCCCGCGACAGGAACGAATATATAAATCAGATAATAGATAAAGAAGGAAGTGACGAGAACAAAAGACATCTTCTCAAACCACTCAAACTTATAAATGAAATAAAACAATGCCACAATCAGCATCATCGGATAATAAAAGAAATATCCCATATTAAATGCTTCACTGACGATAAGGTGCGGAAACGTATGGCAAAACCAGATAGCAGGCTGACCATTGAAAATAAACTCCTCGGCAGTTGCAAATACATGGTCTAAATTCGGAAAGAAACGATTGAACTCGAAAGTATCCGGATACCAGTAAGACAATAGACTCATCTGGATAACAATGCGCACAAACGCTGAAAACTTACAGGGGGCAAGACGATAAAGATACATCAACAAAAAGGTCATCGCCGCGATCATAGCCCTATCCAGCAACATGTGCCATGGATGATCCATTCGCTGAAACAGGAACAGAATCAAAATGGAGGTCAACAGATTATAAATCAATGTTATCTTTTCCACAGCAAACAACCCTTTCCGGGTTTCTATGCGCTTAAATAAGTCTAAAGCCATCCTTCATTTTTATACCAGGCAATGGTTTCACGAACTCCCTTTTCCAAATCATATTCGGGTACATACCCAAGTTCTTTCATTACCGGGGATATGTCGCATTGCCAGTTGCGTTGTTTCATTATCTTATATTTATCCGAATTCAGGGTACTGCTCTTCCCGGAACGTGTAGCAATGAATTCAGCGAGCAAAGATATAACTTTTAGCACAATTAATGGACATTTCAAGTGAAGAACAAACGGATTGCCCAATTCTTTTTGTATCAGATCCGAAAAGGCACGACTTTTATAGATTTTCCCATCTGTCAGGAAATACGCCTTTTGAACCACTTTTTTCTCCATTCCCAGAAAAATCGCCTGCACAATGTCCTTCACATAAACAAAAGTCAAGTCCTGGCGTCGAAAACCGACCGAAAAGTCTACATGCTTCTGAATGGACTTGGCCATCAGGAAATAGTCTGACTCACGGGGACCATAGACTCCTGTAGGGCGATAAATGACATAAGGAAAACCGGGAATACTCTGAATATATAATTCCGCTTTCAATTTACTCAATCCATAAGCCGTATTAGGCATCGGAGTATCTTCTCCGCTTATCGGAGTATAATCCTTCTCACGTACAGGTCCGAATACACTCAACGTGCTAATATATATAAACTGCTTCGGAACCATATTCAATTCCTTCAGCGTGTCTATAAAATATTTAGTCTGAAGATAATTCACATAATCAAAGGTCTTTTTATCAGAACACTTTGTCACACCGGCGCAATGGATGATATAATCAAATTTGCTGTAAGTACCTTTATGCCCGGAGAGTTGGGCGCGAAGCTCATTGGGATGTGCAAAGTCCAGTTCCAGAAAGTGAATTTTCCGGTTCTTTAAATACCGCTTGCTACTCGTGGGGCGAATTCCGGCCCACACACCAAACTTTCGTTTCAACGCTTCCTCCACGATGAAACTTCCTATAAAACCACTTGCACCTGTAATTAAAACACTCTCCATTATTACTTCCCTGGTTCTACATGAATATTGATTCAAAAAATATGATGCCACAAAGATACGATAAATATAAAATAAAAGCCATTTTGCTTTTCTCAATTATTATTTGTTTATTTGCAACGCGATTTATTTACTATTCAACACTTTTAAAGCACGTGGAAGATAAGGCCGATTTTGATTTTCTTTTTAAAGAGTACTATCCTCAACTTTATTATTACGCATTTCATTTGATTAATAATATGGAGGCTAGCAAAGATATCGTCAGCGACGCCTTCGAATTTATTTGGGCCAATTATGCTAAAATAGATAAAGCCACAGCTAAATCTTATCTATATGTCTACGTTCGCAACAAAAGCATTGATTTCCTGCGGCATCAGAATACACACGAACAATACGTACAAATCTATTCCGAACTGACCAAAAGTTATGTTGAGACGGAGTATCAGGAGCAGGATGAAAGAATGATACATATCAGTAAGGCGATGGAAAAACTGACTCCACATACCAGGCATATTTTAGAAGAATGTTATATTCAACGCAAAAAATATCAGGAAGTGGCAGAGGAATTAAATATTAGTGTCAGTGCAGTCAGGAAGCATATTGTGAAAGCATTACAGGTGATACGTGAAGAATGTGCAAAAAAATCATAAAGCAGGTGTCTTTATTTTATGATTAAACGTAATATAAATAAGTATGATACAGTCGAACAGTGATGAATAAAGATATTGACAATATAGATAGTACAGATAAATCTGTAGAGAAGGCACTCGACATTATGGAGAGCTCTTCAGAAATAAACGTCGAACAACTGCAGGAAATGCTTAAAGATGAAGAAACCCTGCAGGCTTGTCGCGACATCATGGATAGCAGCCTCTTCCTACAACAAAAAAGTGGAATGGAACTACCCAATATAGAGATGGAGCTAGAACGATTCAAGAAAAAACAATACACGGCAAGAATGCGTTCCAACTTCTGGAAAGTAAGTATGGGAATAGCCGCCATGATTGCCGTTCTATTTGGAACTTACTATCTTATCAATACCCTGACGACCCCTGCCCTGGAACCAATCACAGTATTTACTGCTGATGCTGCCCCTCAACATATCACTCTGCAAAAAGATAACGGAGAAAAGATTGTATTAGACGAACCGCAATCAAACAATCAAACCTTACCACAGAAAATGATCTCAAAGTCCGAAAAGAAAGAATTGGATTACAGGCAAGTCATTTCAACGACCACTCAAACACATGTACTCACTGTTCCACGCGGTGAAAGTTTCAAGGTAGTGTTATGTGACGGCACGGAGGTCTGGCTCAATGCCAATAGTAACTTTGTCTATCCAACGGCCTTTATTGGCGACGAACGTATCGTCACTTTAGAAGGTGAGGCTTATTTTAAAGTGGCCAAAGATCCGGAGCGACCTTTTATCGTAAAAACCAAAACTGTACAAACCCGCGTTCTCGGTACTGAATTTAATATACGCAGCTATACTCCTGAAGATACTCATGTAGTGCTTATTAATGGAAAAGTAGAAGTCAGCAATACCAAAGGAGGATCATATACCAGACTATATCCGGGAGAAGATGCACATCTGCAATCTGATGGCAACTTTATCCTGGCAGAAGTAGATCTAGACTCCTATGTTTATTGGAAAGACGGCTATTTCTACTTTGACAATGTCACATTGAAAGATATTATGCAAAATTTGGGACGTTGGTACAATGTAAACATAGAGTTCAGAAACAAAGAAGCGATGGAGTATAAAATGCACTTTATATCCGATCGTACCAAAGACCTGGAACATACGATCTCATTACTTAATAGAATGAAAAAAGTGACAGTCACCTTGCAAGGCAATACGCTTACTGTAGACTAGATTTTTATTGCATAAGTATAACTAATCTATGCAAAATACAACAAAATATCACTTTTATTAAAAAATAAATCGCAAAAGGGGTATCCATTTTTTCTTCTCATACGCACTAGTTATATAAACATGTTCAAATAGTGTTATTAAAGACAAACGTATGAGAAATAATTGGAACCTACTTATTGTGTGTTTTCTATGCGTATTATGTTTCCGACCCTACCAAGTAAATGCTCAGGTGCAATCGCAAAAGAAAATCACGATTGAAATTAGCAACGAACGGTTGCCGTCCGTACTAAAACGTTTAGAAAAACTATCCGGATATAAGATCCTGTTTACGTATGACGATGTCAAGAAATTCACCGTTTCTGGCTCCGTCAAGGATAAGAGTATAGAGCAGACTCTCGATATAATCTTAGCCAATAAGCCACTGGAATATCATATTGAAGACCAATTTATCACAATTACTATCAAAGGTCCTTCCAAACAGGCGAAAGTATTCAATGTGAAAGGAGTGGTTATTTCCGGTGATGACGGACAGCCGCTCATTGGTGCAACCGTTGTCATCAAAGGAAGTAAGTCCGGTGTATTAACGGATATAGATGGAAAATTCTCGATAGAAAATGTATCCAATAAATCCCTGTTACAATTTTCCTATATAGGAATGAAACCGCAAGACCTGACTCCTGCTCCAAATATGAATGTTACATTAATGCCGATACAAACAATCATAGTCAGGTATAGAAGGACAGGAACGTTGACAGGAGCAACCAAACAATTGAGCGATAGGTCACAGCCTACAAAATGTTTCCGGCACATTTGGTACCGCCCCAAAAATCCGGGTACGTGGTGCTACATCTATTTTCGGTAGTTCAAAGCCACTATGGGTGGTAGATGGAGTCATCATGGAAGATGCTATCGACGTAGGTCCGGATGACTTATCCTCAGGAGATGCCGAAACATTGATTAGTTCAGCTATTGCCGGATTGAATTCAGATGATATTGAAAGCTTTCAAATATTGAAAGACGGATCAGCAACCTCTATCTACGGTGCGCGAGCCATGGCAGGGGTTATTGTAGTAACCACCAAAAAGGGAAAAGCCGGTGTCAGCAAAATCAGCTATACCGGTGAATTTACAACTCGTATGATTCCCAGTTATAAAGAATTCAATATCATGAATTCACAGGAACAAATGGGAATCTATAAAGAAATGGAACAAAAAGGATGGCTCAACAATAGCGATACTTACCGTGCAAAAGATAGCGGAGTGTATGGACGTATGTATCAGTTAATCAATCAATACAATCCGGTTACAGGACAATTCGGACTTGCCAACACTCCGGAAGCACGTAACGCTTACCTGCGTGAAGCGGAAATGAGAAATACCGACTGGTTTGATACTTTATTTTCCAACAATATCACACAAAATCATTCTGTCAGTATCACTTCCGGAACAGAAAAATCTTCATTCTATGCTTCATTAAGTGCCATGTCAGACCCGGGGTGGTACAAGCAAAGTGAAGTAAAACGCTATACAGCTAATTTAAATACAACATATAATATATATAAGAATTTATCTATAAATTTAATATCCAGTGCTTCCTACCGTAAGCAGAAAGCGCCCGGAACACTGAGTTCTGAAGTGAATGCAGCTAGTGGAGAAGTCACCCGTCAATTTGACATCAATCCATATTCGTATGCACTAAACACATCACGCGCATTGGATCCGGCAGTCAACTATACAGCTAACTACGCACCATTCAATATCCTTCATGAATTGGATAACAATTATATGGACTTAAACGTAGTTGACGTTAAATTCCAAGGAGAAGTAAAATGGAAAGCACTTCCAGAATTAGAGCTTAGCGCATTAGGAGCAGTCAGATATCAAGCTTCTTCGCAAGAACATAATATTAAAGACCACTCGAATCAGGCAACAGCATATCGCACAGGAATGGATGACGCCACTATTCGTGACAACAATAATTTACTCTACACCAACCCCGACAATCCTTATGCTTTACCCATCAGCATACTGCCGGAAGGCGGTATTTACCAGCGTAAGGACTATCGCATGCTGGGAGTAGACTTTCGTGCCACAGCATCCTGGAATCATTTATTTGCAGAAAAGCATATAACCAATCTTTTCGCTGGTATGGAGGTGAATGATTTAAAACGCATGCAGAATTATTTTCAAGGATGGGGAATGCAATATACAATGGGCGAAATTCCATCGTACGTATATGAATTTTTCAAGAAAGGTATTGAGTCCGGTGAAAATTATTATGGATTAAACCATACCACAACAAGGAGTGTAGCAGGTTTTGCCAATGCAACCTATTCGTATGATGGCCGTTATACAGTAAACGGAACATTCCGCTATGAAGGCACCAACCGCATGGGAAAAAGCCGTTCTTCCCGCTGGTTACCTACATGGAATATTTCAGGAGCATGGAATGTACATGAAGAAAATTTCTTCGAAACACTCAGCTCCGTGCTGTCACATTTGACATTCAAAGCATCCTACTCTTTAACTGCCGACAGAGGTCCGGAATATGTAACAAATTCACATGCCATAATCACCAGCTATTCACCATTTCGCCCTTTCACCAGCGGACAGGAAACCGGACTTTATGTATCCGACCCCGAAAATAGCGAATTGACTTACGAAAAGAAGCATGAATTAAACATCGGTGCTGATATGGGATTCTTAAACAACCGGATCAATTTCTCAATCGACTGGTATAAACGCAACAACTATGACCTGATTGGTATAACTCCGACACAAGGAGTAGGTGGTTCTATTTATAAATATGCCAATATAGCCTCCATGAAGTCACATGGTATTGAATTCACCATCTCAAGCAAGAATATCCAATCGAAAGACTTCTCATGGAATACAGATTTCATCTTTTCCAAAGCAAAAAATGAAGTGACCGAGCTTAACGCCCGTTCCAGCGTGATGGATCTGGTTTCAGGCTATGGTTTTGCGCGTCAGGGCTACCCGGTGCGTGGTTTGTTCTCTATCCCATTTGTCGGCCTAAGTTCAAATGGTATCCCAATGTATAATATCAATGGAAAAATAACCAGTACTGATATTGATTTCCAAACACGTGACAATATAGACTATCTAAAATATGAAGGTCCCACTGATCCTACTATAACAGGTAGCTTTGGTAATATCTTCACCTATAAAGCATTCAAACTAAATGTATTTATCACCTATTCATTTGGTAATGTAGTACGTTTAAATCCGTGCTTCAATTATCAATACAGTGACTTATCCTCTATGCCCCGTGAATTCAAAAATCGCTGGACAGTTCCGGGTGATGAGAAGCATACCAATATCCCTGCCATCATTTCCAAACGTCAATATGAAGATAATAAAGATTTGATGTATGCATATAATGCCTATAATTACTCTACAGAACGAATTGCCAAAGGAGACTTTATTCGTATGAAAGAAATTTCCTTGTCCTATGATTTTCCAAAATCATGGATTACATCAGCAAAGATATCCAATTTATCTTTGAAACTTCAGGCTACCAATTTATTCCTAATCTACGCAGATAAGAAGCTAAACGGACAGGACCCGGAATTCTTCAATACCGGTGGAGTTGCCTCCCCTGTACCCCGTCAGTTCACATTAACTCTTAGATTAGGATTTTAACCATTCAGATAATTATAAAAATGATGAAATATAAAAACGTATTATATACAGCAGTCATTTCAACCTTATGCCTGGGAATAACCTCCTGTAGCGATTTTTTGGATGAAATGCCGGACAACCGAACTGAACTAACTACCGAAGAGAGCATTACCAAAGTATTGGTATCTGCATACCCAATGACCACCAACTGTCATATAGGCGAATTCTACAGTGACAACATTGATGAAAATAGTAAAGCATACAGCTATCTTTTCCGGTTAAACGAGCACTTGTATCGCTGGCAGCAAACCACTGAAGAGAATCAAGACTCACCTCATGCCTTATGGAATGATTGTTATAACTCGATTGCATCGGCCAACCAAGCCCTGGCAGCCATCGAGCAAATGGGAAACCCTCAATCATTGTCAGCACAAAGAGGTGAAGCTCTAATATGTCGCGCATATAATCATTTCGTACTAGCTACCACATTCTGCAAAGCGTATGGTACAAATGCAGATAAAGACCTAGGTATACCTTACATAAAGGAACCGGAAACATCTGTAAATCCACAATACTCACGCGGAACTGTTGCTGAAGTCTATCAAAATATCGCAGCCGATTTAGAAGAAGGATTGCCTCTAATCGACGACAATATTTACTCACGAGTGAAATATCATTTTAATAAAAAGGCTGCCTATGCATTTGCTGCCCGCTTTTATCTATATTACACACAGCCGGATTTTTCTAACTGCCAGAAGGTTATCAATTATGCCAATATAGTACTCGGCACGAATGCTTCCCAATATTTACGTGACTGGGCTGCATTAGGAGCTTTATCTCCCAACAAGAACATACAGCCGAACGCTTATGTAGATGCAGATAATCGGGCAAATCTACTGGTAATATCAGCAGCTTCATATTGGCCATTGGTTTCCGATCCGGGTTATGCCAACTGTGAAAGATACTGCATGAATAATATTACTGCCTCGGAAAGTTGTAAATCCGAAGGTCCATGGGGAGACCAGTCAAGCTACCACCAAATCCCATTTGCGCCTGGTGGCTCTATCAAGAACGGATTCCGCCGTTTAGTCATCTATCAGCAGTTCACATCAGGCAACAGCTGGGTCGGTTATATGCTGTATCCTGCTTTCACTACCGATGAAGCATTACTTTGCCGGGCTGAAGCTTACACATTACTAAAACGTTACGACGAAGCTGCAGCCGATATAGACGCCTGGCAGAAAGCCTTTACGAAAAATACACAAACCTTGTCCAAAGAGACAATCAATGATTTTTATGCTCAATTAAAATATTACACACCGGAAGCCCCGACAGTAAAAAAGGAATTGCATCCGGATTTTATAATAGAAAAAGGAATGCAAGAGAATCTGATACACTGTATTCTACATGTGAGACGCCTGTTAACTTTAGAAGAGGGACTTAGATGGCAAGATATAAAGCGCTATGGCATTGTAATCTACCGCCGCTATTATGAAGGTTATACCTTGGTGAATATCACCGACAAGATGGACACGAATGACCCCAGACGTGCAATTCAGCTACCGGCCAGTGTCATTACGGCAGGTATGCAACCAAATCCAAGAAATGACTAACTAACTTAAGGAGGGAAAAATATGAAGAAATACATCATATATAGTTTAATCATATCATTAACCTGCGGACTGGGAGCTTGCAACAACGACGAGGGCGTGGACAAAGCAAACAGCATCTTCTCTACAGAAGAAGTAGAACGCAGCCCATTCGACAACTGGATATTGGGTAATTACACCCATCCGTACAACATTGCATTGAAATATCGCATGGAAGATAACGAGAGCGATATGACACATGTATTAGCTCCTGCCGACTATAAAAAATCCGTAGTACTGGCTAAAATTATCAAACATGTATGGCTGGAAGCATACGATGAAGCGACCGGTAATCCGGACTTCTTACGTCAATACATCCCCAAGACCATTCACTTTATCGGCTCTCCTGCCTATGAAGACAATGGCACCATGGTATTGGGAACGGCAGAAGGTGGTATGAAAATTACATTATACAATGTAAATGACATCAATCCTGATAAAATAGATATCAATCTGCTAAACGAATACTATTTCCAAACAATGCATCATGAGTTCGCCCACATCCTGCATCAAACCAAAAACTATGATCCGGCATTTGATCGTATCACAGAAAATGCCTATATCGGCAGCGACTGGTATATGGTGGGAGCTAACCGCAATGCATGGCAACAAGGATTTGTCACTTCCTACGCAATGAGTGAATCACGTGAAGATTTTGTTGAAAACATTGCGGTGTACGTCACAAATACAGAAGACTACTGGAATAATATGCTACAAAATGCCGGTGAAAGCGGTCGTGCACTTATCAAACAGAAATTCGAAATAGTCTATAGTTACATGGAACAAACCTGGGGAATCAATCTGGACGAATTACGCGACATCGTTCTACGCCGCCAAGATGATATAGCAAACGGCAATGTAGACTTAAGTATTATTGAATAAACTATGAAAATTATGAAGAAATATCTATCAATATACACACTTCTGGCATTGACTTGCATTGTATTACAATCTTGTCTTTTCTCTGAAGAAGAAATATTCGACGAATCATCTGCCAACAGAGCTACAGCCGATGTAATAAAATGCCAGGAGATTCTTAAAGATGTTCCGAACGGATGGAAACTGGAATATTACATAGGAAGCAACTATTCTGCAGGTGCAGTCACCCTACTAATGAAATTTGATGGAAAACAGGTAGAAATGGCGTCGGAAGCAGGAGCAGAAGGTTACAAGCCGGGTACCATAATAACCTCCCTGTATCAAGTTAAATCGGAACAAAGCACTATGCTCACTTTCGACTCATACAACCAGCTGATCCACATGTTTTCAGGTCCTTTAGGCCTGAACATGAACGTGGGAGGAGATTATGAGTTTATTATCATGAGCGCAACTCCCGACAAGGTTATTCTACAAGGAAAAAAATATAAAAATATAATGGAAATGACGCCTATGCCCAAAGACATACCATGGCGTATCCAGCTTGAGGATATCATTAACATCGAGAAAGATGCTTTTCTGAATACATATCGCATGGAGAAAGGGGGCCAAGTACTGAACTACTTTATACGTGACAATGGCACAATGTCTACATTCTCCGTTTACAGTACCGATTATAGCAGTGCAGAAAGTTTACCATATATTTATACAGAAAAAGGGCTGAAGTTACAGTCTCCATATAATGTCAACGGAGTTGAAGTCCAGCACTTCAAATGGGATAAAAAGTCCAGGCTATTTGTTTGTACCGATGCAGATGCAACGGATATTGTATTAAAAGAGTATTATCCCGAAAACTATCTGCAATATGAAGACTATATTGGCACCTACACCGCAACGGTTGACGATTACGATGAAGGTCCAACTTCACAATCTGTAACCATCACTCCTAAAGTCAGAGGAGAAAGTTATACTCTAAAAAGTATTGGCGGATTCAACTTCACTCTTCTGTATGACAAAGCCAGCGGAAAACTGATCTTAGATTCACAAAGTATAAGTCCGGTTTCTTCATCGTCTTACTACTTTGCGTGTGCGGCAGGTGTAGAAGGATATGCTCACACAGAATTAAGTTTGCCTTCACGCTTACGCAGCGGATTAGTAAATGTTACGGTGAAAACCAATCCTTTCACTTTCTACTTCGCGGATAAAGCAAGCCAAGAAAATACGTCATTGATAATCTGGGCTTATTCATCCGATGAATATTCAACTTCAGGACTAATGGGTTACTGGAGTTGGTATAACTCAATCTTAATGGAAAAAGAAAACGAAGGTAATTAATACAATTATGAGAAAGTTTTTTAATATATTCTTATTTGTACTTTGCACCATAGCAATAGCGGGATGCAATGATACGGAAAGCAGCGAATCCAGGTTAGAGATCAAAGCTGTAAATACTAATTTCCAAGCGACTGGAGGAAAAGGCTATATACAACTTCAGGCAACAGGCAATATAACAGCAGATGTTAATGCCGACTGGTGTGTGCTGAAAGAAGTAAACCCCAATGAAGTAGTATTCGAAGTAAAAGAAAACACCGGATACTCTGGTAGAAACGCTTTATTGACAATCAGTAACGGAGTAGAGACAGAAGCATTCAACATCAATCAATCCGGAGCTGTTTTCATCTTCGGCAAAGACGAATGGATGCTCCGTACCGACAATAAAGCAGCTACTCTGCCAATAAAACTACAAAGTTCTTTCGATTATACAATAGACATACCCGCAGAAGCTCAAGAATGGTTGTCATTTGAACAGAATGCGAAGGGAATAAATTTCAAGGTAAAAGAAAATACCTCCGGAAAAATGAGAGGAGCTATTGTCAATGTGGCAGCAAAAGACAGATCGGCTTCTTATCAGGTAATACAATATGATGTTGACGAGCTTACCGGAACATGGCAAGGTATGTTTTCAGACGGGCAAATGAATTACGGTTTGAAAGATGTCACCATTGAGAAACAGGAAGACGGAACATACCTGCTTTCAAACATTCTAACCGGATTGCCTTACAAACTGAAAGCAAAAGCCATAGACAATTGCCTGGCTTTTGGGGCCGGTCAAAACCTAGGAGTCTTCGAGGACAATTTATATCTCTCATTCGAAATTCTTAGCTCTGACCTATATTATGTAAAAGATCCTTCTGTAACAATCTCATTAGGCCCCGTAATGTTAACAGACGGAACATTCGTTTTCGCTTTTTCCGGAATAAAAGAAAGTGATCCTTTCGGTTTTGTTTTCCGGGTATATGAAGATGCAAAACTACAGAAAGTTATAGACAATCTGTCCATTTTTATTAATTGTATTCTATTTAAAGAAGACATAATCCAATAACATATGAAAAAGATACTATTAACTAGCTTTATCGTGGCATTAGGATTACTTGGTGCAAGCTGTAAAGATGACAACAGCACCGCAAGCGGAGGAGGAGAAATACTTCCGGACCAACAGGTAAGCTGTGAGATATTTATGCCGACTAACGGAGAAACCGTTATAATATCAGACAAACTGATTATCAGAGGAGAAGGAACGACTAACTATGGTAAAATTATCTCCGCTGAACTTAAAGTAGGAGGAGAAGTTATTACCGACATAAGTTCGGTTCCATTCTACTATGAATACACTTTCCCCAAGGAAGCTGAACCAGGAGAGTTGAAAATTGAATTAGCAGTCAAAGGAGATCATGAAGGCAGTGCTTTGGCAACTATTACTGTCACAACAGAACTCGGTGACAGACCTGCACCACCTCAAATCGGAGAAGACCTCACAGATACACGTGATGGAAATGTATACAAGACGGTACAACTTGCAGACCAGTTATGGATGGCAGAAAATTTACGCTATTTACCGGAACAGAATTTTGATATATCTTCAACAGCGCCCAAATATTATGTCATGTTCGACAGTGATATCAAAACAGACTTGGGAAAAGCTTATTTAAAAGCTTATGGAGCCTACTATAACTTACCTGCAGCACTTCAAGGTGAAACAGCATTAGGAGAAGATGAAACACGAAATATAAAAGGTGTTTGTCCTGACGGATGGCATATTCCGTCGCAAAAAGAATGGCAGACATTATCTAAATATGTTTTAGACTCCGGCATGGCCGCTATCATGAGTGATGGTCAAGTAGACGAAACAGCCATAGCAAAAGCTTTAGCTTCAACAACAATGTGGATGCTGCCAGAATATACAGAAATAGAACCTCAACCAACTTGGGTTGGCGTAGAAATGGAAAAGAATAATGCAACCTTGTTCAACGGTTTACCCATCGGATTCCGTGCATGTGCAGGTGACGAAGATTGGATGCATACCTGCTACAGTGCCGGCTGGTGGAGTTCGACAGCCGGAGTACAAATGGGACCTGAATTCGGTATCACCGTACGTTTATGGTCAGACCTCCACACATTTGTAACCAATGCAGAATTCAATCCGGGAGTAGGTCTTCCTGTCCGTTGTATCAAAGACTAACGATTATATTATTACTCACTAAATATAAATACATTTATGAAAAAATTTGGATTCTTTTTATTCGCAGTCTTAGGACTAATTGCTTGTGGTGACGACAACAACGACCCTACTCCCGAGCAACATGTAACATGCTCCATATCTGCACCTGCTGAAGGAGCTACGGTAAACATTGCAGAAAAAATGACAATCAAAGGAGAAGCAACGATTGACTTTGGTGAAATCTCAAACGTCACATTAAAAGTAGGAGACAAAGCTATATCAGAAGTTACTGCTGTGCCTTTTAGCTATGATTATACATTTGAAGCTAACCAAGCCGAAGGAGCATTAAAAATTGAATTAACCGTCAAAGGTGATCAAGGCACTACGGCAACAAGTGAAGTTAATGTCACATTACAAAAAACAAAACCAACTCCTGAACCGGAAGAAGGAAAAATGATTGACCCACGAGACAATCATGAATACAAAATTGTTACGATTGGTGAACAAATATGGATGGCAGAGAACTTGGCCTATTTACCATCAGTTAGCAAACCGGAAGCTGCCGCTACTAGTGATGGAGATCCACTCTATTTTGTTTTCAACTATGATGGCGAAGATGTAAATGCAGCTAAAGCCACGAAAGAATATAAAACATACGGAGTCTTGTATAATTGGTATGCCGCTATGAACCAAAAGAATGCAACAGGTGGAGATGCAGAAGCCATACCAAGTGGTATCCAAGGAATCTGTCCTAGCGGATGGCACCTGCCAAGTAAAGCAGAATGGAAAAAGCTAGAAAGTTTTGTTGTTAGTGAATTAGCACCAGTTGAAGGTAACGTATGGACAGATGAGGATGGAAATAAGTACTCTGATAAAGATTGTAAAAACGTCTGGTCAGCATTAACAGGAAAACTTGATACTGACGGTTGGGGAGAATCTGGCATGATAGATGAAAATCCTGACCTTGCTAATGGCCCGCGTGATACCTATGGCTTTAATGTTATACCTGCTGGACAATGCTATCATAGTGGAGGTTTTGAAACACCTAAGTCAAAGAGTAGAACAGATTTTTGGAGTACAGACCAAGCTACTTATGGAGCAGGAACTGTATATTTCAGTAATATGAGCTATGGATTAGGTTATTCTTCTGATAAAGGAGGAATACAAGAAAAACGCGGTCTTTCGGTAAGTTGCGTAAAAAATTAGTTATAAACAAGTATTCATCAATTAGTTCATTACAGAATTAATAAATTCTCTCTTAAAGATAAGGGAAGCGTGTCAAGAGATATACTTCCCTTTTTATGTGCCTCTCTACACAGGAAATAGTGAAAATGCAATATGTAATTATGACCATAACGAAGGTATTCTAATTTTATTCTCTCTCTCTTTATAAACCCGACCAGCCTCCTTTTCCGAATTGATTCAGAAAAGGAGGCTTTCTGTTTCAAAATCTATGAAATATCAAGTAACACAAAAAGTTTTGTCCTCATTCAGAACTATCAAGTCCAAAAATTTGTTTACTTTGTAGATTGAACTACTAATAAATTCCATATAATATGGCAAAAAAGAAAGAAAAGAAAGAGAAAAAGGCCGGCAAAAGAATGAGTAAGAAAGAGCTGGCAGCATTATTAATAGACTTTTTCCATGCCAAATCCAGCGAGACCTTGAGTATGAAATATATATTTTCAGAACTGCGTCTCACCACCCATCCGCAGAAAATGCTATGCGTCGATATATTACATGACCTTTTAGCTGACGATTATATTTCCGAAATAGAAAAAGGAAAATTCCGTCTCAACAATCATGGAACGGAGATGACAGGCACTTTCCAACGGAAAAGCAATGGTAAGAATTCATTTATTCCTGAAGGAGGAGGCGAACCGATATTTGTGGCCGAACGCAATTCGGCACATGCCATGAACAATGACAAAGTAAAAATTGCTTTTTATGCCAAACGGAAGAACAGAGAAGCAGAAGGAGAAGTAATAGAAATACTGGAACGTGCAAACGATACTTTCGTCGGCACACTGGAAGTAGCCAAGTCATACGCATTCCTGGTGACAGAGAACCGTACACTTGCCAATGATATTTTCATTCCGAAAGATAAGCTGAAAGGCGGTAAAACCGGAGATAAAGCCATTGTGAAAGTAACCGAATGGCCGGACAAGGCTAAGAATCCTATCGGACAAGTAATAGATATATTAGGTCAGGCTGGTGACAATACCACAGAGATGCACGCTATTCTTGCGGAATTCGGTCTGCCGTATGTATATCCGAAAGCAGTAGAAACAGCAGCAGACAAGATTCCTGCCGAGATTTCAGCAGAAGAGATTGCCAAACGCGAAGATTTCCGTAAGGTAACAACTTTCACCATCGACCCGAAAGATGCCAAAGACTTTGACGACGCACTTTCGATCCGCAAACTGAAAGACGGATTATGGGAAGTGGGTGTACACATTGCCGACGTGACACATTACGTAAAAGAAGGCAGCATCATCGACAAGGAAGCAGAAAAACGAGCAACCTCCGTTTACCTGGTAGACCGTACCATTCCGATGCTTCCCGAACGGCTGTGTAACTTCATTTGTTCACTCCGCCCGAACGAAGAAAAACTAGCTTTCTCCGTTATCTTCGATATTACGGAAAAAGGAGAAATTAAAGACTCACGCATCGTACATACGGTTATCAACTCCGACCGTCGCTTCACCTATGAAGAGGCACAACAAATCATAGAAACAAAAGAAGGAGACTTCAAAGAAGAAGTGCTCACATTAGATACCATTGCCAAAGCACTGCGCGAAAAACGTTTCTCTGCAGGAGCCATCAACTTCGACCGCTACGAAGTGAAGTTCGAGATTGACGAAAAAGGAAAACCAATCAGCGTTTACTTCAAGGAGTCAAAAGATGCTAATAAACTGGTGGAAGAATTCATGTTGCTCGCTAACAGAACAGTGGCAGAGTTTGTAGGTAAAGTGCCCAAAAATAAAAAGCCCAAAGTGCTTCCCTACCGTATTCACGACCTGCCCGATCCGGAGAAGTTGGAGAACTTGTCACAGTTCATTGCCCGCTTCGGCTACAAAGTGCGCACAAGCGGAACGAAGACGGATATCTCCAAATCCATCAACCACTTATTGGATGACATTCATGGAAAGAAAGAAGAGAACCTGATTGAAACGGTATCTATCCGCGCCATGCAAAAAGCACGTTATTCAACTCATAACATCGGCCACTACGGACTGGCCTTCGAATATTACACTCACTTTACTTCTCCCATCCGCCGTTTCCCGGACATGATGGTACACCGTTTGGTGACGAAATATATGGACGGAGGACGCAGCGTATCCGAAGCTAAGTACGAAGACCTCTGCGACCACAGCTCGAACATGGAACAAATTGCAGCCAATGCCGAGCGTGCTTCCATCAAATATAAACAGGTGGAATTTATGAGCGAACGTCTGGGGCAGATTTACGACGGTGTAATCTCCGGCGTAACCGAGTGGGGACTTTATGTAGAACTGAACGAAAACAAATGTGAAGGTCTGGTTCCTGTTCGTGACTTGGATGATGACTATTACGAATTCGACGAGAAGAACTATTGTCTTCGCGGACGCCGCAAAAACAAAATATACAGTTTGGGAGACGCTATTACTGTTCGGGTAGCCCGTGCCAATTTGGAGAAGAAACAATTGGACTTCGAATTAATAGAAAAGTAAAAGTTTGAATATTCAAGCAAACTGAAAAGCTCATTCAACCCCTGATAACATTAGTACGGGAATACGATTGATTAGATAAATCTGTGAAAACAACGAGAAAAAAGTTTGCATAGATTTGTGTAATCAGTCGTAAGTCTGTACTTTAGCGTATCATTTTGATTATTCTTACTATTATAACATTCATATATCCATGAAGACTGTCATTATCGAAGACAAACAACGAATCGAGTCCATTATCCTGCATTGCGATGCCTGTTTTGTGGGCATTACAGATTTAGAAGGTAATCCCTATGTAGTTCCCATGAACTTCGGTTATGAAAATGGCACCATATATCTGCATTCAGGTCCCGAAGGCAGCAAGTTAGAGATGTTGGAACATAATAATAATGTATGTATCACTTTCAGCCTCGGACATAAACTTGTCTACCAACACGAAAAGGTAGCCTGCAGTTACAGTATGCGTTCCGAAAGCGCGATGTGTCGGGGGCAAGTGGAATTCATCGAAGAGATAGACGATAAACGCCGTGCACTGGATATCATCATGCGACATTATACAGACAACGCATTCAGCTATTCCGATCCTGCCGTACGTAACGTAAAAGTGTGGAAAGTAGCCGTCCGGCAGATGACAGGAAAAGTCTTCGGTCTGCGAGCCAACGAAAAGCCATAAAACAGTTTCCGGCTTTCGGCTAATGAATTTAACTTCATGCTCCACACCCGTTTAAGAAACGAATTCAGCATTCAAGAAACATGACGGAGCATCTCCAAGCAAATTTCTCCAAACAAAAGTTCAGGGCACTTTTACCCTCACACCCTCACCCTCTGCCTGTATCTCTTTATCCATCGGCATCACAGGTGTGAGGGTAAAGGTGATGGTAAGTGAGGGTAGGCTGTTACCCTCACCCTGTCTCATTGTAAGCGTCGTCCTGCTTCCCCGCATTACATAAGAAATGCAACCGGTATACATCTGTTATCCCTTCATTATCCATCCGTTAAACCACCGATATAGTTAATTCCCCACGGCCGCGGGGAGATCTTCCCACAGCCGTGGTAACTTCTCGTCACAGCCGTGGAGAGAATTCGTCACGGCCGTGGTAAACTAACCATATCGGTAGTCTGATGCAAGAAGAGCGGTAACTTAATACAATAATAAAGGGGAGATAAGGTATTCTTCCCTGCTTCATAATATCCATTCTCCCTATACACCAGTACCAAGGCAGCCGTTTATAACATGATTATAAAGACTATTCTATCCTCTCATTTCAAATTCTTTTTGTATACTTGCAGCATAAATAGATAAGTACTCTTACAAATAAATAAATTATGAAGAAATTACTATGTCTCGCCCTGTTAATATCTGCCGGAAGTATCTACACCGGCAATATCTCGGCAAGCAACAAACCTACCGGTAACAAATCCGGCAACAACTCAAAAGACATATACAAAAAGACCTGGATCGACTTCAATAAGAACGGTGTAAAGGACGTATACGAAGATCCCTCCGCTCCTATCGAGGCCCGTATCGCAGATTTGCTTTCGCAAATGACGCTGGAAGAGAAAACCTGTCAGATGGCTACTCTCTACGGTTCGGGACGGGTATTGAAAGATACATGGCCTACTGCCGCATGGTCAGAAGAAATCTGGAAGGACGGTATCGGAAACATTGATGAGCAGGCGAACGGACTGGGTAAATTCGGTTCTGAAATCTCCTATCCGTATGCCAACAGTGTAAAGAACCGACACACCATTCAACGCTGGTTTGTAGAACAGACACGACTGGGCATTCCGGTGGACTTCACCAATGAAGGAATACGCGGATTATGTCACGACCGGGCTACCATGTTTCCCGCTCAATGCGGGCAAGGTGCCACGTGGAACAAGAAACTGATCCGGGAAATTGCGAAAGTCACTGCAAATGAGGCAAAAGCATTGGGATATACCAATATTTATTCTCCTATTCTGGATATTGCACAAGATCCTCGCTGGGGACGTGTGGTAGAAAGTTACGGAGAAGATCCGTATCTGGCGGGCGAATTGGGAAAACAGATGATCCTCGGTCTGCAAAGCGAAGGTATTGTTGCTACTCCCAAGCATTTCGCCGTGTATAGCATCCCGGTCGGTGGACGCGACGGAGGTACGCGTACTGATCCGCACGTGGCCCCGCGTGAGATGAAGACTCTTTATTTGGAACCTTTCCGCAAAGGTATTCAGGAAGCGGGTGCTCTAGGAGTGATGAGTTCGTATAATGATTATGACGGGGAGCCAGTTTCCGGAAGTTATCATTTCCTCACGGAGATTCTGCGTCAGCAATGGGGATTCAAAGGATATGTAGTATCGGATAGTGAGGCGGTAGAGTTTCTGCACACCAAACATCGTATCACCCCGACTGAAGAAGAGATGGCGGCACAAGTGGTCAATGCAGGATTGAATATCCGTACCAACTTTACTCCGCCACAAGATTTCATCCTCCCGTTGCGTCGTGCTATCGACGAAGGTAAAGTCTCTTTGCATACGCTCGATCAACGCGTCAGTGAGATTCTGCGTGTCAAGTTTATGATGGGGCTTTTTGATAATCCGTATCCCGGTGATGAGCGTCGTCCGGAGACAGTCGTACACAATGACGCTCATAAAGCAGTATCTATGGAAGCCGCTTTGGAGTCCGTCGTTCTTTTGAAGAATGAGAATCAGATGCTTCCGTTATCCAAGAACTTCAAAAAAATAGCTGTGATTGGTCCGAATGCGGAAGAAGTGAAGGAGCTGACTTGCAGATATGGTCCTGCCAATGCGTCTATTAAGACTGTATATCAGGGAATCAAAGAATATCTGCCTAACTCGGAAGTTCGCTATGCTAAAGGCTGTGATATTATTGATAAATATTTCCCGGAGAGCGAACTGTACAATGTTCCATTAGATACACAAGAGCAGGCGATGATTCAGGAAGCGGTAGAATTAGCAAAGGCTTCGGATGTCGCTATCCTTGTACTGGGTGGAAATGAGAAAACGGTTCGGGAAGAGTTTTCACGTACCAATCTTGACCTCTGCGGACGGCAGCAACAATTATTGGAAGCAGTTTATGCAACAGGTAAACCTGTCGTTCTAGTGATGGTGGACGGAAGGGCAGCAACCATCAACTGGGCAAACAAATACATTCCTGCCATTATTCATGCCTGGTTCCCCGGAGAATTTATGGGGGATGCCATCGCTAAAGTACTTTTCGGAGACTATAATCCGGGAGGACGTCTGGCTGTCACTTTCCCGAAATCTGTGGGACAGATTCCTTTTGCATTCCCATTCAAGCCGGGTTCTGACTCTAAAGGGAAAGTTCGTGTAGACGGTGTACTTTATCCTTTCGGATATGGTTTAAGCTATACGACCTTCGGATATTCAGACTTGAAAATATCTAAACCGGTGATCGGTCCGCAGGAAAATATCACTCTTTCATGTACTGTGAAGAATACAGGAAAGAAAGCAGGGGATGAAGTAGTCCAGCTTTATATCCGGGATGATTTCAGCAGCGTTACCACCTACGATAAAGTATTGCGTGGTTTTGAACGTATTCATTTGCAACCGGGTGAAGAACAAACCGTCAGCTTTACCCTTACTCCTCAAGACTTGGGATTATGGGACAAGAATAATCAGTTTACGGTAGAGCCGGGAAGTTTCTCGGTTATGGTGGGAGCTTCTTCACAGGATATACGGTTGAAAGGGAGTTTTGAAGTGCAATAAATAAATCCAAGACAGTCACTAAAAGCAATGTGAGGCAGCCTCTTACTATTTAGGCCACCTCACATTCTTTTTATTTCTCTTTCGTCAACTAGGATAGAGTTATAAGTTATGCTTAATAAAACTGACATATCTGTTTTGTATATCAACTATAACTATAAAAAGATGAAACTTATCAATAGCCCTATTTATACAGAGCGTATTCGGCGGTTCACTGTAAAAAGGGAAGGATGTCAGCTAAAGACATTGCGCAGTTCACCAATCTCACTATTCGTGGGGTAGAAACAGCCCGTTACCGAATAAGAAAGAAACTTGCCATTCCCGGAAATATTAATCTTGTTGATTTTCTAATTGACTTTACATAGGAACATTTACTGAATATTCCTTCTAATTTCACACCCCTATTCTGTTGGGATTTTCTAAAGAAATTTTATCTTTGTAATGTCAACAATTAAAAGAATATGGTTCGTTTTAATCTTGTTATCACCTTACTACTAATGATAAATATGGCTGTCAAAGCCGAACTGACCAACCGGATGTTCGATGTCAGGCATGTAGGCTATGCAGAAGGCCTTAGTAGTCAACGTGTTTTTTCGATTGTCGAGGATGGAGACGGTGCGATGTGGATTGCTACAAAAACCGGAATAGACAGATACAACGGTCATACGGTAAAGAACTATGATTTACCGGGCAGTTTCTATTATGGCGATCTTGCCGGACGCAGGCTTTACTTATTGTACGACGCACAACAAGGACTGTTTGCCTACGACCACACCGGACGAATCTACCGATATTCCACCATCCTGGATCATTTTGAACAAGTCCTCCACCTGGGACAATTGATTCAGGAAGAAGTCATCTTGAACAAACTCTGTTTGGATAGTGACGGAACCTGGTGGATGGGGGCGGATAAAGGACTATACAAGCAAGAAGCGGACCATCGTATAGTTGCCGTGCTGAAAGGACAATATGTCAACGACATCGCATTTGCCGGCGAGTCGCTTTTTGTGGGTACTTCTAACGGAGTCTGCCAACTGTCACACGCCCTGCCGGATAAGAAACGCCAGCTGCTGGAAGGGTGGAATGTACAAACATTGTTCTGCGACAAACCGAAAAAAGAACTCTGGATAGGCACATTTGGCAGCGGTTTGTCTGTGATGAACCTCGACACTTCCAAAGTGCTTGCGCTGGAGGGACAAGGGAGCACGTTCCTTCATCCGATACGAGCAATTACAGACTATGATGTACATACCATACTCATAGGCGTGGACGGTGGCGGTGTGTATGCGATAGACAAGGACACCAAGAAAGCCCGTTTACTGATGAACACCAAAGATGACACAGATACTTACCTGCGCGGAAACGGCGTATATGCCGTAACCAGAGACGACCAGGGCAACATCTGGATAGGTAGTTATACGGGAGGCGTATCCGTGGCTATCCTGCTGAAACATCCCATTTCGATATTAATACACGAAAAGGGAAATACCCATTCTCTCATCAGCAACAACGTGAATGATATCGAAGAAAATCCGGATGGCAACCAATGGTTCGCTACCGATGATGGAATCAGCATCCGAAACACCCTGTCAGGCACTTGGAAACACGTGCTGAAAGAAATCGTAACCATTTCTCTTTGCACATCCGGAAATGGGAACGTATGGGTAGGAACGTACGGAGACGGAGTGTATCTACTGGATAACAACGGACGCGTGTTACGCCATCTCACCAAGCAACAAGGGCAATTGACCACCAATTATATTTTCTCCGTCAGACAAGACATGGAGGGAGACTTATGGATAGGAGGTCTGGACGGATGCCTGATCATGTTTGAAAAAGAAAAAGGCAGCAGACGGTCTTTCGACGTGAATTGGGTACAATCCATTGAACCTATCGACCGAAACCGGGTAGCGGTGGCTACCGTCAATGGTTTCTTCCTGGTGGACAAACATACAGGGAATATACAGCACTATGCCAATTCCCAGGAATTTCACAATCAGAATGTCAGTGCTTATATCATCTCTATGCTGTTTAATGACGACGGAACCGTGTGGCTGGGAACCGAAGGGGGAGGATTGAATCTATATGACATGAAAACCGGACGGTAAAGACTTTCACTGTTCAAGAGGGATTGCCGTCCAACGATATATATAGTTTGCAGCGAGACGACAAGAAACGCTTGTGGGTCAGCACCGGAAAAGGAATTGCCTTGATAGACAGCCTGCGCGTGTCGAACCTCAACTATGCGGGCAATATAGACAAGGAATATAACAAATCCTCATTTGCCCGGTTGATGAACGGAGAGTTTGTGTATGGCAGCACGGATGGCGCTGTCTTTATCATGCCACTCGACATCTCAACCGTAGACTACTGGACGCTCCTGCGTTTCACAGGGCTGACGGTTGATTATCAAAACGTCCAGGAAGAAGAATCGTTGAGACCCGCCATCCATGATATGCTTGCCGACCGTGCGGTACGGCTCGGCTATAAATACAACTCGTTTACCGTTTCTTTGAATCTATCAACTATCGTTTCCAGCGCGATATTGTCTATCAGCATATTTTAGAGGGGTATGACAATGACTGGAGCAAACCGTCTGCCGAGGGCAAGGCATCCTACACCAAGGTATCGCCGGGCACTTATCTTTTAAGGTGCGCAGCCTGCGGCGCAGCGACGGAAAGACTATCTCCGAAAGCACCTTAGAAGTGAAAGTGAGCCAGCCATGGTGGAACTCGTGGTGGGCTTGGGCTATTTACCTATTTATAATAGGCTTCGTTTTCTATTTCATCCTGCGCTATAAGAGCAACCAGCTCCAAAAGAAATACGACGAAGACAAAATACGTTTCTTCATCGACACGGCGCACGACATTCGCACGCCGGTAACGCTTATCATGGCACCTCTGGAGGATTTGAACCGGGAACAGGATCTCTCGGACAAAGCCCGTTATTACCTGAATCTGGCTCATGAAAGTACCCGGAAACTCCATTCGCTCATCACACAGTTGCTCGAATTTGAAAAGGTAGACGCCCACAAGCCATCCTCTTCATCGGTTCCGCTTTGTCTGAATGAAGTTTTGCTGAAAGAAGTCTCCATCTTCCGGTCTTTTTGCGAGAAGAAGCAGTTGACACTGAATCTGACCCAACCCAACGAATCCGTTTTCGTTTCGGCCGACAAACACCTGATAGAGATGTTACTCGACAATCTTCTTTCCAATGCCTGCAAATACACCATGCCCCAAGGAGAAATCAGTCTGGATTTGAAAGCCACGAAACGCAAAGCCATCCTTTCGTTGAAAGATAACGGAATAGGCATACCGAAGAAAGCGAAAAAGCATATCTTCTCCGATATTTACAGAGCCGAAAATGCCCGGCAGTCACAGGAAGAAGGAACCGGATTCGGACTGTTGCAGGTGCAGCGCATTGTAAAGATGCTACATGGAAAAATCACTTTCTGTTCCGAGGAGGGCAAGGGAACTACTTTCATCGTAACATTGCCGCGAACCACCGTAGCCGAACCCGTGTCGCACGAATCATCCCTCGAACACCTTGCCGGCACATTGGATAATAATAGCCACGAAACGGATAAAATGAAAGATCCGGACGACCGGAATACATTGCTCATTGTAGAAGACCACGAAACTCTCCGTCACTACCTCCGCCAGACCTTTGAACACCTCTATCGGGTGATTGATGTTGCCGACGGACACGAAGCTATCGCCTGTCTTGCCAATGAATATCCGGACATCATCCTCTCCGACGTCATGATGCCCGGCATACGGGGTGACGAGCTTTGCAGAATGGTCAAGGAAAATCCTGACACATCAGGTATTCCGGTCGTTCTGCTGACGGCAAAGGCTAACCACGAAGCAATAGTGGAAGGATTGAAGAAAGGCGCGGATGATTACATCCCCAAACCATTCAGTACAGAGATACTGAAATTGAAAGTACAAGGATTGATTGACAATCGAAACAGGCAACGGCAGTTTTTCATGCGGCAAGCCATCGCTCAAGTAGAGGCGGGCGGCAAACGTGACGACAATGAAAGCAATGAAAACAATGAAAGTATCGACAACAAAAACGTAACGACAGCAAGCGAAACAATGGCCGAGGGCGACCGCCGGTTTATCATGCAAGCTACCCGGTTTGTTCTTGAACATTTGGATGAACCCGATTTCAACATCAATCTCTTGTGCCATGAAATGGCAATGAGCCGGACACTATTCTACAGTCGCCTTAAATCACTGACGGGAAAAGGGCCGCAAGAGTTTATCCGTATCATCCGGCTACAAAAAGCTGCCGAACTGCTGAAAGAAGGTAAAAGCGTAACCGATGTCGCCGCCGAAACCGGATTTGTCAACACGAAGTATTTCAGTTCATTGTTCAAGAAACAATTCGGGATGCAGCCAAGTAAATATAGTGGGAAGTAGACAACCATTCATGTTCGGTTTTGAATTAGAATTAGCTCGTTTCCGGTACAGTAATGAACTGTTTCAGCCTATTCTGACAAGGGTATATTCTCACTGCAATGAGAAAAAGTTCTCATTATAATGAGTATTTCTTCTCATACCTATGAGTATTTTTTCTCATACCTATGAGTATTTTTTCTCATAGTGATAAGTATACTTGAGAATGTTTACGGAAGTTTTTTTGAATTATAATTGTATGAGTTTACCTCATTTCCGTACCGTTCTTAATTAAATGGGAATTTTGCAGTTAAATGAGAAATTATCGGTTAAATGAGAATTTATCGGTTAAATGGGAATTTTGCAGTTAGGCTGAAAGCCTTACAATTATATATTTATTGGGGTGCCCTGAAAGGGCTTAATTATATAGCGTAGGGCAACGCCCTACGAAAAAAACACACCAGCCACAAGCCCTGAAAGGGCGGAACCGTATACAATTATGCCCTTTCAGGGCGCAAATTCAGATTGTCGTTTTTACGTAGGGCGTTGCCCTACGCTATATAATTAAGCCCTTTCAGGGCACTCCGCAAAATTATCATTTACCTCATTCTTGTATAGCAACAATCTTCGAAAAAGAATGGGTAAGATAACGTCCGTTCGATAAAAATCAGCAGATTTGTCAGCAATCAAACCTAATATGTCAGCAATCTGACCATCGTTTCAGCCGGATATTAGCATCTTTGCACCAAGCTTTACAAGTATAAAGCACATATTACGTTTAACCTTTAAAATGCTAAAACGATGAAAAAAGTAGCACTATTCCTATTTTTATCCGTTTGCTTCGCGCAACAATCCTGTTCGTCGGATTCTGTTGGAACGGAACCGGAGGAAAATCCACAAGACATTCTTTTTAAAGACGATTTCAACTTTTTCGACGAAAAAGTATGGACGAAAGAAACTCATGAACCCGGTTGGACCAACCAAGAGCTACAGGCATACGATGCCGCTCATGTATCGGTTGGAAAGGACGGGGATAAATCGGTTCTGATTCTTACCGCCGAACGCAAAGGGAATAAGATCTATTCAGGCAGGATCAATTCAAAAGGGAAAAAGAGTTTCAAGTATCGCAAGATAGAAGCAAGTATCAAGCTTCCCAAGACTAACGGCGGACTGTGGCCTGCGTTTTGGATGATGGGAGATAACGACAAAGAATGGCCGGCATGCGGGGAGATCGACATTATGGAAATGGGAGAACAGAGCGGAATGGCTGCGGGTGATTCGGAAAAACAAGTGAACACCGCCATTCACTATGGCCCCAGCGCAGCGGCTCACGAACAGCAATACTACAAAGCCAATGTTGCCAACAGCCTGCAAGACGGCAATTATCACACCTACTCTCTGGATTGGGATGAAAACAACCTGACAATATCCATCGACAACGTCAAGTTTCATACGTTCGACATTAGCTCGAACACATACTTCCACGATAACTTCTACATCCTGTTCAACCTCGCCGTGGGAGGTGCGTTTACAGGAATTACCGATATTAATAAACTGACGGGCCTGAAAGACGGTCAGAAAGTGAAGATGTACATCGACTGGGTGAAAATATTTTAGGAATCTTAAATATACATGCTATGAATATGAAAAAATGTAAGTATCTACTGTTTTGCGGAACACTCGCCCTTTGGATGGCGGGAAGTTTCCAGCAAGTGTATGCAGCAACGGAACCAAGTTCCCAGGCTATTCAACAACAAAGCAACAAGGTAACCGGAAAAGTGAGCGATGCCACAGGTCCCATCATTGGGGCTTCCGTAGTGGAGAAAGGAACTGCCAACGGAACGATTACCGATCTGGATGGAAATTTCAGTTTGAATGTAAAAGCGGGAGCTACGCTCGTTGTCAGCTACGTGGGTTATAAATCCGAAGAAGTAAAAGCGGGAAGAGGTCCTTTGAACATCACCTTGAAAGAGGATGCCAAAGCATTGGATGAAGTGGTAGTTACCGCCCTTGGCATCAAGAGAGAGCGCAAAGCGTTGGGCTACGGCATTGATGAAGTAAAAGGTGAAGCCTTGACCAAAGCGAAAGAGACGAATCTCATCAACTCCATGGCAGGACGTGTGCCGGGATTGGTAGTCAGCCAGACCGCTGGTGGTCCTTCCGGTTCTACGCGCGTTATTCTGCGAGGCAGTACCGAAATGACCGGCAATAACCAACCTCTTTATGTAGTGGACGGTGTACCTTTGGACAACACCAATTTCGGCAGTGCCGGCACAAACGGAGGATTCGACTTGGGCGACGGTATTTCGAGCATCAATGCCGATGACGTAGAAAATATGTCGGTATTGAAAGGTCCTGCGGCATCTGCACTTTATGGTAGCCGTGCCAGCCACGGTGTTATCTTGATTACAACCAAGCGAGCCAACAAGGATAAAATCAGCGTGGAATATAACGGAACGCTGACTTTCGACACCCAACTTGCCAAATGGGACGAAGTGCAACAGATATACGGTATGGGAAGCAACGGTACTTATAGCTATGATGCCATATCCAACACAAACAAAAGTTGGGGTCCCAAAGCGGACGGTTCAAACATGCTGAAGTATTTCGACGGCGTAGAACGCCCTTTCCTCATTGTCCCCGACAATACGTCCAACTTCTTCCGCACAGGTATCACCGCCACCAACTCCGCCATCATAGGTGTGAACAGCGGAAAAACCGGAATTCGCTTTACCTATACGGATATGCGCAATAAAGACATTGTTCCCCAGACGCACATGAGCCGTGACATTTTCAACCTGCGTGCCAATACGTCTGCAGGAAAGGTAGACCTGGATTTCAGCGTCAACTATACACGGGAAGACGTGAAGAACCGTCCGGCACTGGGCGACAGCAAGTCCAATATCGGTAAAAACCTGATGACCCTTGCCACCACCTACGACCAGGAATGGTTGCAAACCTATCAGACTGCCGACGGCGAATATTCCAACTGGAACGGTATGGATCCCTACAACGTGAATCCGTATTGGGATATCTATAAGAACTTCAATAAATCCAAGAAAGACTTGTTCCGCATGAACGGCAAGGCTGTATGGAACATCGACCCACATCTGAAACTTCAAGCAACATTGGGCGCCGAACTCAACTGGTTCACGTTCGATGATTACAAAGCGCCTACCACTCCCGGATTCGAAGCCGGAAGACTTCAAAACAGCGCTTTCCGCAACCGCATGTACAACTTTGAAGTGTTGGCTCTCTACAACAACCATTGGGGTGATTTCGATTTCAACGCTACGTTAGGCGGCAATGTATATAAGGTGAACAACCAGACCACCGTTACCACCGCTCAAGACATGAAGATACGCGATGTCCCTTCATTGACGAGCTTCAACGAGATCAGTGTAGTGCCCGGCAGTTACCGCAAGCAGATTAATTCGGTTTACGGAGCAGTGAACGTGGGATGGAAACACATGCTTTACCTCGATGCTACGTTGCGTGGCGACCAATCGTCTACCCTTCCCACTGGCAACAACATGTATATGTATCCTTCTTTCTCCGGCAGCTTTGTATTCTCCGAGCTGACAAAACTGGGCGACCTCCTGCCTTACGGAAAGGTGCGTATGTCATGGGCGCAAGTAGGTAGCGATACCGATCCTTATCAATTGGGACTCGTCTATACGAAATCCAAATATGCTTATCCCGGATATACCATCGGATATATCGATAACGGAACCATCCCCAACAAAAACTTGAAACCAACCAAAACAAACTCCGTGGAAATGGGATTGGAATTGAAATTCCTGAAGAACCGTATCGGGCTGGATTTCACCTACTATTCTCAAATCAGTAAAAACCAGATTATGGGAATGGCAAGTTCCTGGACAACCGGTTACAACTATCGCTTGATTAATGCCGGCAAGATAGAAAACAAAGGTATTGAGATTGCCCTTAGCACACGACCGATTCAAACACGCGATTTTTCCTGGGACATTAATCTGAACTTCTCCAAAAACAGCAACAAAGTAAAAGAACTGGATGGCGAATCGGATATGTTTGAACTGGAAAAAGCATCTTGGCTCGACGTTCAGGTAGCCGCTAAGGTAGGCGAGAACTTTGGTTCTATTGTAGGCCCGGACTTCCAACGGAACGAAAAGGGAGATATTCTGATTGACCCGCAAACCGGTCTGCCGCAATATGACAAGAGCAACCACGTATTGGGTAATGCCTCTTGGGACTGGACAGGTGGATTGCTTACCAACTTTACATACAAGAATCTTTCGCTGGTAGCGGTATTCGATGTGAAAGTAGGCGCCGACCTCTATTCTATGTCTGCCCGTGCTGCTTACGAATCGGGTAAAAGTCCGGAAACACTGGCAGGACGCGACGCCTGGTATCGCTCGGAAGAAGAAAGATTGGCAGCCGGCATTGCAAAAGGAGCCGATAACTGGAAGCCGACAGGCGGATTCGTTGCTCCGGGTGTCATCGACAACGGTGATGGAACGTATCGCCCCAACGACATCTACATCAATCCGGAAGACTACTGGATGAGCGTTTGCCGTAATGCACCTTCTATGTTTATTTACGACAACTCATACGTGAAATGCCGTGAGCTGACGTTGAGTTACAATGTACCCAAATCCTGGCTGAAGAATGTAGTAAGCGGACTGACCGTTTCGTTCGTTGCCCGCAATCCGTTCATCGTATGGAAGAATATCCCGAATATCGACCCGGATTCCAACTACAACAATACCACCGGTATGGGACTTGAATACGGTTCGTTGCCTTCACGCAGAAGCTATGGTTTTAATGTAAATGTGAAATTCTAAAAAGATATATCATGAGACAATCTAAATACATCACAATCATCACGATGGCATGTGCCCTGTTTTTCGCTTCTTGCAGCGATGAATACATGGAAAACATGAATACCGACCCTTCCAAGGCCGCTACCATCGACCCGAATGCGCAGCTCACCACTGCCCAACTGCAAACGTACGGAGACCTTAGTATGATGGAAATCTACCGTAACTACCATTATGCATTCACCCAACAACTGATGGGATGTTGGAACACCACCAACTACGGCGGACGCCATACGCTAGACAATAATGAAATGAGCCGTATCTGGACATCGTTCTACACTCAATCCCTGAAGAATATCATTGATGCTCAATATCGCACAGCCGAAGATGCAGAGAAAGTGAACATCAACTCTGTGCTCCGCATTTATCGGGTTTATCTTATGTCTATCATCACCGACACTTACGGAGACGCTCCTTTCAGTGAAGCCGGACTGGGATTCCTCGAAGGAAAGTTCAATCCGAAGTATGACAAACAGGAAGATATTTACAACGCTTTCTTTCTGGAGCTGGAAGATGCCGTCAATAAAATCGATCCGACCAAAGATAAAGTGACAGGTGACCTCATCTATGCCGGTGATGTAACTAAATGGCAACAACTGGCAAACTCGCTTCGCCTACGTTTTGCCATGCGAATCTCCAATGTCAATCCTACAAAGGCACAAACGGAATTTGAAAATGCTTTGGCTGCCAATGGGGGTGTGATAACGGACGCCTCAAGCGATGCGCTCATCAAATACATGACAATCGCATTTAGTTTCGGACAAGAAGCTTACTCTGATTATCGCGGAAATTCATTGTCACAGTTATTATTCGGCAACGACCCCGCTAATAATCCAAGTTACCTCTGCTCCACTTTCTTTAATCAGTTATACAATTCCGGTGATCCCCGTACATTCAAAATTTCCCGTTGTTATTATGACGGGCTGATGAGTGCCACCAGTCCCGACAATCGTGTCGACATCACCCAGGAGATGATTGAAAAAGGGATTGCTTTCAGTCCGCGCGACCCGGGTGCCTACTCGTGGGAACCATGGCCTACAGGATACGACAGCGATATTTGTGCGGAATTAGCCGTTAACAACCCTTCCGTTACAGCAACCATGGCTCGTGAAGTGGAACCCAAACTTGCCAATAATTTCCTAAAAAGCGACAATCCGGGCGTAGTGATGACCTCTGCAGAAGTGAAGTTCCTGATGGCAGAAGCTACTGTGAAAAAATGGAACGTTGGCAGTGCTTTGGCAGAAGATCTTTACAAACAAGGAGTGCGTGCGGCTATGGATTTCCTGACAGACAACTACGGTTGCACGGCTACTACTGATGCAGAGTTTGATGCATTCATTCAAGATAAAGGAGCATTCGGACATACGGACAATCAGAAACTTGAAGCTATCAATACACAGGCCTGGATTCTTCACTTCACCAATCCTGCCGAATGTTGGGCAAACGTGCGTCGTTCCGGTTATCCGAAGTTGAAATCACCGGCAGAATATGGGTTCGGACAATACCTCACCGGTGGAACGGAAATTCCGGTACGTCTCTGCTATCCTGTATTGGAATCTTCCTATAATGAATCAATGAAGCCGGCGCATGGGAGCTTGGTGAACATTAACTTTAAACAATAATTATGAAAAAATATAATATTGCACTATTTGCAAAACATATAGGCTCGCGTACTGCATGCACTGAGAACCGTTCGCTACGGTGACGGAAAATGATGAACGATGGCGCATATATTTGACCCGAACGGACAGAACGAATTGGCTGCCAACATCAGCCGGGATGCGAACTTATCCATCGCGCTGACCGTGACTCCGAAAGATTACACCACAGTAACCTGGTTCATTGATGGGCAGGAAGTAGAATCGGGTACCGACTCCGACAAGGAAATCAACCGTAGTCTGAAAGCCGGTACGTATAATTCGAAAATAGAAGTAGAAACTGTGAAAGGGAAGAAGACTTCCCGTGAAGGATTAGTGGTGGTCAACCCATTGGCTGATGACCCTCAATCTAAAGAAGTAGCCTTTGAGAGAATTGTATCTCCCGGCAAGACTGCCCGTTTATATGGCAGTAATTTACAGAACGTAACAGCCATCCTCTTGGGAGGAAACACAATCACCGATCCTACTTATGTTGAATCGGAAGACGGGAACTATCTGGAATACATCGTTCCGACAGGCGTAAGCGAAGGCGATTACCGTATCGTTCTGCAAGATGCCGCCGGCAATGAATATGGAGCCGACATGGTGAAAGTGACCAATGCTTCCCTTGTCATTTCGGGGGCTAACCGGGCTACTGCCAACGTGGACTGGACCATTTCCGGTATCAATCTTGAAAACATCGCTTCTCTAACTATCGGCGGACAGACGGTGTCTCAATTCAGCAATCAATCTTCTACGGAAGTTACGCTGACTTGTCCGGATTTGTCTGATGGAAGCTATACGCTGACAGGCAAAACCCGTAGCGGAGAGGCTGTGCAGTTCTTGAACGACAATGCTACGACTACCGAACAGACTGTGACCGTATCTACCGAAATAACGCTTTGGTCAGGACACCATTACGTTTCGTGGGATAAGCCGGACGGTGACCCCAACAAGAGTTTCGGTCTGATTCCAAAAGATGTGTTTGCCGGTATCACAGCCGGATCAACACTGAAAGTAGTCTACTCCATAGAACCAACTGCCGAATATCATCAGATGCAACTTGCCACAGGTTGGTGGACTGGCCTGGCAGATAAGATAGAATTTACGGAAAACGGTGAATACACACTGGTACTGACACAAGAGATACTGAATAAGATTCAAACTGAAGACGGATTCTTATGTACGGGTCATGGCTATTATGTAGACCTGGTAACCGTGAAATAATGTTCCTAAGTAAGTTTAAAAATCATTCATACCATAAGTATCTGTCATTCTTCGGGTTAAATCCCTCTGAATGACAGATTACATAAACGATGCTACTTAAAAACAAATCATAATGAAACTAAGAAATATTATATTAATGACCGCATCTATCGCAATGACTGCCTGTTCCAAACAGGCAGTTCCCACTGCCATTCCTGAAGACGCAAAAATAGAACAACAAGTGGAAGAGCTTCTATCAAAGATGGACCTTGACGCCAAGATAGGGCAAATGACCGAGCTTGCTATTGATGTATTAGGAGAGACGATAAATGGAGAGTTCCAATTGGACGAGGCAAAACTCCATAAAGCAATTGCTGAATACAAGGTAGGTTCGTTTCTCAATGCTCCCGGCCCGGTAGCACAAAGCCCTGAAAAGTGGAACGAGATTATCGGTCGAATACAAGAACTGTCGATGGCGGAGATTGGTATTCCATGTATCTACGGTCTGGATCAGAATCATGGTACTACCTATACATTGGGCGGCACGCTCTTTCCTCAAAATATCAATATGGGTGCTGCCTTCAATCCGGATTTGACCTACGAAGCGGCACGTGTAACGGCTTATGAAACAAGGGCTAGCAATTGTCCCTGGACATACTCCCCCACCGTCGATATGGCACGTGATCCCCGTTGGCCACGTGTATGGGAAAATTATGGAGAAGACTGTTTAGTCAATGCCATTATGGGCAGCACTGCTGTCCGAGGCTTCCAAGGAGATGATCCTAACCATATTCCCGCCGACCGAATCGCCACCTCCGTGAAGCATTACATGGGATACAGCATGCCACGTACCGGTAAAGACCGCACACCGGCTTATATATCGGTTTCCGAACTGCGTGAGAAATGTTTTGCACCGTTCAAGGCTTGTGTGGAAGCTGGTGCACTGACTATAATGGTCAACAGTGGTTCCATCAACGGAAAGCCTGTGCACGCCGACCGCGAACTCCTTACACAATGGCTGAAAGAAGACTTGGGATGGGACGGAATGTTAATCACCGACTGGGCGGACATCAACAATCTTTATACCCGCGAACATGTGGCGGCGGACAAAAAAGAAGCCATCGAAATGGCAATCAATGCAGGTATAGACATGGCTATGGAACCGTATGATCTCAATTATTGTACACTACTAAAAGAGTTAGTGCAAGAGAAGAAAATACCCATGAGCCGTATTGACGATGCCGTCCGCCGGGTGCTTAGACTTAAATTCCGTTTGGGTCTGTTCGATCATCCGAACACTTTATTGAAAGATTATCCTCTCTTCGGCAGCAAGGAGCATGCGCTTATCGCACTTCATGCAGCTGAAGAATCGGAAGTATTGCTAAAAAATAAAGATAATATTCTTCCGCTTCCTCAAGGGAAAAAGCTACTGGTAACCGGTCCGAACGCCAACTCTATGCGTTGCTTGAACGGCGGTTGGAGCTATTCGTGGCAAGGACATCTGACCGATAGATTTGCCGACAAATATAACACCATTTACGAAGCAATCTGCAACAAATTCGGAGCCGATCATGTCCGTCTGGAACAGGGCGTAACCTACAAACCCGAAGGTGCTTACATGGAAGAAAATGAACCGGAAATTGAGAAAGCTGTGGCTGCCGCCCGCAACGTGGATATCATTATCGCCTGCATCGGTGAAAATTCATATTGCGAAACACCCGGTAATCTTTCCGAGCTTGCCATCTCTGCCAACCAAAGCAAACTGGTAAAAGCACTTGCCGCTACGGGAAAACCGATCATCCTGATACTCAATGAGGGTCGTCCCCGCATTATCAACGACCTGGAGCCATTGGCTGATGCTGTTATTGACATTCTATTACCCGGAAACTATGGTGGCGATGCATTAGCGAACATTCTGGCAGGAGACGTGAACCCCAGTGCCAAGATGCCTTACACATATCCGCGACACGAAGCAGCACTGACTACCTACGATTATCGGGTGAGTGAAGAGATGGACAAAATGGAAGGAGCTTACGACTACAATGCGGTAGTCTCCGTTCAATGGCCTTTCGGATACGGATTGAGCTACACCACTTTCGAATACAGCAACTTCCAAACGGACAAATCTTCGTTTACCACAGGAGATGATTTGCACTTTTCCATAGATGTAACTAATACCGGTAAATATGCCGGAAAAGAAGTTGTCATGCTATTCAGCAGTGATCTTGTGGCTTCGCTTACTCCCGAAAACCGCCGGTTACGAGCCTTCAAAAAGGTGGAACTGCAACCGGGCGAAACCCAAACTGTCACTCTATCCATCAAAGGCAGCGACTTGGCTTTTGTCAATTCCGATGGGCAATGGGTACTGGAACAAGGAGATTTCCGTATGCAATGCGGAAATCAAGTATTGACTATTACTTATAAGTAGGCATTTATAAGTAGGTATTTATAAATAAATGCGCATTATTAATGCATACACTCCCGACAATAACTCTATGAGACACTGCGTTACTTTGTGGTGAACTCAAATTATCATCTAACCGGCTGAACAGCCTCAAACGGCTGTTCAACCAAACTTAAACAACCGCTCCTCTTGCTCCAAACGACCGTATGTCTACAACAAAAAGACAATCGTTTGAGTCCAAAGGAGCGGTTGTTTTTATCTGGAGGAAAGCGGCATTATTACAAAGGATATTCCTCAAAAGCATACAAAATGGTAGATAAATAACGTTCGCCTGTATCGGGTAATAATGCAACAATCATTTTCCCGGCATTTTCCGGTCGCTTCGCCAGTTCCGTAGCAGCATATACGGCTGCGCCTGAAGATATGCCTACCAACAAACCTTCCTGTTTGGCTAATTCACGACTCGTACGAATGGCATCGTCATTCTGCACCTGAATAATCTCATCTACGATAGAAGCCTTGTACGTTTTAGGAACAAACCCTGCACCGATTCCCTGAATCTTATGCGGACCTGGTTTTCCTCCCGAGAGTACCGGAGAATCAGAAGGTTCTACTGCCACGATCTTTATACTCGGATCACGCATCTTCAGCGCTTCCCCTACACCGCTAACTGTCCCGCCAGTACCTACTCCGGCGGCCACAAAGATATCGACTTTCCCCTCGGTATCTCTCCATATTTCCAGACCGGTAGTCCGTAAATGCATGGCAGGGTTAGCAGGATTCTCAAATTGTTGTAAGATGACAGCTCCCGGAGTGACCGCTTTCAGTTCTTCAGCTTTGGCAATGGCTCCTTTCATACCATCTGCACCAGGAGTCAATACTAATTCCGCACCTAAAGCTTTCAGAAGATTACGCCGTTCGATACTCATGGTATCGGGCATCGTCAGAATCAGTTTATAGCCTTTAGCAGCTGAAACAAAAGCCAATCCCACACCGGTATTTCCACTGGTCGGTTCAATGATAGTTGCTCCGGGATGCAAAATTCCTTTCGTTTCTGCATCCTCAATCATAGCCAATGCTATGCGGTCCTTCACGCTTCCTGCCGGATTGAAAGACTCAATCTTTACAATCAGACGAGCTTTCAGGTCGTTACTTGTATTATAGTTACTAAGTTCCAATAACGGAGTATTACCTACCAAATCCGTCAATTTTCTTGCTATCTTTTCCATATATATCTGTTTTAAATTTCTCTTGTTTTAATATATGACAAAGATAGTGCGGATTCTGTTCAGGGTAAATACCATATATGTGGTAAATTCATACCACATATATCTGACTTCCTGCCAGAACAATATATCATTTGAATCTCTTCACATAATCTGCAATCAGACGACATGCCGGACCGAGTACTTGACCATGATCGAATCCTTGCATTTCGTACAAAGTCACTTTCTTGTTACCTATACTTTTCAAGACAGCTTCCAGCAACGCATTTTCTTCATATCTTGCCGCCATCTCCAGATGCTTGTCCCCCGTAATCAACACGAGAGGAGCTGTTTCCTTACGAGCCTTATTTACCGGAGCATACTCATCAACCACCGGAATACCGTCAGGCAAACCGCGTTCCTTACGAATAGTGAAATGTGTCACCGTCTGACCACTCACCGGAAGATAAGCAGCTACACTATCGGCATCTGCTCCGTATGCTGCCATGTACTTTTTATCCATTGCCAGAATCAACGAAAGATAACCTCCCGCAGAATGACCGGAAACAAAAATGTGATCCTTACGACCACCATACTTCTCAATATTCTTGAAAACCCATGCCACAGCTTCAGCTGCATCTTCGATGTAAGCCGGATTCTTTGCTTTCGGACTCAAACGGTAATTCACCGCCACTACTGCAAACCCTTGTTCTCTCAATTCTTTGGGAATAAATTTATTTCCACCTTCCATACCACCGCCATGAAACCAAACGATAGTTGAGAAATCCTTCTTGTTTTCAGGATAATAAATATCCAGTTTACAACGCTCCTGACGATAGGTGTCCGTTTCGGAACCAGAGACATAAGATATATCTTTATCGGTGCGATAAACATTTTGTGCTTGAGCAATGCAAGTAACAAGCAAAAAGAGAAGAGAAAAAATCTTTTTCATGGTTTTATTTATTTTATATTCATCTATTAGTACTATTCTTAAAAATTACTTTAGAGTTAATGATGTCATGTTCATCAATATATAATTCAGGATTCTCACCCGAGCTTTCCACCAAAGCTTCAATTGTGATACACTCATCCGGCAACCACTGTTTAAAATGTAACATATTATCTCTCAACTCTACCATATTATTGTCCGTAGCTGATAATTGAATCATCTTTTTTACATTTTTCGTATATAATGGAAGTCCGCCCCCTTTAGCCACTAAAGAAGATTGGGCACCTTCACCAATAATATTTCTATTTCCCGTATTCTCTAACGTATAACATATTCTCCAAAGATTTTCAACCGGTATCGTATCTTCATACTGTACAAAGACAGTAATTCCAGGTATTTTAGGTTTTTGCGTCAGCAATGTACTCTCTGTACAGCAGATTGTCACTCTGACTTTTTCCTTCGAGAAATATGAAAGCAAAGTAACTACTCCTCCTAAAATTGTGACTATTGTAACTATAACTTCTATCATACACCTGTGTCTTTTTTTTCATAATTACTATTCTTTAGTCAGCTCCCTCAATCGCCATGCACAATCTTTAAATTGCTTATCAATACACTTTAACCGCTCTTCCAATTCATCTATTCTTTGTAAAGCAACTTTTACATCAATCTCCTTTCTCTCAATCTTATCCTCTACATACTTAATTACTTTCAAATCGTACTTGTTATGCCGTATCTCATCCTGCGTAGCGATATAGAACGAACAACCTTTTTTTTCTCTCCCCATCTCTTCTCCGGCAAGAAACTTTTTATATGTATTCGAAAGCTGTTCCAGCATTTTATCAGAAAGTTTACAAAGTCCTTTATTCGAAATATACCCCTTCCGTGCGTCAACAAATAAAGTTTGCGTCCTCATTCTTTCCTTTCTGAATACAAGAATTGCCGTAGAGATAGCCGCTCCATAAAATAGATTCGGCGGCAATTCAATAACTGCCTCAAGTAAATTATGTTCAATAATCTGCTCTCGTATCTTACTTTCAGTATTTCGGAACAAAACGCCTACCGGTACTACTACAACAGCTTGTCCGTCATTCCGCAAACTTGCCAAAATATGACTTATATACGCCCATGTAACCTGACTTTTAGGAGGAATGCCATATTTAAAGCGTTTGTAAAAATCACTATAAGCCTCTTCGGCTGCCCACTTATCCGCAAATGGAGGCACAGAGACAACAATATCAAACTTTCTTAGCCCTCCATGATCCAACAATTTAGGATTACTAAGACTATCTCCCCAAAGAAAAGTCGCACCCTTGAAGCCATTCAGCATCAGATTCATTTTTGTCAATGCATACAAATTCCAATTCACTTCTTGCCCATAGAGCTCAGTACCTCTGATCCCCATTTTTTTACCGACCTCAACCAACAGAGTACCACTACCGGATGCCGGATCGCACAAACAAGCATTTTTTCTATCGCCATCTATTAGTTTCGTGATCAAACTAACTACCTCTGTAGGAGTAAGCACATTATTTATCTTTTTACCTGCTTCTTCAGCAAATATATATAACAACTGATTATATAAATCACCAACGTCTATCAACTGCCCGGTAGCATTAGTCAGCCTGATTTCTTGAAAAAGCAAAAGAAGCTCACGCAACTTGATCGATCTCGCGTTCATATCTCCTAATATATTACTTTCGAAATCAATAGCTTTATTGATTTCATAACCTTCAGTAACCAAAGCGTTCACCTGCTCCAGTTCATAAAGAGCCATATTTATCAATCTGCCAAGTTCCGGTGAATCAAGTTCTTTACATAGATAATCGAAAGAACTGCGCTCGGACACTAACAAACGTAAAGCAGGGCTATTATCATCTTGTTGAAAAGAATTATTTGATTTATAGTACTCACTTGCAGATTTCAAAAATAGCAGAGCCAATACATAATCCCTGCACTGATCGGCAGAAATCGTTCCACCCAAAATTTGCCGTGCTTTACTTACGATATAATATGCTTTCTCTTTCATAATACAATCATTTTAAAGAATCCATCAACAACTGATCTTGCAAACTCTGTTTAAGTATATCAATTTCACTACGAATACATTCACCTTCTTTTCTCAACCGATCCATTTCTACAACAAGCCTTTGTACTTCTATAGATGGTATATCAAGCTGTATTTCCCCCATTACCGATTGAGGAATCACCTGAATACCTGTACCTACTGCTGCATTCTTCAACATACCAAGAATGGACGATGTATTTAAAAAACAACAAAGGAATTCCGGTAATATGTTACTAATGACGGGACGTATGATAATAAAAGATGAAGATGCTATAGTACTTCGTTCTGTCCCTTCATACTGTATGCAATAATTGGAGCCTCCTTTAGCCGCAAACAACAAATCTCCGTTTTTCAACCAATGCTTATCATTTATTCCTGTATTTATTACCGTAGCTATTTGAGTATAATCAAGTTTATTCTCCGAATTAACATCCTTTACCTGCAAATACCTGACCTCACCTTGTGAATCAGTTTTCATGTATATGCCGGATTGCATTATAGCTATATCCTTTAATGTTACTTTCTTATTCATTACCTTACCATTTCAAATAAAGACTCTACTTAAACAATCTGCCATGAATATCAGTAATACTATTTCTTGGCTATTACCTCAATTTTATAGATTGACCGCACAAATATATAGCTTTTTCTGATATTACCAAGCAATAGAAAGAAAATAAATCATAATCGACAAAACATATCTTACCTCCTCCATCTTTTCAGGTTTCGTCAAGTAGAAATCCTACTAAATACAAATCACGCAACTTGATATAAAATCAGAAGAACATAAATTACCTGCTTTTGACAAAACATACATCAATACCCCATTCAAATATCCCACCGTCTTCCCCTAGCATATTTAGTTTTAATATGCCTATAATAAACGACAATCTCCCACCCGAAAATATACCTCAAAGTATATTCCGGACAGGAGACCACCATAATAGACAAAACGAACTGTTTGTCCTTTTCTAAGGTTTTCTTTAAAATCCCTCTCTAAAGTTTCTTGATAGAGAAATCGGCAAAACGAATTTCTTCGTCACGCAACTGGTCTTGCCAGGTCCTATCTTCACCCAAATAGCGGTAGATACCCCATTTGGGACGAAGTCCCGTACAATCCGTACGCCACATATCCATCTTTTCAGAACTAAATTCCAAGAGAACTTTTCCGTCTTTTATGCGTGTGATGACTACTTCATACGAACCGTTCTCACCGAAACAGGCTTTTTCTTCTACTTCCACCCAGTTGCCGAGGAAGCCAGCAAGGTCTGTACTGGCAAGGGTAGTAGTGCTTCCGCCACGTTTGTCATAACGTACGCGCAGTTGTTGACCGCCTTTACTGCCGCTGTTGGAATAAGCAGTCAGGGTAATGAGTGGAGAACCGACGTCTGCCGTGCCCGATGAATTATCAATACCCTTCAACTGGTGGAGATGGGAGAATTTGGCTGTCGTCTGGAATCCTGTCGGCAAACAGAATTTCCAGCGAAACACCATAGTCTCTCCCTTTTGTCCGACAAGGCTTTTCGGAGACTTATTATCCGTCTTTATCTCATTACGCTGGCGGTCGGTGATGTTTGTCAGTCCGCGGTCATCATCTATCTCGGCATGAATAAAGAAAGCAAATACGTACTTATTTAGCTGGTTGTCATGCACCTGCTGAATATGTTGGAAGTGCTCTGTCTTATGTTCGCGCGAGGAGTCGGGAGCTTCGTGGTTATAGCCCGAACGTTTAATCAAGTCATACGTTTTTGCGCTATTACCGTCAGCGGTTAATGTGCCATCCACCGGTTGTTCCGGTTTCAGTTGTTCTTTCTCATCTATCACTTCCGACGAACTGTTGGAGCAGGCGATAAAGGCGAAAAGAGCTAAGAATAAAATTCCTTTTCTCATTTGGATTTATTTAATATGGTTAGTCAGGAAATCTACCGACTTGAAGAAAATCTCTTCCATCTTGTCCGAAGTCTTCGAACTTACGTTATGGTCATAGTATTCATACTTCAACAAGTCGCAGACTCCCCCTCTTTTCTTTAAAGCCGATGCGAACATTTCGCTCTGTTCACACTCTACCGTAACATCACACGTGCCACATACCAGCATGGAAGCAGGAACGTCCTTCTTTGGAATCAGATTTATGGGAGAGGCTTCACGAAGCACTTTCGGCTCTCTGTCACAGAAGTATGCAATACGCTGAGGGTCTTTTGTTTTCATGGTGATGGCAGCCTTTTCCAAGTTATATATTCCGGAATAGCCTACGAAAGCCTTTGTACCGGGAACAGTCATCGCAGCTACTGCTGCCAAGTGCGCACCGGCAGAAGTACCCAGGAAACCGAAGCAATCAGGGTTAATGTTCAGTTCTGCGGCATGCTCCTGTACATACTTCACTGCGTCCAGAATATCCTGGATAGAGACTTTCACCGTTGCATCGGATTGAGGTGCCAATGTATAAGAGACACGTACGCCTGTTATGCCTTTCTGTTTCGCCAAGTATTGGGATAAAGACCGGGACGAGCCGTTATTACCGCGCGCCCATCCACCACCGTGGATATAAACGACAAACGGGGCAGGCTTCTCTGTCTCAGCAAAGTCTACCGTGAGTATCAATTCGTAATCCTTATGTTTCTTGTAGACGATGTCCTTTGTAGTCACTCCTTTATAATCCTTGCTTTTCAAGCGGTCTGCCTGATAGGTATAGGGAACCATCACATCGGGAATGGTGTTCACATCAATAAACTTCGCATATTTCTTTGCATACAACAAGGCATAAGAACCGTCGTCGTTCCGCGTCATCTTCATGCCATAGCGGTTGGAGAACTGCTGTGGTTGAGATTCCTGCGCAAGGCAGAGAAGCGGCAGCATACACAAACAAAAAATCAGTTTCAGTTTCATGTTATCACTTTATATTAGGTACAGATAATCTTATTTCTTCTTCAAATTTTATTTCTTCTTTAAAACCAGATAAGGTATTGTTTCCACATCGGACGTACTGTATTTCAAACCGATGCGCTTTGCCGTATCGACATACTTCTGATTACCCAATGCCGTTCCCGCTTCATAAAGAAGAATGGCGGCACGGGACTGGTCGAAAGGTTTAATCTGTTTAAATTTCCAGTCTTCGGGATTCAGATAAAACGGATACAGATAATCTACCGCCTGCGAAGCCACTTTTCCGTTGGAAGCAGGGGTACTCCATAGATTGATGCCTATCTGGCTGGTAATTTGGTTGGCTTCCATTAAGGCTTCCAGAGCGAAAGTGGAATAATGCAGGGAGAGAGTCCGTTTCAGTTCCTGGGGTAACGAGCCGTCGTCGGCAATCTGTGCACCCATCTTGGGGAGAATACTTTGTTCCGCCACTTCGCGGATACGGTCGGTACGGTCCAAGTAAGCCAGTACCATCAAGTGGATGGCTTCGTACCACAAGCCATGATTGTTGGCGGCATGAGATTCCCTTTGCCCTTGCGTGCTGTTCTCCATCCAGTAACAGAAGGCGGTAGCCCAATCATCGAGTTTTTTCTTATCCGAGGGAGTCCAGCTTTTCGAGCCTTCTATCAGTTTGGCAACACCCAACGCACGGCTGAAACGGCGCGAGTCTATGAAGCCCGAACCTCTCATTTTCTTCATACCCGGCACGGCTTGGGCATAAGTCATATTCGGGTTCATACCCAGTTTCGGGTCTGTGAACCATGTCCGCAAGTGGTTGGCGCATGCTTTGGCGTAGACTTCTTTTCCTGTGATATAATAGAGTACTCCCAGGCAGTAAGCGGCATCACCGAAACGGTTGGCATTCTCACGTTCGGGGTATTCGTAGACTTCGGGATTTCGTTCACCGTCTTTCCGGATATAGGGAAGTCCGTCTATTTTTGTAGAATCAGGCCACCAATAGGGAGATAAGGTCATATAATCCCTGGGATCTTTACTGGGGGGAAGTTTTTTCTTGGCAGTCACCGATAGAGGAGTCATCTTTATATATTTCTCTGCCACCTTTTCCTGAAGTTCAATGTATCGGGTGACTTCCTTCTCACCTTTCTGATAGTCGTTTTTTAGCTGTTCAAGCAAAGTCGCATTAAACGGGCCTAAGGGGGCGGCATTCAGTATCCCCCAACAGAGGCATACAGCCCATATAGCAAAGATTCGTCTCATAAATATTTTCTTTAAAGTAGGTAAGTATGTCATTCGGAGCGAAGCGGAGAACCTGCTTCTGGTATCTGCCAAGGGGCAGGTTCTTCACTACGTTCGGAATGACGGTATCAGCTTTCTTCTTTAAGAGAAGAAACAGCCACCGTTAATGTCAATGTTCGTACCTGTCAGGTAAGAAGATTCGGAGCAAGCGAGGAAGCAAACCAGGTCGGCAACTTCATCGGCAGTTCCTTCACGACGCAATGCGTAGGAAGCCTTCATACGTTCGCGGTTTTCCGGCGTATTGAAACGGTCGTGGAAAGAAGTGGCAATCGTGCCTGGACAGATAGCGTTGCAACGGATTCCCTGAGGGCCGAGTTCCTTCGCCATGGAACGGGTAAATGTCATTACCGCACCTTTCGCGGTTGCATACATGGAAGCTCCATTGCCACCGCCGTCGCGGGCAGCCAATGAAGAGAAGTTGACGATAGAACCGCCTGCCGGCATCATCGGAACCACTTCACGGGTACAGAGGAATACGGAACGCATATTGACATCCATCAGGAAGTCATACCAGTCTTCGTCCTGTTCGGTGATTTTCTTACGGCCTACAATGCCGCCTACTACATTCACCAATACATCTACCTTGTCGCCGAATGCCTTGTTACACTCTGCAAAAAGATTCTTTACCGCAGCAGCCTTTGTCATATCACCCTGAACTGCGATTGCTTCGCCACCGACATTTTTAATCAGTGCCAATGTTTCCTGTGCATCGGCTTCATTGTCGAAATAGTTCAGGCAAACTTTTGCACCTTCTGCTGCCAATTTCACTGATATTGCACGACCAAGGTCGCGTGCGCCACCTGTTACGATAGCTACTTTTCCTTCTAATTTCATAATTGTCTTGTTTTTAAAATACGTTTATTTTTTTATTTGTTTAATCTCTCCTACTGTCAGGAAGATGGAACACAGCGATAGCGGCACCAAAGCTCCCAACAGACTGAATAATAATATCCAATTCGTAATATAACTGGCAAAAAGGATTGCCAGGATAGTACCTAATACGGCCGAAGCACCGCCCAGTCCTGCCAGCGAGCCGACAGATTTGCCGCTGTGCAGGTCGCTCGGGATAGTCTGCAAGTTCGTCATAAAGAACTGGAATCCACCCAGTACCAATGCCATGAAAACGATAGCGACCGGAGCCGTAGTAGACATGATAGCTGCCAAGATAGACGGGATGATGATAATCCCACCAAGCAGCATTGCCGCCTTACGGGCATAGTTCACCGTATGTCCCCGGTTTATCAGCCAACCGGAATACCAGCCGCCGGCAATACTTCCCAATGCCGCACCTACATACGGAACCCAAGCGGAGAATGCCACCTCTTTGATATTCAAGTGGAACACATCTGCCAGATATAACGGCAGGAATGTCACGAACATCCACCAGATAGGGTCGAGGAAGAACCGTCCCAAAATGACAGACCAGTTCTTTTTCACCCGGAGCAGTTCGCCCCAGCTTTTTCCTTTATCCTCGGTTTTCAGCTCCTGTTCGGGCTGACCGCTCAAGATATAGGTACGTTCTTCTTCTGTAATCCAGGGATGCTTCTTCGGCCCTTCCTTATTGATAATCAACCAGGGAATCAACCAAATCAGTCCTAATCCGCCGACTACAATAAAAGTCAGTTTCCAGCCGAAAGCAATGAAGAGCATCAGGATAATAATCGGTGCAAGGATTGAACCGATGGATGCTGCCGCCCCGAACAAACCCTGTGCGAAAGCGCGTTCCTTCTGCGGGAACCATTCGGCGTTGCTTTTCGTCGTACCGGGCCACGGACCGGCTTCCCCCAATCCGAGCATCATCCGGAAGAAGGTCAGCGAGAAGATTCCCCGTGAAAGGGATGCTAATGCATCTGCCGCCCCCCAGACGAGCACGCTCCAGAAGAAACCTTTCCGGCATCCAATCTTGTCGTACAGTTTCCCGGAGACAAGCTGGCTGATACCGTATGCTATCATAAAGAAGATAGTTATCAGACCAAGAATATCTTTCGCTTTCTGCGAAGCATCCGGGTCGTTGCGGTCTATCAAGCCGAGGTCGATAGCGATACCTTCGCGATTGGTTACGAACGTAACGCCGTTCTTCTCCTTCATCTGTACGTTGGCTACGCTGACAGAATCCCGGTTGCCATTAGCGGCTGTCAGGATATACTGCTCTCCTGCCAGGACGGCATGATTACCTTTATCTGCCGACGCATCCGCTTCGGAAACCAAGTGATAGTCGATATTAGCCACCCACATATAGTTGAGCGTACCTCTATCCAAATAGTTGATGATGGTTATCAGCATAATTAACCCGATAACCATCCATCGGAGTCCTTTTACCTTCATACGTTTACAGGTTTAAGAAGTCTGCACGCACAGGGCTGAACGTATCAATCAGGATACCGGCTTCGAGGCAAACACAACCATGCAGCTCGTCGGGCGCTACATAGTAGCCGTCTCCGGCAGAAAGGATTTCTTTCTTATCGCCAATGGTTAGTTCAAACTTGCCACTTACTACGTAAGTCGCCTGGCTGTGGTAGTGCTCATGCATACTCCCTACTGCACCTTTGTCAAATTTCACTTTGACCATCATCAACTGACCGTCATACGCCATAATCTGGCGATTTACACCCGGAGCAGGATTTTCCCACTTCAAATCTTTCTCAAACTGATAAGTTTCACTACATGTTTTCATATTTCTGTCTATTAATGGTTTATTATATTCTCGATTCATTTATAACTCATCTTTCATTAGTTATCTCATCCCATATTAACATCCTGTAATCAAGTTGTTAATTCACTGTATTTCAGAAGTTAATTCACCGTTCGTCAAGTGTTAACTGTTAAGTTGTCAAGTGTTAACAGTTGAGCCGATAAGTATTAATACTTGAGAAGACAGGTATTAATACCTGAGAAACGGAAAACTAATCATCATTTCATAAATACTCCGCAACGACCGTTCCAAGCATACATAGTGCCTTCGACCGTCAGGCGGTGCCCTTTCTCTTTGTCGGCATCGGTATTGCTCAAGCAAAGCATTACGGAATGCCCGCCTTTATAGGTTGCTTTCACCACTGTATAGGAAGCCGTATCCATCACGACTTTCACCTCTTCGCAAGATGAGGTCAGGTTACTGGAAGTTTCCATTACCACATCATATTCTCCATGCGTTTCGATGGAAGTGGCGAATGTATGGTTCTTCCGTGCTTTTTCCCTTATCAGGAAAGCGGTTTCGTTTCTCAAGTTGAAATCAGGGTCATTGGCACCCAGACGAAGCATCTTCATCTCTGTTTGCGCAGTAGTAGCTATACTAATAGTATAGAAACGATCCTTATTAACAAAGGTGAAGCTTGATGTATTTCGGCTCTTGTTCTGTCCCCAGGCTTCCAGCCAAAGATGCTGATAGCCGTCTTTCGTGCCAAGAGTTTTCAGTTCGTTAGTTGCTTTGGCGTAAGGGAAGTTCAGGGAAACGAAGTGCCCGTTATACCAGATAGGGTAATCGTATTGGTGCTCTTTGTCCGCATTTGCTTGCAGCACATCCAAGATTAACGGGAATTGCAGGAAAGGGGTAGTCACGTAAGCCAGTGTACGTTTCATCTCTATTCCGGGATAGGCATTGGTGTCTTTCGCCACCATTACCTGAAAATGTCCGCCGTTGAAATCATGGTAAATAATATCTGAATGATAACGGGAAGAGACTTTTATATCTCCGGCAAAGTGGGATGTTTCGTCCACGACCAATGTATTGTGCGCAATAGTCTGTTTGGCAAACGATTGGTTTTCACGGGTATAATGACCTTTGTACTTGGCTTCGATATTCAAGAAGCGGGAAGCACCGTAGTCGGGCAGAATCTCGTTCCCATTGTCGTAATAAGCCATTGTCAGTTTATCAAAATGTCCATGGCTCAAGCCGTGTGAGGTAGCTTTCAGTGTCAAGGCGCTGTTCAGATTAGAATCTGTGGAGCGGATTACGGCTACACCGCCTTCATCCCCCTTGCGCCCGTCACGAAATACACTGCTACGATAGATAATCGGAGCAGCTTCTCCGCGGGCAATATCACGGGCTACTTTAAAACCGCCGCTAGTAGGGAGATAAGTATGCTGGTACTTATTTGCAACGGACAGCAGTGATTTGTCCGAAGGATTAACATTATACAATATGTCTACCGCATATACCAGTTCCTGTGCGGAAAGCCCTTTCAGCAAGGCATCATTAATATGGAAGAATTCGCCTTCATAAGAAAGTTGTATCAATGTGGAGAGGGCTTTTGAAAGAATGCTATCCCGGTAATTGAAGATTTTCAAGTCCGGCAGTTTATTCTCGATGCATTGGGCGAAGATGACGAAAGGCCAGATGGCATAACGTTGATAGTAGGCTCCTTCCGTGAAGTAACCGTCGGGAGAGAACAGGTAATCCATCTGGCGGATAAAGCCGCCCCGTTTGCCTGTTCCGTCAGAACCGTAAAGTGCCTTCTTTACGTAATCTTCACGATTCATCGCAAAGCCAATCATACCGACGGCGGCCGTAGCCCATGTAGCATGGTTGTGCATTTTATTGAATGTCTTGTTATTTGCATGGTTGTCTCCCATACCGTCCATGATGAAGTCCGCCATCGGAACGAAAAGATTCTTCTCGATAGTGGCACGCTGTTTGGATGAGAGTGTGTTATAGATACAGTCATAAGCAACCGCTGTATGCACCAGCCATACACTTTCATTCAGTGTCTGCCAAAACAGACGTCCCGGGACGGGGGAAAGTTGCAGGGGGTGGAACCCTAAAGTAGGGTATAGTTTTGCATAGGCTTCCAACATATCGCCCACGTAGGCGGCATATTTCTTATCCCCTGTCAACTGATAGGCAACTCCACAATGGAACATGGCATAGTAATTGGATTTATGCTGTTCGTGTACCACACCGCCACCGCCATCTACGGGAACCGGTACGGAAACAGGAGAGTTTACTGCTGCATCGGCTGCGGCCAACACTTCCGAAAGAGATTTGTCGAATGCGGGTACTGTCCCCTTTCCTGCCCTCATCTCGTTCACTTCTTCCTGTGTGAAAAGAAGGGACGGATGTTGGGCAAATGAAAAGAGGTATCCACCTAAAACCATGAATATGCAAATAATAAGTTTTCTCATCTTACATCATTTTCTATTTCAATAATAGTATCGTATGACAACTGTTCTACTTCTTTTTCAAGCCGATAGAGAGTTTTTCCAGTTCGCTACCCTCAACCGGAGTATAATCGTATGCTTCGGCATTGATATATGCGGGACGGAAATTGTACATCTTTCCCTGTATTGCCTGGGAAGTGGTAGTCATCATTCTACCGGAATTCCACAGATTACAGTTTGCAATGCGTACTTTCTCCCAGGTCGCCTCATCCAGGCGGATAGTTGCCCCGCCGCGTCCGCTATTATCAAAATTGCAGTTCTCTACTGTCAGTACTTGCGGGCCAATCAGGCGCATGACACTTCCACGTTCTTTGTTGCAACAGTCTACAAAGGTACAATGTCTGATAGTAATATAAGGGCCTGCCGTACTTTCATCGCTTCCGCCACGATAAATATTAATAGGTAAACCCAACAGACGGTAGAAGGAACAGTTTTCAATCAACATGTCGTCGGCATTATAGCGACCTATATCATCTTTCTCTGCCGCATAGTTGATAGCATCTCCTGATAAATCGCGGAAAAGACAGTTGCGGATGGTAACGCTTTCGGCAAAAGTAGCTTTTGTTCCTTTAATGGCAAAGAATCCGCCTTCTCCGAAGTTCTGGAATTCGCAGCCGTCTACTATCAGTGTATAAGGTTGTATCATATCAAAGGCAGTAGAAATTCCTGCTTTAGCCAAAGCCTTTCCGGGCTCTAATACGCCATCGAATGTTATATTCTCAATGACCATTTTGCCGCCATCGGCAATAGTTACCATATTATCCGGCTTATCTCCGTTGAAACGGACAAGCGGCTTGTTGGCTGCATCGGCTGCACGGATAGTCAACGGTTTGTCAATGAACATAGCACGTTGGATAGGATATGTGCCTTTCGCCAAAATAATGACGTCACCCGGTTCTGCCGAATGAATGACTTCGGACAAGTTCGTTCCCGGAGACACATTGTATTCCTTATGAACATTCGCTGCTGGGTGTGCCACTTGGTTCTTAAACCAGGAAGCGCCTTTATCCTTACGTATCGCAGCATCGTCGGGCAACTGGGGAGCTTTTACTTTTTCCGTAGTAAATCCCGGAGCCGAGTAGTTCTTTGCCAATTGCACTTTGTTATCTTTGAACTGGATACCCGCTACGTCGTCAACGGCTATATAAGGCTGGTCGAGTCCTTTATTGATGATGATATTATCCGTGAATGAGACTTTTTCCGGTGCAAGAGTACGTTCCATATCCTTGCCTGTACCAAATTCTATATTCGTGCAATCTACGAATGTGTTACGGTACATCTTGACATCAACAACTTGACAATATCTATTAGGTAACGAATTGGGTACGGCATCCATAACTCCCAAAGCTGAGAAGAAACGGGTACCTGCCAAGCCGACCAATACATTATCGTAAATCTGATGTCCGGCATTGACGACACGGATACCGCCGGTATTGCGACGTCCGTTACCGATAAACAAATTATCATTCACAGTATTACGGTCACCATGACGCAGTGCTACCACTCCTTCACATTCCAACAGCGTATTGTTGCGGATGATGTTATCACTGGATTTAATAGAAATTACTTCCACTTCACCGGAGCAACGTTCGAACAAGTTATTCTCAATCACCGTATTTGAAGAACTGTAAGCTTGCTGGGAAGTTCCTACACGCATTGTTTCGGCACCGTTCGAGCCATACACGGGTCTTTCTCCAAAGTAGTTATGGTCAATCCGGTGATGATTTTCCAGACAACGTTCGTCGTTGAGGATGACAATCAATGTCACCCCCAAGTTAAGTTTTCCTGTCAACGAACAATGGTCTACTCTGTTGTGACGACCATAAAGCAATATATAGCTGTAAGCCTGGTCCCGGCGAGACGGATTGAATTTGTCTATCACACAATTCGTCAGACGACAGTGATTAGCCAGTTCTTGTCCGTTACGGAATTCTATTACGGAACCTTTGGGAGCGTATCCGTCAGTGAAATGCAATCCGCTGACAGATAGCCACTCGCCCGCTATCCGCAAGGTGGAACCACCTTCTACCTTTACCTTTCCGGGGTTCAGGGCTTCTATGGTAATAGGAGATTTCTCCGTTCCTTTGCCTATCCATTTCAACTGCATGTCCTTGTATTGACCGTCCTTGATGTAAATCCGGTCACCCGGTTGTGCAGTCTTCAAGCAGGAAGCTACTTCGGGGAGCGTTACGTCGTATCTTTTTGCAAAAGAGACTGACGGTAGCCCGATAAGCAGGAGAGCTATAATTGCCTTATGTATATTTCGTATCATCATTAATTATTGAACTTTTGAGTAATCGTAATCTTGTTTCTGCCAGTACATATCAAAGGTAATAGAACTTGCGGAAGGGTCTTTTTCCGTACCTTCTTTCATCTTGAAATCAGCACTCTTGATATACATCAGCCCTATGCGCTTCACATCCCTAACCGGATTCTTATCAGCTGCTTTATTGTCATATCCTTTCACATTGTAATAGAATACCAGGAACACAGCATCAATTGTCACATTAGTTTTCTCCACACCTGCTTCAAATTTATCTTTTGCCCAAGCATCAGTAGTAGGTGCAGCACTCACTGACGGCTTAATGCCGGCGCATGTTTTCTTTTCCACATCAAGCGGGAAAGTTATTTCATCAATCTTTTTGATATTGCCAGCTTTCACATTATTGACCAGCTCCGCACAATCCGGGTTAGTCTCCGGATCCAAATATGCAAATGATAATGCAGGGGTGCCATAATAGCTGCTCCCCCCCGTAATGGAAGCCTTACCGGAAGTTTTAAAATTCTTCAACTGCCCGTTAGAGTTCGCCGGACTATTGATAGCTAAATTGAATTTAGAAGATGAGCCGGAAATGAAAAAATAAGGATTTACAGAATTATAGTCTGTTTCGGACACAACCGGAATATTCGCTGTCTTACAAGTATTCTTTCCTGCAGCAGCAATAATATCCACTTCCTGGCTCCATACATCATTAGAATAAACCCGTCCTGTTTCCGGTGAGAAGAATGCAGAAGTCTCTCCAGCCTGTGCATGAATAGTCCTGTTCTCCCAATAATATACAAAAGCCACCCTTACAATAAATTCATCCGTTAATGTCGGTGTCTCACGACCGTCAAAATAAGAAATCTTTAACGGTACCATATTATCACCGTTCTTAAAGCTATCAGATGTAGGTACAACAAACTTTAATTCAGTTTCAGTCTGCAACGTAATAGTACACTCAATATCACCTAACAGCACTTTATCAATCTTATTTAGATATGCTCCCTCCAGCACTACCATATCTCCCACGTTGGCTGGTTCAAATACAGTAGTTGTAACCTCAGGCTGATAACGTTTCACCGTTAACTTGGGTGCGGACGAACTTGACGTCTCCACTTCTTTTGTTCCATCAAAATATTTAAATGTTACAATAGCCTTGTCACTTTCCACATAAGGAACCTTTACTACTATCTCATTCTCACTTTGTGAGATGATCTCTGCCTCATTTCCTTCTGTCCCGCCTTCGGCAGTGAAAAGAACAGCACTCACCACATTCATGGAACTACCGGAGAGCAACAAATTATTGCCCATTTCAACTTCCGAGGGCATTCCGGCCTGTGAAACGACAGGAGCCGGATATTCAAGGGTAAAATCTCCTTCGGACACACCCTCACCTATCGAATTTACCAATACAATTTTACCACTGCGTGCCTGATTTGTCACTTTCAAAGACAAACGCCGGTTGGACACTTTCTGTAGGATAACGGCTTTTCCACCACCGATAGTAGCACTTACCACATCATCCAAATATTCTCCGGTAACAACAATCTCACTACCTATGCTTCCACTCTCGGGCGAGAAAGAAAGGATTTCCGGTGAACTAACCGCCACATCCTTCATCGACGTAGAATCACAACCACACAAAAAGAATAAACAAACAAACAATGATGCCAGACTCCATTCTCTATATTGTTTCATATTCGTAAGCATTTAAAAGATTAATAACCCGTATTCTGTGCTATCTCTGGATTAATGTCAATCATACTCACCGGAATAGGCAGAAATGTTTGCCAATCTTCTATATCATTCACCGTATAAGAATATTCCGTATAAAGAAGCTCGCTGTTCAAGTAGTTGTTTACTGTCTGAGTAGCGATCCCCCAACGAAGAAGATCAAACCAACGCTGGTTCTCAAAAGCCAGTTCAAGCCTGCGCTCATTACGTACAGCCTTTCTAAAATCATAAAGACTTGGCAGGTCGGTCAGTGTATATGTAGAAACACCGGCACGTTCACAAACCATATTCAAATACTTCAGATTGTCTGCAGATGGCCCCGAGATTTCATTTGTCAATTCAGCATAAAGCAAAGCAATATCAGCCACACGAATCACAGGCCAGTCACTCTCGCCATCATACTGTGTAGTTACAGGATTTACATACTTCTTACAGTAACGGCAATTACCTTCCGTCACCCACGTCTGAGTAGTTGTATTGAAATATTTCTGGGCGATATTCACATCCAGACGTTTATCAGCCCCCGCACCTCTTTGCTCGTAAGCTGCAATAATATTGTCAGTAGGAGTATTATAACCGGAAGAAGTACCGATAATCACATTTGCACCATTATTGACCGGAGCAAACATATTGCCGAACGGCGAACCGATACCGGCATTTCCCGAAAGGTAACGAACCGCAAAGATTATCTCCTTATTCATCTCATTGCCAATATCAAAAACCTTATCATAAGCCACAAGATCACTACCCGATTGCGGATTTCCCACAGATTCACTTTCGAGTACTTCCTTACACAGTCGGGCGGCACGGGCATATTTCTCGTCACCCGCCTGGTAGTGCGTAGCATATACTTTGGCAAGCAACGCTTTTGCCGAATTCAGGTCAGCACGTCCCAAGTCACCGTCCGCCATCTTGCCGGGCAACAGTTCATTATTGACAATATTCTCCAAGTCTCCCTCAATAAGCGCATATACTTCATCCACCGTAGATCGTTGCATATCACGGACCACTTCAGAAGGAACCTTGGAAGTAACAATAAATACCGGCCCCCATAAACGGACCAGATTGAAATACTCCAATGAACGAAGAAAAAGTACTTCTCCCTCATATTGGTTCCGCAATGTCTCGTCCGTCACTACATCAAGGTAAGAAATAACATTGTTTACCCGTGCAATTGTGGCATAACAGGCATTCCAATACGTTTTCACCCATTCGTTTTCCGGTACGATAGTACCCTGGTCGAGCTGTTCCACCAGTCGTGTAGTATTCGAAGAAGAACCTGCAGCATACATACGTCCGTTATCCGAGCGCAATTCTGTCATGGCCCACTCGTAATACATCACATCATGCAGGGAATTATAACAACCCAGCACCAGATTATTTACCGACGAAGCATCCTTCACATACTTATCCGCCGCCACTTCCGAATAAGGATATTGATCCAAATCACAAGCGGAAAATACCATGACGATTAACAATAATCCTATATAATTTATTTTTTTCATCGTTTTCCTCCATTAAAAATTAATATCAAAACCGGCAGAAATGGTAGAAGTCAACGGGAACCCACCACGCTGATACCCCGAAATCATTGCACTGGAATAATTACCGGATGTCATACGCGACTCCGGATTAATGCCTTTGTAGCCACTTCCCCAAATATAGAGCAAGTTACTGCCCGACACATAAAAACGTACACCTGATAACTTAATCTTACGGGCAGCAGTTGCCGGCAAGGTATATCCCACTGTAAAGTTACGCAGACAAGCATAAGAAGCATTTTGCAAAGGATAATCAGTAAGCATGAGGTCATGTCCCGTTTTCACATTCTGATAAGGCGTTTTTCCGTCACCCGGATGTTCTGCGCTTACCCAACGGTTCTTTGTGTACTTCTTGTTCCACTTCTTTGTTTCATTATAATATACATCACCATTAAGCACTGTGATGCCCTGTACACCCTGAATAAGGAATGAGATGTCGAAATCTTTAATTTGGAAAGTATTGGTGATGCCCCATGTGAAATCCGGGTAAGGAGTGCCCAACGCAACCCGGTCTTCAGGAGTCAAAGAGCCGTCATTATTGGTATCGACAATGCGTATTCCCCCCGGTGCATCGTCTGAAAAATGAGGATTAGCTGCAATCTCTTCCGCACTATTCCATACACCACGTCTTGTATCCATAGAATTGAATCAACGGCTCACCCACTTTAGCAAGATAACCCTCATTTCTTTCACCTAAAGAAATCATTTGTTGTTCACCGCCTAACTCCAATAATTTATTACGCGAAAGTGAGAAATTTATATTAGTATCCCATGAAAACTTACGGCTTTTCATATTATGCGTATCAAGCTGGATTTCCAAACCTGAGTTACGGACTTTTCCTATATTATTCCAATAGTGTGTGTAACCGGTAAACGATTGCGTCGGTTGTTCGAACAATAACGCACGTGTCACTGAATAGTAAGCATCTATCGCCAGATTGATACAGTTGTTGAAAAGTCCCAAATCCAGACCATAGTTAAACTCATCAGTCTGCTCCCATGTAATATTAGAATTAGCCAGCGAAGAAGATATTCGCAGAACCATTAACCAATGAACCCGTACCTTTGCCGGTCACGTAATTCGCACTGTTCAATACCTCGAGGGCTGCATTATAACTGATACGGTTATTTCCTGTCACACCATACGATGCACGAAGTTTCAAGTTAGAAATAGCCTTGATACCCTTCATGAATTTCTCTTCACTCACGCGCCAACCCAGTGATACGGAAGGGAACCAGGCATTACGGTTTCCTTTGGAAAAGAGCGATGAACGGTCCAGACGTAGAGAGGTAGACAACAAATAGCGCCCCAGATAACTATAATTGACACGTCCCAGATAAGATTCCAATACAACATCCGGATATCTGAAAGTTCCCGTACCCGCTGTATTTCCATTACCCTCACTAGCCAACTCGTAAACAGTGGCAGCATTCAAAGTATGGATGTCATCCGTAGCAAATCCCGTCGCAGCCATAGCCACCCGCTGATTCCGTGTCTTTTCTACAGTATATCCCAATAAAGCGTCAAGACTATGGTCTTTATTCTTTCCAAAGTCCAAATGGTAACTCAAGGTATTCTCACTCAACAAATCAATATAAAGTGCACTGGAATAAGTAGCACGGCTTGCTTCCTTGTCTTTCGTAGCGTCCTTATTTGCATAATAATAAGAAGGGGCAAAACGAACATTCAAGCCGTTGGATGTCTTAAACTGTAATCCTTTACAAAGATCAAGCGTGAGATACATGCTGGCCAATCCTTGCATAGTCTCGCTCCAACGGAAAGTATTAGTCATTACGCTCGCCGGATTATTATTGGCAGAGCTAAATGGAGACGATTTTTCCAATACCCGGTTACCGTCGGCATCCAACAACGGATTTCCATCGGCATCCACGGCAGTCGGTGTCATAATATTGTTAAAATGGCTACCTCTTGCAAATCCGGTATATCCGGTCAGGTCTGTGCTATATGCATTGTGATAAACCGGTAAAAAAGAGGGAGTACGATAGAAATCAATAAAGTTATTTTTCGGACGTTCCGTCTTGCTATATGTACCGGATATATTAACACCCACCGTAGCTATCTTTGAGAGTTTGGTATCCACTTTAGTACGGAAATTCAGTTTGTCCAGTGAATTGTTGAGCATCACCCCCTGGTCTTTAGTATAGGCCGCTGAAATAAAATATTTCGTCTCTTTGCGTCCGCCCGAAACACTCATCTGCACATTCGTGATACCTGCCATATCACGCAAGCCCTCTTTCTGCCAGTCGGTAGTCCCCATCTGGCTTTCCAAATAAGCAGCCCCGCGAGCAGCACTCGGTACTTTCGGACCACCTAAGGCAGCTTCTTCTTCCAATAAGCCCAACCATTCGGAAGAAGTCATCATATCATGCAACTGATAAGCGTATTTAAATCCCTGATAGAACTTAAAAGAATATTTCGGTTTGTCCGGCGTACCGCTCTTTGTCGTCACCATAATCACTCCATTGGCAGCACGTGAACCATAAATAGCAGCCGAAGCCGCATCTTTCAAAATTTCAATAGACTTCACATCCGCAGCATTGATAGACGACAAACCACCGGATACGGGAAATCCATCTATGATAACCAACGGTTCACTATCTGCGGAAATGGAACCCGTACCGCGTACCCGGATAGAAGGAGTCACACCCACTTCTGATGTCTCATTAGAAACCGTCAATCCAGTCATAGCACCTTGCAAGGCAGTAGTGACATCACTCACCGGAGCATTAATCAGCTTCTCACCTTCCAACTTTGAAATCGAACCTGTCAAATGAGATTTCGCCTGTGTACCGTAACCGATTACCACAACATCATCCAACATCTTCGAATCTTCTTCCAACGTCACATTCACAACTGTACGTTTGCCAACCGCTTCCGCCTTATCAACGTAACCGATATACGAATAAACCAAAATTGTCTTGGAATTAGGAACCTTAATGGAGTATTTACCTTCAGCGTCCGTCACAGTACCGGTAGGAACGGCAGCGTCTTTCACTTTCACCGAAGCTCAATTAACGGACCCTGTTCATCTATCACCTTACCAGTAACTACATGCTGGAGTAAACGTTCAATGTCCCTACCAACAACAGGAACATCATCACGACTTTTTAAAATACAGGAGTTGTTCATAGATTAGTGTTTTAATTTCTGTGACAAACGTAACGATTAAAATTGGTAAACCAAAATTTTGGTCTACCAATTAATATTTATTAATAATTAGATATAAGCCGCTTATAAATAACACGTTACGCGTACCTCTATATAAAAGGACAGGAGAATATTTTACTAGAAAGCTTTACTTTGAAAGATAATATTTGTACTTTTACAGCCGAAACGGAAAAGGTCATCTTTTAAAATATTTATATCTTATGAAAGACGAAATCAATTCGCAACCAGTTAAGCATGTAATAGAACACATAAAAAAACAAATATCAGAACGTCAGATTTTACCGGGAGAGCGTCTCCCTTCTGAGCGTAAATTATCCGAACTTTTGAAAGTAAGTCGGTCACATGTTCGCGAGGCATTGCAGAAACTGGAATTATACGGTATTGTAAAACATATCCTCAGAGTGGAACAGTGGTATCCGAATTCTCCAAAGACCAGTTGGATACTATGATTACCAATGCATTGAAAATCAGCAGATATGATTTTCAAGCTTGGTTTATGTACGTGTACTGGAAATAGAGGTCTGCAAATTATGCGCAGTAAACCACACAGAAGAGGATTTGAAGAATATCGAAAACACGCTTGTCGAACTGGAAGAAAAGTTTGATACAGACCTTCGTGTCGAAAAAGATTTTGCCTTTCACCAGGCCATTGCGCAAGGCGGACATAATCCGGTTATCAGTTCACTCCTGCTTATTATTACTCCCGATATTTTAAAATATTATCAAAAATACAAAGTTTGTGCTGTTCCTCAAAAACGGTTCATGCAGAACATAGGAAATGTTACAGAAGATAAAAGATAGGGACAAAGAAGGAATGAAAGAACTGGTGCTCCGCCACTTCCAATCTGATTGATTTTGCTAAAATGTCCGCGAAAGGCGATATCCCGGAATTCGAATACGGACATATCTAAGATACGTAAAAGAATAGATTTAATTAGCTGTATGCGAGAAACTATCCAGTCTCTTGTATACAGCTAATCCTATTTAATAAGCAATGTTCTATTTTTAATATTATACAAGGAAATGGCCAATTAGAAAATAACGAACCGGAAAATAAACTGCATAAATAAACGCATGAGCATACAAAAGGATGCCTAATATTGCATAAAAGCAAACAGGATATGCATCTTTCTCTATTCAGAAACCGCTCATTGCTTTAAAACCAACGAAGTGTTCCTCGGTGTGCATCGACTTGTTCTCACCGAGGAAGCTATCGTTCCCAGTGAAGAAGATAAAATGGACTATTAAGAAACATTTTATCTCTAGTTCCATAATATATCGGAAAGGAAAAATAATAAAATGATTAGTTATTCGGGCATCAGCTCAAATAACAAAATAGCTCAAAATCCATCGCGGCTTGAGGTGGCATAGTTTCGGCAACAGCCGCAATAGGCTTCGTTGGTTCCAGATGCAGGACATGGTCCATGCCCAAATGCTTGCCCAACAGGTCAAGTGCTCCGGGCTTATCTGCAAGTTTGACCTCGTGTTCCAAACTCGTCCTCGCCAGCTCTTGACCTTGATGGACTGGATTGCGGCCAGATCATCCCGGAGGCATCCAGTTTGACAGAAGCAGTCTCCGGGTCGATCAGGTCGCTGGCGTTGGCAAAATGCAATCAAGCTCTCGAACTGACACGATCAGCAGATACACCGGTCCGGCGGCTCAGCCAGCCTGCTGGGCAATGCGATTTTGAATGCTAACATTTGCTAACAGCCGGGGTGCCTGTTCTCTTGCGGTTTTGGGGCTGTATCCGGCGCGGATGGCCGCTTGAGTGGCGTTCTGGTCGATCATCTATTCTTCACAGAACGGGATGAGATTTTCTTCGTTGGTCACGTCACCACCTCTCTTGCCGTAAAATCAAAAGCCGCCCGGAAGATCCGAACGGCGGGATATTCAAAACCCGGCTGGTGCATTCAGGCTGTTGGTCGGGAAAGGTGATCCTCTGTGTCAGCCGGGCAGAACAAAGCCCGCAGGGATGAAGGGAGTAAGTCTTTCCTGCGGGCTTCGGCATTTTAAATTTTAGCAGGGTTGACAGTATTATCAAGTCCGGTTCGCTCCGGTTCAGTCCTGACTTTTGATCTCCAGTCTTTTATGGCCGCGCTGTGGCGCTGGAACATCTGGCTGCGGGAACTGCGGATGTTGATCGCGATGTCCGGCCAGTCCTCCAGCAGGATGTACCGCCGGAACAGGATCATGAAATCCACCTCGTCCAGCTGGCTGAACACCTCCATGATCTCGGCGGATGGTGTCGCACACGGCAGACTGCGCCTCAGCGGCCCGGCGGGCCTCGTCGATGCGTTCCACACTGCGGGGCAGAGCCTGTCCGTCGCCGCTGCCGCCCGGCACGGGGAAAAGCGCTGGGTGGTGTGGGTGGCATCGGTCTGCAGCGTGGCCAGCTCGTCAAGTTTGAGCAGCTCAAACCGCTTGGCCGTCCGGAACCGCCAGAGCCATGCCTTTTCTCTTCGTAGGTCATTTACAGTTCCTCCACCCGGACGAACACGCCGCAGGGGTCCGACCAGAATTTCTCCACGATCTCGCTGCACACCTGCGCGTCATCGGCCCAGAAGTGCAGGCGGGGCATTTCGTCCTTGAGGGCCTTTTCAGATTATCGGTGTCCGGCTTTGCGGTGCGCCAGCTGCCGTTTTGCGGCCCTCGGCAGGAAGCACCACTTGACCAGCAGCCGCACCGGACGGCCTGCGGGGATGGGCTTTTCCGGCGCGTGGGTGCCAGATGGGCGTGGAGCTTGGCACGGGTCTGTTTCAGTTCTGGGCTGTCGTGGAGTACCGCGTGCGGCTGCCCGCCCTTCATGTAAGCGTGCAGCTGCTTTGCGTTGTGGGTGGTGGTGGGCGGCTGCATGGGGAGAAAGAATTGCATGTACATGGGGTTCACCTCGTTTTTTTTCTGATTTTAGCGCCAACGTGATGGGGAGGGTTCCCCGAATGGATGGGGGCTGTGGTCGCCCCATCCTTCGGGAGACCCCATCACAATTGCAGTTGCAGTTTTAGCTATTATATATAGGCTATTTTGCACTGCAAAATCTGCAGTCATAGCGGCTATAACTGCAAAATTGCAGTTTTTCGTGTCGTGCAAAATAGCGGCTATTTCTGCATTTTACAACAAGCTGTAATTGAAACTATTACAAAATGTTTAACCTGCGCTGCCGGGTTCCTTGCGTCCCACTTTCTCGCCATCGATCCAGAAACGTCCGTCATCTTTCAGCCGCGTCTTGATGGTGCGGGGCTTCAGGTCCATGTATTCAGCCAGCGCATAGACGGTAACTTCGCCATCCATCATGCAGGCTTCAAAGGCGGTGTCCAGTTCGGCCTTTTGTCCTTGGTCACCTTGCCTTTATCGCCCCAGCGCTTGGATGCACCGCGGCTGCCCAGCGTTTTGAAATCGCTGTCCGGCTGCAGGTCTTCCAGAAGGCCGCTGTCCGGCTTGTGCACGGGGTAGTCGAACCAGAGGTTCACCGGGTCGAAGCGGGCAAACTCGCGCAGGGTGCCCTCGATGCGCCATGCGGTCATGCCGTCGGCCTTTTCTCAGCAGCCGCGACCTCAGCATCGATGGCCCGCAGATCTGCAAGGCCCAGTTTTTCCTTTGCGATGGTCAGCATCCGGTGGCGGCTGAGGGTATCACTCCAAGCCGTAGGCATCCGCATGACCGCGTTTATCCAACATGGCCTTGATCACGCGGCAGGCGGCTTTGTTATGCAGCTGTTCCCGGATGGCATCGGTGGGCACCAGCTCGGTCATGTCCAGCATGGCATCCGGGTCGCGGGCGAACACGCCGGAGCCGGATGCACGGTCCATGCTGCGCTTGCCGCCCTGGGCACCTTTTGAGTGGTGGTGGCAGTAGATCACGGCGCAGTCCAGCGCGCGGCACACAAGGTCGAACTGGTTGCAGAACTTTGCCATCTGGTCGGCAGAGTTCTCGTCGCCGGTGATGACCTTATAAATGGGGTCGAGGATCACGGCGGTGTAGCCTTTTCTCTGGGCCCGGCGGATGAGCTTTGGGGCCAGCTTGTCCATGGGCACGGACGCGCCGCGCAGGTTCCAGATGTCGATGTTTCGCAGGTTCTGCGGGGCAGGCCAAGGGCGGTGTACACGTCCTTGAAGCGGTGCAGGCAGGAGGCCCGGTCCAGCTCCAGATTGATGTACAGTACCTTGCCCTGTGCGCAGGAGAACCGGCCCAGCCACGGCCTGCCTTCGGCGATGGCGATGCACAGTTCGATGAGGGCAAAGCTCTTGCCCGCCTTGCTGGGGCCTGCCAGCAGCATCTTGTGGCCCTTGCGCAGCACCCGGTGATGAGGGCATCGGCCAGCGGGGCAGGCTCTCCCAGTCGTCGGCCAGACTCTCGGTCTCGGGCAGCTCGTCGGTTTCCGCTTCCAGCCAGTCCCGCCACTCATCCCAGCAGGATTTCCCGATGTTCGTTTCCAGCAGCACCTGCCGTTTGTCACCGCGCAGGATGCCGGGCATCCGGGAAAGGCGGGAAGGATTGCGGTTCTGCTGGTCGATGGTCAGGCCGTTTTCTGGCAGGCGGAATAGAGATAATCCACACGCCTGCGGTACTCGGCGTAGTCCGGGGCATCCACCTTCACGATGGCGTGGACGCTCTTGCCGCCAGAGTAGACCAGCGCCGCACAGGGCAGTTCCAGCTGCTTGATGATAGCCTGCTGCTTGCCCAGCTCCATGTTGTCGCACTCTACGAGGGCATAGCGATAGGCAGTAATATTGGCATCCTTGCGTCCGGTGCCGTCCACAGGGTTGAAGCAGATCCATGCACCTACTTCAGGATCACAGTCGCCCACCACCTTGCCGAGGTCACCGCCGCAGGCATCCAGCTCGGTGATGAGCTGCCCTGCGGTGCGGGTCCAGCTGCCTTTGCAGGTCGGCGGCGGTCGGCGGCCATAAAACTTTCGGTCACATAGGCCACATATTCGTCCGGCTCAAACAGGGCTTGCAGGTAGCGCTTTAGCTGGTCGGCGGGGTGCCACTCTTCGGGCAGGGCCAGCTCGTGGGCTTCCACCCAGCGTGGATCTACCAGACGGCCCTCGGTTTGTGCGCCGGTGCCGGCAGAAATATCATCGTTCCAGTCCAGAGCGTGGCCTGCGGGCCGCTCCATCCGAGTAGGCCAGCTGGAAGATGCTGCTTGCGGTGACGGGGCTGGCCCCGCCGCCGTGAAAGCTTTCCCATTTCCTGACGCACTCGCCCTTATGATAGCGGCCCGCATCGCGGGTGCTCCACTGTTCCCAGAGGGTAACGGGCAGACCAGCATCCTTCAGTGCCATGCCCACCATGAGCCATTCGTTATAGGTCAGGGCGGACGGGGATACGAAGTCCAATGCTTCCTTGAGTTCATTTTCATGTTCCATTCGCGTTACCATCCAAAGATGCTATCCGGAAAGGCCGGTTCTGCGGGCGGCGTGTAGGTGCTGGGAGTAACGCCCTTGGGCACACCCCGCCAGCCGCTCGCCGCAATGCGGTCGATCATGTGTTTAGCCTGCTCAAAGCTCCACCTGCCCACGTGCTGAAAGCCGTATTTTTCCAGACAGCGGATCTGCTTTGGGGTGGTGAGCCCTTCGTCCCGGCGCTTGTGCAGCCGGTCCAGCAAAAGGCTGGCCTTGCCTGCCGACTCCACCGCGTCCGGCAGGATGCCCAGCTTTTCCAGCGCGGCGGCCTGCTGTTCGGTGGGCGGGCCTGCTTCCCAGCCAAAGGCCGGCACATACCCGGCAAGGTCCTCGGCCTGAATGCTCATCTCGTACTGCAGCGGGTCCACCAGCTTGGCCTTTTTGCGGCGCTGTTCTTCCAGCTGTTTTGCAAGGGCTTCCTCCCGCTGGGCCACCACGTCCTCGCTGGCCTGCACGGCGGCTTCCTCGATGTCCTGCGGGCAGCCGCTCTCGGCCAGATTTTCGGTCATCTGGCGGGCCACGGTGCGGTCCTCACAAACCAGATCAGCCGGGCGGCACAGCTCGTGCTTGTCGGTCATCCACAAAAGTCGAGGAGCAGCAGATCGGTCTTGCCCGGGGAGAGCCGGGTGCCGCGCCCTACCATCTGGCTGTACAGGCTGCGCACCTTTGGGTTGCAGCACCACCACGCAGTCCACAGACGGGCAGTCCCAGCCCTCGGTGAGCAGCATGGAGTTGCACAGCACGTTGTATTTGCCTGCATCAAAGTCCGCCAGCACTTCCTTGCGGTCGGTGCTCTGGCCGTTGACCTCGGCGGCACGGAATCCATGGGAGTTCAGCAGGCCGCGGAACTTCTGGCTGGTCGTGATGAGGGGCAGGAACACCACCGTTTTGCGGCCTTTGCAGCGCTGGGGCATCTCGGCGGCGATCTGTTCCAGATAGGGGTCAAGCGCAGTGCCGAGGTCTCCCACGGCGTAGTCCCCGCCGCTCATGGTGACAGAAGAAATGTCCAGCTTCAGCGGAATGGTCTGGGCCATGATCCTGCACAGATAACCCTCTTTGATGGCATCGGTCAGCTTATACGCAAAGGCAAGGCTGTCGAACACCTCGCCCAGATTGCGCATGTCGCCGCGATCCGGCGTGGCGGTCACGCCCAGCACCTTGGCGCTGCCGAAGTAGTCGAGGATGCGGCGGTATCCGTCGGTGATGGCGTGGTGGGCCTCGTCGATGATGATAGTGCCAAAGTAATCATGCGGAAAGCGTTCCAGCCGGGCGGTGCGCTGCAGGGTCTGCACTGCCCACCACCACACGGAACCATGTATTCAGACAGGTGGCATCTGCCTTTTCCACCGCGCTGACAAGGCCGGTGGAGCGCTGCAGCTTGTCCGCTGCCTGTTCCAGCAGCTCACCGCGATGCGCCAGAATGAGCACCCGGTCACCGGCGCGCACCTGATCGGCAGCTACCGATGCAAACACAATGGTCTTGCCGGTGCCGGTAGGCAGCACCAACAGGGTGCGGGTGTGGCCGTTCTCCCACTCGGCGTGGATGCGTTCACGGGCCTGCTGCTGGTAGGGGCGCAGTTCCTGCCCCATTTAGAACGCCCCCTGTGTCCAGCCCTGAGTGGGTGCGGCCTTGGTTCCGGCGGCGGCAGGAAGCGCTGCACCTCATTGCTCTGGCCGGTCTCACCTGCATGAGGGCCGCTCTGCTTGGTGTACTCCCGGATGCCCAGCTTGCAGATGCCTTTGGCACCCACGACCTCGTTCCAGCGGGGCGGAAGGTCTCGCCGCGCTTGCACTGACCGATGCTCGAAGAAAGCGCCCAGCAGGCCCTGCGTTTTAGTGTGCAGGTACAGGCGGTGGGTGACGGTGGTGTCGCCCTTGGCCCCGCCGAAGATCTTCAGGGTCAGCTTTGCCATGGAGCAGGGCGGCAGCTTGGCGCTGCCCTCAAAGCGGGCACGCTCCATGCCGGTGACCTCAAAGGCATACTCGCCCTCGGGCAGGAGCACGAACTCCTGCTGCTCGTTTGTAAATTCGTCGTCCCAGCTCAGGGCGCGGTCGGTGGTGTTCATTTCGTTCATAAGTAATTACTCCTTTATTATAAAACTCCTTCAGTCACGCTTACACGTGCCAGCTCCCTCCGTGAGGGAGCCTGTTAAACGGGATATCACGGTTATCCAGCACCATCTGGAACACCTGCGGCCATGCGGCGATCAGACAGCCCTCCACAAAGTCAGCGGGTAGTCCTTGATGGGCATATCCTCCGGGAAATAGCCCCGTTTGCCCACAACGCCCTGCAGCTCTTCACAGCTGACCTTGTTGGCGCTCATCAGAGCGGCCAGCTTTTCCGGCACGCCCAGACTGAGCAGAACATTTTTCTCAGAGCTTTCCTGCAGCGGTGCGGGCTGCGGCTGAGCCACCGGCTTTGCTTCCTGCTGCGGGCTGGGCAGGATGTCGGCTTCCGGCTGGGAACGCGGCTGCGGTTCCGGTTTTGGTGCCTGTGCAGACATTGCGCCGGGGATGCAGGCGGCAATGCTGGCATAGTCAAAGGGTACTTCCTCCGGCAGGTCAAAGCGGTTTTTTGCATCCCAGCAGGGTGATGCGCGGTGTACAGTACACGCCTGCCGCCGCTGGCCTTGCTCTTGGCGTTCTTGCCGTCGCCCACCTTTCCACAACGGTCTTGTAGTTGGCAAACAGCAGCATATCGCACCACTCGCGCAGCAGCGGGGCCACCTGTTTGGAGGTTTTCATGGACCAGCGGTCGTAGTTGCCCACGGCATCCGGCTGCTCAAATTTGGTAATAGCGGCATGGGCCAGCACCACCACGTTGTGCCCGGCCTGCAGCACCTCTTCCAGCGCATCCAGCAGCTTGCCGAACTCTTCCTTAACGTAGGTGTAGCCCTTGCCGTAGCCGAAATCTTCGATGCCGTTCACCTTGGCTTTGGCACACGGCCTGAATGCACAGGCGTTCAGCCCAGTCGGCGGTATCAATGACCAGCGTGCCGCAGGGGACACTGCCCTTGCGTACCTCGGCCACCTCATCCAGCAGCATGGCCCAGCTGGTGGGCTGGGGCAGGCGCTTGACGTTCAGCCGCTTGGTGCCGCCCTCGGTGTCGATGAATACGGGTCCGGAAAGTAAGAGGCAAAGGTGCTTTTGCCGATGCCCTCCGGGCCGTACAGCACGGTCTTGACCGGCGCATTCTGGATGCCGGTGGTAACTGCATATTTGCTCATTTAGAACGCTCCTTTCGTCCAGCTCTTCTGCTGGGGCTTTTCGGTGACGGGCGGCAGGGTGTTTCGGCATCCTTCACCATGCCGTCCTCAATGATGATCTGGCACTCGCTGCCGGTGGAGACCCGGGTGGCAATGGCCTGCAGGTGTTCTGTTTCCATGCGGAAAACTCCTGCAGGGTGGTCATGTCCATCTGTTCCAGCTTGTCCAGCAGCACGAAACCGCAGTCCGGGTTCAGGCGGCGGACGATGGCGGCGGCCACCCGCAGCTGGTCGCTGCCAGACATATCCCGCCAGTGCTTGCCTTTATAGGTAAGGGCGCCGTCCTCCACGCTCAGCTCCGGCAGGTCGGCACCGTTCAGCAGGGCCATGCGGTCGGCCCGCTTCCGGGTGATGGCTTCGGTGAGCTTGTCGTAATCGCTGGCATACCGGGCGGCTTCGTCCTCGGCCCGGATTTTTCCAGATTGGCCCGCACCTTCTGGTTGATCTCCCTCAATGTCCCGGATGGAAGCTTCCAGTTCGGCGGTGGATTCGTCCTGCAGGTTCTCGGCTGACTTCCGTGCTGTGTAAAGCGATTCGTTTACTTCGGTCTGCTCCTTCACCAGCAGCGCAAGGGTTTGTTCCAGCTGCGTGCGGCGATCTGCCAGCACTCGGGCTTCTTCCAGCCCGGCAAGATTTTGGCGCAGCCGCTGATTCTCGCCGTTGCGGGCCAGGATTTCCTGCTGCTGGCGGATGAGGTCGGAGGCGCTGACCGGCTCCTCCGGTGCATCCGGGTAGGAGATCAGCTCCTCGGCAAAGTGTTTTTCTGCGCGGCCAGCTGGCCGGTGAAGGTGCGCTTGTCGTACAGGGCCTTGATCTCAAGATCCCGGGTGTGCAGTTCGGTGCCGATGCCGATGATCCGGAGCAGGATGTCGGCTTTCTCCTTGTCGGATGCTTCCATGAAGCGGGGCAGATCCAGCGCCAGCGGCTCGATGAAGGCGTTGAGCAGCTGCTGGCCGCTGCGCCGTCCGGTGGGGTCGGTGACGGTCAGGGTGCTGTTCTGCCCGTGCGTTCCACCACCACGCCGTTGGAGAGCTTGACCTTGAGGTGGGCGGGAGCCACAGCGCCGTCCCGCGGGGCTGCGTCCGGGCGGAAGCGGTCGCCGCCGAGGGCCCACGCCAGCGCGTCCAGCACGCTGGTCTTGCCCTGATTGTTGTTGCCACCCACGAGGGTGAGCCCGGTGGGCGACGGCGTGAGTGCAACGGCCTTGATGCGTTTGACGTTTTCGGCCTCTAAGGCCATGATCTTTACAGACATGCGGATACCTCCCTTGAGCGGATGCGAGTGTGTGCACGAACTGGTTGATTGCGGTCTCCCTCTGGTCATCCGGCAATTTGCGGAACTGCATTTTGGCGGACTGAACGATGCTTGTGATGGAGCGCCCGGCCAGAATGATGCTGTCGTAGGCATCGCGGGCATCCTGTTCCTGCTGTGCCTTATAGTTTGCAGTCATTCCGGCCGCAATCTCGTAAGCTTTTTCGCCTGCCCGCCGGTCTACCTCTTCCTCATCCACCACAGCGGCGATGGGCTGCTTTTTCAGGGCCGCATTTTCTTCCTGCAGCTTATCCGCCCGGAGCTTGGCCGCTTCGGCCACCTGCCGGGAGCCGGAAAGCTGGTTCTCAGCATCCTTGGCACGGGCTTCGGCCTTGTCGCGTTCCGCTTCGGCTTTCTGGCGCTGGAGGTTGGCCGCAATACGGCTCTCGTCTGCATCGTGGTAGCTCTGCTGGAGCTGGGCGTTCTGCTCTTTCAGACCGCTGATGTCGGCAAGAGCGGATTCATAGCGGCTTTCTGCTTCTTCCCGCTTTTCCGCGTCCTTATGGGTCTGGGCTTCGGCGCTTTCACCAGCCCTTGAAATAGGCATTTTCCTTCGGGCGTTCTGAGCGGACTTCTCGGCAGCGTCGGCACGGTCTTTCTCGGCCTTGAGCTGGGCCATAAGCTCCTGATACTCTTTGTAAGTAGTGATGTCACCGGTAAAACGGCTTGCTTGACCACCTCCGGGGTGCTGGGCTTGGCCGCAGCATACAGCAGTTTCAGGGCTGCACGTCCAGAATGGACTTGCCTTCCAGCTGGATGTTGCCGCACTGTGCGGCAACGCTCACCATGCGGTCACCGGTGTCCCGGATGCCGACGGCGGCACACCACTTGCCCCAGCTGCCCTGATAGTGGTTTGCGGTTAGGTCGTGAGCGTGCTTTGCGGCCATGATACGGGCCATGTTGCCGGTGATGAAGGTCTGCGCATCCTGCAACAACAGGGCGTTGGTCTGATCGTCTGCACCAAAGTCAAAAGTGGGAGCGGTACTCGAGGGCACAGGCGCGTTTTCGTCTGCACTGACCGGAACACCGGGTGCGTCGGCAGCAGTCGCCAGTTCCGTCGTAGGCTTGACCCTCCGGTGCTGCCGGGGATGCCGCAGTTTGGTTTTCCGCAGCAGTGGCAGCATCCGAACACTGCGCGGATGGGGTAGGGTGTTCTTCCACCGGTTCAATGGGGGCGTTCTTGCAGGGCTTGGCCTCCCTGAGGGCCGTCAGCATCTGCTCCGGGAGCTCGTACTCATCCAACGGGCGAACTCCGCGCCGTTGGTCAGGAATGCCTGCGGAGTCAGCTTCTTGTCTGCTGCCTTGGCCCGCTCGAATTTCTGCGTCATGAGGTGGCTTTTCCAAATGCTGCCGTCCCAGCGCCAGAACCGGCCACGGTAACAGGCATAAACCGTTTCGTTGGAAAGCTTGCAGCTGATGGTGTAGTCCGTCATACCCGCACCTCCGTGTTTGAGGCGGTCCAGCATCTCGGCCTGCACATCCTTGCTCATGGGCTGGATGTTGTTGCCCTTCCAGCCATAGCAGAGGATAGGGCCGTAGATATGCTGGCCGCGATAGATACGGTTCAGGTCTCTGCCCATGATGCCGTACACCAGCACTGCCGGGGTGCGTGGCAGGACTTTCTGCTCACAGGGGCACCGCAGCAGTGCTTCGATGCCCTGCAGCGTGTCCGGCAGGGTAGTGACTACGGGCTCTTTGCCCGGTTCGATCAAAATTCCTTTCATTGTAAAACCTCCGATTTTGTGATATCATCGGGGTGATGAAGTCGTTCAAACTCATCATCCCTTGCAGCTCGTCGGTGTTGGCGCACAGGCGGGCTTTTTTCGTATAGTGCGTACCGGCGGCAGGCTGTCCACCTCGCTGCGGTCGATACGTCCCCGCGCAAATGTGTACTTGTAAGTTCTGATGGCTGCCGCTGAGTCCATGGCTGACGGCAGACGCAAAGCTGTTCGCGCTCTTGTAGCCCAGCCGCCGGGCACACATCTCGGACGTGCCGGATGCCAGCAGATCGCCGGTCTTTGCGTCCCAGACGGTGTACCACATGACGCGGGCAGGTTTTTCATTATGCGCCCTGTAATCCCTGCAATATTGGTTGTGGCGCTCTCTGCGGCAGGAAGCGCAAAGCGCAGGTTGCCAGCAACATTTTCCATCACCTTGCCGCAGTCCAAACAAACGCGGGTAAAGTGCTTTCCCTTTATTCATGGGTGGTGTCAGCCCGCCTTCCTGCCGCTCTTCACGGTGTTGCGGGGCTGCTGGTGCACCTTCTTGCTCCGCTTTTTCTCCTGATCGGCGGCGTAGAAGCCCAGCCGCATAAAGAAGATCGCCAGCAGGATCAGCACCATGGCCGTGATGAAGTCGGCATCGAAACGGTGCCGCCGGTCTGGAAGCTGCCCTCCAGACCCATACAGCAGGCCCACGCCCCGCTGGCCACGGCCAGCCAGTACCACACGCCAGGATTTGATTTTCATAAGGATAGGCCCTCCAAATTAGCTAAAATATAGAGAAGGTTCTGCATGATCGATTGCATCATCGGCCGCCTGAGCAGTTTTCTTTACGGCAGCCATCTGGTCGGGCGTCCCGCCATATTGAAGCGCAGAGTTTACGGCACTGGCATCATCAAGCGCTGAATGCGCCAAAATAGCGGCAGACCAGAACGTATTCACTTTCAAGCTTCATGCTCCTACCTCCTGATAGTCAGTTGCGGGGCCGCAGTTGTCCAATGTCCATCCAACGACCGGGTGCCATTCGCCATCTGAAAAATCTGCAGGCCGGTGTGGTTTCGTCCTTGACCTGCCCGCCCAGCTGGTAGCAGCCGGATGCCCGGCTTCCATCCCAGCGGAACCACTTGTTCCAGAACGTCGTTGCCACGTATGCGCATCCGGTGGGTGCGTCGGCCCGCTCGGATGCAAGGGTGTACTGTTTGCTCATGTGGATTCTCCTTCCTCGACGCGGGAAGAAATACTCCCCGATTTCATTCTGCCGGATACCCAGCAGCTCGCACATTGCAGTGATCTCCGTGCTTGTCCACGGGTTGTGCCCCTGCATCCTGCCGCTCATGGTGTCCCGGCCAATGCCGATGTACTCGGCCACTTCCTGATCGCGGTAGCCCAGCTGTGGAACCGTCCCCGCAGCTTCCAGTATGGGATCTGCCGGAAGGTGCCGCGAATGGTTGATGCGTTCAACATTTTATCCCTCCTTCTTCGGGCAGCACGGTGCCGATAACTGCGTTCATGATCTCGTCGAAGCCGGGAAGGCCAAAGGCGATGATGCTCAGCTGGTCGATGCGGCTGTCAAGATCGGCTTGTGCCTGGCCACAAGGCCTTCCGCCTGCCGCGACTGTCGCAGATCTTGCCGTAATCGGTCTTGGCCTGCATATACCGGGCTTTGTAGTTGTCGCGGTGCTTGATGAAGTCGTTGCGCAGATTGATGACGTCGGCCAGCTCTGCTTTGCGCTGCCTACTGCCTGAATGGCGGCGTTCAGCCGGTGTTGGTGGCTTCCAACTGCTCAATGTGCTGCTGTGCCTGGAGGCTCGTAAGCGCCGTTCTTGCGGATGGCAGGCAGCACCTCGCTGGTCACAGCGCGCTTGAAGGCCTTGGCCTGCAGATCTTGCTGGACAAAATCAGGCTGTACAGGCCGCTTTCGTTGATAATGAGCATTTCCTGCTCACCGGAGGGTGACTGTTTTGGTCACCCTTTGTCCTCAGCGTCAACATGGTCGCGGATAGCACGCTGGGGATTCTTGTACCCAAGCGCCACGGCAACGTCCTTGCCGACGAGCCACGGTGTGCCGTCGATCTCGACGGTGCGCACCTGCCCGAACTCGGGATTAGTGAATGTGGTCAAGTCGTTCATGGTGAAGATGTACCTCCTTTGGGTGGCTCCCTCTGCGGTAGAATAGAGAGACAGAAGGGAGGTGAGAATAATGTCGGAACTGGAAGATGCGATCCGCGATGGGGGCAAGGTGATTCTTGGCGGCAATGCCAACACGGCAAAAACGGTGGCATCTCAAGGCTCGAAACGCATCGTGGAAAATGCACAGGTGCGATCGTCTGAAGATCTGCACAAGTTTGTGGAACGATACGAAGCCGACCAGAAGAACAGGCGAAGAAAACCGAGTGAACCGCTGGCTCACTGTTGCGTCACTGCTGATCGCTTTGTCTCTATGGTCGCGGCCATCATCGCGATTGTCAGATGAAATCCCGGACGATTCGGATGATCAGAGCGACGAGGGTGACAAGCTGCATACAAATCGTAGCAATCAGAATCTTGGTTGTCGTCCTGGGAGTCCAGTCGCGCTTACGGCTGGGCTTTTGTTGTTGTTCATGCGGTTCACCTCTTGTGTGCACCTCGTTCCTGCGGTAAAATAAGAAAACAGGAAGGAGGTGAGCAGAATGGTGGAAGTCAACCATAATTACGTCGTTTCCGGTGTGCAGACAGACGATCTTGTTGTTTCGGGCAAATACGGCAATGCAGATATTCAGGGAATTTTGACTGGCGCGGTAATTGTAATGGAACCAGCAAAATTTGCGGTGAATGGTATCATGCATGGTGATCTTCTGGTCAAAGAGGGAGCTACAGCCGAAATCCGTGGAACGCTGGATGCACCCGTAATTCAAGTTCGTGGCCAGCTGGATATCTACGGAACTGTAGTGTCCCGCTGGGCATCCCCGACACGGCGGTTCTCCATCCGGGTTGCATTGTCAACGGCGTAAAGTACGATTGATGGTGTGACGTTTGCCAGTCCTGCATTGCAGTGCGGGATTGGCTTGTTACAGCGTTCTGGTTTTGCATTCCAAAGTAATCTGGTGTTCAAGTTCTTTTGCAACATCCATTGCTTCTGCGAACAGCAGGTCGCGGCCCTTCAGCTGTTCCAGCTCCTGTGCAATCTTTTCGGCAGAATCGGACTTTTTCATGCTTTTCACCTCCTTTTGAATTGCGCACAATATGTGCTCATTCTGCGAAAAAAATTTCTTCGACACTCTGGCCGAAATACTGAGCAATGCGCTTTTGATCTGGTCGCGAGGAATGCGTTCGCCGCTCATACAAAAAGCGCCGAAGTGCTGATTCAAGCGCATCAGCAACGGTTTTGCGTCCATTTCGCCGCGCAATGCGCAGCTTGTGGCCGATGGTCTTACCGTCCATCTGATTGGGTCCTCCTTTCCGTGCACCTATTGTACTCAAAACCAGAAAATAAATCTATTCGCAGAGTGCACAAAATGTGCGCAAAAGAATAAGTACACTTTTTGTAGCGAACGTGCACGATATGTGCTATTATTTGATTGTAATAATCTAGGGAGGTGGCCTGATGGCAGCTTGCCAGAGCGGCTAAAATCGCTGCGCCGTGAAAAGGCTGGTCACAGCAACGGCTTGCGGATGAGCTGGATTTGTCTAAAGAGTGTAAACATGTATGAACGTGGGGGCGGGGCCGGGGTTTGAAACCATGGAAGCAATCGCTGACCTGTTTAATGTGGATATGAATTATCTGTACGGACGTACAGATATTAAGATACTGACCCGATTGTACTGGCGCCAAAAGCCCACCATCCCGCCGGGCTTTGAACCAATGCCAAAGATGAAGAAGATCCCGCTGATCGGCAGCATTGCCTGCGGGGAACCCATCACGGCAGAGCAGAACATTGAAAAATGGTGGACGTTCCGGAGAACATCCGGTGCGATTTTCCTGACCTGCCACGGTGACAGCATGGTGGATGCCGGCATTCACGATAAAGACGTGGTGTATATCCGCATCCAGCCGGAGGTGGAGAACGGCGAGATCCAGCGGTGCGCATTGATGGTGAAGCCCCTCAAGCGGGTATATTACAACTTCGGCACGCTGCCCTGATGCCCGCAAACCCGGCTTATGCGCCCATGATCTACACCGGCCCCAGCTGGAAGAGGTGCACGTGAGGGCAAGGCCGTAGGCTGGACGCACTGGGTAGAGTGAAAAGCGATATTTCACTAAAATTTGCGAAAAATAACCAATAATTGATTATTTTTGCAAAATGAGTTGACAAAATCAACAAAACGCATATAATAGGGGTGCATCTTTACAGGATGCCAGAAACATGATGTTTCAAAATGCTTAACAGACCCCTGGTAGTAAGCCCCCGCCGATATGGGAAGGCTGAATCCTGGGGTCTTATTTTTACCAAAGGAAGTGTAACACAAATGGCAAAGACAGCAATTCTGGTTGATGGCGGCTTTTACCGCAAACGTGCAGCCCACTTGTGGGGCAAAAGACCGCCGAGGAACGTGCGAAGGAACTGAATGCTTACTGTATGGCTCACCTTCACGATAAGGACGGCAACGAGGGCGTCAGCTGTACCGCATTTTCTATTACGATTGTGAGCCAGTAGGCCGCCGCAGCGTGTACCACCCGCTGACAAAGAAGAATGTGGATTTGGACAAATCTGATACTTATACATGGACGCAGACCTTTTGGAAGAATTGCGGAAGCGAAAATTTGCACTCCGCCTTGGTACATTGTCAACCAAATAGCCACAATCTGCGCCCGGATGTGACCCGCAAGCTTCTTGCTGGCACAAAGCAGCTGGAAGAGCTGACCGAGGACGATTTCGTTTTGTGGCTCAGCAAAGGGCGTGGACATGCGTGTTGGTGTTGATATTGCGTCACTCGCGTATAAGAAGCCGGTTGACCAGATCATTCTGATTGCCGGTGACAGTGATTTTGTCCCCGCTGCCAAGCTTGCCCGACGGAGGGCGTGGACTTTATCCTTGACCCGATGTGGGCTGATATCAAGCCTGATCTGTTTGAGCATATTGACGGCCTGAAGAGCCAGTGGCGTAAGCGCAGCGAAAAGCTGAAGCGAAGAAGTAAAGGCCAAACAATGTGCAAAATTTTGCACGGTAAAACAACCGTTTACAAAATCTGCAACAGCTCAATAAAACAAAAACGCCCCGGTGCTACCAACACCGAGGCGTTTGCGTTAACTTGCCCAGAGGGTACAATCCAACATGAACGCTTTATTGTACCACCTCCG